>Ga0209098_1000050_pt1 | contig 121504 bp, 109 predicted proteins | sample AD_JPNHW1_MetaG_FD_184429 | JGI IMG/M metagenome (GOLD analysis project Ga0209098, IMG submission 184429) | Active sludge microbial communities of municipal wastewater-treating anaerobic digesters from Japan - AD_JPNHW1_MetaG (SPAdes) (version 2) | ecosystem: Engineered > Bioreactor >... | reverse complement strand
GCCGCTCGGGTCGCTCTCCAGCGTTGCCCTATCCTGCTCGTCAGTAAAGCAGCTTCATTGTATCACAGAATGGTGGCTGTTAATTCAAAGATACTCATGTTGTCCGAATCAAGGGGAGCACTTCAGGGCCATGCAAAGCAGCTTCTTCATTCGTGTCCATCCTCCCGTTTTTAGTGTAGTATTTTCCCAAGAAAAGCGGTGGTCCGCTCGTTTTTGGGATGATGAAACACCAGCTCGGGTGTGCCATCTTCAAGGATCGTGCCGCCATCCAAAAACAGCACGCGGTCGGCGATGTGCTCGGCAAATTTCATTTCGTGCGTCACAAAGAGCATGGTAATCTGCGTTTCTTTGGCAACGCGCTCCATGATATCGAGCACTTCCTGAATCATTTCCGGGTCCAGTGCCGAGGTGGGTTCGTCAAACAGCATGATTTTCGGGCGCATTGTCAGGGCGCGGGCAATGGCCACGCGCTGCTGCTGCCCGCCGGAAAGCTGACTGGGGTAAGCGTCTGCCTTATCCGCAATGTTCACCTCGCGCAGGTTGTTCATGGCGCGTTCTCGAACCTCATCCTTGTTTTCACGCTTCAGCACCATGGGGGCGAGGGTCAGGTTTTCAAGCACCGTTTTGTGCGGGTAAAGGTTGAAATTTTGGAAAACCATCCCGATATCCTGACGGGCCTGACAAAGCATGCGGTTGGTCATGCTGGAAATCGCCACGCCGTCAATGAAAACGTTGCCGCGTTTGGGACGCTCAAACATGTTGATGGTGCGTAAAAGCGTGCTTTTGCCGCTTCCGCTTGGGCCGATAATGACCGTTTTGGAGCCGGAAGCGATTTCAAGGCTGATCCCCTTCAACACATCCAGCGGGCCGAAACTTACGTTAACATCCTCAAATACGATCAAACCCTGCTCCTCCAATCCATCAAGAGAAAAGCACGACGTGTGTGAGAGCATCGTTGCTCCGCACGGCGCATCGCACTTGAACTGTTTCAAGTCTACCGCATACGTTTGCATAAAGTCAACCGAATCCCTGCAAAATACAGGATAAATACAATGCTTTGGAGGCTCAATTTGAACGATTGAAGCCTTCCGGGTGCACATCCTGTATACATTGGCGCAAACCATTGACAAGCCGGGAGCTAGCCGTTACAATAAGCATCACTCAACGGAGAGATCGCCCGAAACAGGCGGTCTCTTTTGATTTTGAAAGCGCATGGGGGTACGGTTTGCATGAATACGGCGACGTTGCTGGTCCAGTGTCTGGAAGCGGAGGGGGTCGAAGTGGTTTTCGGCATCCCCGGGGAGGAGAATCTGGAGCTGATCAATGCGCTGTCCGATTCCGCGATCCGGTTGATTACCACCCGGCATGAGCAGGGAGCCGCTTTTATGGCGGATGTGTTCGGCAGGCTCACGGGCCGCGCGGGCGTTTGTCTGGCAACTCTGGGCCCCGGAGCCACCAACCTGATTACCGGCGTTGCGGACGCCAACAGCGACGGCGCGCCTATGGTGGCCATCACCGGGCAGGTGAGCACAGAGCGCATGCACATCACCTCCCACCAGTATCTGGACCTCAGCAAAATCTTTGAGCCGGTTACCAAGCGCACCAAAATGATCGTGCAGCCCGATACCGTATGCGAGGTGGTCAGGCTGGCGTTCAAATATGCCCAAAGCGGTAAAATGGGCGCAACGCATATCGATTTGCCCGTCAATGTCGCGGGCATGGAGGTGCCCGCCATCGAAAGGCCGATCAAGCCCAAGCTGCCCATGGCGGAGTATGCCGACCGTGAAAGCGTGGAGCTTGCGGCGGCGATGATGACCCGCGCGAAATGCCCCGTGATGCTCGTGGGCGCTGAAGCTGTGCGCAACGGTGTGGATACGGCGGTGCGCGCGTTTGCGCACAAACAGCGCATCCCGGTTGTGAACACCATGATGGCCAAAGGCGTGTTGCCCTGCGACGATCCGTACGCCATGTGGACGGTGGGCATCCCGCAGCGGGATTATCAGGACCTTTTGCTGGACAGGGCGGATCTGCTGCTGTGCGTGGGCTACGACATTGTAGAACTGAACCCGGAGCGCCTGAACCCGCGAAGGGACAAGCAAATCATCCACATCAACCGCGCGGCCGCGCACATCAACAAGTTTTACGGTACCGACGTTGAGGTGGTCGGCGACGTTGCGGACAGTCTGAACCGCATCGCGGCGCTGGGGAGCCGCAGCGAGGACCCCGCGTACGCCTTTGCCTTGCGCACCCGGATGACCGCCGAGCACGCGGTGTATGAAACGGACGAATCCTATCCGCCCAAACCCCAACGAATCCTGCATGATGTGCGTAAAGCGATGCGGGCAGGCGATCTGCTGCTCTCCGACGTGGGCGCCCACAAAATGTGGATCGCGCGCCACTACAACTGTTACGAAGCCAATTCCTGCATCATTTCCAACGGGTTTGCAACCATGGGCATCGCCGTGCCGGGCGCGTTGGCCGCAAGGTATGTCGCGCCGGATAAACGCGTGCTGGCTATCACCGGCGACGGAGGGTTTATGATGAACTCGCAGGAGCTGGAAACGGCTCTGCGGGAAAAACTGCCCTTTGTGACGTTGATTTTTAACGACGGGGGCTACGGTTTAATTAGTTGGAAACAGATCGACCGGTTTGGGCATCCGTCGCATACCGGCTTTGGGAACCCGGACTTTGCCGCCTTGGCGGAAAGCATGGGCTGCAAGGGGTATCGGGTGCGGGCGGCGGGCGAATTGCCCGGCATTTTGGAATATGCGTTTGCCCAGAGCGTGCCGGCCGTGATCGATTGCCCTGTGGATTACAGCGAGAACGCCCGCCTCACCAGTCGGCTTGCAGCCCTGAAACCCTGACGATTGGTCAAGCGTTGGCAACATACACAAAACCTGACATGGAGCGTCAGGTTTTTGTGCTATAATGGAGGCAGCCAAAGAGGGGGAATGCAGCCTGAAAAGCGATCGCCTGTTTCAATTGCTTTATCTGTTGCTGGAAAAAGGCACGGCGACCGCGCCGGAAATTGCCAGAACGCTGGATGTTTCCGTGCGCACGGTTTACCGTGATGTGGAGGCGTTGTCCTTCGCGGGCGTGCCCTTGTACGCCTCGGCCGGCAAGGGCGGCGGCATTTCGCTGGCAGCGGGCTATTCGCTGAACAAGGCGCTGCTCTCCGATGCGGAGCAGAATCAAATTCTGTTTGCGATTCAAAGCTTGCGGGCAACGGACCGCGCGGTGGACGGCTTGCTGGCAAAGCTGGGCGGCATTTTCAAAAAACAGAGCGTCAACTGGATTGAGGTGGATTTTTCCCGCTGGGGCTTGGGGGAAACCGATCACCGGCGGTTTGATATCATCCGGAACGCGATTTTGGAAAAGCGCGTGCTCGAGGTGCTGTACTGCGGCGCGTCCGGGCAGACAACCCGGCGAAAAATCAAACCCTTCAAGCTGATTTTCAAGGATAAAAACTGGTATCTGCAAGCGTTCTGCCTGCACGCGGAGGATTACCGTCTATTCAAAATGGGCCGGATCATGGAACTGTCGCTGTGCTCGGAAACCTTTGAGGACACCTTTGAGGACGCGCCGCCCATCGAAATGCCTTCGCCCCCAGCGCCGCAGCCGGTGACAGCGACGCTTCGCTTTACGCCGGCCGTAGCGTTTCGCGTGTTTGATGAGTTTGACCGCCGCAGTGTGGAACCGCAGGCGGATGGAACGCTTTTAGTGAATGCTCCCTTTCCGCTGGATTCATGGGCAATCGGGTATCTGCTCACCTTTGGCACGGAGATTGAGGTGCTGCAGCCGCCTGCGCTACGGGCGAAAATCGCGGATCTATCCAAAAAAATTTACGAGCATCACAAAACATGACAGACTGTTGGCAAGTTACCAATGGTAGAATCAGGCTGTCCTGATGGATTAACGCTTGCATCAAACGAAAGGGGAGCTTATAATGGAAGAAAAATACTGTCAAAGTTGCGCAATGCCCATGGGGAACACGGATGAACTGTACGGTACCGAAAAGGACGGCCAAAAGAGCGCCGATTATTGCCACTACTGCTACCAAAACGGAGCGTTCAACTTCAACGGCACCATGAACGAAATGATCGAGCTGTGCGTAAAGCCTATGGTGGAAAACAACCCAACCATGACCGAAGCTACGGCACGGCAAATGATGCAGGGCTTTTTGCCCACCCTGAAACGCTGGCGGGAAGCCTGACCCATCGGAACCTCCCCGACAGGCAGGCGGCGAACTTATGTTACTCCGCCTGCCTGCGCGGAGTCTCCGGCGCAACGGCGAGCAGAACCATTGGGACGCGCTGAAAGGATCGACCGAGCATCAGGAGGCGACGGGCTTGACATGTTGGAAGGACCAATACCCCCGGGAGCACGAGCCGGCTTTGGAACAAATCGCGAATTATATTCAAACTCCGCTGTGGACGGCGCTGTGCGCAACCCTTGAAAAGCAGTACGGGGTTACGCCTCGCGTGGAGCATAGCATCTGTTCAGCCGCGCCGGGGTGGAACGTTAAGTATCGCAAAGGCGGAAGGGCCTTGTGCACCCTTTACCCCAACCGGGGTTTCTTCACCTGCATGGTTACGGTAGGCACACGGGAAGCCGCCGAGGCAGAAATGCTCATGGCCAACAGCTCGCCCTATCTGCAGGCACTGTATGCGCGCACCACCCCGTGCAACGGAGCACGTTGGTTGATGGCGGATGTAACGGATGAAGCAATCCTCGCGGATGTGATGCAGTTGATCGCCCTGCGGATGAAACCCGCTCAACCTCAAAAACCGGCGAAGCGGAAACCGACCAAGGATATGCCGGAAGGCGAGCGCTGAGCGCTTCAGGCAGCGGCTCGGCGGGCGGATACGGACATGGGTTTACATCCATTGCGGACGGATACGCGGGCAGCACCCGGGAGCCGGTTCCAGACCCTGAACGCGAAGAAGCGGGAACCGCATGAATCCGGGGGAACGCGAACCAAGCCGCAGGAACCGTAAGGAGGGCAACCATGGATACGTTGGCGGATTGGGTGGACGGTTTAGAGGCGAAGAACAACCAGTATGCCTATGAGTGTTTCAAACGCCTTCAGGAAGCCTGCGCAGTTTCCGGAGATGCGTACGCTTACTTTAACAGGTTTGCCCGGCTGATGGACAGCGACTCCTCTTACCCCCGCACACGCGGTTTGCTGATGATCGCCGCCTGCGCCCGCTGGGACACGGATAACCGCATTGACGAGCTGCTGGATCGGTACCTGAAGCATATTGAGGATGTGAAACCAATTACGGCAAGGCAATGTATCCAAGCCCTGCCGGAGATGGCCCGGTATAAACCGGACCTTGCCCCGCTGATAACCCAGGCGCTCATGCGCGCCAATCCTTTCCGGTACCCGGTCACCATGCAGCCGCTGGTGCAAAAGGATATCGCGGAAGCATTACGCCGCATCTACGAAACGGCGCCAGCCCCCTGAACAGGGCGCAAACCTTGGGCCAGTGCACTTCGCGCGGCCTTTTTTGCGTTTACAGGATTGCCAGAAGCGCGATTGCCGGCGAAACGGAAACCCGGACTGGCGGAGGGCGTGCAACGCATTTTAAGCACTGAGGATGATTCGGCGGTTCAAAGAATGGGTATCCATTCTATGGAAGCGATGCTTCCCCCGATGAAGGGAAAATCCCCACCGTAAAAGCGCTGGGCTTGGGGCAACGCTCCGGTTTGGTAAGAAAGCCGGGGCAACGCGCAGGGCTCAGACGCACTCCCCATCCAGGAGGCGCAGCGCTGCACAGATGCAGCCCAACAGGCGAAACGCATAGCTCTATCGGATGGCGCGCACTTTGGACAAAATGATGAAGGAGCGCGTGACCACATCCCGAATATATTGAAGCAACGCAATAGACCAACCAGAACGGTTTACCATCGTGGAGGCGTCAAAACTCCGCTGACTTTGAAACCAATCCGAACCGCTGAGTGCAGCAGGAGGAACCCGCAATGAAAAAAATCATCACTTTCTTTGACGCAAAACCATACGATAAGGAATGGTTTGATAAAGCCAATACGCAATACACCATCCGCTACCTTGATAGCAAGCTGACCCCCGCGACGGTTCAATTGGCTCGGGGTAGCGACGCGGTGTGCGCCTTTGTGAACGATACGCTGGACGCGGAGGTGATCGACGCGCTGTACGACATGGGCGTACGCGTGATTGCAATGCGTTGCGCCGGTTACAGCAACGTGGATTTTAAGCGCGCGTATGGAAAAATCAGCGTGGTGCGCGTGCCCGCTTATTCGCCTTATGCCGTGGCGGAACACGCCATCGGGCTTTTGCTGACGGTAAACCGCAAGCTGCATCGCGCGTATAACCGCACGCGGGATTTTAACTTTAGCCTTGTTGGGCTTACAGGCGTTGATTTACACGGGAAAACCGTGGGCGTAATCGGAACGGGGAAAATCGGCCGCGCGTTTATCGACATTTGCCGGGGCTTCGGGATGCGGGTCATCGCCTATGACGCTTACCCCGCAAAAGATTCAGACATTGAGTATGTTTCTCTGGATGAGCTTTTCGCCCAAAGCGACGTCATCTCCCTTCACTGCCCCCTGACGGAACAGACGCGCCATCTGCTGAATGCCGATGCGTTTGCCAAGATGAAACCGGGCGTTTTCATCATCAACACTTCCCGCGGCGCGCTATTGGATACCGAAGCGCTTCTGGATGCGCTCAACACCGGCAAGGTGCGCGGCGCGGGGCTGGATGTGTATGAAGAAGAAGCGGAGCTTTTCTTTGAAGATAATTCGGGCAACATCATCAAGGACGATGTGCTTGCCCTGCTGGTTTCAAGGCCCAATGTTGTGCTCACCTCACATCAGGCGTTTCTAACGGAGGAAGCTTTGCAAAACATTGCGCAAACGACGCTGGATAACCTGAACGAGTTTTTCGCGGGCGCAAGCCTGACCAACGAGGTTTGCTACCGCTGCGATATTGGCAAAGTGGTGGAAGATTGCCGTAAGTGGCGCAAGGAGCGTTGCTTCTAACGGTAAACGGGGATGGCGACCGGCGCTGACAACGCCGCGATCATTCCGGCTTTGCCGGCAACAATCCAAGGAACAAAGCCCGCCGTGCGGGCCGTACGTGTGTTACAACAAAGGAAGAACTTAAAGGAGGACTGTTTATGGAAGTTACCGTGCGAAACAAGGGAATCAAGGCAGGCGTTGTGCTCAGCTTTGTGCTGATGGTTACGGTCAACGCGCTGGCCAACATCCTGCCGATCAACGGGCTGAACACCGGCGAGGCCGCCAACCGTTACCCAAACCTGTTTACCCCCGCGCCCATCACCTTTGGTATTTGGGGCGCGATCTACCTGATGCTGACCGTGTATGTGGTAAGCCAGCTGCTGCCCGCGAAAAAGAACGCGGACGCGACGCGCCAGAAACTGCTGGCTAAGGTTGGCAAGTTGTTTATCTTTTCGTCCGTGATGAACGCCGCGTGGATTTTCGCTTGGCATTATCAGCAATTGCCGCTGTCCATGGCCATCATGGTGTTGTTGCTGGTCAGCCTGATCTGGATTGGGCGTTTGCTGCGGGAACCGCACTGTTCACCCGCGGAGGAGCTCTCCCTTCGGATTCCCTTTGGCCTGTATTTTGGCTGGATTACCGTTGCGACGATCGCGAACGCCACGGTGCTGCTGGTCAGCCTGAACTGGAACGGCTTCGGCATCGACCCGACCGTATGGATGGCCGCGATCGTAGCGGTTGGCGTGGGCATTGCATCCGTCACCATGTTTAACATGCGCAGCGTTGCCTACGGTTTGGCGGTGCTGTGGGCGTTTGCGGGCATTCTTTACCGTCACCTTTCCGCCCAGTGGTTCGGCGGGCAGTATACGCTGGTGATTGTTGCGGTGGGTATCGCGCTTGGCTTCCTGCTTTGCATGACGGCGGTGACTGCCGTGCATATGCGGAAGGTGGCCACCTGCAGGGTTCATTCATAACGCGCGCCGTTAGGGTAATTCAAAGTCAAAAGCGCCCTACCTGTATGGGTGGGCGCTTTTGGCTGCCGCAAAAAACGAGGTGGCGGCCGTTGCCGCTCGCCTCATCAACCTGCGGATTCGAACCGTTGGCAACCCAAAAGGCGCCCATCAGCCGCGCCGCGTTGTGCCTTTGGCACTTGTAGCGCGTACATTTGATGTGTTGCAGCACAAGGCCTCCGTCGGGCAAGGGGCTATGCCCCAGCGCCCCACAAGAGCATTGCCTTTGACCCGGTTTCGCTGCGACGAGAGCTCCTCAACGGTCTGCACCCTGCGTGCTTGTGCCTGTTTGCCGATTTGACGCTGCTGCGTGAGGCTAGAAGCTTTATACCAAGCCGGTTTTACCTTTGCGCCCAACAAGGGGCAACACCCTTGACACGGTTTCGCTGCGGCGCGAGTTCTTTCGATAGCGTAAACCGGCGGAGCAGACGCTTGCAACGCTCGCTCCGCCGGTTGCGGTTCCGGATGTACCGGATTGTTTCAAGCCTTCCGGCAGGTCAGTACAGGTTGGCGGTTTGCATTTCGTCAATCAGCGAAATCAGCGCCTGCTGATCGGCGTCGCTGAAACTGAGGAAGCAATCCGGCTCCTGCTCCGAGGAGGGGTTGGAACTGTCGTAATCGTTCCAGCTGAGCCATACAAACATGCCGTTGGGGTCGTCGGTGGGGGTGCCGCGCTTGACGATATCCGCAAACCGGTCGGCATAATCCATATAGGTTGCCGAGGAAGAATCGTTACGCTTATTGTATACGCTCAGGTATAGATTGATGGGGATTTGCGCAGGCTCGCCGCCGGTGCGCGGCACATTGAAGAAGGTGAGGCTGATGTTGACGCTGTCGTTTTCCAGCGCAAGCGGCGAGGAGATGTGCTTGATCGCTTCCCGCATGCGGGCGATTGTGTCCGGCTTCATATATTTATTGTAGGTTTTCATCAGCAGGGCCGCAGTTTTGGGGGTTTCCATGCGCACGGAGGTGTTGTAATCCACAAAGCGCCTGTCCCCAACATATCCGCCGTAGGAAAGAGAAATCAGTACCTGCGCGTTCCCTCTTTGGTAGGAGTAACCGCTGGGATCCAGCGTGTCGGTTTCGCTTTGTTTACGGTAATAGTCGTTGGTTACAAGGTTCAGCGCCTTCGCTTCCGTTTTGAGGCTATCCCAGATGGCCTGACATTCCGCGTCGGTAAAGTTGCGGTTCACATACAGGTATTGCATGTTGGCCTGATCCGGGAAGGAGCGGATCGCGGTTTGATAAGCGCTGTCCTTTTCGCGCAATTCGTTGAGCGTATCGATATTCTTAAACAGGATGGTGCGGTCAACCGTTTGCCCGTTGGTCAGTTTGAGCGTGATCGGCTCAATCATCTGATACTGGCTGTACTCGTCATACGCGGCGTTCCGGGGATCGTTCACACGGTCCACAGCATCCGACAGCGAGCTGGAAATATACTTTTTCATTTCGTCATCGGTGTAGGATATCCGGTTCAGCAACAGGGTCACATATTCCGGCGTGCCCAATTTGTAGTCGTGCCCGCGGAAGGTGACGGACGCGATTTCGTCCGGTTTGGGGGTCACGTTCAGCATGCTTTGAACCGCTTGTCCGGTACCCAGCGAAACGCCGTAGGCAAGCGCGCCCGCCAACAGCAAACAGGGCAACGAAAGCAGGATTTGCTTTACCGTGCGCGCCGCAACCACCTGATACACCACAAAGATCAGGAAGGCAACGGCTACGATGGCGGCGCCCACCACGGAAATCAGGGCCTGATTGTTGACCGTAATCATCGCCATGGCAGCCACGGCGAGCAGCGTCGCGGTCACCAGCGGCCAAAGTTTACGGCTGGTGCCATGCTCGGCCGCCTCGCTCGGGCGGCGCAAAAACAATAGCCAGCCAACCACTAAGCCCGCCGCCATGGGCAGCAACGAATACAGGATATAGGGCCACTGAACGGCAAACGGCTCAAACAGCGAGCGGGATTGCATCACAACCATCCCGGTTGCCACGTTGGTCATGGGGTTAAGCCACATGCCCAAATCCAGCCAGCCGATGATCGACGTTTTATCTACCACGCCACGCGCGATAATAAACTGGATAAACCTCGGTAAAAACAACACAATGCCCGTGGAGGCGAGGGCCGTAAGGTACGTGCCGGAAAGCGCGCAGCCGATTGCCGTGGCTGCGTAAATAATCATTGACGCTACAAAAAAGTATGCAATGGAAAGCGGCACATAGGCCGGCACAAAGGGGCACCCGCCAATCAGCTGCATCCCCAGCATGCACAGCACGTTTAGCACAATGGTGCCGCCCATCCAGGTCGCGGTGGCCAATGTGGTGGAAAGGTACAGGTCCGTACGCGTTACGGGCAGGCTATGGTAGGCGTCGCTTGCGGAGCGCTTGAAAAGAAAGGAAAAACCGTACATTCCGAAGATCACCGCGGAGAAGGCGTAGTACAACAGCACGGGCGTCATGCCAATCGCGCTGGTGGAGTAGGAGCGCGTCGATTCGCCGAAACAGTCCTGCCCCCCGGTGATAATTGTGTAAATCAGCGTTGCAATCGCCAGCGCCAACCCGATGGGGGAGAGGCGCTTGAACGTTTCCCGGTACATTTTCATTGCTTGTTTCCTCCTTCGGCGGTTTCAAACGCGTAGCCCAATGCTTCCATCTCGTAGATGAAAACCTCTTCCAGCGTCAAGGGCAACGTTTCCAGCAGGAGCGGAGCCTTGGCGGCCAACAGCGCGTGACTCTTTTCCTTGCTGCCCCGGACGATCAGCGTGGATACGCTTCCCTGCCGGTTGATGTTGAGCACTTCCAGCCCCTCAAACGCACTTGCGTCATAATCCCCCGAAAAAGCAACCTGAAGCTTGAAAAGCGATGTTTTCAGGTCGCCCACGTCACTTTCCAGCACAATGCCGCCTTTATACAAAAGGGCAAGCTGATCGCAGGTATCTTCCAGCTCCCGCAGGGAATGGCTAGTGATGATGACGGTCGCGCCACGGTCGAACACCTCGGCGTACAGCTTTTGCTTGACCAGGTTGCGCATCACGGGGTCCAAACCGTCAAAGGTTTCATCAAAAAAGTAATGGTCCGCGCCGCTGGAAAGCGCCAGAATGGTCGCCGCCTGCCGGCGCATGCCTTTGCTGAACGTGCTTAGGGGTTTGCTGACCGGCAAATTCAGCTCATGCGCGAGCGATTCGAAACGTTTGAAATCAAAGTGCTCGTAGGAGGAGGCGTAGAAGGTTGCCATCCGCCGCACGGTGCTTTGCGGCAGCATCCAAAACTCATCAGGCACAAAGGCGAACCTTTTTTTGAGTTGGATGTTTTCATAAATATCATGGCCGTCCATGGTGATGCTACCCTCGTCCGGGCGGTATACGCCGCACGCAAGGCGAAGGAACGTTGATTTACCGGCGCCGTTTGCGCCCACAAGCCCATACACACAACCTTCCGGGATATGGCAGTTCAGTTGATCCAGAGCGGCGACATCCGAGAACCTTTTTGTCAGATTTTGTGCGATAATCACGGTTCCGCGTCCTTTCTGGATGCGCCTTTGGGCGCATCGATCCTTTGATGTGGCTTATTCAGTCGGCCCCTGAGCCGATTGATCCTGCGGCTGGTTTCCGTTGGCGTTGGCTTCGTAGGCGGTGTTGACCGCCTGAAGCACGCTTTCCTTGGGTACCCGGGATAGGCACAGCTTTGCGCTGAGCGCTGTGATTTCATCCAGAAAAGACTGCATCCCCTCAATGACTAACCGGGGCGCGTCCTTGCTGATGAAACGTCCGCTTCCGGGAACGCTGACGGTGACGCCGCGGCGTTCCAGCTCCGTGTATGCTTTCTGCAACGTGTTTGGGTTGGCGGAAAGCGTTTGCGAAAGTGAACGCACGCTTGGCAACTGATCGCCCGGGCTGAGCGCGCCGGATCCGATCAACTGTTCCACCTGATCGATGATTTGCTCGTAGATGGGTTGCCTGCCGAAACGATCGATTTGAAACATGATCTTTCCTCTCCTAAACGTACTATGAGTACTAGTACAGTTATATTATATAGTACGGTCGGAGAATGTCAATAGGGAATTTCTGATTTCGTGTGCCGGGACAAAGCGGTACGTGTATCACAGCCGCCGGCCGGCTTTGCTAAACAAACGCTTCAGGGCGCGCGTCTGTTCACTGAAACGGAAATAATTAACAAATTCGCTCAATAAGCCATACATAAGAGCCTTTACCAACGATGGCCCGTTGCCGCGGAAGTGGCGAAAATGTTCGAAACGCCAGTAAAAAAGTCTGAAATGGTAACAAATTTACCAAAGTAAGCATGAAGTACTTTACAGCCGGGGATTTTTTGAGTATAGTATAGAAGATTGTGGTGTGATGGCAGTGCATTTTTTTCTCACGCAACGCCTGCGGAAAACGCGCAACCGGCAACTGTTTTATACCGGATGGTTTTTAACCGCAAGGATGCCCCGGAAATGCCGGAACGGAGATTGCGGCTTGCCATCCAAAGGCAACTAGTATAAAATAGATAAGAATGACATTTGATGAATGAAGCGAAAAGCGTATGCCGATCTCGCTTCGTTGATCCTGCCTGTAAAAACTGAAGGAGGCTGCACCGTGAGCAAAGTACACATCCTTGACCATCCCCTGATTCAGCATAAACTGAGCATCATGCGCAACAAGGAAACCGGCGCCAAAGAATTTCGGGAGCTGCTGGAAGAAATCTCCATGCTGATGGTATACGAAGTTACGCGCGATTTACCCACCGAGGAGGTCGAGGTGGAAACCCCGATTTGCGTCACCAAAAGCAAAATGCTCAGCGGCAAAAAAATCGGCATTGTGCCCATCCTGCGCGCAGGCTTGGGCATGGTGGAAGGCGTAACCCGCCTGATTCCGGCGGCGCGTATCGGGCATATCGGCCTGTACCGCGATCCGGTCACCCTGCAACCGGTGGAGTATTACTGCAAGCTACCCGCCGACAGTGAAAACCGCGAGCTGATCGTGCTGGACCCGATGCTGGCCACCGGCGGAAGCGCTTCGGCCGCCATCAGCTTTATTAAACAACGCAATTGCAACAATATCCGTCTTGTAAACCTGATTGCCGCGCCGGAAGGGATTCAGCGCATCCAGCACGATCACCCCGACGTGGATATTTATGTGGCGGCATGCGATGAAAAACTGAACGAACACGGGTATATCGTGCCCGGTTTAGGCGACGCGGGCGATCGTCTGTTTGGAACCAAGTAACCCATATTGACGCAGGAAAGAAGGTGCGGCCATGGCGCGGGAAGTGTTCGACGCGGTGCAGACCGCGGAAAACCAAGCCGATCAGCTGATTCAGGACGCGCAACGGGACGCGCGGGAGCTGCTGAAGGCTACGGAGGCGGAAATCACCGACAATGAACGGAAGTCGGCGCAGGAGCACCGCGCCATGTACCAAAACCTGTTGGACAGCCGCCGGGCGCAGGTGAGCGAACGGCTGACCCAGACGCAGGCGGCGGACGATGCCGCGCAAAATCAGGAGCTGGCGCAGGCGGGCGAACGGCTGCAACAAGTCGCAAAGCTGATAGTTGAAAGGGTTTTGGACGATGGCAATCGTTGAAATGAAGCATATGGACATGCTGGCCCTGGAGCATGACAGACTCGCCCTGCTGCGCGCTATTCAAAAGCTGCGCTGCGTGCAGGTGTTGCCTGCCGATGCCGAACACGCGACGTTTAACCGCCTGCCCGCAACGGACGAGTTGCCGCAAGCGGAAGAAACCATCGCCCGTGTGGATTGGGCGATCAGCCGTTTGCAAAAATATGACACGGCTAAAAAGCCGCTGATGGCGGACAAACCAACCATCACGGACGAACAGGCGAACGCGGTTGCGATGCGCACGCCGGAACTGATGAAAACAGTGGAGCGACTGGAAGCGCTGGAACGCGAAGCGGGGGAACTTCGCGGGCAAAGCGCGCGCGTTGATTCCGCCAAAGAACAGCTGATGCCGTGGAAAGCCCTGTCGCTGCCGCCCGCGGAAATCCGGAATACGAAGAATACGATTGCCATGCTGGGTTCCCTGCAAAAATCGATGCTCGACCGTTGGACGGCGGAGGGCACGCTAACCGATTTGTGTTGGATGGAAACAGTATCCGTGCAACGCGATCTGGCGTATGTGTGCCTGATGATGCACCGCAGCAACCGCGAAACGGTGATGAATACCCTGAAGGAAGCCAGCTTTACGCAGATTCAGCTGCAAACCGGCATCAGCACGGTAGAAGAACAGTTGACGCGGCTGGCCGCTGAAAAGGATCAGTTGGAAACAAGCCAACAGGCGATTGTTGCGGAAACCGCGTCAATGGCCCCGGCCATCTCCGATTTGAAAGAACTGTACGATGTTCTGGGCGCGCAGCGCGCCCGTATGGTTGCTGCCAGAAGCTTTTCCGCCTCGGAATCCACCTTCTTTTTACAAAGCTGGATTCCCGCCCCCTTGGAGGACGCGGCCCGGCAAAAGCTGCAAGCGGTTTCGCCAAGCGTGGCGCTGGAGTTTTATGGCCCCCTGGAGGGGGAGGAACCTCCGGTAATATTGCAGAATCAGCCGATGATTTCGCCGTTTGAAACGGTGGTTTCCAGCTTCTCGCTGCCGGCCCCGTTCAGCGTGGACCCCACGGCGGTGATGATGCCTTTCTTCATCAATTTTATGGGGATGATGGTGAGCGACGCCGGGTATGGCTTGGCCATGGCGATCATCGCGCCGCTCCTGATCCGCATATTGAAACCGGCGCCCAGCATGCGGCGCATGCTGTGGATTATTCTGGGCGGCGGCATCATGACGGTATTCTGGGGCGCGATGTATAACTCCTGGTTTGGCTATGCGCCGTTCCCCTCCCTGCTGGACCCGATGAACAACGCGTTGCCCGTGATGGGCCTCTGCATAGGGCTTGGGGCGCTGCACCTGTTTGCCGGTCTTGGGATGGCCGCTTACCTGAACATTAAACGCGGGCATCCGCTGGATGCCGTAGCGGATCAGCTGAGCTGGTTCCTGCTTATCATCGGCCTTGCGCTGATGGCGGTTGTGCCGTCGGTGGGTAAATGGCTGGCCATTGCGGGCGCGGCGATCATCGTGGTGTTCGCGGGGCGCGCCAAATCCAACAATCCGCTGAAACGGCTTCTCAGCGGGCTGGGAGCGCTGTACGGCGTTACCAGTTGGGTCAGCGATCTGCTCAGCTACATCCGCCTGTTCGGTATGGGGTTGGCGACCGGCGTTATCGGCATGGTCATCAACATTCTGGTGGGAATGGTCGCCGGGTTCGGGCCGGTCGGCGTGGTGATGGGCGCGCTGGTGTTCGTGGGCGGGCACCTGTTTAACGCCGGCATCAACATCTTTGGCGCGTATGTGCATAGTTGCCGCCTGCAATACATTGAGTTTTTCGGAAAATTCTACGAGGATGGCGGCAAACCGTTCCTGCCGCTGACCGACACAGGCCGATATGTTTATATCAGGGATGCGCAAACGCGCGCCTGATATGGAGATAGTCACAGCCGCCTTTCGCAGCGAAGCCAGCGGGTCGGGTCAAGACTTGTCTAAGAGGTTTGAACCTCGCGCGGTTCTGCGGCGGGATCAACCGATGACCGCCTGCCTGCCCGGAAACGGCAAACGGTGCGCGAAAGGCAACTGAATCCAAACAAAACAAACAAATGGGAGGTTACTACGATGACAATCGGTCAAATTCTTGCTCTTCTTGGCGCCGCGATTGCGGCGATTGGCGCGGGTATCGGCTCCAGCCGCGGCGTCGGGCTTGCCGGCGAAACCTCTGCGGGCGTATCCACCGAAAACCCGGAAGTGAACAGCAAACTGCTGCTCTTGCAGCTCTTGCCGGGCACGCAGGGTATTTACGGGTTCCTGATCGCGGTGATCGTGCTCATCAACACCAACGTGCTGGGCGGGCAGATGAAAGCGGTTGAACTCTATCAGGGCCTTGGCATTCTGATTGGCTGCCTGCCGATCGGCATCATGGGCTATTATTCCGCGATCAAGCAGGGCAAGGTTTCCGCAGCGGGCATGATTATGACCGGCCAGCGCCCGGAAATGAGCGGCAAGGCGATCACCATGGCCGTTATGGTGGAAACCTACGCCGTGCTTTCGCTGCTGCTTTCCTTCCTGATTGTCAACTCCATCAAGCTATAAGGAGCCATTCATGAACGCACAGGCCATTCTGATCAAAATCGAAGAGGATGCGAAGGAAACCGCGGGCCGGATCAAGACGGATGCCGCGGCCCGGACGGAAGAGCGCAAAGCGGCATCCCGCGAGAAGATCGAAGGGATGTATCAGGCAATGCTGGCTCAGGCGGCGCGCGAAGGCGATGAACTGGAACAGCGCATGCTGAGGATGGCGGAGCTGGACGCGCGCAAAGCGCTGTTGCAGAAAAAACGCGCCATCATGGACGGGGCGTTTGCGCGCGCGGCCGCGCTGCTGGCTGAACTGCCAAACTCGGATAAACGGACGTATTTTCAAAAACAGATCGTCCGTTGCGCAACGGGCAGCGAAGCCCTGCGCGTTGGGGACCGTCAGGCCGGCTGGTATGACGATGCCTTTATCGCGGAGGTAAACCGCGCGCTGGAGGGCGCCGGCAAACCGGGAAAACTGATCGCTTCCGGAACACCGTATCCCGGCTGCACGGGCGTTGTGCTCCTGACAGGCGGCGCGGAGGTACACTGCACCATGGAGGCCGCGCTGGAAGAAGCGCGCGCCAACATGGAACAGCAGGTTGCCGCGGAGCTGTTTACACAAGCATAACGCAATGTACATGAATACATTGGGAAAGGGGAGCCGGCCATGCCGCAAATCAGTACATCCTACGCGTGCGGCAGGATAGGCGTGCTGAAACGCAACGCCCTGCACCGCGCGCAGCTGGAAAGGCTCCAGTCCGCGCCCAGCTTTGAGGAAGCCAGCCGCGTGCTTGCGGATATCGGTTTTACCACCGCAGACAATCAGGATTTTCAAGCGGCGGCAGACCAGCACGTTCGCAAAGCCTGCGAGCTGATTGAAGCGGTAACGCCTGACGCTCGCATTACCGATTGTTTTTTACTGCGCTATGATGTGCATAATTTGAAGGTGCTGTTGAAATCCCGCCAACTGGCGCAAAAACCGGAGTTTCTATCGGCCTGCGGCACCGTGCCGGTTGAAAAGCTGCGTCACGCTGTGGCTGAGCATCTGTACAACGGCCTGCCCGCCGAGCTGAAACAGGCGATGAATCGGCTGGAAAAGCAAATCGCCACGCGCTATGACCCCAGCCGGGTTGATACCGAGCTGGATCGGGCGATGTACCGTCAGGTTTTTCAAAACCTGCGTGAAAGCAAATTGCCGCTTGCGTTGCTTTATTTTAAGGCGAAGGTTGATTTGCAGAATTTTATCATTCTCATGCGCGCAAGAAATATGGGCAGGGACGCCGCGTTTTTTGAAAGCGTTGCCCTGCCGGGCGGCGACGTGCCCATTGCCACCTATCGGAAGGCTTTTGAGGATAACGACCGGCTGGTGAAGCTTCTCAAGCTGTACGGCGTGCCGGTGTATCAGGCGGCGCTCAGCGCGGCGATCAACCCCAAAAAACTGCCGCAGATGGAAAAATTCGCGGATGATTATCTTTATCAGTTATTCAAACCCTACCGGTACGATAGCGCCTCCATGGAGATGCTGATCGCTTACCTTTTCCAAAAACAGCGCGAGGCAACGGATGTGCGCCTGATTATGGCGGGCAAGCTCAACGGGTTTACCCCCGACGCTGTGGAAGAAAGGGTGCGTGCGTTGAATGGCTAAAATCGAGCTGGGCGCCGTTGGGGAACGCGACGCGGTGCTCTGCTTCAAGGCGATTGGGATGCAGGTGATCCCAACCGTTACGGCGGAGGAAACCACGCGCGCGCTGTTTACCCTGACCCGACAGGGCGTGCGGGTCATCTTCATTACAGAAAACGCGGCAAAGCTCGCATCCGAAGCGATGGAGCGTTACCGCAGCGATCCTCAGGTGGCGATTATACCGATCCCCGGCAGCTCGGGGTCGCAGGGTTACGCAATGTCCCGCGTGAAGGCCAACGTTGAAAAGGCGATTGGCGCGGATATCCTCTTTAGCAACAACGCAAATCAGAAAGAAGGGTAAAGCATGGCACAAGGAACCATCGTCAAGGTCGCGGGCCCTCTGATTGTGGCGGAACACATGTCCGACGCGCGCATGTACGACGTTGTGCGCGTCAGCAAAAACCGTCTGGTCGGAGAGATCATCGAGCTGCGCGACGACCGTGCCAGCATACAGGTATATGAAGAAACCAGCGGCCTTGGCCCCGGCGAACCGGTGGAATCCACCGGCGCGCCGCTTTCCGTGGAGCTTGGGCCGGGGTTGATCGAATCCATTTTTGACGGAATCCAGCGGCCGCTGAGCAAAATCCGACAAATGGTTGGCGACCGCATCACGCGCGGTGTGGAAGTGCCGGCGCTGGACCGGGAGGCCAAGTGGAATTTTGAACCCAGGGTAGCTGTGGGCGACGCGGTAGTTGCCGGCGCAATCCTTGGCGTTGTGCGGGAAAACACCGTTGTGGAACACCGCATCATGGCTCCGTACGGGGTAAGCGGCACCGTCGAGGATATTCGCGCGGGCGAGCACACCATTACCGAAACCGTCTGCGTGGTTCGGGACGGGCAGGGCAACCCCCACGAGCTGACCATGATGCAAAAGTGGCCTGTGCGCAAAGGCAGGCCCTACAAAGAAAAGAAATCGCCCACCGTGCCCATGGTAACGGGGCAGCGCGTAATCGATACCTTCTTTCCCATTGCCAGCGGCGGCGTGGCTGCGGTTCCCGGCCCGTTCGGCTCCGGTAAAACCGTGGTGCAGCATCAGCTGGCCAAATGGGCGGATGCGGATATCATCGTTTACGTGGGCTGCGGCGAACGCGGCAATGAAATGACGGACGTGCTGATGGAGTTCCCCGAACTGCACGACCCGCGCACCGGCGAAAGCCTGATGAAACGCACGGTGCTGATTGCCAACACCTCCGACATGCCGGTGGCGGCGCGCGAAGCGTCGATTTACACGGGCATCACCATTGCGGAATACTTCCGCGACATGGGCTACAAGGTCGCTATCATGGCGGACAGCACCAGCCGCTGGGCGGAAGCGTTGCGCGAAATGAGCGGCCGTCTGGAAGAAATGCCCGGCGACGAAGGCTACCCCGCCTACCTATCCTCCCGCATCGCGGAGTTTTACGAGCGCGCGGGCGTGGTGCGTTGCCTTGGGCCGGAGGAACGGCAGGGCAGCATCAGCGCGATCGGCGCGGTTTCCCCTCCGGGCGGCGATATTTCCGAGCCGGTATCCCAATCGACCCTGCGCATTGTAAAGGTTTTCTGGGGCCTGAGCGCTCAGCTTGCGTATAAGCGGCACTTCCCGGCCATTGACTGGTTGCAGTCCTACTCGCTGTACATCGACCATCTGGAAGGCTGGTTTAACGACCATGTTTCACCGGAATGGAACGATATTCGCGCGAAGGCCATGCTGATCCTTCAGGAAGAATCCGAGCTGCAGGAAATCGTTCAGCTGGTGGGCATGGACGCCCTGAGCTGGAAGGATCGACTGACCATGGAGGTCGCCCGGTCGATCCGTGAGGATTATCTGCACCAGAACGCTTATGACGACGTGGATACCTACACCTCGCTGGATAAGCAATACCTGATGATGCGCCTGATTTTGCAGTATTACGATAAGGGCAGGCAGGCGTTGGATTCGGGCGCGAACCTCTCCGACGTAATCAACCTTCCGGTGCGCGAACGCATCGGCCGCAGCAAGTACATCCCGGAAGATCAGAAAAAGCAGTTTGCGGAAATCGAAAGCGAGCTGGCCGGGCAAATGGCCGCAATCTCAGAGAAAGGGGAACTCTAAGCGATGTTGAAGGAATACCGCACCATCCGGGAAGTCGTGGGTCCCCTGATGCTCGTGGATCAGGTGGAAGGCGTAACCTACAACGAGCTGGTTGAGATTCGGCAGGCGAACGGCGAACTTCGCCGCGGTAAAGTGCTGGAAATCAACGGCAACCGCGCCCTGGTTCAGCTGTTTGAAAGCAGCAACGGTTTGCAGATTGAAACCGCGACGGCGCGCTTTTTGGGCCATTCCATCGAGCTGGGCGTGAGCATGGATATGCTGGGCCGCGTGTTTGACGGTATGGGCAACCCGCGGGACGGCGGCCCGCAGCTGATACCGGATAAGCGGATGGATATTAACGGCGAGCCGCTCAACCCGGCCGCGCGCGACTACCCCAACGAGTTTATCCAAACGGGCATCAGCGCGATTGACGGCCTGAACACGCTGGTGCGCGGTCAGAAGCTCCCCGTGTTTTCCGGCAGCGGCTTGCCGCACGCACAACTGGCCACCCAAATTGCCCGTCAGGCAAAAGTGCTGGGCGCGAATGAAAAGTTTGCCGTGGTGTTTGGCGCTATCGGCATCACATTTGAGGAAGCCGAGTACTTTATCAGCGATTTCCGCCGCACGGGCGCCATTGAGCGCGCGGTGCTGTTCATGAACCTGGCCAACGACCCGGCCATCGAACGCATCGCGACGCCCCGCATGGCCCTCACGGCCGCCGAGTACCTCGCCTACGAGAAAGACATGCACGTGCTGGTGATTTTAACCGACATCACCAACTACGCCGAAGCCCTGCGCGAAGTATCCGCCGCCCGCAAGGAAGTGCCCGGCCGCCGCGGCTATCCCGGCTACCTGTACACCGACCTTGCCAGCATTTACGAACGCGCGGGCCGTGTTATCGGCAAAAAAGGTTCGATTACCCAAATCCCGATTCTCACCATGCCGGAGGATGATAAAACGCACCCCATTCCGGACCTGACCGGGTATATCACCGAGGGTCAGATTATCCTGAGCCGGGAATTGTACCGCAAGGGCATCCTGCCGCCGATTGATGTGATGCCCTCGCTCAGCCGCCTGAAGGATAAGGGCATCGGCAAGGGAAAAACGCGCGAGGATCACGCCGCCACGATGAACCAGCTGTTTGCCGCCTACTCGCGCGGCAAGGATGCGAAAGAACTGGCAGTGATTTTGGGCGACGCGGCGTTAACGGATGTGGACAAGAAATACGCCGCCTTCGCGGACGCTTTTGAAAAGAAGTATGTCGCGCAGGGCTATCAGGCCAACCGTTCAATTGAGGAAACGCTCAACATCGGCTGGGGTTTGCTGGCCATGCTGCCGCGCAACGAGCTGAAACGCATCCGAGACGATATGCTGAATAAGTACCTGCACGACAATACGCTGGAGGAAAACGACGCGTCTAGCGAGGTGGAGGACTGATGGCTACAAGCGCCCTGCGCGTGAACCCGACCCGGATGGAGCTGACGCGGATCAAGCGCAGGCTGGTGACCGCGGTGCGCGGGCATAAGCTGCTCAAGGATAAGCGTGATGAAATGGTGCGCCAGTTTATCCTGCTGGTGCGGGAAAATCACCGCCTGCGTCAGGAAGTGGAAACGGAGCTTGCCGCCGCTTTGGGCAATTTTGCGATGGCGCGCGCCGTGATTGAGCCGGAAATGATGGAGGAGGCCCTGCTGTGCCCCGCGAGGAGCATCGGCGTGGACATGGGCGTCCGAAGCATCCTGAGCGTGCGCGTTCCGACGCTGACAACCACGGAGGAACACACGCAAACCACTCTCAGTTACGGTTTGGCCGAAACCTCCGCCCAACTGGACGGCGCGATAGAAAGCCTTGCCGACCTGTTGCCCAAGATGATCCACCTGGCCGAAGTGGAAAAAGCCTGCAACCTGCTGGCGGACGAAATCGAGAAAACCCGCCGGCGCGTGAACGCGCTGGAATATGTGATGATTCCGCAGTTTCAGGAAACAATCCGCTTTATTGCCATGAAGCTGGACGAAAACGAGCGCGGCAGCCTGACCCGGTTGATGAAGGTCAAGAATATGATTGAGCAACGCGCGGAAAAAGGCTGAAATGAAACAAAGAAACGAGGAAGTGGAGCAATTCCGCTTCCTTTTTTCGTTTGAAAGTGGTACCTTGACGTTTGGAAAGCGCGCCAAATAGCCACCAGAACGCGAAGGCCCGCGGGGCGCGGCGTGGATGCCGCGCGCAGGGCCCTGATGAATGGACTTCGCCGGAAAAATGCTGAGTGAGGCTGTTTACGCGGGCAAAACGCTGTGAAAGCCTGACCGCAGAGCATCGCCACGGGAGCATTCGACTTTTGCGGCGCGGTTTCCAGCCGATGGACGGGGCATGACAGTCGGGATACCAATGCCGTAATATGAACGGAAATTGCAGGAGGTTTGTATGATCCGCTTTGAGCATGTCACCAAGAAATACGCCGGGGGCGCGGTTAAGGCTGTGGATGATCTTTGCCTTGAAATCGATGGGGGAAAGGTGTTCGGTTTTTTAGGCCCGAACGGCGCGGGTAAAACCACCACAATTAAAATGATGACCGGGATTCTCAACCCGGACGAGGGGCAAATTTGGCTTGAAAACATCGAGCTTCTGAAAGACCCGATTCAGGCCAAGCGGATGTTTGGCTTTGTACCGGACACGTTTGAAATGTTCGAACGGCTTACGGGGATGGAATACCTGCGTTTTTTGGCGGACCTGTACCAGGTGAGCGAAGCGCAGCGCAAGGAACAGATGGACAAGTATCTTGCGATGTTTGAGCTGGAAAACGCGGTTCAGCAGCAAATCCGGAGCTATTCCCACGGCATGAAGCAAAAACTCCAGATTATCGGCTCGCTGATTCACAAGCCGCAAATCTGGATTTTGGACGAACCCATGGTAGGGTTGGACCCGGCCAGCATGCACGCGCTCAAACAGGAAATGCGCGCCTACTGCGAAAGCGGAAAAACCGTGTTCTTTTCCACCCATGTGCTGGATGTAGCCGAGAGGCTCTGCGATGAAATCGGGATCATCCGTCAGGGCAAGCTGATTGCCAAGGGAGAACCGGAAAAGCTGATGAAGCTGGACAGCGCGGCAACCCTGGAAGATTTGTTCCTCAACCTGACGGAAAAGGAGGCGTAAGCCATGCTTCCGTATCTGAAACTGTTGATCCGGCAGCGGATTGCGTCATGGAATCCCTTTTCCCACAGCAGCAAAAGCCGGTCGAAAGTGAAAACGGTGCTGGGCTATATTGGTTTTGCGCTGCTGGCCGTGATGCTGTACGGGATGCTGGCCATTCTGGAATACTTTATGTACGGCGCGTTTGACCAACTAGGCGAGCCGCAGACGATGCTGGCCCTCACGGGTGTGCTTTGCACGCTGCTGACGGTCATCACCAGCTTTTTCTACATTTTTAATGAACTGTTTTTTTCCAAAGATGTGCTGTTTGTTTCGGCACTGCCGATTTCGTCCCGGGCATTGCTGAGCGCGAAGCTCATTCGCATCTGGCTGGGCGAGGCGGGCATTGCGCTGGCGATTTGCCTGCCGGTGCTGTTACTTTACGGCATTGGGCAGGGTATGGGTGTTTTCTACTACACCAACGCGATTCTGCTTACGCTGATGATCCCGATGGTGCCCATCGCGGTGGTGACCGTGCTTTCTTTCCTGCTGATCCGTGTTTCCGCGCTGTGGAAACGGCGGGAAGCGCTGACGGTCATCATGGGGATGTTATTTCTGATGGCGTTTATGTGGGCGGAGATGCAGCTTTCCATGTCCTCCTCCGAAAAGGATATGAACGTGGTCATGCTTCAGCTGGTGCTGAAACAGCGGCAGGTGCTGGATTTGTTTGCGGGTCTGTACCCTCCCATTCATTGGTTTACGGAGGCGCTCACAGGCTCGGGAATGACGGCGGCGTTGCTGTGGGTGGGTTTCGCGGCACTCAATCTGGCGGCGCTTGGGCTGGTCGTGACGATTTTAGGCGGGGCTTATCAACGGCTGGCGATTCGACAAAGCGAAGCGTTGACCCGTATGAACGCTGCGGCAAAAAAACGCGTCACCAAACAGGGCGCGCGTTCACCGCTGGTTGCACTTTACCGCCGGGAACTTCGGGAAATCTTCATTGTGCCTATTTACGCGATGAACAGCTTGACCGGGGCCATCATGTTCCCGGTGATCGCGGCAGCCATGGTTTTTGGCGCGGGGAGCGGCGCAAGCGAGCTGGCGCTGTTGCCCATGGCGATGGCGTTGCTGCCCAAAGCGCTGATTGCCGCCATTGTTACGGGCGTGCTGGCGTTTACCAACAGCATGAACATGGCGGTATCCACCGCGGTATCCCGCGAGGGCAAACGGCACGAGTTTTACCGCACGCTGCCGGTGCAGCCGCAAATACAGCTGCTTGCCAAACTGCTGATGGGCTTAACCATCAACCTGATTTGCGCGTTGCCCATGGCGATCCTGCTGTTCTTCCTGCTGCCCGCGTTTCAGTGGCAAATTGCGATTGGCTTTTTCGCCTCGCTGCTGTTTTCCACAGGCACCGCCATTGCGTCGCTGATGGTGGATGTGAACCACCCCAAATTTGGCTGGAAGAGCGAGACGGAAGCCATCAAGCAAAACGGTTTCGCGGCGCTGTCCATGTTTGGGGCCATGGGGTTGATCGCGCTTGCGGCGGGCTTGTATTACGGCCTGACATGGCTGGGCGTTTCCTCGGCGGGCGCTCTGGCAATCCTTTGCGCGGTGATGCTGCTTGCGGATGTATTGCTTGTGTTACGGCTGGTTGGCGCAACGTCCAGACGCTATATTTTACAAGAAGTGACTATTTAAGTTAAAAATTTGTTACATAAATACGTGCATTCTTCTTAAATCTGTGATATACTGGTAAAGAGCAGTAAAAAGGGGTGTACGTATGATTACCAAGGCGCAAAGTAAACGGTACTCACGCCGGCCCCCACTTGAAAAGAAGCCAAGGCTTTCAGCGCTGGAGAAGGGTCTGCTGCGTTGGACAATGGCCGAGCGCGGCGATAAGGTGCTGGACGCCTACGTGGTGGGTAGCGGCCTGATGCTGGAATACTTGCAACGCAACATGGAATGCGAAATCTGCGGCGTTTCCGATGACATGGGAAGCGTGCGGCAAGCGCGTTCCCGCTTGCGGAATGCCGATATTGTCTATGCCTCCCGGGAGGATATTCCGTGGCGCGAAAACACGTTTGACTCGGTTTACCTGAAGATGATTACCGCGCCGCTGTCGGAAACAGCCATGCGGGAGATTCTCCGTGTGCTTAAACCGGGCGGTCAGGTGCTGGTAGGTTTTCAAACCATACCCGCGCCGTTTCGGCAGATTGCCGCAATCTTTCGGCCGGAAACGGATGACGAGCTTCACAGGCCCAAAGCGCGCGGCCAATTGTTCAGCATGATGAAAAACCTCGGCCTCACGCAGCTTACCTGGCAGCGCACCGATTTGCTGCACGGCGTAGGCATTGCGTGGAAAGCGCTGGACGCGGCGGAAACCGAAAAAGCGCAATGAAGGGTGTCGGTGATGACCGCCATTGGCCAACCTGCCGTAAGACCCTCGCCGCAGCGTAAATGGGCCAAGGGCAAAGCCCTTGCGGGGCGCATCGGCGTTGCCCCTTGCCCGCCGGAGGCCATATTTAGCAACACATTCAACATAAGCGCCACAAGCGCCGAAGGCACAATGTGGTGCGGCTGATGGACTCCATTCGGTTTGTCAACGGTCTGAACCCCAACGGGCTATGAGGCGAACGGCCTAACCTTAATTTCAATTCGTTAACAAACGGCGCCGGTGGCAATCTGCCACCGGCCTTTTGGAACAGAAAAACAGGAGCGAAGGCTTTTTCCCAAGCTCCTGTTTTTTCATATGCAGATGTGAACAGGTAGCAGTCAACAACACAAGCAAAAAGCGCGTTTTTGAAAGTTGCGAAACGAACCGAATGCCAAGGGGGTAGGTTCATAACGCGCAGGCGGGGCCATGCTTCCGTTTTACAGCGTGCTATTTCTGGCCGTAATAGGCGTTGGGGCCGTGTTTGCGCTGATAGTGCTTTTCTTTCAGATATTCGGGCATGTCCTCCCGGGGTTGCGCAATGGGAAGCGCCTCGGTGTGCCAGGCCATCATGGCCACTTCCTCCAGCACAACGGCGTTATGCACGGCTTCCATCGCGTCCTTGCCCCAGGCAAACGGGCCGTGGTTACGCACCAGCACGCAGGGGACGGCCTTGGTGTCCAGGTTGCAATCCTCAAAGTGGGATGCGATTACCTTGCCGGTTTCCAGCTCGTAGGCGCGCTTGACTTCTTCCTCTGTGAGCGAGCGGGTAATCGGCACAGGGCCGTAGATATAGTCCGCGTGCGTTGTGCCGTACGCCGGAATTTCCCGGCCGGCCTGCGCCCAAATGGTAGCCCAACGGCTGTGGGTGTGCACAATGCCGCCGATGCTCGTAAAGCGGTTGTAAAGCTCCACGTGCGTGGGGGTGTCGCTGGAAGGGTTCAGCTTGCCTTCCACTTTTTTACCGTTGAGGTCCATCACGACCATATCCTCCGGCGAAAGGGCTTCGTAGGGTACGCCGGACGGCTTAATGACAAACAACCCGGCTTCACGGTCGATGCCCGATACATTGCCCCAGGTGAATGTGACCAGATGGTGTTCCGGTAAAAGCATGTTTGCCCGATAGACGATCTGTTTGAGTACTTCTAACACAGTGTTGCCTCCCATACAGGATGAGGAACGGCGGGTCTCCCCGCCGCCCACCTTGAATTGACGGTTATGCCTGCGTTTTGATGCCTTTCAGACATTTCATGACATCGTTGGCGCCGCGGCCAAAGTAATCGTGAAGCACGCGGTACTCCGCAAACAGCCGGTCGTACACCTTGGCGTTTTCGGCGATCGGGTGGTAAACCACATCCTTCACCTGACCCATATCCCGCGCGGCGTCAAATACATTGTCGTAGCCGCCCACGGCACTGCCGGCCGCCACTGCGGCAAAAATGGCGCTACCCAGTGCGGGGCCTTGCGCGGTGCCGGCAATTTTGATATCCATGTTTAACACATCGGCATAAATCTGCATCATCATCGGGTTTTTCTGGCTGATGCCGCCGCTGGCGAAGAAGGCTTCCACAGCCACGCCATGCTCGCGGTAGTTTTCGATAATCATGCGCGTGCCGTAGGCAGTGGCTTCGATCAGGGCGCGGTACATATCCTCGGGCTTGGTTTGCAGCGTCATGCCCAGCATCAGGCCGGTCAAATCCACATCCACCAAAACGCTTCGGTTGCCGTTCCACCAGTCCAGCGCGACCAGACCGTGCTCGCCAACCTTTTGTTTTGCGGCAAGCTCGGTCAGGTACTGATGCGCGTTCTGGCCCTTTGCCTTGGCCGCTTCGACATAAGCCGCCGGACAGCAGTTGTCCACAAACCAGGCGAAGTGATCGCCCACGCAGCTTTGCCCGGCTTCATAACCGGCAAAACCGGGCATGATGCCATCCTGTACAACGCCGCACATACCGGGCACCTGATGCTCCTCGGTGCCCATCATCATATGGCAGGTGGAGGTGCCCATGATGGCGAGCATTTTGCCCGGCGCATCAATCCCGACTGCGGGTACGCACACATGCGCGTCCACATTGCCGATGGATACCGCGATCCCGGCATTCAGGCCGAGCTTTTCCGCCATGGCGGGGGTCAATGCGCCGGCTTTTTGCCCAAGCGGGGTCACCGGGCAGGAAAGCTTGTCCGCGATCACGTTTTCCATGCGGGGGTCCAGCGCCTTAAAGAAGGCTTTGTCCGGATAACCGGTGGTTTTGTTGTACATGGCTTTGTAGCCCGCGCAGCAGGAATTGCGGGTCTGCACGCCGGTTAGCTGCCACACGATCCAATCGGCGGCTTCTACAAAATCGTCCATGGCGGCGTACACTTCGGGCGCTTCGTCCAAAATCTGCCAGAGCTTTGGGAAAAGCCATTCGCTGCTGATTTTGCCGCCGTAGTTCTGCAACCACTGCTCCGAGCGCGCGGTGGCGATTTCATTGAGCTTGTTGGCCTTGTCCTGCGCGGCATGGTGCTTCCAAAGCTTAACGTAGGCATGGGGCGTCTGCTCAAATTCCGGTAAAAAACAAAGCGGGGTGCCGTCGTGCTTCACCGGCAAAACTGTGCAAGCCGTAAAATCCGTACCGATACCGATCACATCGGCAGGGGCCACGCCGGATGCTTTCATTACATTGGGGATGGTGCGAGTCAGCACATCCACATAATCCTGCGGGTGTTGCAGCGCCCAATCCTGACCGAGTTTGCGGCCGCTGGGCAGCTGGGTATCCATGACCGCGTGGGGATATTCGTACACGTCGGCCGCGATTTCCCTGCCGGTGCCAACCTCGATCAGCACAGCGCGGCCGCTCAGCGTGCCGTAATCAACCCCGATGGTATATTTGCTCATGAAATAACCTCCTTCATGTTCCTCCGGCGCATCCGAAGTTGTACGTACCAATGATAAGTAAATCATAGCATAAATCACGATGAGTATCAAGGGTAAACAGGTCGTTTTTTTATGAAAAAGCGGCAGGTTCTTCCTGCCGCCAGACTGTTTGAAAGGTGCGTTACGGAAAAATCCCCTGACGGATTCCGAGGGTGAAACCCTTGGCAGAGCTTGGAGTGGCTTTTAATCCATGAGGCTACAGCATCGGAATCAACGCGCGCGAACAGTTCACAAGGCAACGAAGCGAGCGGCAAACCGTCATCGCACATCTTTTACAATTTGCAGCAGGGACTTCCTGCCCTCGAAACCTTGTGCTGTTGGGTTTTACGGAATCAGATCATCAGGGAGAGATTTTAAAACATGAACCGAAAACAGGGACAAGGCCCAATGGCGACGCGGATGGGTAAAACCCGGCAAACTCATTTTTGAGCACTTCTCAAGCGCAAATCAGGCGGAGTTGCAGCCGCCCGCCAATGCTTACAGTATGGGGCGGCAGGGAGGGCGATTGGTAAACGCTTACGGTTCTCAGGGCCGCGCGCGCACGCTGTCCCGCTCAATGATCGTCCAGGGTAACACGGTGCTGGTTTCCTGCTTGCCGGCGATCATGTTCAGCAGCTTTTCGGCGGCAACGCGGCCGAACTCATCTTTCGGGTGGGCGAGGGTGGTCAGCTTGGGGTAGCAGACGCTGGCATAGGCGCTGTTGTCAAAGCTTACCAGCGATACATCTTCCGGTATGGACAGGTTCAGCTCCGAAAGCACGTCCATCAGTTCCATTGCGATTTCGTCATTGTAGCACACCACGGCGTCCATGCCATGCTGAAGGCTGCGGATAAAGTCCGCGCCGGTTTCATCGCGCAGGAAGCGCTTTTTGTTTTCGGTGGAAAACCAGCACACGGTTTCGTCCCGCAGACGAAGGCCGCGCTCCTGAAGCTCCGCCGAGAAACCCTGATACCGCAAATGCCCCTGCATATCGTCGCTTTTGAAAATACCGCCAATGTGGGTAAAGCCCCGCTCAGCCAGGTAAGCTGCCGCCATGCGGCCGCCCGCCACATCGTCGGTCACCACGTAAACCGTCTTGGGCAACTGCGGATAGTACCCGTTGATAAACACAAACGGAATGTTGCGCTCCCAAAGCTTTTCGTACAGGCCCGTGTTTGGGTTGGGCAGGGCAGTTTTGGTGCCCTCAATAATCAAACCGTCCAGTGGCGTATCCAAAATCCGCTGCAGCAGAGAACGCTCGTGGTCGGCGCGGTTATAAGTGGCCGAAAGGCTCATGATGCAGCTTTCAGCAGATAAAACGCTTTCAACGCCGCGCACGATGCTTGGGAAAATATAGTCTGTTATATAGGTGGTAATTACGCCCACACTGAGCATGCCGCTGTGTTTTCGGGCGCCGTGGCTCACATAGGTACCGCTTCCGCGGCGGCGGATCACCAGCCCGTCGTTTTCCAAAAGAGAAATCGCCTGCCGAACGGTTTGCCGGCTGACGCCAAATTTCAATTTCAGTTCCGCTTCCGTTAACAGCGCGTCGCCATCTTTATACATGCTGGTTGCGATATCGTGCCGAAGGCTGTCGGCTACGGATTGATATTTCGGTTCCATAGATCTACGCTCCCTTGTACGGCTCGTCGCATACATTTCGGGAAAACCATCCGTACACGTTTCTGTGGGGATATCATACCATGAAACCGGTTCGAACACAATTCCAATTTTCAAATGGTACGTACAGCTGCACAACAATCGAATCCTTCGGAAGGTTCTTAAAGGGCATGCAATAGAAAGCGGCTTTGTGAACAGGAACCGATACCGCTAAGGAATTATCAATAATATCAACAGCTATGCGCAAAGGCGCATGTTTATTTGGATTCAGCGCTTAGAACGTTTTGGACTGCGCTCGACGGATAACGGCGGGCGCTCATCAGATACGTCGGAGGCTGCCTGCGCGTCCGTTCCGCGCCCCGTTTGCGCCTGCAAAAAGCGCAGGCAAAAAGCAATCCCCGCAAAAGCGGTCACAACCAATGCCCGGGAGGTAAAAAAGGCGTGATCGTAGGTGTGGTTGGAGGTGAACGCGTACCACACGAGCGGCAACGCGGCGGTCAGCAGATACCCAAGCCGTTCGCCGGCTGGGAAAAGCTCGCAAACCGCCGGTTCAGCCTGCCTGACGCGCTTCATGCGCCCGCGCCGCCATAACGCCCGGGCAAGCAGAGCAGCATAGAGCGCCGCTAAAACCGCACCCAGCGCCAGATACGCCTTTTTGGCGTATACGGCAAACACCGCCTTGAAAACGCTGATGAAGCTGATGGCGGCGCCCTCCGCCTCGTAGGAGCTGCGCTCGGTGATTTTCGCCAGCAGATTGGCCACAAACCACGAATCTTCCCCAAGCGCGGCGGCAAGCAGCCATTTGCCGGCCCACAGCCCAAAGTAGCCCGCAAACCAGGCTCCAAGGCACAGCGCAAACAGGGCGAGCGCCTGCCTGCGGCGAAGCGGAGGCGTCAGCAGCAATACCATCACAAACGGCATTCCAAAGGTGGCGATGGGATAGGTCAGGTAATCAAAGTAGCTGGTGAGCATACCGGCGATGAGAAAATATACGGACAAACTACCCCGTGCGCGCAGGATCGAGGGTCGAAACAGCAATACGGCGCACAACCCCAAAAACAGCAGGTAAACGGTGGAAAATTGCAGCGAAAACCCTGCGACCGAAGGGGTAATCACAAGCAGAGAAATCGCCAGCGCGGGGATTGACCGCAGCAGGCCGCGCATGGTAAGGCCAGCCAGAACAGCGCAGACCGCTAACCATTGAACGGCCGTGAGCAGCATGCGAAGGTCCATATAGCTGAACAGGCACAGCAGCGGCTTTAACACCACCAGATAGCCGTGCCAGTAACGGGCAATGGGGTTGCTGGTAAGCCCGGCGGAACCGGTTTGCCCAAACTGCAACAGCGCGGGGTAGCAGCGGCCGTCAAGCGTATAGGTCGCGGGGCTTACGGCCATTTGCACAAGCGGACGGTCACTGTCGTGCGCCGCGGCGAGCAACATGTTCGCATCCGTGCTGTTGTCAAGCTGGGTGGACAGGTACCCTTTCACCAGCTGCTCATAGGCGATTTCACCCGTGGCCCAGGAACCGTCCAGCGCGGGTACGGACAGCTTGACGTGGTTGGCAATCGGCTCCACCGGGATGGCATACGCCCCAAGCAACAGTAAAAACCCGATGACGGTGCCGCCGGCCAGGATCAGCATAAACTTTAGGAACCATTTCCCAAAAGCGGAAAACCGCAGCTTCAAATCGCATTCCTCCTTCAGGACAGGTCGCCTTCGTAGATGACGGTGATGGGCACGCCGTAAGAGGTAAGGGTTACCACGGGGCGCAAGCCGGACGGTACGCGGTACCCGGCAATTTGCGCATAGGTAATGTTGACCATCACAAACGTACCGCTCAGCTGCGCCTCGTCATAGGGGACAATCTGTACGCGAGCATCGTTCAGGGTATACGCGGCCATGCTCAGCCCGCTTTCGGTGTTGCCGTCACAGGCGGCAACGCGGACCGTTTCATCGGGCCCAGCCTGCGCAAGCAACTGTTGCAGGGCGTTGACGCAGCTCACGTTCCAGTAATCCAATTCAAAACGGGCCGAAAGCCCATCGCGGGGCACAAGCAGATTGTAATAGGCATATTCAAAGGGATGGTTGAGCGCAATGCCCACGGCTTGCGCGCCGAGGCAAAGCGTCAGCGCAAGCGCGGCGATTCGTTGCTTCTGCCCTCGTTTCGGAAGCTTTTGCCATAGCCTGTTCCAGCCATATACCATCAACAGAACCATGGGACCGTATATAAAATAGAGATGCCGCCAGCCGTTATACACCAACGCGCGGGTGAAAATGGCGGCCAGCAGAGGCGCCAGCCATAAAAGCGTCGCAAGCGCGACCAGAAACCCCTCGTTTTGCTGCAAACCCTTCCATTTTGTACGGTGGATACTGCCCACAGCGAAAACCTGACCCACCAGCAGCAACGCCAGCGCCCAAACCGGCGTTGTGATGGCGATCATGACCGGCAGGTAGTGAAAAGGAGGGCGCTCTATCGCGGTGGAAATCAGGTTACCCCAGTACAGCAGCGTTCCGTGCCAACGGGAAAAACCGATAGCGTTCTTGAGCAAATAAACCGTAAAGCCAAGCGGGTCCGAAAGCAGCGCGGGCGTTAACAGCGCATAGAACGCCACGCTGGCAAGGACAGTCCACAGCGCTGTGCGCCATACCTTCCAGTCGGTTTGTCGGTTGAGCCGCAGACGAAGCACAATAAACAGGCCGCAAAGCCCGCACACAGCCACCCCGATAACGCGGGTGCCCATGCACAGCGCGGCTACGGCGGCAAACGCAAGCCCGCGTTTCAGGGTCGGCTTTTGCGAAAGCCGCACGGCCTGCCAAAGGACGAGCAAAACGGTACTGAGCAGCGCAATGTCTTTGTTGTTATAATGCGCATCGGCAAAAATCCGGGGGGAGAGCGTCAACATCAACACCCCAAGGCAAGCCATGCCTCGGGATAAACCCATTTGCCTGCACAGCGCGTAAAGCGCGTAAGCCCCCGCCACAAAGATGAGCCACGTGAGCGCGCGCCAGAGCGCGGACAGAGCATGCGGGGTCATCGCCGGGTTACACACCGCGAAAAAAAGCGGGTAGTATAAACAGATGCCATGATCCCGCTCAACGCTTAGGGAGATCGGCTGCACCTGCATGGCCGTGAGCGCTTGGCTGTAAGGCGTATCCAGCGGGATTAGCTGCGCGTATTCCATCAGCGCCATGCGCAGGATGTTCATTTCGCCGGTTTCATCCCACGGAGTACCGTAATCCATGCCGGTGGCAAGGCCAATCAGGAGCAACGCGAGAAAAAAGAGGGCGACCAGCGACTTTTGTACCGTTTGTGACCGATGCACCGAATTTGCCCCCCATCGTACAACATACGCCGCAAAGCGCGGGTTTTTTCGCCTCTTGGATAGGGCAAAACGTGCGAACCCGGCAAGGTTGCAGCGCGGAACCGACTCGCGTATACTGGCCCGGCTTCGCGGCGTGTGGCGCATCGTTTTCTGCGCCCGAACCGGTGGGTAACGCGCGGAAAACCGCTTGCACGTCAGGTTGCCGAGGCTCCAAGAGCATGCGGTTTACATGGTGGACTGTTTTTCAACCAAATGCCCCGCGCCGTACCGCTCGCGCAGCTTGGGCTTTTCAATTTTACCGGTCGGGTTGCGGGGCACTTCCGCGAAGATGATCTTGCGCGGGCGTTTATACCGCGGCAACTCCAGACAATACTCATCCACTTCGGCTTCCGTCATGGTTTCGCCGGCCTTGATTTCGATGATGGCGGCCGCGATTTCACCCAGACGCTCATCCGCCATGCCGATCACGGCAACGTCCTTGATTTTGACGTTGGCGCGTAAAAAGTCCTCAATCTGCACCGGGTACAGGTTTTCGCCGCCGCTGATGATGACGTCCTTCTTGCGGTCCACCAGATAGATAAAACCATCTTCGTCAAAACGGGCCATATCGCCAGTGCAAAGCCAACTGTCCTTGAGCACTTCCTCGGTTGCCTGCGGGTTTTTGTAGTAGCATTTCATGACGCCAGGGCCTTTGACCGCCAGTTCGCCAACGGTTCCCTTGGCTACGTCGCGCATTTGTTCATCCACAATGCGGGTTTCCCACAGATATCCCGCCTTGCCGATCGCGCCCACCTTATGGATGTTTTCAACCCCGAGGTGCACGCAGCCCGGGCCGATGGATTCGCTCAGGCCGTAATTGGTATCATACTGCTGGTTGGGAAAAACGCTGAGCCAACGCGTGATGAGGCTGGGCGGCACAGGCTGCGCGCCGATGTGCATCAGCCGCCATTGGCTGAGCTTGTAATGGGACAGTTGAATTTCCCCACGGTCGATGCTGTCCAGAATATCCTGCACCCAAGGCACCAACAGCCAGACAATCGTCGCTTTTTCATCCGATACCGCCTGAAGCACCCAATCGGGGCGCACGCCGCGTAAAATGACCGCCTTGCTGGCGGAGAGCAAACTGCCGAACCAGTGCATCTTTGCGCCCGTATGGTAAAGCGGGGGAATGCACAGAAAAACGTCGTCCTTGGTTTGGCCATGATGCTTCTGCTCGGTCAGGCAGGCGCTGACAAGCGCTTCCTGGCTGTGCAGAATGGCCTTGGGAAAACCCGTGGTTCCGGACGAAAAATAGATAGCCGCGTCGTCATTTTCAAGCAGTTCAACGGCGGGCGCGGTGGTGGAGCAGTAGCCGATATAGCGGTCCAGATTGTCCGCGAAGGCGGGGGTATCGTCCCCCACAAAAAAGAAGTGGCGGATAGCGCCCAACTGCTTCATCACCTGCTGCACGCGCCCCACAAACTCCGGGCCGAGCACCAGCACGGTCGCGTCGGACAGGTCCAGACAGTAGGCGATTTCGTCCGACGTGTAGCGGAAATTCATCGGCACGGCCAGCGCGCCGGTTTTCAGGATCCCGAAATAAATCGGCAGCCATTCCAGACAGTTCATAAGCAGGATGGCGACCTTGTCCCCCTTTTGCACGCCCCGGGAAAGCAGCAGATTGGCAAATCGGTTGGCCCTGCGGTCAAACTCGCGCCAGGTGATTTCGCGCCGGTATTTACCGCCGGACGCGGATTCAATCAAGTTATATTCGCGCCAAGTTACGGTATGGTCCGGCTGTAACGCCGGATTGATTTCCACAAGCGCAACATCGTCGGGTTTGACGCGCGCATTCTTTTCCAGAAAGTCGGTGATCACCATGTCGGTTTCCTCCAAATCGATCGCAATATACACAATTAGAAAGATTATAAGGCAGCGTGGAAAGCTTGTCAACGCACAGGGCCGCCCGCATGCGGCTTTGTGCGGCTGGCAGGCGGCATGCCCGCCCTGCCGCACGGGGAAACGCAGACTGAAAAATCACCCTGAAACGGCGGTTTTGCTTGACAAAGCCCCATCCCAACGGCTATGATAGGGGATGATTTTAACGGTGGAGGGAATCGCATGGCGGCTTTGACTATGGATAAGTTGGTGGCTCTGTGCAAGGGACGCGGCTTTATTTTTCCGGGCAGTGAAATCTACGGCGGCCTGGCCAATTCCTGGGATTACGGCCCCCTTGGCGTCGAGTATAAAAACAACGTCAAACGCGCGTGGTGGCGCAAATTCGTACAGGAAAACAAGTATAACGTAGGGTTGGACAGCGCCATCCTCATGAACCGCAACGTTTGGGTTGCAAGCGGTCACGTGGGCACCTTCAACGATCCGCTTATGGATTGCAAGGCTTGCAAGGAACGCTTCCGCGCCGACAAGCTGATTGAGGACTGGGGCAAGGAGCACGGCGAGGAAATCCAGGCCGACGGCTGGAAGGACGAGCAGTTCGAAGCCTTTATCAACGAAAAGCAGATTCCCTGCCCCAGCTGCGGCAAACACGATTTTACGGGCATCCGTAAATTTAACCTGATGTTCAAAACCCATCAGGGCGTGAATGAGGACAGCGCAGCGGAGCTTTACCTGCGGCCGGAAACCGCGCAGGGCATTTTTGTGAACTTTAAGAGCATCGTGCGTTCCACCCGCCGCAAGCTTCCCATGGGCGTGGGGCAAATCGGCAAATCCTTCCGCAATGAAATTACGCCGGGCAACTTCATTTTCCGCATTCGGGAATTTGAACAGATGGAACTGGAGTTTTTCTGCAAACCCGGCGAGGATATGGAATGGTTCCAGTACTGGCGCGCATTCTGCCGGGAGTGGTTGCTGAAGCTGGGCATGCGGGAGGAAAGCCTTCGCCTGCGCGACCATAAGCCGGAGGAGCTGTCCCACTACTCTACGGCGACCACGGATTTTGAGTTCAATTTTCCCTTTGGCTGGGGCGAGCTGTGGGGTATCGCGGACCGTACGGATTTTGACCTGAAAGCCCACCAGCGCGTCAGTGGGGAAAGCATGGAGTATATTGATCCGATCACCAACGAGCGCTATATTCCTTACGTGATTGAGCCTTCGCTGGGCGCGGACCGAGTGGCGCTGGCCTTCCTGTGCAACGCCTATGAGGAGCAGGAGCTGGACGGCGGCGACAGCCGCGTGGTGCTGCACCTGCATCCCGCGCTGGCGCCCTACAAGGCGGCGATCCTGCCACTGCAAAAGAACAAGCTGGGCGACCTGGCCACGGAAGTGTACGCGAAGCTATCCAAAAAATTCATGGTTGAGTATGACGAAACCGGCTCCATCGGCAAGCGCTACCGCCGTCAGGATGAAATCGGCACGCCGTTTTGCATCACGGTGGACTTTGATACGCAGGAAAACGGCACGGTTACCGTGCGCGACCGCGACACCATGACGCAGGAGCGCGTGGCGATTGACGATCTGGAAGCGTACATTGAAAAACGGATGGAGTTTTAATTCGGGTTTAGGTTTCTGCGCGAAACAGGATGAAGCCTTGAGCGGCTGAAGCTGTTCGCGTTTGCGGCCAATCCGCCGCCAAAGCCTGTTAAAAAGCCGTGAGGAACGCGTTTCCCACGGCTTTTGGCTTTCAGTGAACCTGCGCCATCCGGCAACGGATCCCATGAACCGGCTTTCTGACCGCGCACAGCCATGCCGGCGCAGATTTGACACCGATCGCTTTTTTTGCTATGATACGCGGACGGGCAAAAGCGGAAATTACCGTGCGCCTTTATATAAGGAGGATTCAACCGTGGTTGAGTCAAGATGCGGGCTGCTGTGCAGCGAGTGCAAATGGCGGGAGATCATGAAATGCCCTGGCTGCCTGGCGATCAAAAAGCCTTTTTGGGGGCCGAAATGCGTGATCAAGAGCTGCTGCGAAGAAAAGGGCAAGGACTGTTGCGGAAACTGCGAACGGTTTGCCTGCAAACAACTGCATGAGTTCGCCTTCGACCCGGCAACCAAGGATGAGGGCGACCGGATTGAACGTTGTGAGGAATGGGCGCGAAACGAATAAGGACATCTGTGCAGCGGAGCGTTTGCCCCGCTGCGCTTTTTTGGGATCAATGTCACCAGAACGGCCATTTGCATAGGAATTATGTGAACGACTGTTGACAGGAAAAATAGAAACATGCTATCATGGCACTGTTCATCCCCGGATTTTACAAGGGGAAACAGCCGGAAGGGAGTGACCGCAAGTTGGCTTGGACGTATACGGCAAACTGGAAACCCGGAAAAGCAATGCTCACGAGCCTTGTTGCGGTCGCGTGCTGCCTGCTGGTGGTTTTTGGCGCGGTTGTGTTGCCGATGCTCGCATCCGGATGTGCCAATTACCTTGGCGTGATGGGCTTCTCCCATACCGATACCATGACCGGCGACCATCTGTACACCATGGACGCGGATCAGGACGAGCACTACGCGCTGGTGACGGATACCCATCATGCGAGCTTTACGGACAACCGAATGGCGATCGCCGCCCTCACAGCGCCGGAACCTGAATGGGTTCTTGCGGCCACACCGGCTGAGCTTGCCGCCGATACCGGCGATACTCCGCTTCATCTCTATTTAACAAAAAACATTATAGGCTCCTCCGAATAGCTACCGTTTTTGCGCAACCTTCCATAATCGGGGTTTCAGTTTGTCAGCCGCAGTCCATAACCGCATTGCTCCGTAAAGAGAACTTTGTGGGATTGATCCGTGGTTGTCCGGTTGTGTTATAATCACTTTGGGATGTTCCCGCATGTGGGAGGCGACGGTATGGATTTTTCGGGCATCGCCTGGTGGGCGTATGGCGCGACAGCTCTGGCAGGGCTGGCTTTTGGCATACTCCAAAGCATACTGGTCAAATCGGCCGTGATGGGCAAACAAGCGCGTCATTGGCTGTATCCCCTCAAACTGGGGTTATGGGCGGCGGCCCTCCTCATCATGGGGTTGATTTCCCCGCCATTGCTGGTTGTGTTCGCGGTGGTCGCATCCATTACGCTGCTGGTGGGTTCCGCGATATTTTTCCGCAAAGCCCAGAAGGAGGCGCGCTAAGTGCTTGAGGTTAGCCTTTTTCCAACGCCCTGTTATGTGTTTGGGGTTAATGTTGGCCTTTCGGTGGTAATGTCATGGTGCATCATGGGGTTGCTGCTCACCGGGCTGGTATTGATTCACTTTTTGGTAGTGCGCCGCATGAAACCCGTGCCCACAGGCGCTCAAAACGTGGTGGAACTGATTGTGGACGGCATGCACCGCTGGGCGGAGGGCAAAATCGGGCACGCGGCGGATTTTGTGGCGCCTGTGTCCATGACGCTGATGACCTACGTGTTTTTTAACACAATCGTCGAGCTTTTCGGTCTGCCGCCCGCGACGGAAGATATCAACTGCACGTTTGCGATGGGGCTTTGCACGTTTATCACGGTCAACGTTTCCGGGCTCAAATTCCGCGGCGGCGTGCGCGGGCGCATCAAGGGCCTGTGCAACCCCTCCGCCATTGTGATGCCGATTCGCATCCTCACGGATTTCATCGCGCCCTGTTCCATCGCCATCCGTCTTTTCGCCAACATCATGGTGGGCGGGATCATCATGCAGCTGATTTACGCCGTGGTGCCCATCATCCTGCCGGCTGTGGTCGCCTCGTATTTTAACGTGTTGCACGTGGGCATCCAGACGTTCGTGCTGGGGCTGCTCACGCTGGTGTACGTCAGCGAGGCCATTGAGTAAGCGTTATCCGCGCAAGCGCGCATAACGGATATCCTTTCACCATTAAACGCCAAGGAGGAATTTGGTATGACACTGGGAATTATCGCAATTGGTGCGGGTATTGCCGCGCTGTGCGGCGCTGGCGCCGCGCTGGGTATGGGTAACGCAACGGGCAAAGCGGTGGAAGCGATTGCGCGCCAACCGGAAGCTGCCGGTAAAATCAACTCGTCGCTGATGTTTGGCCTCATCATGATGGAAACCTGCGCCGTGTACGCGTTGCTGGTCGGCATCCTGATCGTGTTTATTCTTGGCGCCAAGGCGTGACGACTGTTCTGATAACGAAGAAGGAGGGATGAGGCGTGGAGGGTATGTTCAACCCACTGTCCATCCTGTTGCATGTCGTCAATGCCGCGATCCTTTTAGTCGCGCTGTATTTCCTGTTGTACCGGCCCGTGCGCCGGTACATGAATAACCGCAGCTCGACCGTCGCCAAGGAATTGCAGGACGTGTTGGATGCGCAGGAGAAACTCAGGGTAGAGCAGGACGAGGCGCAGCAAGAGGTGCAGGCTGCCCAGAAGCAGGCTGCCGACGTTGTGGCTAAGAGCGTCGCACAGGCGCAGGAACAGGCGCAGCATATTCTGGAGGACGCTCACAGCGACGCTGAGCTTACGCTTCGGCAAGCCCGTACCGAAACTGAGTTTATGCGCAGAAACGCCCGTAACGAAATGCGCGACGAGGTGGCAAACCTGAGCGTTGAATTGGCGGAGAGAATCCTACAGCGCGAAGTAAAACAGGATGACCACGCCAAGCTTGTGGAAGACTTCCTGAAAAAGGTGGAGTGAGCCATGAGTGAGGAAATTGCGAAGGCGACCCTCCAGCCCGCTGCGGAGCAAGAGGAACCGATCCTGCTGCGCGGCCGCATCATCTCCGGTATGCCGTTATCGGTGGCGGCTCAAAAGCGGATGGTGCAGCATTTTGAAACCCTGCTCGGCTGCCGTGTGCGCTTAACCTGCCGTATCGACAAGGCGCTGATCGCGGGCGTGCGCGTGGAACTCAACGGGTGCGCCTATGACGGCTCCCTTTTGGGACAGCTCAACAGCGTGCGGAAAATGCTGACGCGTCACGATGAGGAGGAACTATGACCGAGACTACATGGAAAACGGTCAGCCAGAATTTGAAGGACCGCCTGGACGGCTACGAACGTACGGTCGATGTGCGCAGCACCGGCAAAGTGCTGTTCGCGGGCGACGGCGTGCTTCATATTGACGGGTTGAACGATTGTAAGCTTGGCGAAATGATTGAGCTGGAAAGCGGCAGTTACGCCATTGCGATGAACTTGGAAGAAAAACTGGTGTACGCGGTTGCCTTGGGCGACGATTCCGACGTAAGCGTGGGAATGTCCGCCTATGGCACGGGCCGCGTGCTTTCGGTACCCTGCGGCGAGGGGCTGCTGGGCCATGTGGTGGATCCGTTGGGTATCCCGCTGGACGGCGCAGACAGCATTCCCAACACGGAATACCGCCCCATGGAAATGCCTGCGCCCCCGATCCTGAGCCGCAAGCCGGTTAACCAACCGTTGCAGACCGGGCTTTTGGCCATCGACGCGATGGTGCCCATTGGCCGCGGGCAACGGGAACTGATTATTGGCGACCGGCAAACCGGCAAAACCAGTATCGCGGTGGATACCATCCTCAACCAAAGGGGCGGCAACGTTGTTTGCATCTATGTGGCCATTGGCCAGAAGGCGAGCAGCGTGGCGCAGATGATTACGCACCTGCGGGAGTCGGGCGCCATGGAATACACAACCGTGGTCAGCGCGACCGCCGCGGACAGCGCTACGATGCAGTACATCGCGCCCTATGCCGGTTGCGCCATGGCAGAATGGTATATGTACAAAGGTCGCGATGTGCTGATTATCTATGACGACCTGAGCAAGCACGCGGTCGCGTACCGCGCCATGTCGCTATTGCTCCACAGGCCGCCGGGACGCGAAGCTTACCCGGGCGATGTGTTTTACCTGCACAGCCGCCTGCTGGAACGCGCGGCATGCCTGAGCGAGGAGTTGGGCGGCGGCAGTATGACGGCCCTGCCGATCATCGAAACGCAGGCGGGCGATATTTCCGCGTATATCCCCACCAACGTGATTTCCATTACCGATGGGCAGATCTTTCTGGATACCGAGATGTTCCGCGAGGGCATCCGGCCGGCGGTGAACGGCGGCCTGTCGGTTAGCCGTGTTGGCGGCGCGGCGCAGTGCAAGAGCATCCGGAAAGTGGCCGGCAAATTGCGCCTCGAACTGGCGCAGTACCGCGAATTGCAAGTGTTCGCCCAGTTTGCCAGCGATATGGACGCCGCTACGCAGGATAAGCTCAAGTACGGCGAAAAGCTCACGGAGCTGTGCAAACAAAGAAACAATTCGCCCATGCCGCTGGCGGTGCAGGTAGCCTTCCTGTATGCCGCAACGCAGGGCATGCTGCCAAAGGACATGAGCACGAAAAGCCTGCTCCTGTTCAAGGAAGCGTTCCCGGCCTATTTGCGCGCAAACTACGATAAGCTTTATACGGCGCTGAACGTGTCGGGCGAGCTGAGCCATGCCAACGAAACCATGCTGAAAATGGCCATCGAAAGCTGGATCAACGGCAAGGGCGACGGTCGGGGGGATATGGATTTGGAAACCCCAACCGCGCATTGCAAGATTGATCCCAATGCGGCGGGTGAGGCAAAATGAGTTCGATACCGGAGATTCGCCACCACATCAAGGCCATCAGCGAAACGGCAAAGATAACGCGCGCCATGCACCTGATTGCCTCGGCCAAGATGAAAAAAGCCATGCAGGCGCACGAGCAGACCATGCAGTATTACAGCCTTGTGCGTTCCAACATGCGCTTTATTCTGGACAACGCGCCTGACGATTTCCGAAGCGATTTTTACCGCGCCAACGGACAACGGACCTGCTTTCTGGTAATTGCGGGCGACAAAGGCATGTGCGGCGGCTACAACCACGATGTGCTGAAATTCGCCCAGCAGGAAGTGCAAAACCCGAGGCATCGGATCACCCGGCTGATTACCTTCGGCCACATGGCGACCGACTACTTCCGCCGCAAAGGGCTGCACATCGACCAAAGCTACCTGACCGCCGTGCAAAACCCGACGCTGGATCAGGCGCGCGAGCTGGCTGCGGAACTGTGCCGCAGCTACAAACGCGATGAGTTTGACGAGGTGTTCATCATCTTTACGCAGATGATGAAGGGCGGCATTACCAAGCCCATGCGCATCAGCGTGTTGCCCATCACCAAGCACACCGTAAAAAACGTGCCGCCCATGCACAACCCCACATCCGGGTTGCAGTTCTGGCCCAACGCGCAGGGCGTGCTGGACAGCATGGCGCAGCATTACGTGGTCGGCGTGCTGTACAGCTGTCTGGTGCAAAGCTTTGCGAGTGAAAACCGCGCGCGGATGACGGCGATGGAGTCGGCTACGCGAAATGCCGACGATATGCTTAAAAAGCTACAGTTGCAGCTCAACCATGCCCGGCAAGCCGCGATTACGCAGGAGATTAACGAAATTATCGGCGGCAATCCGGACAGCTTCAAGCTATGAGCCAATCAAGCGGAAACAGCCGTCAACCCATCCATACTGCGGGTACGCACGGCCCGCGGCGGCATATGCAAGCCGGGCCGAATAAGCCCCTTTCGCATGTGTGACCTATCCCATCCCCGGGAAGGAGAAGCGCTATGACCAAAGGAACACTGATTCGAATTGTAGGCCCTGTTGTGGACGTACACTTCCGCGCCGGCGAGGTGCCGCCGATCCATACGCTGCTGTATGCCATCGACGGCGACCGCAAAGTGGCGGTTGAGGTTCACGAACAGTTAGGCACTACCGTACGCTGCATCGCGTTGGAGGCAACGGAAGGCCTCTCGCGCGGGCTGACCGTCGAAAGCACGAACGCGCCCATCACCATACCGGTCGGGCAGGAAATGCTTGGCCGCGCCATTGATGTTTTGGGCCGGCCGATCGACGGCAAGGAACCGCCCGTGACGGCGGAGCACCACCCCATTCACCGGAAAGCGCCGAACTTTTCGCAGCAGCAGCCGGTTGCCAAAATTTTTGAAACTGGCATCAAGGTGATCGACCTGCTGGCGCCGTATGCGCGCGGCGGCAAGATCGGCCTGTTTGGCGGAGCCGGCGTAGGCAAAACCGTGCTGATTCTGGAACTGATCCATAACATCGCTACGGAGCAGGGCGGCTTCAGCGTGTTTACAGGCGTTGGCGAACGCAGCCGCGAGGGCAACGACCTCCTGACGGAAATGACAGAGTCCGGCGTTATCAAAAACACCGCGCTCGTGTTCGGCCAGATGAACGAGCCGCCGGGAGCGCGTATGCGCGTCGCGCTCACCGGGCTTACGGTGGCGGAATACTTCCGCGATGTAAAAAAGCAGAACATGTTGCTGTTTATCGACAACATTTTCCGCTATATTCAGGCGGGCAGCGAGGTTTCCGCGCTTTTGGGCCGCCTGCCCAGCGCCGTGGGTTACCAGCCGACGCTGGCCACCGAGGTGGGCGATCTGGAGGAGCGTATTACCTCCACCAACGACGGTTCCATCACGTCGGTGCAGGCTATCTACGTCCCCGCGGACGATCTGACGGACCCCGCGCCCAGCGCGATTTTCTCCCATTTGGACGCGACGACCGTGCTGAGCCGTTCCATCTCAGAAATCGGGATTTATCCGGCGGTGGACCCGCTGGACAGCTCCAGCCGCATTCTGGACCCCATGGTGGTGGGTCAGGAGCATTACACCGTTGCCCGCCGCGTGCAGGAAGCTTTGCAGCGCTACCGGGAGCTTCAGGATATTATCGCCATTCTGGGCATGGACGAGTTGAGCGAGGAAGATCAGAAGATCGTGCTTCGCGCGCGCCGTCTGCAACGGTTCCTGAGCCAACCGATGTTCGTGGCCGAAGTGTTTAGTGGGATTCCCGGCCGGTATGTGAAGCTGGCGGACACCATTGCCTCCTTTAAGGCGATTGTGAACGGCGAGGCGGACGACCTGCCGGAGGACGCCTTCTACATGGTGGGCGATCTGGAGGATGCGCGCAGGAAAGCCAAGGAACTGGAGGCGAAGTAATATGGCCAAAACGTTCCACCTGAGCATCCTGACCCCTGAACATGAGTTTTTCAGCGGTCAGGTGGAAATGCTGGATGTAAGCGCAATCGACGGCAAGCTTTGCGTGCTGGCCGACCATGCGCCTACGGTGGTTGGGCTGACCGAAGGGGAACTGAACCTGCGCGATGAAAACGGCGTTGCCCGCTGGGCCGCCGCGTCGGACGGCTTTATGACCATCACGCAGGACGAAACCGTCGTGATGCTCCAATCCGCCGAATGGCCGGAGAACATCGACCGGATGCGCGCGGAACGCGCCGAACGCAACGCGCGCGAAGCGCTTCTGCAAAAACAGGACCGTCAAAGCTACCTGATGAATCAGGCCATGCTCTTACGCGCCATGACCCGCCTGCGCGTAAGCGATCACCACGGCGTCAATCAGTAACGGGCGCTTTCTGTGTGATACGCCCTTTACAGCCGCATTCGTTTTTCGTATAAAAGCCGCCGCCTTTCCGGCGGTTTTTATGTTATACTCATAGCAAAGCCTCGGACGGCATGCTACCCCGGACGCAAAGCCGCCCGAAGGTGCGCCGACGCGCGGCCCGGCCCGCAAACGCAATAAGGGGTGTATGGCATGGAGCATCAGGCTTGGGTAAGCCGCTACCGGAACGAGCTGAAAGGTATCGCCATCCTCTGGGTTGTTTTTTTTCATTCTCAGATAACGCTGGACGGCTCGTGGGATTGGATCCGTCAAACGGGCTACGGCGGGGTGGATATCTTCTTTTTTCTGATGGGCATGGGGTTGTACCACTCGCTGAAAAAATCGGATTCTCTGCGCGGGTATGCTTCCCGGCGGCTGTGGCGCATCCTGCCTGCCTACCTGCCGGTCGTGTTTATATGGATGGCGGTCATGTACCCCAGCTACCACCTCAGCACCACGCAGGCGATCCGCGGGGTTACGGGCAACCTGCTTATGGTGGGTTTTTGGCTGCAATCCCCATCCATATTCAACTGGTTTGTGAACGCGCAATTCCTGTTTATTCTGCTGGCCCCGCTGATGTATGCCTACCTGGCCAAAAGTGGGCGCAAGGGGGTCGCGTTGCTCTCGTTGCTTGGCATTTGCGCCGGATTGGGACTTGCCAACATCGCGTGCGATCAGATGATCGGCATTTCTCGCCTGCCAATCTTTCTGCTCGGCATGGCGTTTTATATGGATTGGCCGATCAGCCAACGGAAAAACACGGTGCGCGTAGCCTACATCGCGGCTTTTGCGCTGGGCGTAGCCGTGTTGTTGACAGGCCTTGCCAGATACAAGGAGTTGCTGATTGATTACGGCCTTTACTGGTACCCCTTCGCGCTGATCGTGCCCGGGCTTTGCGTTTTTTTGGCCTGGTTGCTTCACAAAGCCGAGAGGGCGCGCAAACTGTTTGCCCCCCTGCGGTGGTTTGGGGAAAGCTCGTTTGAGATTTATCTGCTCAATATCTGGATGGTGGAACTGCTGAAACGGGATGGCGTAACAAGCGCGGGGCTGTCGGCCTTCTTTTGCGCGGGCAATCTGCTGGCGGGCATCGGCTATCACCGGCTGGTGCTTTGGGGCACCAAGGCGTTGCAGGCAGCGTGGGGGAGCGCACGACCCAAAAAGGCTGTTCAAAATGAAAACATTGCAGAATAGCATATTGCGTTGTCCTCGCAAAAGAATCATGATATAATGGCTTTACCGAAGCCAAAGAAGGGAGCGTACACCATGAGGCGCATCGAAACCATCCACGCGGTTGGACACGTGCTTTGCCACGATCTTACGCGCATTGTACCTGGGGAGTGGAAAGGCGCGCAATTCCGAAAAGGGCATGTGGTGACCGAGGAAGATATTCCGATGCTGTTGAGCATGGGCAAGGAGCACCTTTTCGTTTGGGAAATGGATGACGATCACCTGCATGAAAACGACGCGGCCGTAAGGCTGGGCGCACTGTGCCAGAACCGCTTCATCCAGGGCGGCGACATTCGGGAAGGAAAGCTGGAACTGTCCGCTACATGCGACGGATTGCTGACGGTGGATACGGAACGCCTGAACGCTATCAACCTGCTGGACGATATCATGATTGCCACGCGGCATACCCACACGGCGGTTCGCGCGGGCGACAAGCTGTGCGGCACGCGCGTAATCCCGCTGGTGATTGCCAAAAGCCAGATTGAAAAAGCCGAAGCGATTGGCGCGGGCAAGCCCCTGCTGACGCTGACGCCTTTCAGGCCCCTGAAAGCCGGCATTGTCACCACGGGCAGCGAGGTTTTCAGCGGCCGCATCGAGGACCGCTTTACGCCGGTGGTGGTGGAAAAGCTTGCGGCCTTCGGGGTGGAAACGGTTGCCCATACCGTTACAGACGATGCCGCCGAGCACATCCAAGCCGCAATTGAAGCCATGCGCAAGCAGGGTTTAGAGCTGATCCTGTGCACCGGGGGCATGAGCGTAGACCCGGACGATTGCACGCCGGCAGCCATCCGGGACAGCGGCGCGCGCATCGTCAGCTACGGCGCTCCGGTTTTACCGGGGGCGATGCTGCTGCTTGGCTACTTTGACGACGGCGTGCCGATCCTTGGCCTTCCCGGGTGCGTAATGTACGCTAAAGCGACGGTGTTCGACCTGCTGCTGCCGCGCATTGTCGCCGGGGTGGAAGTCACCAAGGCAGATATCGCCAAGCTGGGCTGCGGGGGCCTGTGCCTGAACTGTCCGGTATGCACCTATCCAAACTGCGGCTTCGGGAAAGAATCGTAGGGAGGGTGAACCATGAAAAAACTGGTGGCTGTAATCCTGTCACTGACCCTGATGCTTGGCTGCAACGCTGTGCTGGCCGAAGCGGCTCCCTCGGCCGCGCCGACGGAGCTGGTGGTATTCGCCGCCGCCTCGATGACCGAGGCGCTGACCCAGATTGCGGAACTCTACAAGACGGTCGCGCCCAACGTGACGCTGACGTTCAACTTCGATTCCAGCGGCACGCTGCAAACGCAGATTGAGGAAGGCGCGCAGGCCGATATTTTTATTTCCGCCGGGCAAAAGCAAATGAACGAGCTGGACATTTCCGCGGGCGCGGATAAAAACCCAAAAAATCAGGATTTTGTATTGGAAGGCACGCGGTTTGATTTGCTCACCAATACCGTGGTGCTGATTGTACCGGAGGGCAGCACCAAAGGCATCACATCGTTTGACGATGTGGCGACCGACAAGGTGAGCCTGATTGCGCTGGGCAACAGCGACGTGCCCGTGGGCCAGTATGCGCAGGATATTTTCACCTATCTGGGCGTATGGGATCAGCTGAACGCGGATCAGAAGATTACCTTCGGCACCAACGTGAAGGAAGTGTTGGCGCAGGTGGAAAGCGCCGCCGTGGATTGCGGCGTTGTGTATATCTCCGACGCCGTTACCGGTAAAGGCATCACCGTGGTTGCGACCGCGCCGGAAGGCAGCCATAAGCCGGTTAATTACCCCGCGGCTGTTCTCAAAGGCACGGCGAACGAGCAGGCCGCGAAGGATTTCCTGACCTTCCTCCAGGGCGATGAGTGCGCGAAGGTTTTCACCGACATCGGCTTTCAGGTGCCCGAACGGAAATAACACCGCTTCCTTTCCGCCGCAAAGCGCGGCGGAAAGGAACTTCTTCTTTTGGGAGGCGCTATGGACTGGTTTCCGTTGCTCAACTCGGTGCGAGTGGCGCTGATTTCGACCGCGCTCATTTTCCTGTTGGGGATTTGGGCGGCTAACGGCATTACGCGGCTGCCCGCATGGCTCAAAGGCGCGTTCGATACGGTGCTGACCCTGCCGCTGGTGCTGCCGCCAACGGTTGTCGGCTTTTTTTTACTGAAAACCATCAGCCCCAAAACCGCTTTGGGGTCTTTTGTGCTGAACGCCTTTGGCTGGAAATTGACCATGACATGGTTTTCGGCCATTTTTGCGACAACCATCGTCGCGTTTCCGCTGATGTACCGTACGGCGAGGGGCGCTTTTGAGCAATTAAGCCCCGAATGGGAAGCCTGCGCGGAAACGATGGGGCTTTCCAAACGGTTTATTTTTTGGCGCATCAAGCTGCCCAACTGCCGGGCCGGGCTATTGGCTGGCGTGGTGCTTTCCTTTGCCCGCGCGCTGGGCGAATATGGCGCAACCTCGATGGTCACCGGCTACATTCCGGGAAAAACCGCAACCGTGGCAACCACGGTGTACCAGCTCTGGCGGGAAGGGAATGACGCGCTGGCCTACCGCTGGGTGCTGATCGATCTGGGAATATCGATGGTGGTGCTGATCGCCATGAACCTGTTTGAAAAGCAGGGAGGTGCTGCGCGTGCTGGAAGTACGGATTGAGAAACGTTATGCGGGGTTTCACCTGCAAATGGAGTTTTCGGCGGGTCGCGAAACCATGGCGATCCTCGGCGCGTCCGGCGCGGGCAAAACCATGACGCTCCGGTGCCTTGCAGGCGTGATCCGACCGGATCGGGGCTACATTGCGCTGGACGGCCACGTATGGTTTGACAGCGAAAGGCGCGTGTTCGTGCCCCCGCAGGAACGGGGCGTGGGCCTGCTGTTTCAGAATTACGCGCTATTTCCCAACATGACGGTGAGGCAAAACCTGCTGTGCGGTTTGCGAAGGGATACGCCCCGCAACCAGCGGGACGAAGCCATTCAGCAGCTGATGGAACGCTTTTGCCTGAACGGGTTGGGCGATCGCCTGCCAAGCCAGCTTTCCGGCGGGCAACAGCAGCGGGTTGCGGTTGCGCGATGCCTTGCCAGAAAGCCTAAGCTGCTTTTGCTGGACGAGCCTTTTGCGGCTTTGGACGTTCACCTTCGCTGGCAATTGGAACAGGAGCTTGCGGCAACTCTTGAAAACTATGATGGCACCGCGCTTTATGTAACGCATGACCGGGAGGAAACCTGTCGCCTGTGCCAGCGTGTCTGCGTGGTACAGGGCGGCTGCTCCCATCCGCCGGTACCGGTTGTGGAGTGGTACCATCAACCGGCGTCCCGGTGCGCGGCGCAACTGGCGGGCTTTGAAAACGTGGCGGAAGCAGTATGCCTGCCTTCGGGCCGCGCCCATATTCCGGATTTGGCGGTGGACTGGCCCTGCGAGCAGGCGGACGTAGCCGGCGTTGCCTTTCGCCTGGAGGACGCGGCCCTTGCGGCGCAGGCGCAGGATTTCGCGGTTCTCTGTCGAATCATACGTTCAACGGAGCAGGAAACGGTCGCCTCGCCGGTTCAGCGTCCCGATATTTATGTGCGGGCGCGCCCGGATGGGCGCATTCACGCAGGCGAGCATGCGTATGTATGCGTGCAGCCTGAAAAGCTGATTTGGCTACGTCGGGAGGTTTCATCATGTTCACTGCGGCAGTCGTAACGGTCAGTGACCGCGCTTTTGGCGGCGTACGCGAGGACGCGTCCGGGCCGCGCGTGGCGCAACTGTTGGAGCAGGCGGGGTATCAGGTGCTGGCCAACGAGCTGGTGCCCGACGAGCGCCCAATGATCGAACAAACCCTGCGAAACCTTGCCGACGACCGCGACATCGCGCTGATCGTGACAACAGGCGGCACAGGGTTTTCGCCGCGAGACGTAACGCCGGAAGCGACGCTTGCCGTTTGTGGCCGCAGGGCAGACGGAATCCCGGAAGCCATGCGCGCCGCGTCGCTTTCCGTTACGCCGCGTGCGATGCTTTCCCGCGCGGCGGCCGGCATCCGGGGGCGTTCGCTCATTGTGAACCTGCCGGGAAGCCCCAAAGCCGCCGCTGAAAACCTGTCGGCGGTGCTCAATACGCTGGCGCACGGGTTGGAAATGTTGCGCGGCGGACCGGCCGACTGTGCCGCGCAACCCGGAGGAGTGGACTGAACATGTTGGATACCCATGGCCGCGAAGTGCGCGCGCTTCGTTTAGCGGTTACTGAAGCGTGCGATATGCGTTGCCGTTACTGCATGCCGGAAAACGGCATTGCGCCGCGCGGCGAAGCGCTTTCGGCGGATGAACTGGTTGCCATCGCGCGCGCAGCCGCGCGCTGTGGCATCAATAAAATTCGGATCACGGGCGGAGAACCCCTGATCCGCCCCGATATCATTGAAATTTGCGAGCGGATCGGCCGCTTGCAGGGGATTGAGGAACTGTGCCTGACCACCAACGGAACCCGGCTCGCCCGTCTGGCTCAGCCGCTGCGACAAGCCGGCGTTCGGCGGGTGAACCTGTCGCTGGATTCGCTTAGGCCGGACCGCTACCAAAGCATTACGCGCGGCGGCAACCTGTCGGATGTGTTGTCTGGTTTGGACGCGGCATTGCAGGCCGGGTTTGACCGCGTAAAGCTGAACTGCGTGCTGATGGGCGACCTCAACGAGGATGAAATCGCCGATTTTGTAGCCCTGACCCGCGCTATGCCTGTGGATGTGCGCTTTATTGAGCTGATGCCGATGGGGGAATGCGCCCGGTGGCCGCAAAGCGCGTTTGTAAACGCTTCGGAGGTGCTCAGGCGTTGCCCCGAGCTTGTGCCGTTGGATCGGGAAGGGGTTGCGCAGCGCTACCGCCTGCCGGACGGGCAGGGCGCCGTAGGGCTGATATCCCCCATGAGCCACGCGTTCTGCGGGGATTGCGACCGCATCCGCGTTACAGCGGACGGGATGTTGAAACCTTGCCTGCATTCCGGGTTGGAGCTGAACCTGCGGGGGCTGGACGATGCGGCGCTATTGGCGATTGTAGCTGAAGGCATTGGCGATAAGCCGGCAACGCACAGCCTCAACGAAACCGGCACCGGCACTACCCGCCGTATGAACCAGATCGGAGGCTGACATGGCCGAATTAACCCATTTTAATGAGGAACGCCGCGCGCGCATGGTGGATGTGACGGATAAACCGCCCACCGTTCGGGAAGCAACCGCCGAAGGCTTTATCGCCATGGCCCCGGAAACCCGGGCATTGATTGAAAACGGCGCAATTCAAAAAGGGGATGTGCTTGCGGTGGCCCAAGTGGCGGGGATACTTGCCGCCAAGCGCACGCACGAGCTGATCCCAATGTGCCACCCGATCGGGCTGACCGGGGTGGATTTATCCTTTGCCTACCAAGAGGAGCCCTGCGGCGTGCGGATCACCGCGACCACGCGCTGCAAAGGGGAAACGGGCGTGGAAATGGAAGCACTGACCGCCTGCTCCGTTGCCGCGCTGACCATTTACGATATGTGCAAGGCAGTTCAGCGGGATATGGTCATCGGCCCGATTCAACTGTTGAGCAAAAGCGGGGGAAAGAGCGGCGAATATCACCGCGCCTAAAGGCGGCAGGGAAGGAAGCGGGCATGTGGCAAGGGTGGTAAGCGTTAACATCAGCGAAATGAAAGGCGTTCTCAAACATCCGGTGCAACGCATTGAGCTAAAACCGGGTTGGGGCATCGTGGGGGATGCGCACGCCGGCAACTGGCACCGACAAATCAGCTTGTTAGCGGAAGAAAGCATCGATACCATGCGCGCGATGGGCCTTGAGCACCTTCGCCCCGGCGCGTTTGCCGAAAATATCAACACAGAAGGGATTGCGCTGAAAGATTTGCCGGTTGGCGCCCGGCTCCGCGTAGGCGAATGCCTTTTGGAGGTGACGCAGATCGGCAAGGAATGCCACAACGACGGCTGCGCGATTCAAAAAGCGACAGGTCACTGCGTAATGCCCACGGAGGGGATTTTCGCGATTGTGGTGGAGGGCGGTTTTGTGCAGGCAAACGACAGAATTGCCGTCTGCGAAGCCTGACATAGCCAATGAAACGAACCCCACGCACTGGCAAGGCGCGACCGAACACCGTAAAACGCCGAATGAGCATAGGGCGCGATGTTGCGACCCAATTCCGGCACCTCCATACGCAGGCAGGTTCGAAACGCCAAAGCGACGGAACGGCATAGTTGCGAGGTTGCAAGCCTTCAAAACGTGTATGTACCGCAGTGATTCAGCGCCGCAAGCGTGGCCGTGTTGAGAAAGCGCGGCGGCTGATCGCCTGCAAAGCGGCAGGCGCGTGCTAAACGGAAGATTGCGCGCGGCTCAAACTTGCGCGAAGGTGCGGCGTTCTGTTACAATGGTGCGGAGCGCATTCAGGGTTTCGAGAATTTCCGCTTCCGTGTTAAAAGCACCGATGGAAAAACGGACGGTTCCATTCGGATAGGTTTGCAGCGTTTGGTGCGCGGCGGGGGCGCAATGCAGCCCGCACCGTGTGGCAATCTGAAAATCACGCGCAAGGCGGTCGGCGACCATGGCATTATCCAACCCGGGAAAATCCATCGAAACCACCGGCACGCGGCCTTCAAGTCCGGATTTGCCAAGGATGCGGGTATGGGGCAGTTGAGCGGCCCCTTCCAGCAGTAGGCCGCAAAGCCGCATGCTTTCGGTGGCAAAACCGGCCCGAAGCGGCGCCAGGTAGTTGAGCGCGGCTAAAAAGCCGTAGATGCCCGGGGTGTTCAGGGTGCCGGCTTCGAATTTGTCCGGCAGATCCAACGGTTGCGTTTCCAAATGGGAGCGGCTGCCGGTGCCGCCGGAAATCAGCGGACGCACGAGTTTGGCAAAGGTAGCGTCCATCAGAACGGCCCCGATCCCCTGCGGCCCCAGCAACCCTTTATGCGCGGGGATAACCAGCGCGTCCGCGCCCATACGCGTCCGGTGGAGCGGCAGGTGCCCGGCGGTTTGAGCCGCGTCCACCATCAGGGCGATATGCCGCGACTGGCAAAGCGCGCCAATCTCCTCCACGGGTAAAAGCGTGCCGCAAACATTGGAGGCGTGGGTAACGCATACCAACCGCGTGTACGGACGGATCCGGCTGGCCACATCTTCAACGCGCATGGTACCATCCTCGGCGCAGGGCACTTTTTCTACGTCAACCCCCGCAAACCCCCGCAGAGGGCGCATTACGGCGTTATGCTCCACAGAGCTGACCAGCACATGGTCGCCGGGGCGCACAAACCCCTTTAATACAAGGTTCAGCCCCCAGGTTGCGCCGGGGGTAAACACGCAGGCCTGCGCATCCGGCGAGCCAAAAAGCTCGCAAAGCCGTTCCCGAAGGGTCAGGCCGGTCATTTCCGCATCGGTGGCGGCGGCATAGCTTCCACGCCCGGGGTTACCCCCCACTTGGGTAAGGTACCGGCACATTTCGGATGCAAGGGTAGGCGCTTTGGGATAGCTGGTAGCGGCGTTGTCAAGATAGATGTTTTGCATTGCCGTGATCCTCTTTCGCGCATAACGCATGGGCGACTATGCGATGATAGCTCAGTATAACATATGGAGTGATGAAAATGAAGAAACATCTCCCGGTCATTCTCACAGGCGCGACCATCGGCGTTGTCGCGCTGGCGCTGGTCGCGTTCGGTAACCCGGCCAACATGGGCTTTTGCATTGCCTGCTTCCTGCGCGATATAGCCGGCTCCCTCAAGTTGCAATCCGCCGCGCCGGTGCAGTATTTCCGGCCTGAAATTGTGGGGCTGCTGCTGGGCGCGCTGGTGATATCGCTGCTAAAACGTGAGTTTAAGCCGCGCGGGGGTTCGTCCCCGGTAACGCGGTTCATTCTGGGCATGGTGGTGGTCATGGGCGCCTTGGTGTTTCTGGGCTGCCCGCTGCGGATGCTGCTGCGTTTGGGCGGCGGCGATCTGAACGCGCTGGTAGGGTTGGTCGGGTTTGCGGCGGGCGTGGGCCTTGGGGTATTGGCGCTTAACCGCGGTTTCAGCCTCAAACGGGCCTATGCGCAAACGGCGCTGGAAGGTGCGGCGTTGCCTTCGCTGACCGCTGTGCTGTTTTTGCTGACGCTGATCGCGCCCACGCTGTTTGCCTTTTCAACGGATGGGCCTGGGGCCAAGCATGCGGCGATCTGGATTTCGCTCGCGGGCGGGCTGATCGTGGGCGGCATGGCGCAGCGTAGCCGTTTCTGCATGGCCGGCGGTATCCGCGACGGGATGATTTTTAAAGATTTTCATCTGCTTTGGGGCAGCTTGAGCCTTCTGGTTGTGGTGGTGGTTGGAAACCTGCTGATGGGCAAATTCAAACTTGGGTTTGCGGATCAGCCGATTGCCCACACGGATGGACTATGGAATTTTCTGGGTATGGCGCTGGTCGGCTGGGGCAGCGTGCTGCTTGGCGGCTGCCCGCTTCGTCAAACCATTCTGGCCGGCGAAGGCAACAGCGATTCCGCCATTACCCTGATTGGCATGGTTGCGGGCGCGGCGGTCAGCCATAACTTTGGTCTGGCTTCATCAGCCAGCGGCGCTACCCTGAACGGGAAAATCGCCGTGGGTGTGGGCGCGTTGATTCTGCTTGCCGTAACGCTGATTAACATGAACCGTAAAGGAGCAAACGCATGAAAACTGTGGACGCAAGGGGCTGCGCCTGCCCCGAACCCGTTATGATGACGCGCGAAGCCATGAATGAGGATCCCAGCCATATTGAAGTTTTGGTCAGCGAAACCTGCGCGGTGGAGAACATCACCCGTTTTGCGTCCCATTTCGGGTATGCCATCCAGAGCAAGCCGGAAGGCGAAGATACCCGGCTGATCCTGACCAAATGAACCGGTACATCGCAACGTTTCACACGCACTTTTCGGCGCTGAAAACCTTTCGCACCTTCCGGGACGCGGGCGTTGCGGCAGAATTGGCGCCCGTGCCCCGTGCCCTGAGCGCGGACTGCGGAACCTGTGTGCGTTTTGACGCGGAAACCCCGTGCCGCAGTCAGCTGCACTGTGATTTTGACCGTGTGGTGTTGGTGCAAGCGGACGGCAGCTATCAAACGGTGGTCAGCAATGACGCGCCTTAGCGAGACGCTGCGCGTGCCGAAAGGTTTGACCGCCGCAGTGGGCGGCGGGGGCAAAACCTCGCTGTTATGGCGGTTGGCGCTGGAACTGAGTGAAAAGGGGCGCGTTGTGCTCGCAACCACAACCCATATCCGCCCCCCTCAATGCCTAACCCTGTTGGACCCAACCCGGCAAGCCGTTGAGGATGCGCTGAAAAAAGTATCCCTGATTGCCATTGGGCGCCCGACCCCGGATGGGAAATTGGCGGAGGTAAAGGGTTTGCAGGGCCAATACGAAGGACTTGCCGATTATGTGCTGATTGAAGCGGACGGTTCGCGCGGGTTGCCCCTGAAAGCGCCGGCGGAGTACGAGCCGGCGCTTCCCGCCCATGTGTCGCTTGTGCTGGCGGTCGCCGGGATGGACTGCGTCGGGCGCACGGTGGGGCAGGCGGCGCACCGTCCCGAGCGGTATGCGGCCATTGCTCAGGCAGGCTTGGAGGATTGGGTAACGCCGGAAATGGTGGCAACGGTACTCGACCATCCATACGGCCAGCGAAAAGGGGTTTCAGGCCCGATGACCGTAGTGCTGAACCAGACGGATACGCCGCAGCGGCTTATGTTTGCGCGCGCCGTGGCAGAAAGGCTCAGGGAGGATGTGGCGATTGTCGCGCTTCAAAACAAGCCGGAGTGGGTAGAATACCACGCTTGCATCCGCACGGCAAATGACGTATCCTGATGGAACCAATTCGCGTTTGGAACGGGCGCGCGGGAAGCGACCGGTTCAAACGCATGCAAGGCGGTGTAACGATGCTTGTGGTCATCAAAGGCGCTGGGGATTTAGCCAGCGGCGTTGCCGTGCGGCTGAAGCGCGCCGGCATCAAGCTGGTGATGACGGAAATTGCCCATCCGACAGCCATTCGCCGAACCGTGAGCTTTTGCCGCGCCGTTTGGGAAGGGCGGGCGGAAGTGGAGGGAATCGAGGCCAGACTGGCGACCGACGCGGCCGAGGCGCTGACGATTGCGGACGGTTGCGGCATTGCCGTGCTTGTGGATCCCGCCATGCAAAGCCTGACCGAAATCAAGCCGAATGCGCTGGTGGACGCGACACTGATGAAACATAACGTAAATACCCATATCACCGATGCGCCGATTGTGATTGCGCTTGGACCAGGCTTTACCGCGGGGGTTGACTGCCACGCCGTTGTGGAAACCATGCGCGGGCATGACCTGGGCCGTGTGCTCACAGCGGGCGCGGCACTTGCGGATACCGGAATCCCCGGCGATATCGCGGGGTATGCCGAGGAACGTATTTTACGTTCGCCATGCGATGGCGTTTGGCAAACCGCTAAGTCAATCGGGGCGCATGTGGAAGTGGGCGAGGTGGTGGCAACGGTTGGTTGCGAGGCGGTGCGTTCAACCCTCCATGGCGTTCTGCGCGGGCTGCTGCCCACCGGCACACCCGTGCGGCGGGGAATGAAAAGCGGGGATGTGGACCCGCGCGACAAGGCTGAATATTGCGCGACCGTCAGCGACAAGGCGCGCGCCATCGGCGGCGGCGTGCTGGAAGCGTTGCTGATGTTTTCGGGAGGGGTTCCAAATGGAAAGTAAGCTGTCCAAACTGGCTAAGTGCGCGGGTTGCGGCGCGAAGGTGGGCGCTGGAACCCTATCCAAGCTATTGAAGGATTTGAACGTGATTCACGACCCCAATCTTCTGGTGGGTTTTGACACCTCGGATGACGCTTCGGTCTACCGTATCAGCGACGAGCTGGCGCTTGTGCATACCATTGACTTTTTTCCCCCAATGGTGGATGATCCCTACACGTTTGGGCAAATCGCCGCAACCAACGCGCTATCGGATATTTACGCTATGGGCGGGGAGCCAAAGCTTGCGCAAAATGTGCTGATTGTGCCCAAAACCATGCCTAAGGAAACGGTGCATGAGATTCTTCGCGGCGGTTACGACAAGGCGTTTGAAGCCGGCGCGATGATTACCGGCGGCCACAGTATTTACGGCGATGAGCCGGTGTACGGGTTGGCGGTGACGGGCTTTGTGCGCCCGGACCGGATGCTCACCAACAGCGGCGCGCAGGTTGGGGATGTGCTGTTTTTAACCAAACCCCTCGGGATTGGCATCCTGATGACCGCGCGCAAGGCGGGGTTGCTTTCTGCGGAGGGCGAAGAACTTTGCGTGCGCCTGACCACAACCCTCAACCGCGCGGCGGCGGAAGCCATCCGACCCTTTGCCATCCATGCCTGCACGGATGTTACGGGTTTTTCGCTGATGGGCCACGCGCTGGAAATGGCGGAGGGAAGCGGAACAAGCCTGCGTATTATGCCCCAAGCCATCGATATCCTGCCGGAAGCAATCTCCTTTGCGCAGATGGGCATCCTGCCGGAAGGGATGTACCGCAATCGGGAATTTGCCGAAGCCAAAGCCGCGCTTGGGAATACGCCGCAGGCGCTGTGCGATGTGCTGTTTGACCCTCAAACGTCCGGCGGGTTGCTGATCGCCGCCGCGCCTGAGGATGCAGACAGCGTGTACGCGGCTTTGAAAGCAAGCGTACCCTCGGCGCAGCGCATCGGGCAGGTGATCCCAAGGGCGGAAAAGTGCATCGTGCTTGGATAACCCTCCGCATTGCCGATAGATATGCCTTGGCAAGATTAACCGGCGGAAAAACGCCCCTACCAGATGTGAAAAACTGGCTCCGACGCCTAAGGCTGACGGGGGCTTGTTGGAACTTGAAAACCACTGGCCAGGCCAGTGGCTTGAAAAACGGCTTCCGCAGATGAGGATGATAAAGAACCACCTTTTGCGATGGCGCGACTTGACAGCCGCGCCATCGCAAAAGGTGGTTCAAAGTTTGCTCCTGTACCCTGCTCACCCTGAACGTGTTTTTTACTACGGCGGGGGTTTTGACAGCTTGCTGTTAGCCTTCGATTCCGTCGGCTTTTGTGCGTTCCGCCCGACATTGAATCATTTCGGCGGCAACGCTTACGGCGATTTCCATGGGGGTTTCCGCGCCGATGGGCAACCCAATCGGCGTTTTCACCCGGGCAAAATCAGCGTCGGTGAAGCCTTCCGCAAGCAGCATAGCTTTGGTATGCTCGATTTTTGAACGGCTGCCGATCAGCCCGATATACCAGGCGGAGGTGCGCAGCGCCTGCGTGAGGATGGTAAGATCGTTCACATGCCCGCGCGTCATGATGACGATTTCGTCATTGGTGGTAACCGACAAGCGTTTGACTGCCTCGGGAAAAGGCGCGCAAACCACGCGCGAAGCGGTGGGGAACAGACCCGGATCGGCAAACTCAGGCCGATCGTCATATACCACCGGCGAAAAATCCAACTGCGCCAATAAGGGCGCGACGCACTGGGCAACATGGCCGCCGCCAAAAATGTAGGCATGGCTTTCCAGCGTGATCGGTTCCACAAACCAGCTTTGAGCGCTGGCGACAGTTGGCGGTTGCGATCCATCTTCAGCATACCAGATGGGCTTTCGGCGGCACAACCCTTCCGGCGGCATGTCGGAAGGCAGTCGCGTACCGTGTGCCAATATCTGCTCCGGCTTTGTGCCACCCGTCGCGATCATCCGCGTCACCGCGCTTTCCGTCAGTTCCCGTGCCAGCCAAAGGTTGCCGCCTATAGCCAGTCGGGAAAGTAGCGCAGCAAAAAAGCGCGACTGTTCCGGCGTAAAAACCTGATACAGCAACACCACATTGCCTCCGCAAACCATGCCAAGGGACAGCACCTCATTTTGCGTCAGCGCATACTCCTGCAAGCTGGACAGCGCGCGGTCGGCAACCCGCAGGCTGCCATCGGAAGCCGAAAACGCCGTTTGCCCGGAAGCCGGTGCGTTGGCCTGAGAAGCAACACGTTCCAGAAGCGCCTGCATTTCGTTGAGCGCGCGCCGTTCCAGAACGCCGCCGCCCACCGTGCCAAACGAGCGCCCATCCTGCAATAAAAGCTGGCATGCGCCGGCCCCGCGCGGCGCGGAGCCTTTGGATTGCAGCACGGTTGCCAGCGCAATGTTACGGCAGGCTTGCAGTTCTTCCACAATAACGGGGATCAGCTTTTTCACGGTTATCGCCCCTTGTCGGTTGGTTGATATCTATTGTAGAGGTCCGGACGGCGCGCGTCAAGCGTGGGAGCAGAAAAGTGCGCACGCATTAACGGTTGATTTGAAAAGGTTGCGCAGGCGTACAAATCTGTTCAGGCAAAACGTATCGCGTTGCGGAAATCTGCATGCGGCGAGCGGAATGTATACATTGCGTTCGAAAGGGCTATTTGGATCGGCCTGTGGAGGCGAATGCGCCCCAAATGCCTGTAAAATATGCGTTTACGCCTGTTTACCCTGCCCATCGGCAGGGCTTGACAAGGCGGCATGAATCAGGTATACTCCCTTTGTACTCGATTTACTATGCTAAAGCACTAAAGGAGAGACGATCATGAAAATGAAGTCCATTCTCGCACTGGTTCTGGCAATCGCCCTGTGTTCCGTAGCTTTCGCCGGGTTCGCGGAGGATGCTTCCCTGCAAACGGTGTTGGATAAAAAAACGCTGATTCTGGGCTTTGACGCAAGCTTCCCGCCTATGGGCTTTACCGATGAAAACGGCGATTATGTCGGCTTTGATATTGACGTGGCCAAGGAAGTATGCGCCCGCCTTGGCGTGGAACTGGTTTTGCAGCCCATTGACTGGAGCGCTAAGGACCTTGAGCTTAACTCCGGCAACATTGACTGCATCTGGAACGGCATGACCGTGACGGACGAGCGCAAGGAAACCATGAGCCTTTCCATTCCGTACCTGAACAACGCGCAGGTGCTCTGCGTGATGAAGGACAGCCCCATTCAGACAGTGGCCGATATGGCTGGCAAGACGCTTGCGCTGCAATCCGGTTCCTCCGCTGCCGAAGCGGTAGCCGCTAATGCGGATTTGCTGGCCTCGCTCAAGAGCGCGCCGGTAGAATACAGCGACAACGCGCTGGCGCTTCTGGATTTGGAAAACGGCGGCGTGGACGCGGTTGCGCTGGACGTGATTGTTGCTAACTATTATATTGCCAAAAAAGGCGCGAACTATCGCGTGCTGGATGAACAATTGGCCCCCGAGCAGTATGCCATCGGCTTCCGTAAGGCGGACGTGGCCCTGACCGACGCGGTGAACAAGACGCTGCTTGAGATGGCCGGGGACGGCAAACTCGCGGAAATCTCCACCGAATGGTTTGGCTCCGATGTAACCATCGTTGCACAACAGGCCGCCGCGCAGTAAAATAAACCTAGCGGTTACGCAGGGCAAGCCCTTGGCGGGTTTGCCCTGCTTTCCGGTTGAACGGAACCGATGACGCCACGGCGGCGAATGCAAATCATGGCAACCTGTAAAGGAGATAAGGCATGCAATACCTGAACAACCCGGAGCTGTTGATGAAGCTCCTCAGCCAGCTATCCGAGGGCATGCTCACAAGTTTGTCCATCTTTTTTTGCACGCTGTTGTTTTCGCTGCCGCTGGGGCTGCTGGTGGCGCTGGGTCGCATGAGCAAACGCAAGTGGCTGTCCGCGCCGGTTAGTTTCTATATCCTCATTATGCGGGGCACGCCGCTGATGCTACAGCTTTTTACCGTTTACTTTTTTCTGCCAAAGCTGGTGGGGCCGATCCCACGGCTGCAATCCACGCTGATTGCGTTTACCTTCAACTATGCCGCCTATTTTGCGGAAATTTATCGCGGCGGCATTATGAGCATTGACAAGGGGCAGTATGAAGCCGCGCAGGTTTTGGGCTTTACGCGCGCGCAGACGTTTATGCAAATCGTAATGCCCCAAACGATAAAACGCGTGCTGTTGCCGGTGAGCAACGAGGTGATTACGTTGGTTAAGGATACCTCGCTGGCGACGGCGATTGCCGTTAGGGAGCTGTTTCTGGTGGCGAAAAATGCCACGTCGTCCTCAGGCTCGGTGGAGCCGCTGTTCATTGCCGGGCTTTTTTACCTGGCAATGAATACGATTGTTACCTTTTTCTTTAGCTGGCTTACCCGCCGGTTTGACTATTACCGTGGTTAGGAGGCGTGCCGATGCTGGAAGTCAGTCATATTGCCAAAGCGTTTGAAAACGAGGCGGTGCTCCGCGACGTGTCGCTTACCGTGCGGCAGGGTCAGGTCGTGGCCATTATTGGCCGCAGCGGGTCCGGGAAAAGCACGCTGCTCAGGTGCCTGAACCATTTGGAAACCGTGGATGCGGGAGAAATCCGGATTGACGGCGTGCCGATGGTTTCCGCCGATGAAAATGGCAAACCGGCGTATGCTCCAAAGGCAGAGCTGCGTAAGCTGTGCCTGAAAATGGGGTTTGTGTTTCAAAACTATAATCTGTTTCCGCATATGACGGTGCTCCGCAACCTTTGCCAGGCGCAGGAACGGGTGTTGGGCCGCTCCAAGGCGGAAGCGTTGGTGCGGGCGCGCGCGTTACTGGCTAAGGTGGGCCTCTCCGACAAGGAACGGCAGTATCCCTGCCAGTTATCCGGCGGACAGCAACAGCGCGTGGCAATCGCGCGCGCATTGGCGCTGGACCCCGAAATCCTCTGCTTTGATGAGCCCACCTCCGCGCTGGACCCCCAACTGACGCAGGAAGTGCTCAACGTGATTCGGGAATTGGCCGCGGAAAAGCGGACGATGATTGTGGTAACGCATGAAATGCGCTTTGCCCGCGAAGTGGCGGATTATGTGATTTTTATGCAGGATGGCGTGATCCGTGCGCAGGGAACCCCGGAAGAAGTGATGGGGCAAAACCGCACGGAGGAGCTGAGCGCCTTTATGGGTTTGCTGGGGGATGACTGACGCGTTTTAGCGTTCACTTTTGGAATTGGTTTGCCGCAGACGGACAAACGCTTTCGCCTTTAGCGCTTCGCGCGCGAATCGGCGCTTTCGCGGCTTTCTTTCAGATTGGTCAGCCGCGCGTTGGTTTCTTCCGCCCAGGAATATTCGGAAAGGTATTCTCCGTTATACTTGGCCATGGCTTCCGCGTCGCCGTGTAAAAACTGAAAATAATCGCTGGCAAACTGATCGGGCCGGATAAACTTGGCGGAACCTTCCGCGTTCAGGATAAACTCGATCCCTCCGGCCGAAAGGATTTCCCGCATGCGCTTGAGGGTCATGCGGTACAGCGCTTTGGTTTTTTCGTCGTCCGGTTTATCCTCCCACAGGAGAGCGATGGCAAGCCCGGAGGACACGCTGCCGCCGTTGCGGTCCACCAGCAGCGCGAGCAATTCCTTGGGTTTGGGGCTGGTAATGGGGAAAAGTTCACCGTCGATATACACGTCGAAGCTGGGGATGGTCTGGATATACACAGCCTTCCGCGGCTTATTGTGCATTCTGCGCGCTTTCTCAAGCTCCCGCGCGAGCATTTCAAGGTTATAGGGCTTGAGCAGGTAGCCCAAAGCGTTGACATGAAAGGCATTGAGCGCGTACTGATCGTAAGCGGTCACAAAAAAGATGCGGATGTCCGGGTTGAGCCTTGTTAGCTCCGCGGCTAGGTCAATACCCAGCATGCCGGGCATTTCGATATCCAAAAAAGCGGCGTCCACGCTTGCGCCTTTCACATAGGCAATGGCATCCTCCGGGCGTGAAAAGCAGCGCAGGTCGGTAATATCCGGCAGGTTAGCCGCCACAGCCTCAAATTTGCGAATGGCGAGCTGTTCATCGTCCACATAAATTACTCTCACGGCTGATCCTCCCCGCGACCATCCGGGATGCGGATGGTGATGGTTGTTCCCTTACCCGGGATGCTTTGCACTTCAAACTGAGCGTTCATCATTACCTCCATGCGCTTTTTCGCGTTGGCAAGCCCGATGGAGTCGGCGTTTTTACTGCGCATATCGGGATCGAACCCCACGCCGTTGTCGATAATGCGCACCAGTGTGCAGCCATCGCCGCGTTCCGTTTGCACCACCACCAGCCCGCCTTCCGGCTTGGGGCTGACGCCGTGGCGAATGGCGTTTTCCACAAGCGTTTGCAAAGAAAGCGTTGGCACCTGAAAATCGGTGGTGTGAATGGCGTATACCACACGGAGTTTTTCGCCGTAGCGAAGCTGCTCCAGCCGCACGTAGTACTTGATATGATCCAATTCCTGCTCAAAAGGCACCGGCGCGTTTTGTTCCAGCGAGCGGATGTTGCCGCGTAGGTAATTAGATAGCGAAGTGATGGCCTGATCCGCCATCAAGGGGTCCGTGAGGCAAAGGGCGCTGATGGAATTGAGCGCGTTAAACAGAAAATGCGGCTTGATTTGGCTGAGCATGACGGCAATCCGGCTTTGAATCAGCTCGTTTTCCAGCTTTGCGTATTCGTTGTTGCGTCGCACGCCGTCCCGCAAGGTTTGCACCAGGCGCGACATTTCCATAAACGCGAACAGTAAAAAGAAAACGGTGAAAAATAGCCCGTTGGTGCGCCAGGCAAAGAAGTAATTCGCCATGTTAAGCGCCGCGCCGATAAACAGGAAAAATAGCGGCCATATGGCGGAGCGGTTCCCTACGCATTCCTCAGCGGGCAAACTGCGCGCCAGACACACGGTAAACACAGAAATCCCCGCCAGATCGAACACGGAAAGAACGCCCGTAAGGGAGGCGAGGTCCGTTACCCCAAACAGCTGCAAAACGCAGCCCACAATGGCCACCGCCAGCATTCCGTAAGTCACCCACAGGCAAAGCCTCTGGTAGGCTTTGCGCACAAGCGAGGTCATATAGCGCATGATGAACACCGGCATCAGCGCCATGCAAAGCATTTCCAGCGTTTGGTTAAACGCCGGGTAGGGAAGGATCAGGGAGATGACGCTGTAATCGATGCACATCCACAGGCCGGAGGCCAGCACAAAGGCGGAAAGATAAACCGTATCCGAGGCATGCGGCAATTTGAGCGCCTTTGTGTAGCCGCTTACGCACAGCATCGCCAGCCCCACCAATAGCACCAGCAGGCTGAGGACCCGATCCGGCAGGTTGCCCGAAAGCGCATCGCAGTAAACGTGATACTCCGAACCGGACGAAAGATGTTCCAGAAAATCATGATAGGAGGAAAGCGTTTCGTTGGGATATACCCGGGTCAGTTGAATTTGCACCGTATCGGTTGGCAATATCCCGTCAGTGGTGAAGGCGGTCCAAACATTGCCGGCGCTTCGCACCATGGCCGGATGAAGATCGCCAAACGTAAACACCGTTGCTCCGTTGACCGACAGCCGAACCTGTAAATTGCTGATGTGCATCACAACCTGCGTGTTGGGCAGCACCGCCTGAGTAAAATGGCCGAACAAAGTGACGCTGCGAACCTGCGCAACAGGAAAATCTGTTTGTTTGGTATAGGGAAACCGCTCTGCCGAACCGTTCAGCGAGTATTCGCCCGCAAAATGAAGGGGTTGGCTGGACGTGAGGCCGGAAAGCTGCGCGTTGGACGAAAACAGCGCCAGACCCAGCAACACAGCCGATAAGGCTAACGAAAGCCAAAGCAATGCCTGAAACAGCCGACTGTGTCGCATTGTGAACGCTCCTTTTGCATGATTTCAGCGGCCTTTCTTGCAGAATGCCGCGTTTGTGCCTATTATAACGCACGCAATCAGAAAAAGCCACCGTTTGCCGGTGGCGCAGACTTCTGAAAACCCTCGCCGCAGCGAAAAGGCGTTAAGGGCAAAGCCCTTGTGGGGCAAGGGGTTTTGCCCCTTGCCCGCCGGAGGCCTTATGAGTCAACCCGTACAACGTAAGCGCCACGAGTGCCGAAGGCACAATGGGTGCGGCTTACGGACTCCATTCGGTTTGTCCGCGATCAGAGCCACCGTTTGCCGGTGACTCTGATCGCGAAATCCCCTCGCCGCAGCGGAAATAGGTCAAGGGCAAGCCCTTGTGGGGCTCAGGGGCGAAGCTCCCTGCCGGGGCTTGGGGCTGAACCTCAAAGCTTAACGCCTCGGTATCTGAATCAAAACGCACGAACAGCCCGCCGAGTTGCGAGGCGAGCGGAAAAAACAGTTTACCCCATAAGAACGCGCCCCATTCAATGCGCAGCGCCGCTTTCCAGCTTGCGCTTTTCAGCCAGTTCCCTCGTGCGGGCCAGTACCTGAGTCAACAGGCGCGTTGCAAAGGGAAGCGCGGTTTCCGAGGTGAGGCCGGTTTGCCGCAAAACCATTTCCGGAGGTTGACGCAAACTGAACGCAATACACGGGTCGGTTTCGGTGATGGCGGTGTAGAGCGCGGCAGGGTCGGGCAAATATTGTTCATCCAGCCTCAAATGCACGCCATCCGAGCGCAGGTACAGGTGATTGACGCCAAGCCTGCGGGTGATGGCGCGTAGGTGGGCAATCCCCATCAGATTTTCCACCGGTTTGGGGATGTCGCCAAAGCGGTCGATCATTTCTTCCTCCACATCCAGTTTGGAGGCTTCATCCTCAATCATGGCGATGCGTTTGTAAATCTCGATGCGCAAACGTTCGTCCGGCACGGTATCCTCGGGCAGGTACGCGTCGATGGACAGCTCCACCCGCGTATCCAGTTCCGGCGTTTCTTCCCGGCCCTGCGTTTCGCCAACGGCCTGTTCAATCAGCTTCACGTACATATCATAGCCGACTGCGCTCAGGTGACCGTGCTGTTCCGGGCCAAGCACATCGCCCGCGCCGCGAATTTCCAGATCGCGCATGGCGATGCGGTATCCGGCGCCAAATTCGGTAAACTCCCGGATCGCAGCCAGTCGCTTTTCCGCCGTTTCGCTCAGCAGCTTGTCGCGGCGCACGGTGAAATAGGCGTATGCCTGCCGGTTGGAACGGCCTACGCGACCGCGAATCTGATAAAGCTGAGAAAGGCCGAAGTGATCCGCATCAAACACAATCAGGGTATTGGCTTCGGAAACATCCAGACCGCTTTCAATGATGGTGGTGCACAACAGCACGTCAAACGCGCCCGCGTAGAAGTCCAGCATCACATCTTCCAGCGCGTGTTCCCGCATCTGCCCGTGCGCCACGCCAATGCGCGCCTCCGGCACCAGCGTTTTCATGCGGTTGAACATCTGCTCAATGGAACGCACGCGGTTATACAGAAAATAAACCTGACCGCCGCGGGCGATTTCCCGTTTGATGGCTTCGGAAACAACCGTATCGTCATACGGGGTTACGTAGGTTTTTACGGGCAGGCGTTCTTCCGGCGGGGTTTCGAGGATGCTCATGTCCCGAATGCCCACCATGCTCATGTGCAGCGTGCGCGGAATGGGCGTCGCGGACAGGGTGAGCACATCCACCTTTGTTTTCATGTGTTTGATGGTTTCCTTGTGGTTTACGCCAAAACGCTGCTCCTCGTCCACAATCAGCAGGCCAAGGTCCTTAAACTGCACATCCTTGGCCAGCATCCGGTGCGTGCCGATCAGCAGATCGATTTTGCCGTCCTTCAGGCGCTGGATCACTTCCCGCTGCTCCTTTGCGCTTTTGAAGCGGCTGAGCGTATCAAACGTGACGGGGAAACCGGCAAACCGTTTTTTAACAGTGTTAAAGTGCTGCTGCACCAGAATCGTCGTCGGGGCCAGAATGGCAACCTGCTTCCCATCCAACACAGCCTTGAAAGCCGCGCGGAGGGCCACTTCGGTTTTGCCGTAACCAACGTCGCCGCACAAAAGCCGGTCCATGTTGCGGGGGCTTTCCATATCGGCAAAGATTTGCTCAACGCTTTGCTGTTGGTCGGCTGTTAGCTCATAGGGGAACATATCCTCAAATTCCCGCTGCCACGGCGTATCGTGGCTAAACGCGAAGCCGGTGTTCTGCTGGCGCGCGGCGTACAGTTCCGCAAGGTCAAACGCCAGCTTTTTCAAGCCGGCCTTCACCTTGCTCTTTTGGCGTTCCCACTCGCCGCCGCCAAGCTTGTTCAGCTTGGGCGCGCTGTGTTCCCCGCCGATGAATTTCTGCACCCGGTCAAATTGGTCGGTGGGCACATACAGCTTATCATTGCCCAAGTAGCGGATCAGGAGATAATCGCGCTTGACCCCTTCGGTGTTCAGCTGTACAACGCCGTCAAAGATGCCCACGCCGTGGATGTCGTGCACCACGTAGTCCCCAGCCTTCAGGTCGGTGAACGACGCGATGCGCTCACCCGCGGTTTGCCGTTTTTTAGCCCGCTGATAGCTGGTGCCGTACAGATCGGTATCCGATACCACGCAAAGGCGCGCGTCTATGTGCCGAAAGCCTTTGCTGACCGTGACCGGGAGCAGGATCACCTCGCCCGCGATCAGGTTACCGTCCAGCGTTTCAGCATAGACCGCCGGAACGCCCTGCTCCGCCAGCGCCCGCAACAGCCGCCGGCCTCGGGCTTCGCCGCCTGTCAGCAAAACGATGGCGCAACCCAGCGATTTCCATTCGGCAATATCCTTGCCAAGCGGCTCCAGCCGGCTCTGGTACGGCATGATGGGCTGACTGTTCACGGCCAGCGCGCTGGCAGGCTTAAACTGGCCCAAACCCCGGGAGAGATCGCTTAGCAACACAACGTTGTTGAGTCGCAGCGAGTTCAGCAGTTCCTCATAGGAAAACAACAGCCCACGTTGCGCGTCAAACCCATCGCCGCGGCGCTCCGCTTCCTCCCATTCCTGTATAAAAGCTTCCTGTTTTGCTTTCACGCGCGCCTGAAACTGATCCGGCTGATCTACCAGCACAATGGGGTTTTGCAGGTAATCCACCACCGGGCACGCATCCGGGCAAAGGACGTTCATCCACATGGGAGCCGTGCGAATAGGGTGGCCCTCTCGCACGCGCTGCACATCCTCCAAGTGCCGCTTGAGGCTGGTTTCCGGGCTTTCTGCGGCAGTGTCAGCCGCTTTTGTGCGCGGCAAGGCGGGCACCCCGCGGCTGTTTTTGGCCCCCTGATCGAGGATGGCGGCAGCGGCCATTTCTCTGGCAGCGGCAATGGCGTCCTCATCCAAAGCGTCGATTTCCGCTAAAAAAGCGTCAATGGATTCCAGCCCGGAAGGGTTATCCCCGGCAGAGGAAGGCTCGATGCTTCCCACAGGCAGGGCGCTTGAACGCAAAGCGGCTTCCAGCCGGTCGGCGGCCGCGTCGCTGTGGTCGGGAATACACTCGGTTGCCGGGCTGAGCCGAACATCCTTGATGCGCATAATGCTGCGCTGGCTGATGCAGTCAAAGCGGCGGATGCTATCCACCTCGTCGCCAAAAAACTCCACGCGGAGCGCGTCCGGCTCGTTAGGCGGGAACACGTCCAGAATGGAACCGCGCATGGCACACTGGCCCTTGCCTTCCACCATAGGCACGCGCTCGTACCCATGCTTCACAAGCTGCTCCATGAGCAAGGTAGGGGAATAAACGCCGCCTTCGCTGAGCCGGATGGAGGCTTCACGGTAGCGTTTGGCCGCGCAGCAACGGTCCAGCGCGCCTTCGGCGGATGCGCAAAGCACACGCAGGCGGTTTGCGGCGGCTTCGTCCAGCACATTAAGGCGTTGCCAAGTGCTTTCCTGACTGGAGGCCGCACGGCTGAACTGCACATCACGGGTGGGAAGCATGGCTGCGCCACCGCCAATCAGGCGGTTGATATCCTGCGCCTGTTTTTGCGCCACAAGCTCCGTGGGGGAGAGCAACAGCACCGGTCGGCCGGTACGGTGAGCCAGCGCCGCCGCGAAAAACGGCTTTTCCCCTTCCGACATGCCGGTGAGCGCGATACAGCGTTCTTCCGGCAGTTTTTTCAGCAGGGCTTTCCATTCCTCAAGCGCGGAATAGGCGCTAAAAAGTCCTTCATTCATTTGGCGGCTCCTGTCGGTTCTGGGGAATGGGATGCGGTTTCAGGACCGGGCTTTTCAACCGATGCGCCCTGCTTGGAGGTTCCGGCTGTGAATGGGGCAGTGCCCTCAACGGCAGAAGGCAGGTTGCCGCCGGGTTTTGGAGCGTCGGTTGGGGCGAGAGGCGGTTCAGGGGAAACCGGGCGCGGCTTGACAGGCTTGGGCGGCTTGGGCTTTTGCGTGTTGTAGCGGTTCATGGCGCTTTGCACGCCGTTGCGCATCCATTCCATGGCAGCGTCGGCGGCCGCGTTATACGCGTCAAAGGCAATTTGCCGATCTTCCGGCGTCTGGTAGCGGGACAGAACCCAATCCGCCAGCTCAAAAGCAGGCGGCCGCCCGCCGATACCCACGCGAATCCGGGGAAACGCCTCCGTGCCGATGCAGCCGACAATGCTGCGCATCCCATTGTGCGTGCCCGCGCTTCCATCCTTTCGAATGCGAAGCCAGCCGGGGGCCAGGTCGATATCGTCATAGATGACCAGCAAACGTTCCGGCGGAAGCTTATACCAATGCAAAAGCGCCTGCACGGCTTCGCCGCTCAGGTTCATATAGGTTTGGGGTTTGCACAGCGCAACCTTCTCCCCCTGAAACTGGCCTTCACCCACAAGGGCGTTGCTTTTGCTGCGGTTGATGGGGATATGAAGCTTTTCCGACAGCAGGGTGAGCACGTCAAACCCGACGTTATGCCGCGTGTGCTCATACTGCGCCCCGGGATTGCCAAGACCGACGATTAAATACATAGAACCTCCCACAATCAGGGTTTAACGTGCTGAGCCGCATCGAAAAAAGCGTGCCACCGGCCCGCAAAGCCATGCCATACAATAAACGCGTGCGAGCAGACCTGGATTCCCCATAGCGACAAACGGACGGATCGAATTTTCTTGCGGTTGGGTCAACGGCGGCGCAGGGGTTTCCAGCGCCAAGCGAAAGCCGCCCTGCGCGACACGCCGGGTTCTCGCGCGCATCCCGCAAAGCGGCTTTCCAGCCGGACGTTATGGTTTCGGCAGCGACTAGAGTTTTCCTTCTTCTTTACGGCGTTTTACCCAATCTTCCTTGATGACGCCGCGGGAACGCGCCACATACAGCGCGTTTTCCGGCACGTCCTCCACAAGGGTGCTGCCTGCGGCCAAATAGGCGTTTTGCCCAACGTGCACGGGCGCGATCAGGTTGCAGTTGCAGCCGATAAAGGCGTGATCGTCCACACGCGAGCGGTTTTTCACCTTCCCGTCGTAATTGACAAACACCGTGCCGCAGCCAAGGTTGATATCCTTGCCCAAATCCGCGTCGCCAACGTAGGTCAGGTGGCTGACCTTGGTGCCGTCGCCGATGACGCTGTTCTTGATTTCTACAAAATCGCCGATACGGCAGTGTTCGCCCACGCACGCCTCCGGCCGTAAATAAGCGAACGGCCCAACCGTGGTGCGCGCGCCGACCCGGCAATGCAACAGCACGCTGCTTTCGACGGTGACTTCGTTGCCAATCACGGAGCCTTCAATGCGGCTGTTGGGGTAAAGGGTGCAGCCGGCGCCAATCTCTGTGCCGTTTTGCAGCGTATTGCCGGAATAGATGACCGTGCCTTTGCCGATGGATACGTTCGCTTCAATGACGGTGTGCTCCGGGTCCAGAATGATCACTCCGTTTTGCATATGCTTGCGGACGATCTCGGCGCGCAGGTATTGATACGCGGCTGAATAGCTTTCCGCGTTGTTCACGGCGATGTAGGCTTCCGGGCTTTGGGCGTGCACCACCTTGACGGCAAGGTTGCGATCGTTTAACGCTTCGATCAGGCGGGAAAGCGTCAATTTGCCTTTCAGGGGCAGCTCTCGCAGCACGGCGGCGGGAAACGCCATCGCCAGCGGGGTGGCCATATCGCCGAGTAAAACAGCGCTGGGGCGGCTGGCGGCCGCTTTTTGCAGCTCCCGGTAGGTGGCGGCGTTCAGGCATGGCGCGTTCTCGTTTGCCAGCAAAGCCGTGGATACGTCGTTTGCAATCAGCGCTTGCAGAGTTTCCGCGTCGGCGGGCGGCATGGCGGCCATGGAAAAGCCTGCGTCCGAAAGGCTTTGTTCCACGTGCATGCGACAAGGCTTGCCTAAGAGCGGCATGGAAGTCCATTCCGTGTTTTCGGAAGCGATCAGGATACCCAAAGTACGTTTCATGGTATCACCTCAATTCAGTCAATCATTGAGCCATGCCGCGGGGGTCACGGTCAACACGGAGGGATCGTCCTCGCTCGTGTCCAGCACCATCAGCGCCCGTTCGCCATGGATGCGCTTTTGCGCCGGCGCGGCTGTGGCCATCACAAACGCGAGGCCCACCACGTCCACATTGAACTCGCTCATCAGGTCGATCATGCCCTTGGCGGTTCCGCCGCCTTTAAGAAAATCATCCACAATCAGCGCTTTCTGCCCTGGCTGCACAGCGCGGCGGCTCAGGCTCATGGTTTCGATATGGCCGGTTGAACCGGTTACGTAGTTGATGTTAACGGCGGAACCTTCAAATACGTTGCTGCTGCGGCGGGCAATGACCAGCGGCACGCCCAGCGCGTCCGCCGTCATCAGCGCAACGGGGATTCCCTTGGTTTCCATGGTGAGCACAAAGTCGGGCGATTTTTCGTAGTACGGTTCCGCGAGGATGATCCCCATACTGCGCACAATGGAGGGGGTGCTGAGAATATCGGACAGGTATAAAAATCCGCCGGGAAGCAAACGCGTCGGGTGCATCAGCTCCGCGCACAAATCCGTGATGATCCGGCGAGCCTCCGGGCGGCCCATGGCGGGGCGAAAGCGCACGCCGCCGGCCGCGCCGGTCACGGTGTCCAATTTGCCTAATTCAAAGGCGGACAATACGTCCTTGAGGATGTCGATATCCTCGCTCATGGTAGATTTTGCCGCGCCAAAAAGGTCGCAGAAATGGGATAGTGTGAAAATGCGGTTAGGGGAGGCTGTGAGGATTTTGGTAAGCGCTGCCATGCGCTCGTTTCGACGGATCCTATCCAAAGCGAGGTTCCTCCTTGCGGATTGTTACAGCAAAGTATACCATAACCAATCGAATATTGCCAGCCATAATTATGACGAACGTTCGGATATTGGATACAGCCTGTGGAGAATGTTCCGGCGCACACGCTTTGCGTTTCAAACGGCGGCATGCTATAATTTATTTGTGCGCCTGGTTTGCAGGCCGCGCGGATACAGGAGGAGTTATGCCGTCTGAAACATTACAGGCTGTGGTGCTGCGCTATGCAAACTACCGGGATCGGGACCGGATGCTTACGCTTTTAACGCCCGACCATGGCCGCGTGGATGTGCTCGCGCGGGGCTGCCGCAAACCCAGCAGCGCGCTGATGCCTGCCAGCGAACTGTTTGTGCATGGCGAGTTTGTGGTTTTTCGAAACCAGGAACGGAGAACCCTCACATCCTGCGCGCTCACAGAGCCTTTTTATGCCTTGCGGCTGGACGCATACCGCCTGACCTGCGCCACCTATCTTCTGAATCTTGCGCAGGCGGCAGCTCAGCCGGAGCAACCGGCGGAGGGCTTGTTTCCATTACTGCTCAAGGGGCTGTACCACCTGACTTACGGTCAGGACGAGGCGCCCCTGAGCGTTACCACAACTTTTTTGCTGCTGTATGCCACGGAGATTGGCTATCGGCCCCGCATTCGCCACTGTGCGCGCTGCGGCAAACGCATTGCGGACGGGCAGGGCGCAAGGCTGGATGCGGAGGCGGGCGGCCTGTGCTGCTCAGCCTGCGCCAATTCCACGGAACCTTTGCTCACCCCCGCGCAGGTGAATTGGATGCGAACCGTGCTTACCGAAGGGTTTGAAGGCCCTTTTCCTGAGGCGGACGCGCCCCTGTTTGAGGCGTTGAGGCGTTACGTGGAAACTAGACTGGATATTCCAATCAGGTCCAGCCAGTTATTACCATGAATAATGTTACGGCTAAACCATAGCCATGATGAAACATCAGAAAATGTATGTAATAAAACAGAATCACAAATAGCGCGGCATTCGTCGCGCTAATGAATTGAAGTAATCAGAAGAACGCTTACCAGAGCTGACTTTGCAGGGAACCGTCATAGTACGGCGCGCGAGTCAGCAAATTTTTGTAATCAATTCGGATGATGTATTTGTACTGGTATTCCACATGACCGTCCAACAATTTGGTACGCACGCTGCGGAACGAATAGCGGTCCCGAGTGGTGAACTTGGGGACGAACTCCTCCAGCAAAAGCAGAAGCGCCTCTTGCTTTTCGTTGGTCAGGTTGGGGTAGCCGTAATCGGCCATGGTAAAACGCATTTCATAACCGAAAGGGAACAGAAAACGGAATGTGAAGCCGGTTTTATCAATGGTGAGGCTTTCTACGGAATATTTTTGCGCGCGCTGCAGAAGCGGCTTCATCGCCTCAAACATGGGGGAGGCGTACAGCTTCTTAACCCGCAGACGTTGAACGCGCATACGGCGGCGATCCGCAACGATCAGGTAAACCACCGTGGCAATGCCAAGCAAAGCGATCAAAATGTAAAGGAATGAGCCGCTCATGCGCATACGCCTCTTTCAGGATAAATTCGTATAAAACATTCAAGTGAAAACGAATAACTACGCGTTCATTGTAACATATGTTTATCTGATATACAAGCGAAAATGTGGATAAATTTAGGATGAACAGAGGAAATTCTTTTGCAAATCCATTAAAAGTGTTAAAACCGCGACATAATGTGGAAAATATCGGCACATACTATTCACAATGCGAAGTTTCCATAACAAACCATGGAATTGTGGAAAACGTGCGATTACACTCTGCAACCTAAGGCGTACCAAGGATTTCTGTGGGCTTGGGACAAGTGCATAAAAATACAAATTCACATTGCATGGAATATGCGGATGTACGATCAAAACGGGACAACTATCGGGCCGATTGGGTTCTTCTCCAGGTTGAACAGAATACTCCAAACGCCAATAAAATCAAGCGTTACGGGAACAACATGACCGAAGCGCTCATAGCGATTGCCTTAAAAAACAAGGTTTTGGCTGGAATTGAATGCGAATTGAATCTGCCTGTAAAAGATGGGACAACTTTTGAATATACCTTCATCATGAATAAAAGAAAAGATCACATACGACTTGGCACGCCCGCAGGAGCCGAAAAAGCGCCGTTACAGTGTATGGCATAAGCCCTAAGGATTGCCCTAAACCCGAACTGCCCTGTTGCGGGAGCATCGGTACCTGAGTGGAAAGGCGGCCAAATCTTACGACGGTTGTAAGCTCGCGGCGGGGAAACCCCGAGTGATTGAAGCGGGCTCGTATCCGTGCTATAATGTGCGAACGCTTCCCGAAAACGCTTTGCAGGCGCTGATTCCGACTGTGCCGTTACACTGTTTGAACCGCCCGTCGGGTATGTCGCAATCAGGGGTTGCAAGGCAGGGATGCCGGATTCCGATGTTTTTTCTAACCCTTTCTGAAGATTTTCTAACGCACAAGAAAAGGGATGGGTTTACTCTGCACGGAATCCATACCTAAACCATCATTGATGTTGAGAAAGGAATTACTGCAATGCAAACAATCCATCCAATTTTTCAAACGCTGCTTCGGGAACGGCCGTCACTGAGCGGCATGGCCGGGGATTTGCAACAAGCGTTCGAGATTCTGCTGACTGCGTTTCAAAACGGCGGGAAGCTTCTGCTGTGCGGCAACGGCGGCAGCGCGTGCGATTGTGAACATATCGCCGGGGAACTGATGAAGGGTTTTCTGCTCAACCGCCCATTAACGCAGGATGAAAAAGCCGCGTTGGCCAAGGCCGGGGATGATGGCAAGATTGCCGGGCGCCTCCAGCGGGCGATGCCTACGCTGGTTCTGAACGGTTTAAGCGGGATGAGCTCAGCGTTCTTAAACGATGTGGAGGGCGAACTGACGTATGCGCAGCAGGCGTTCGCCTATGCAGGCCCAAAGGATGTGCTGCTGGGGATTTCCACATCCGGAAACGCATGGAATGTGCGCGCGGCGGCCATAGCCGCACGAGCCAGAGGCGCAAAGGTGATAGGCCTGACCGGTGAAACGGGCGGGAAGCTCGCGGCGCTGTGCGATGTGTGCCTGAAAGCGCCTGAGCATGAGACCTTCCGTGTGCAGGAACTGCATTTGCCCATTTATCACGCGCTTTGCGCCGCGCTGGAACAGGCGATGTATGGAGGCGCGCAGGAATGAGCGTTTATATAGGCTTGGATATTGGCGGCACCAAATGCGCCGTCAGCGTGGGCGTGGAGGAATCGTCCGGGTTCAGGATAGTGCGCCGTGAGGCAATCCCTACCCCCGGCGATCAGCTGGATGCGATGGAACATCTCTGCGCGTTGGCCGAAGCGCTGCGGGCGGGGGAAACGGTCGCGGGCATAGGCATCAGCGCGGGCGGGCCAATGGATGCGCCAAACGGAATCCTGCACAACCCGCCCAACCTACCCGGTTGGCGCGATGTATCGCTCACCCGCTTTGCCAGTGAAAAGCTGAACGCGCCCTGCATTATGGAAAACGACGCCAACGCCTGCGCGCTGGCGGAATGGCGCTGGGGCGCTGGGCAAGGCACGCGGAACATGGTTTTTTTAACGTTTGGCACGGGATTGGGCTCTGGGATTGTGCTGGACGGGCATATTCTGCGCGGCGCGACCGGCGATGCGGGCGAGGTGGGGCATTGGCGGCTGTTTGAACTGGGGCCGACCGGATATGGGAAGCTCGGCTCGTTCGAAGGCTTCTGCTCCGGCGGCGGCATACGGCAACTGGCGCTTACCCTGGGCGAACAGGCGCGCCAAAACGGACGCGAACCCGCATACTGGAAAGCGGAACACATCGACGCTAAAACTGTGGCCGAAGCGGCAAGGGCGGGCGACGAAACCGCACGGGAGGTTTTCGCCGTTTGCGGGGACGCGCTGGGGCGTGGACTGGCGTTGATTGTGGATTTCTTAAACCCGGAGTGCATTGTGCTCGGCTCGATTTATACCCGCAGTGGCGATTTACTGGAACCGACCATGCGCCGCGCGCTTGCGCGGGATGCTTTGCCGCACGCGCTGGCGGGCGTGCGGGTGGCGCCGGCGATGCTGGGCGACCGCATTGGCGATTATGCGGCGTTGGCGCTGGCCAAGCAGGCTTCGGAATCAAAGGACTGACCATCTTTCACAGGCTGCTATAACCCTCGCCGCCAAGAAAAATGGGCCATGGCAAAAAAACCTTTGGGATGCGGGGAGCAAAACCTTTTGCCTGCCGGAGGCTTATGGGGGCAATCCATTCAACAGCAGCGTCACAAACGTCAATAGCACAGTGTGGCACAGTTTACCGCTTCAATTCGGTCTGCAACGCAGGCTGAACCCGTCGGTTTGGAGCAAGGCAGTTGAAATTGTTTAGCAGTCGATTGAGGCAGAAACGGGTTGTGTGGGATTGGCAGGGCGGAAAATCCGACCGCGTGGCGTAACCGGTGAGCTTGGGAAAACCCGTAGCGCCGAAAGCACGCATATAGCATGGTGGGGCGACGCGATCTTGCGCCGCCCCCGATCTTTCTCGCCCCCTGTGAATCACCGCGAGAACGGAGCACCGTCATGGCCAATGTGGCGGCATGCTGGCCGAATGATCCTTCCAGATCCTGTAAGCCAATCAATTCTGGCATACACGCCGCCAGATAATACAGGTAATTACCCCCCCTGTTTCGGAAATCTCCGACCCTTTACAGAAAAACCGCCGATGCTATACTGAATGCAGTAAAAGGGAATGGAAAGACGGTGATGGACGCTGATGGGCGAAATAATCGTAACGATGGAGCATATTTATAAAAGTTTTCCGGGCGTGAAGGCGCTGGACGATGTGCATTTTGAACTGCGCTCCGGCGAAGTGATGGCGCTGCTGGGGGAAAACGGCGCGGGGAAAAGCACCCTGATGAAAATCCTGAGCGGCGTGTATACCCGTGATTCCGGCCGGGTTGAGGTTTTCGGTCAGGAGCAGGGCAACTTAACCCCGAAGCAGGCGCAGGAGCTGGGCGTGGCGATTATCCATCAGGAATTGAACATGTGCCGTCACCTTTCCGTTGCGGAGAACATTTTTTTAGGGCGGGAAAAAACAAAGTTCGGCACGCTCTCCAACCGGGAAATGGAGCAGGAAGCCCGTAAAATTCTGGATGATTTGAAGATTGATCTGGACCCCAAAAAGGTTGTAGGCGAACTGCCGGTTTCCAAACAGCAGATGGTGGAAATCGCCAAGGCGTTGTCCACCAACGCGCGCGTGCTGATTATGGATGAGCCGACCTCCTCGCTTACCTCCCGTGAAATTGAGGATTTGTTCCGCATTATTCGGGAGCTGAAACATAAGGGATGCGGCGTGGTTTATATTTCCCACCGACTGGAAGAACTGCAGTACATCGTGGATCGCGTGACCATCATGCGGGACGGGCAGTTTATTACCATGATGGATTTCAAGGACACCACCATGGACGCGATTATCTCCAACATGGTTGGCCGCGAAATTAAGGAGAAGTTCCCAAGGGTCACCTGCGAAAAAGGCAAGTGTGTGTTTGAAGTGAAGCACCTGAACGCGGGCCGGATGGTGCGGGACATCAGCTTTACGCTGCATGAAGGTGAAATCGTCGGGTTTGCGGGCCTGATGGGCGCCGGGCGAACGGAAACCACGCGCGCCATTTTTGGCGCAGACCCCAAGGAAAGCGGAGAACTGCTGCTGGACGGCAAACCCGTGCAAATCCGCAATGTTGCAGACGCTATCCGCACCGGCATTGTGCTTGCGCCGGAAGATCGTAAAAAGGATGGCCTCTGCACCAAGCTATCAATTCGGCACAACATCGCGTTGCCCAACCTGGATGTGCTGTGCGACCGAGCCGGCGTGGTGCGGCATAAGCGTGAAACCGAAATGTGCGACCTCGCGGTTGAAAACCTGATGATTAAAACCCCCTCGGTGGATAAGGACGTCGCTACGCTTTCCGGCGGCAACCAGCAAAAGGTGGTCGTAGCCAAGTGGCTGGCCCGAAATTCCCGTGTGGTGATGTTTGACGAGCCGACCCGCGGCATTGACGTGGCCGCCAAGGTGGAAATTTACCATCTGATGAACAAGCTCAAGCAACAGGGAATAGCGGTGATGTTCGTTTCCTCCGAAATGCCTGAAATTATGGGCATTGCGGACCGGATCATCGTGATGTGCGACGGACGTATTACCGGCGAAATGGATGCCGGTGAGGCAACCCAGGAAAAGGTGATGACGCTGGCAACCCGTTTTGAAAAGAAAGTCGCCATCGTAAACGAATGAGGAGGAAACACGCATGCAAGCCAAACGACTGAACCCGGCGCGACGGTTTTTAGCCATCCGAGGCATGGCGTCGGCGATGATCGCCTTCGTCGCCCTGATTGTGATTTATATCGTGTTTGGCCTCAGAGAACCTAATGTGTTCTCCAGCGCCAACATCCAAAACCTGCTGCGTTCCATGAGCAAGTATCTGATTATCGGCATCGGTCAAAGCTACCTGCTCATTACCGGCAACATTGACCTGTCATTAGGCTCGGTGGTCGGCATGAGCGCCATGATCTCCGCAACGCTGATGACGCATGGCACCAACCCGCTGGTTGCGGCGCTGATCTCGCTGGTTTGCTGCCTGATGATCGGCTTCATCAACGGCGTGCTGGTGGGCAAGGCGCAGCTGCCGCCCTTTATCGCCACGCTGGGCACCATGTTTGTGGCACGCGGCATCGCCTACATGATTAACGGCAACCGTAACACCGACGCCATCGCCTCCGGTATCGGCAAAGAAGCCGGTGACAGCTTCCAGAACGTTTTCTACTACGGTAAAACGCTGGGAGTGTACAATACCTTCCTGGTGGCGCTCGCGGTGTTCGCCGTTTTCTTCTTCCTGCTGTCCAAGACCCGGACGGGCCGCCATATATACGCCATCGGCTCCAATATGGACGCGGCCAAGCTATCCGGCGTGAGCGTATTTGCAACCACAACCAAAGCCTATATGGTCAGCGCCTTCTGCTCGTTTATGGTCGGCCTCATCCTTTGCGCACAGGCCGGCATGGGCAATATGGAGGCCGGCAATATGTACGAAATGTACGCCGTTGCGGCAGGCGTTATCGGCGGCATATCCCCGCTGGGCGGCACCGGCTTGTTGCTGGGCACGCTGGCAGGCGCGGCCGTATGGCAAACGCTTGAAAACGGCTTGAACATGATCGGCGCACAGGTGGGTTTACAACGGATCGTGATCGGCGTGATCGTGGTGTTCTCGGTGTTGCTGGACGTTGTGGTGCGCCGCGGCACACGTAAACGCAACAAATGAATTTGTAAGCGGCGCCAAAACCGCTTATAGAGATAAAATAACAGGAGGGAAAACCCATGAAAAAGACTCTTGCCATTCTCTGTGCTCTGTGCCTGTGCCTGAGCGTGTTTGCGGCCTCCGCCGAAACCGTGAAAGCCTCGCAGCCCTGGAAAATTGCCCTGATTACCATGGACTCCATTGACCAGCACTGGGTAAAGCTCAACGAAGGCGCGCAGGCGAAAGCCACCGAGCTTGGCGTTGAAGTAACCTTCATGTCCCCCAACACCAAGGACGATGCTCAGCAGATTGAGTGCGTCAACAACGCCGTCGCCGGCGGCTACAACGCCATCATGGTCGCGGCTAACGGCCCCGACGCGATTTCCTCCGCTTTGAAAGAAGCGCAGGCTGCGGGCGTGAAAATCGTGTATGTGGACTCCCCCGCCAACGTGCCCGCTGAAGCGACCTTCTCCACCGACAACCAGGCTGCTGGCAAAACCGCCGGCGAAACCATGATCGCCGCGCTGACCGCCGCCAACATCACTGAAGGCTCGATCGGCATTGTCAACGTAAACGCCGCGACCGATTCCACCGTGAAACGCGAAGCCGGCTTCCGTTCCGCGTTTGAAGGCACCAAGTTCACCCTGCTGGAAACCCAGTACGGCGAAGGCGACGCCGCCAAGAGCCAAACCATTGCTGAAAACTACATCACCCAGGGCGTTGTAGGCATCTTCGGCTGCAACGAAGGCTCCACCACCGGCACCGGCAACGCGATCAAAGCTTCCGGCAAAGCCATCATCGGCGTGGGCTTTGACAAATCCGACGCGATCCTGGGCTTGATTCAGGACGGTTATCTGCTGGCGACCATGGCGCAGAATCCCGACGTGATGGGCTCCATGGGCGTTGAAGCCTGCGTGAAAGCCTTGGAAGGCGAAAACCTTGGCGGCGCTGTCACCGATACCGGCGTAAGCGTTTTGACAAAGTAATCTGGCACACTTGCCGGGGCGTCGGTCTTTATGGCCGGCGCCCTTCTTGCGTGGCGGGTTTTGGGCGGTTGTGCTATACTGTGGGCAGAAAACTGAATGTTGCCGGTTTGGATGAGCGCCGCGCCCGCGCGGTTTTCATCCAAGGCGGCAAAGCGGCGAGGATCATAGCGGGGGAGCCTGCTTGCCGCCGCGCCGATGGCGAATTATACAGGGAGGTTACTTTATGCTGCGTGTGCTGATCGCGGACGACGAGGAACGCATCTGTCAGCTGATTGTAGCCCTTGGCGAATGGCAGCGCCTTGGGCTTGAGGTGGTAGGCATGGCGCAAAACGGGCCGGATGCGCTGGAAATGCTCAATTCGCTTGCGCCCGATATCCTGATAACGGATATCCGTATGCCCGGCTTTGACGGCCTGCATGTGGTGCAGGAGGCGCATCGGCTCAATCCGCAGCTGGAAGTGATCGTCATCAGCGGGTACGCGCAGTTTGACTATGCGCAAACGGCGATTCGTTTCGGCGTGGGGGAATACCTGCTCAAACCGATCAACCGCGACGCGCTGAACCATTCGTTGGAGAAGATGGCGGAACGGTGTCGCGCACGCCAACGGAAAGAAACCGATATGGAAACCCTGCTGGAAAGCCGGGATGACGATTGCCAGCATTTGCGCACTAAACTGGTGGGGGATCTGCTGGCCGGCCAACTGGCGGAGACGGACGCGGATACGCTGAAACGCGCGTATCACTTTAACGCTGCGGAGGACACCCTCCAGCTTCTGCTGTTGAAAATGGATTATGATCCGGATCATTTTGGGGAACCGTCGCTTGCGATTGTTCGCGATAAAGCGCAAAACCTTTTTCAACCCACCTTTTCGGAAATATGCACCGACGCTGTGTGCGCCTTTGCCGACGCCACCCTGACCTGCGTGATGAATTATCCCCACGCCAGGCAGGAAACCCTGCGGACCCACCTGAGAAATAACCTGAACCGACTGGTTGCGGAAAAAGAAATGTTCGGTAACATTGAGTTTTCCATGGCGCTTAGCGCACCCTGCCATACGCTCAGGGCATTGACGGCTTGCTGTGCGGCAACGCAAAACGGGCTGGCGGAAAGGCTGATTGAGGGCACGGGGAGCCTGATGGAAGGCGAGGCGGCAAAATCCGGCGCGCTGGATATGGATTTTCTGGCGCGCTATACCGTGGCGGCAACCCATGCCATCGACGTGGTAAGCTTATCGGAAGCTGACGCGGCCGCTGGCGTTATTGAAGAAGCGACCGCCGTGCCCGGCGTGCGGGGCTGGGAGCTGCTTGCGCTGGTTCGCATGGCGGGCACCGTGTTTTGCGCGCGCCTGAGCGCCGATCACAGCGAAGCCATCCAGACGGAATTTAACCGGCACTGCCTGCAATGCAGCACCGCCGCCCAGCTTTTTGAGCGTTTGCGCCGCTTTCAGCAGGAGCAGTTGACCCAACTGCAGCAACGCCTTCAGGAACGGGATACGCAGCCGATCCGTAACGCGAAGCTGTACATTTTGAAAAATTATGCCCAACCGATTACCTTGGAGGAAGTGAGCGCGGAAATCGGTTTCAGCGTTAACTATTTCAGCACGCTGTTCAAAAAGGAAACCGGCGAGGGTTTTGCCAAATACCTGACGCGCGTGCGCATCGACGAAGCCCGATCCCTGCTGCGCGATACCAACCAGCCTGTGGCGGAAATCTGCAAAAACGTCGGGTATGGCGATTTGAAACACTTTACGCACACCTTCAAAACGGAAACGGGTTTAACGCCCGGCGAATACCGCAAGCTGTACGGCTGAAAAGGCGCAAAGACCGTGCGTTTCCAGCGGCGAAAGCGCGGCCCGTTCAGGGGCGGCTGTCCAAAGTCGCACGTCTGGGTTCTTTGATAGCCTGACGCGCCGGAAAACGGCGCGTATCGATACGATCAAAAGCGACTGCCGTTCCGGCTGGGCAGGCTGCGCGTGAAGGATGCACTTGCCGGTAAGGCTGGGAGGGGATTCCATGAAATGGAACCGGAAATACCTGAGCCATTGCGTGATGGTGTGGGTGGGCGCGCAGGCGTTGATTGTGCTGCTGCTGGCGGCTGGCTGTGTGCTCGCCAGCCGTCAGGGCGCATGGGCGATGCTGATCACCGTCGCGATCTTTTTGGAAGCGTGCCTTTGCATTGTGTTCTATTTCTGGATTTTCCGCCCCTATCAACGCACGGAGAGGATGATCGGGCTTTTTTTAGAGGGTTATTCGCTTTCCAGCCTGGACAACAGCGGCGTAAGCCTAAGCCCTGTGAACGAACGCCTCACGCAGTATGTGAAAGAGGAGCTGAACACCAACCGCCTGCTGAAACTGAGCAAACGGCAAGCGCAGTACCGTGCCTTGCAAAACCAGATTAACCCGCATTTTTTGTATAACACGCTGGAAAGCATCCGCAGCGAAGCGCTGGTAGCGGGGCTGAACAGCGTCGCGGATATGACGGAGGCGCTCGCGGTTTTTTTCCGCTACACCATCAGCAAGGTGGAAAATCTGGTTACCGTGGAGGAGGAACTGCAAAACTGCGAAACCTATTTCCGGATTCAGCAGTACCGATTTGGCCCCCGCCTGAACCTGCGCATTGTATGCGCGCCGGAAGATAAAGAGGAGATTTACCGTTGCCGCATCCCAAAATTAACGCTGCAACCGATCCTTGAAAACGGCATTGTTCACGGCACCGAGTTCAAAATAGGCGCGGGTAAGCTGACCGTGCGCCTGGAAAGAACTGAGAAGCTGCTGACCATACTGGTTTCGGACGATGGCATCGGGATGGATGAAAACGCGCTGTTGCAGCTGAACGAGCGTCTGGATAAAAGCGGGCGCGCCTTTCAGGAGGATAAGGAGGAGCACGTCGGCGGCGTTGCGCTGGTGAACGTGAATAACCGGATTCATCTGCTGTTTGGCGAGGAATACGGGCTGCATGTGTTTTCCATCCCCATGGCGGGCACGGATGTGCGGATTACTCTGCCCATGATTACCAGTAACCGGGAGCTGATGCGCAACGAGGTGCTTTCATGAAAGAGGAAGTTTTGCGCATGGACCGGATTACCTATCGGGAACAGGGGGTTACGGAGCTTAACCATTTTTGTTTGGATATCGACGCGGGTGAAATTGTCGGGCTGATCCCTATCAACGATACGGGCATGGCAGCGCTGATCCGGCTGCTGAGGCAGAACCTGCCGCTGCATTACGGGTATGTGTACTACCGCGGTAAGCTGGTGAACCAATGGCAGGAATCGGATTACAGCTTTAACCGCATCGGCGTAATTGAAAGCCGAAGCGGGTTGGCGGATGATCTGACCGTAGCGGACAACGTGTTTGTGCTCCGGCAGGGTTTCAAAAAATGGATGATCCGCCGCAAGGTGCTCAACCGCCAATTGGAGCCGTTTTTACTGGAAACCGGGGTCGATTTGCAGGCCGATACCTGCGCGCGCGAGCTTTCGGCGTTTCCACGCTTTATTACGGAACTGGTTAAGGCGGTGGTGGCGGGGTGTCGGCTGATTGTGCTGATGGAGCCCGCGAGCGTAATCAGCGATACGCGTCTGGATAGCTTGCAGCGAATACTGCGCCACTATGCAGCGGAAGGGATTTCTTTTTTGTATGTCAGCCGCCATTATGAGGAGGCGCGGCAGATTTGCAACCGGGCGGCTGTGATGGTCAACGGACAGATCGCCAAGGTGGTAAGCACGGCCGATACGCCGCCGGAAACGCTGCAATGCTTCGGCGTGGAAGCCTATACGCAGCTGGTGCGGCGGCAGGAACGCGGTTGGCACGCGGGAGGGGCGCAAACCGCCGCGCTGGAATTGCACAAGCTGTGGTTTGACCACATTCATTCGCTTGATTTTTCAGTCGCGCCGGGGGAATGCGTGGTTGTGCAGGACTTGAACAACCATATTTTGAACGATCTGACCGCGTTGCTCAGTTGCCAGAAAGGCCCGGAAAGCGGATCGATTTGGGTGGGCGGCCGCCCCCTGACCCCCAAAAACCGCCGTGAAGTCGCCGTGATTCAGCAACAGCCCGCGCAAACCATGCTGTTTCCGGAACTGAGTTATATGGACAATCTCTGCTTTGCGCTGGATCACCGGCTCCCGGATATTTGGCGGCGCAACGCGGCGCGCGCGAATGTGCGCCGGGAGCTGGAGGGGATTCTGGGCGCAAGCGTTTTTAACAAGGCGGTGGAATCCCTGACCCAGCAGGAAAAGTATGATTTGGTTTACACACGCGTTTGGTTGCAACACCCGAAGATCGCCCTGTGCGTGCAGCCCTTCATGAGCGCGGATGTTGAACAGCGTATGCAGATATGGACGCTGATGGAACGGTTGCTAGAAAAAGGCATTTCGATCGTCATCCTTGCGGTCAATCTGGCGGATTCCCTTTCGCTGGGCGATCGGCTGATCCGTGTGCGCGACGGTTATGTGCAGGCTATTTATGGTAAGGACGAATTTGCCTCCTTGCCGCCCAGCGCGCCGTGGCATGATTTTTGGAGTAGCGCGGATAAAGAAAAAGAATCGCCGATGGATATTCAGCGAACATGATTTTGACAGGCGAAAGAAACGGATTACCCGGGATGCGATGCGGCCTTCAGTGAAAATAGCCGTTTATGCAAAAAATCACGGCAGTCTTTTCGCACAGAGCGTGGAGACTGCCGCTATTGATTTTTACTCAACAATGCGGTGCCGGTTGATTCGGTAAGCAACGCGATATAGGCGCGCCGGTCAGCGCTTGGCTTTGCCTTGGTCGGACACCTTTTGCATTTTTTGCGCAACCGCCTGCGCGTCGCCCAGGTAGTGCTTATGCAACATGGCGCCGCTTTCGTTCAGCTCATAAACCAACGGCACGCCCGTTGGCAGGTTCACCTGCATAATCTGCTCCGGGGTCAACTGCTCCAAATACATCATCAGCGCGCGCAGCGAGTTGCCGTGCGCGGCAATCAGCACGCGTTTCCCCGCGCTCATTTGCGGATGGATCACCGTTTCGTAATAGGGGGTAACGCGCCGAATGGTATCCTTCAGGCTTTCCGTAAGCGGAAGCTCGCTGGCGGGCACATCGCGGTACATGGTTTGAAGGGCGGGGTTCCGCGGATCGTCCGCCGTTAAAACCGGAGGAGGCACGTCAAAGGAGCGTCGCCAGATATGCACCTGTTCTTCGCCGTACTGATCGGAGGTTTCCGCCTTGTTCAACCCCTGCAACGCGCCGTAGTGGCGCTCGTTCAGCTTCCAGCTCTTTTCCACCGGCAGCCATTCCCGATCCATCGCCTCCAATGCAAGGTTGAGGGTATGGATGGCTCGTTTGAGCAGCGACGTATAACACAGGTCAAAATCTAACCCTTCCGCACTCATCAGCCGACCAGCTTGTGCGGCTTCGGCGCGGCCGGTATCGGATAGATCAACATCCGTCCACCCGGTGAAGCGGTTTTCCAGATTCCATTCGCTTTCCCCATGCCGCAACAGAACCAGTTTCACACATAAACCCCCTTGCATATGGGTCGAAAGGGTCAAAGCCCGGTTATCCATTCAGGCGGATGTCAACAAAATTCGGCCCCGGAAATGCGGATTCCTGCATACCGGGGTATACAGCAAAAAAACTCCGTCACGATTCAGACGCTTACATTGAAGGGAGACTATGCGTGTGCCCGGCTGCTGCATGAAAAGAACGTAACAGCGATGTATGCAATGATTGCAAAGAATGCGAAGAATCGACTCTATACAAAAGAAGCTTGGGGCACAGACTGCGGATTGGCGGGAAAACGCTCGCACGTTGTGTTACAGCGTTTCAACGGCGTCTTTGTCAACGTCCGCGTTCTCGCACCGTCGGCAAGGGCGGCGACCGCAACCGGAGCCGCAACCGCGCCGAGCGTTCTCGTCGTGGTAAAGCCGATAATCGCCGCCTTCGATTCTCAGCGCGACCCCTTCCACCAAGGCGTGCGCGATCTTGTGACGGGCGATGCTGTAAATCTGCTGCGCGGTGGTGCGGGCAATTTCCATGGATGCGGCGCATTCTTCCTGCGACAGGTTTTCATAGTCGATCAGGCGAACGGCCTCGTATTCGTCCACGGTAAGGTATACGGGGGGCTGATCCGCAGATTTATTTGCCGTGGGCAGAAATTCGCGATACCGGGGCAGGCAGCAGACCATGCGACATTTTCTGGGACGTGGCATATGGATCTATTCCTTTCTGAAAGCGAGGCCGAAGCGTTCTTCGGCCTCGCATGCAAAGCGTTACAGCGCTTGCAGTCGCTTTTCAACTTCGGCAAGTTTTTCTTCCAGTCTTGCTTTTTGCGCCAGCAACGCCTCGCGGCTATCCGCAGGCGGCATCCGGCAAAGCCCCGGACCCGCGCCGTGCCCTTCGCCATGGTGGCACTCATGGCCTTCGCCATGCCCCTCGCAATGGCCGTTGCGCGCGTGCTCGCCGCACTGCCCACCGCCCATGCCGTGGCCGCCGCAACCGTGCGTTGCATGCCCTTCCAGATCGTGCATAGGATTCCCTCCTTTAGTTAATGACATATGCCATTTACAATAGGAGCATAACACTGAATATGGCATATGTCAATAACAAACTGGCGATACAGCCGCATCGCCGCAAACCAATACCGGAATGATCCTTTTCGGTTTTCTGCGGACCGATCCAGAAACTAGCGTATCGTTTGAAACCCATGCGTCTTCGACTTTGTACGCATTGCATGGACGTTTAGACCGAAACCTCGCCAAATCGGCCCTGAGCGTTGAGACAAACCTCAATCAATGGTACAATAGGCGAGGGTTACGCCTGCCGCGAAGCGGTTTAACGCGCTAACCCAAATGAAACGCGGATAGGTAGGGATCGGCTTGCAAAACATTGTTTTAATCGGCATGCCGGGCTGCGGCAAAAGCACGGTCGGCGCTAAACTGGCTAAAAACCTGCACATGCAGCTGATCGATACCGACCGGTTGATTGTGGAAAAAACCGGTAAATCCTTGCCTCAATTGCTTCGGGAGCTTGGCGTGGAAAGTTTTTTGCAGCTGGAAGGCAACATCGGGGAACAGCTGATTTGCAACCGTTGCGTGATTGCCACGGGCGGCAGCATGGTGTTCAGCGAGGCCGCCATGGGAAACCTGAGGAAAGACGCGGTTATCGTGTGGCTGGATACGGAACTGCCTGAATTGGAAAAAAGAATCCGGAGAAACGCAGACCGGGGGATTGCCGCAGAACCGGGGACCTCCCTGAAAGAAATTAACAGCCTGAGAAGGCCGCTATACGAAAAATACGCCGATCTCCGTGTTCAAACCGCCGGAGGGGTTGGTCATGTTGTGCAACAGCTGACCGATCAATTGGCAACGTTTGGGTTTCACACGCCGCAACCCTGATTTGCTATGCTCGCTGAATCGCCGCGGAGCTTTGCGCCACAGCGAACCGAAGCTTTGGAGCCGAATATTCGTATGTAGAAAACCGCCGTACCGAGCCATCAGACTCAGTACGGCGGCTTGCGTTTTACTGCACATCCCGCGCCCCGGAACGAGGATCGCTGTTCCGGCTTTAGCTTTGCGTATTAAAGCGGCAAAGGCACGCCACAAAACCCTGACTTTGATAACTTGCCTTGGGAGGATGCTAAAAATCACGCAAAATATTCCTGCGCCCCGCCCGGGGAAGCGGGACACAGAAACAACCTTCCGAATTTGTAACTCATAACCCGATCAGCGCAAGCTCTGGCGGTATTCCATGGGCGTTTTGGCCGTGACCTTCTTAAAAATTCGGCTGAAATGCGCCACATCGGCATAGCCAACCGCATAGGCGATTTCATTGACCCGGAACATGGGGTCGGCCAGCAATTCCTGAGCGCGCTGAATGCGGCATTTGTTGAGCAGATCAAAAAAGCTCATCTGGGCATAATGGTTAATCAGCTTGGAAAGATGCCATTGGCTCACGTAAACCTGATCGGCCACGTCGCTCAGGCACAGGTGCTCCGCGTAGTGCTCCTCAATGTAGTGGATCGCGGCGCGCGCTACAAAGCTGCCAGCCTGCGGATCCTCCGCGTCGGCGTTTCCCTCGGCTGGGGTCAAAGCGTCCAGCGCGGCGGTCATGGCGGCGACAGCTTCGTGCAGTTCCTCCATGCGGCTTGGTTTCAGCAGATAACGGCAAACGCCCAACTGAATGGCCCGCTGCGCGTAATCAAAATCCCGGAAGGCTGTTAGCACGGTGATTTGCAGCGCGGGGAACTCGCTTTTAAGCGCCGCAACCATGCTTAATCCATCCAGATTGGGCATGCGGATGTCCGTCAGCAAAATCTGCGGCCGTTTCTGATGAATGATGGACAAACCCTCGCGCCCGTCCCCCGCCGTATCGACCACGCGGCAGCGGTACTGCGCCCAAGGAAATACCTGAGCGAGGCCCTGCAGGATGATCTGTTCATCATCGACCAGCACAACGTCGTACATGTTTGCCTCCTATCGGTTGCCGATGCTAAAGGGATTCAGTTCCATAACGCGCGTCCATACGTCCGCTGGGCTTACGGAGCCGTTGGCGACGGAAGGGATGAGCCGGAACCATTCGTTGCGCGCTTCCTGCGACATCTGATCCTGAATGGGGCCGTACAGTGCGTTTTCGGTGAGGGTATAGGAGCTTTTCAGCAGCTCGCCGGAAAACTGGTAGCCGCCTAAAGTGCGCGCGTTGTCGCCGGTGGAGAGGTACGCCAGCAGCTGCACGGCCGCGTCACGCTTGGAGGCGTCCTCCCACGCGCGGCGCGTAAGGTAAAACCCCATGGACACGCCGCCGATGAGCGCGCTTTCGTCCCCATTGCGGGAGGGGAACGGGATCACCACCGTGGTATCCATGTTTGAGGCTGGAAGGCTATTGGCAAACCAACTGCCGTCCAACTGCATGGCGGAACGTTTTTCCCTGAAAAGCTGGCTGGTGTAGCTTTCACTGGTCGTGTTCACGTTTTCAGGAAAGGCGCCAAGCTTGTATAGCTCCCGAATCAGCGCCATACCGTCCACCCAGCTTTGGGGCACGGCTTCGTCACGGCCGGGTCTGGCAAGATAGTCCTTGATGGTTCCGCTGGCAAGGATGGTAAACTCCGCCACATAATGCGGCACATCGCTCAGGCTGGCGGATATGGGCACAATGTCGTTGCGCTTGAATACGCGGATCGCGTTTTCCAGAAGCGCCCACGTTGTGGGAAGGGGCAGACCGTACTTGGCAAACAGGTCGGTATTGCAGAAAAGCCCTTCCCAGAAGGAACGCACCGGAACGGCGTAAATTTTACCGTCCGTTTCAGTACAGGCTTCATTTTCGGGTATGTTCAGCTCCGGATAGGCTGCGTTGATTTCCGCGATGGGCACCACGCGGTTCAGCAGGTAGGCGCTGTCCGCCGTGCGCGCGAAAAAGAAAAGCACGTCCGGCTCGTTACCGGCGGCAAAATCCAACAACACGCCGGTTTTCCAAGATTCGTCCGACGGGGCGGAGGCATCCTGCACCGTATTGCCGGTCTGCTCCTCCCATTGCGCCAGAAGCCGCGTATAGGTGCTGCTGGAAGCGTCCAACCCCGCGAAACAGCTGACGGTGCGCAGGGTAACGCCTTCCGCGAGCGCGCCCGGGCAGGCGCAACAGCCAAGCGTCAGGCAAAGCAGAAGGGACAATGCTTTTTTCACGGCGGTTTCCTCCCATTTCAGTATAGCTGATCCGATCCTGTGCCGTTTTGACTGGGATTGTGATTTGTTGTCTGCGATTGTTCGGTTGCGCCGATGGGCAGATAGAGCGTGGCGAGGGTATCGCCGTGCGCCTCCACATCAAAAAGAAGCCCTGCCTGCCGACCGAAGATGAGCTGCAAGCGCTGGTTGACGTTGCGGATGCCCAAATGCCCGTCCGACGGCTCCCGGTCGTCCAGCATGGCGCACATTCGGGCAAGTTCTTCGGAGTCCAAACGCTTTCCGCTATTGAGCACCTCGATGCGCAGCTGGCGCTCGCGCCTGAAAACGTTCAATTCAATTTTACCGCCGCCCGCAGGGGCGATGCCATGCTCGACGGCGTTTTCGATCAGGGTTTGCACCACAAGCCGGGGAAGGGGCGCCTCCAAAAGGGATTCGTCAATATTTTTGTAGACGGTAAGCTTTTTGCCAAACTGCAAACCGGCAAAATAGAAGTAAGCGTCCGCGATGGAAAGCTCCTCCCGCAGGGGCACGAGGCGTTGCTCCCCGCGATCCAGGCTCGCGTTGAGCAAAACGCTCAGGGTTTCCACCATTTTGCTTACGTTGCCATCGCCGTTGAGACGCGCCTGCCAGTTGATGGCTTCCAGCGCGTTATTGATAAAGTGCGGATTGATACGGCTTTGCAGGGCCTGGATGCGCGCGTCCCGAAGCGCGATTTCCTCCTTGTAGGATTTTTCAATCAGGTCTTTCAGGCGCAAACTCATTTCCGAAAATGCCACGCCGAGGTGCCCAAGCTCGTCATTGCCGCGCATGGGCACCACAACGCCCAGCTCGCCGCTGCGAATGCGGTCCGACGCGTCGGAAAGCATGGCGATGGGCCGCGAAATTCTGCGGTTGACAAAAAACATGATGGAAATGCAGATGGGCACAAACAGGATGAACATCCACACCAACAGCCATCGAAAGGCGTCCATTTCGCTGTAAACCGTATGCCGGTCCGCTTGCACCTGATAGCGCAGGGTGCTGTCGCCAACGGCGGTTGTCTGCGTATAGCAAAGCATATCGCCGTACTGTTGCAGGCCGGTCGCATCCTCTGGGCCGATAAACGTGCCCACGTGCGTATCGTCCAGCGAAATGGCGCAAGCCGGCCCCCAAGCCGCAGCGTTGGTCAAAATCGGTTCCAGAATGGAATCCAGCCGAAGGCCGATCACTAAAATACCATACCGCTCCATATGCGTGTTGAGCAGATTTCGCACCAGGTACGTATCGGAACCGCTGGAAAACACACGCGCGTGCGTATCCAGCGTTTCGCTGAGCGTCAGCGCCTGCTTTTGGGCGTTTTGCAAAAACAGCACAGCGGTGGAATAGCCCTGAGAAGTATAAATGGGTTTGCTGACATCCGCCGCGCGGAAAAACAGCGCGAACGTGCAGCTTTGTTCCCGGCTGAATTTACGGTCCAGATATCCGCGCACCAGCAGATAGTAATCATCGTATGGGCTTGCGCCGCTTTCGTAGTCCTGCGCGGCTTCGTTCAGCTCGTTATCGTACACCGCGTCGCGCGCGAGCGAAACAACGGTATCCACATTGCGCACAGCCATGCTTTGAGCGTATTCTGCGCCGGTGCGCAGGGCTGCCTCGGTTTTATCCTGCATGGAAACAAAAACGCGAGAACCCATGTAAAGGCCCAGCGTAACCGTTGGCAACAGCCAGCACAGCAGCACGATCACCAACAGGGTAAAGCGAAGCGTGGGCACGCTTCTGCGGAGATGTTCCAACATTGCGGTACTTCCTTGTTCTGGGATCGGGAGGTTTGAAGGCGCAGGCTTTTCCGTCGCGGAGGAAAAGATTGCCGCGACAGGCGCGGCCAGCGGGTTACCCGGCGCGGTTCAAGGAGGAACGAAATCTCTTTTGGAAGAACGGTAAACCCCGGGCTGAAAAGGACGCGGCTACCTGTGCCGTAGAAAGAAATGCCTTTGACCATAGCCGCCAAAAGGCAACCCAGGCTTTCCCTGCGGGGACGCAAGCGGTTTAGGACCCGCGCAGGGCTTCATGTCACATGGATAAGGTTTTGCTTCGACGGTTCCAAACCGGTGGCGAAGCCTGCCCGGCAATGTAAACCGGCGAATCAGGGGGATGGAATCAGTCATTCAGCCCTTTGCCGCTTAAAATGTCAGGGATGCACTTTTCCACCCGGGCCGCGCGCGTCTGCGACTGCTTGGCGGCCCCAAAATGGAGCAGATAGGCTCTTTGCCGGCCGGGGGTCAGGGCCTCAAACGCTGCTTTCAGGCCGGGAGTGTCCTCCAAACGCTGCTGAAACTCGGCGGGCATCTCCGCAGGCGCGCTTTTCTGAAACTCGACGGACAACCCGGCCTTCTCCACGGCAATCGCCTGAGCCAGATAATCCTTGAGCACCGGGGCAAGCGTGGCGATTTGCTGCGGATCGGTTACTTTGACCATGCGCATGGACTGCGAGTTTTCCCCCGGGGCTACCAGAATGCCGGCTGGGTCCGGCAGAAGCGCGCCCTTGAGAAACCCGATTGCGGCGCTTTCCTTAAACTCGTACAGGAGCGCCACATTGGCGCCGTTCAGGGTATAGCAGGGCTTACCCCACTTCAGGTCCTCCGTAAGCTCGCTGCTCAGCAGCAGATTCCGCAGGGCGTCCAGTTCTGTGCGCCAACGTTTTGTTTTGGAAAGAAAGAGATCGACCTTGGGGTTGGTTTGAACGTTGCTTGCCACCGCGTGTCACCTCGCTTGCATCCATTGGCGCCGCCGGAACTGTCCGCAATGGAGCGGCATGGCCGGTCGGCGGCCCCGCTGGAAGGATAGCTCCATTATACAGAATTTGCCGGGGGAGAGCAATGCGAAACTGCTCCCCCTCGGCCTGTGGAATTGCGCCGGAAGAAACCGGCAGACGGTTGGCCATGCAAGCCGCTGAGATTGACGCGCTCAACCATCGGGCGTTATCAGGCGCGATCCTCCTGAAACGCCAGACCAAGGTAATCCGCCATGACTCGGCTGAACTGTTCAGCCTCGGCAAGGGTCGGCATTTCACAGAAAACGCGAAGGCGCGGCTCGGTGCCGGAAAAACGGACAATCAACCAACCGTTGGCAAAGAGGATTTTACGGCCGTCCGTATCGTTCACGCCGGTCGGGGCCTGTGGAAAAACGGGAAGCTCCTTGCCGCTCAGGAGGGCGAGCAGGCGCGGCTTATCCTTTGCGTCAAATGCCCAGTCATACTCCGTCATGTATCGGCGGCCAAACGTGTCGTACAGCTCCTGTACCAATTCGCTCAGCTTTTTACCGGTTACGGAGAGCATTTCCACCAGCAGGGCAGCGGCGTAGATCCCGTCCTTGCCGTGGATGTGGCCGCGAACCGTCAGACCGCCGGAGCTTTCCCCGCCGATCACGGCGTTGTGCTCCTGCATGGCGGCGGATACATACTTGAAACCGACGGGCACTTCGTAGCATTTTTCGCCGTAGGCGGCAGCGATTGCGTCCAGCAGGTGCGTGGTGGCGAGGTTGCGAACCGCGCACCCGTGCCAACCCTTGTACTTGAGCAGGTAGTTATACAATAGGCAAAGAATTTCGTTGGGGTGAATAAAGCGGCCCGCGTTGTCGATAATGCCCAGCCGGTCGGCATCGCCGTCGGTGGCGATGCCGATATCCGCGTGGCTTTCCATTACCGCCGCGCGCAGCGCGCCCAGCGTTTCCACATTAGGCGCGGGCAAGCGCCCGCCAAAGAGCGTATCGTGACGCTCGTGGATCACGCTCACATCGCAGCGCGCCGTGAGCAGGATGGTTTGCAGGCTTGTGCGGCTGACCCCGTACATGGGGTCAAGCACAATGGAAAGGTTCCGGCTGCGGATGGCGTCCATGTTGACTGTGCGGATGATGGAGTCCAGATAAGCGTTTTGGGGGTTAATTTCCTCCACCAGCCCTTCCCGTATGGCCTGCGCGTAGGGAATCAGACGGATTTCCTCCGGCGCGATGGCGTTGGCGGCGTCGGCGATTTCCCCAGTGATATCCTCAGCCGCGTCGCGCCCGCCGGCGGTAAACAGCTTTACGCCGTTATACAGCGCCGGGTTGTGGCTGGCGGTGACCGCCATGCCGTAGGGCATATGGTTAAAATGCACCGTGAACATAATCATGGGGGTTGGGGCTTCCCGATGGATGATGCGCGTGTGTACGCCTTCGGCGGCCATCACCTCACAGACCCACTCCGCTGCCTGCACGCTCAAAAAGCGGCGGTCATACCCGATGCAAAAACCCCTGTCCGCGACATCCTCGGCTTTCATGCGGCGAGCCACCGCAAGCGCGAGCCCTTGAAGATTTTCCCGCGTAAAGCCGTCGCCGATGATGGCGCGCCATCCGCCGGTGCCAAACTCGATCATACCGTTCCACTTCCCATCCGCACGGTTACGGCGTGCTTTCCGCCCTGAAACATCGGGATTCTGCCTGCGGGTTGCCCGTCTACCGTGAGGGCGGCAACCCCCTTGGAAACATGCTCCGGGTTTTGCACCTCAATATGGTAAGTTGCCCCCCGCCAAACGCGCGTTACGGTAAAACCGTCCCACTGGCGCGGTATGCAGGGGTCAACCGTAAGCCCGTCAAAGCCCGGGCGAACGCCCAGCAGATAACGTGTGGCGGCATAATAGCTCCACCCCGCGCTGCCGGTCATAAACGGGTGCCGGGCGCGGCCAAAGGCCGTATGATCCCGACCCATGATAAACTGGCAGTAGCTGTACGGTTCGGCCTGCCGAACCTCCATGCGGTCGTTCTGCTTTTCCGGTAAAAGCGCCAGATACAGCTCCATCGCACGGTCGCCACGGCCAAGCATCGCCTCCGCGACCCAGGCCCAGGGGTTGCTGTGGCTGAAAATCGCGCCGTTTTCCTTGATGCCGCCATAAACGCGGGTCACAAAGCCAATGTCGTCATCGCGTTTGGTAAAGCTGGGCGCGTTGAGCATCAACCCGTACGGCGTAAATAGCCATTGGTACGCCGCGTCCATACAGCTGACCCCCTGCGCGGGGGTGGCCGCGCCGCAGATCACAGCCCATGTGTTGCTTTCCAGATGCACCTTGCCTTCCGCGGCGGTATGGCTGCCGATGGGTTTTCCCTTGCCGGTGATGCCGCGAAGGAACCATTCGCCATCCCACAACTCGCGCCTGCAAACCGCCTTCATGGCTTCGGCACGCTTGGCGTAGGCCGCCGCGTCCGCCGAATGCCCGGAAGCGTTGGCCACATCGCAAAAATGATCGACTGCCCACAGCAGCAGGAAGGAAACCATCGCGCTTTCCCCGCCGCCGAGGTTTAGGCAATCGTTCCAATCCGCCCTTAACCCTTTGCATACCCCGTGCGCGCCAACCTGCGCAAAGGAGAAATCGAGCGCCTGCTTCATATGCTCATACACGGTTGCTTCCCCTTCGTCCGCATAGGGGATCACTTGATCCAGAAATTCCAGATCGCCCGTTTCCCGCAGGGATTCCGCAATCGCGGGGATCAGCCACAGAGCGTCATCCGCGCACGCGTCCTTTAGCCCGTGGATGCGGACGCTGCCGGCCGTGGGCACAACGGTGGGGGAGTCGTTCTGCTCCGGCTGGCCCTCAAACCACGCGGGATCAAACAGGTGCAGGCCGTAGCCTTCCCGGACCTGACCGTGGAGCAGTTGCTCAATGCGAAGCCGGCACATCGCCGGGTCGGCATGCGGGATGCACATCGCATCCTGCGCTGTGTCGCGGTAGCCAAGCCCGGTGCGCCCACCAACCTCAATAAAGGACGCGAACCGGGAAAAGCTTACGTTCACCTGACTTTGGTACAGGTTCCATACGTTAAGGCTGGTATTCATGTCCGCGTCCGGCGTTGCCACCTGCAAGGCGGAAAGCTTATGCTCCCAGTGCTCGCGCAGCGCCGCGAAGGCACGGTCAACCGTTTCATCGTTATACTTACCGCGGAGCTTCGCGCCGGTGGACACATCCCCGGGGCCTAACAGAAAGCGCAGGCGGATTTCTTCGCTCGGGGCAAGGAGCACGCGTTTTTGCAGCGCGCCGCAGTGGTTGTTGCCAAGCTCGGCGCTCCCGGACAGCCGGCCGTTTTCCACGCCCAAGGGATTTTTCTCCGTGCGGTACGCGCCGATAAACGCGTCCCGCAGGCAGTCAAACCCATCCGGCGTTTGCGAGCAGGCGAAAAACTCGCGGCTGTTTTCTTCATAGTGCAGCTCGTATTCAATCAAATCTTCCACAAAACGGGAGCCGGTCGCGTACAGGCTCATTTGGAAGTTCTGATTATCCATATCGATATTGTGAAAGGAAAATTCACAGTATCCAAAAACGCTGAGGGCGCGGGGCTGGCTGCCCGTGTTTTTCAGGCGGATATCCCACAGCTCGCAGTCATCATCCAACGGTATGAAAAGCGTCTGCTCGCCGGCGATGCCGCGAACCTCGCTCAGGTAGCGCGAATAGGAAAGTCCGTGGCAGCATTCATAGCGGCTGCTTTCCAGTGGCAGGCCCACGGGTTGCCAGCTGAGCGACCAATAGGAGCCGTCCTCATCGTCTCGCACATACACTGTATGGCCGGGGCCGTCCATCGGCACGCCGTTTGGCCTGAAACGCGTGACGCGCCCAAATTGCGGGCTGCCCGCCCACAGGTAGCCGCCGGCGTTTTGCGACACGACTGCGCCCAGTTTGCCGGTGCCCAGATAATTGGTAAAGGAAAACGGCGCGTCTACCCGGTCGATCCTGTATTCGCGCCTGTCATTATCAAACCAACCGTATCGCATAGGCTAAATCCTTTCAGAAAAGGGCGCCCGATTGTAAACCAACCGGGCGCCCTGTATGGAAGTTAGGTTTACTTGGCAGCGAGGAAGGAGGTCAACTGCGCGTTGGCTTCGTCCAGATAGGCTTGCATGCCGGCGTCGTTGAGCTTCTGGAGGAACTCGGGCAGCTTTTCAGCGGGGTCCACAGCGCCCGTATCCAAAGCCAGCGCGTATTCGGCGGCGACGTTCACCAGCGCGGACTGTTCCACCTGCACGTTGGTGGGGTCAAACGTGAAGCCGATAATCGGGATTTTCTTCGCTTCGCCGTAATAGGCTTTGAAGGTATCCCAGAAACCCTTGCCCTGATCGGCAGTTGCCGGCAGGATGGTCACGTTGCCCATGCCGTTGGTCCAGGGCTGGTAATCGGCGCGCTTGTCGGTAAATTCAACCAGGCCGTCGGCATTCAGGTTGTAGTGGATGCCTTCCACGCCGTAGTTGAGCAGGGTCATCAGGTACGGATCGGTGTTGAGAAGGTTGAGGAACATCATGGCGCGATCCGGATTCTGGGAAGCGGTGGAGATGGCAACCATCGCGCCCTGGGAGCTGGTGGTATCCACATAGGCGGGAGTCACGGGCACCATTTCCACGTGGATGTTACGCTCCTGAGAGGCTTGCAGTTCATAGCCCAGGGAGTAGCTCTGGGTGCCGATGAGGTACTGGCCCGTCAGCTGCTTATTCTTGCGCAGGTCGTTGGCGGTGTCAGCCACAGCCAGGCCGGGATCGATGTAGCCGGCGAGGTAGTATTCGCGGGTCTGATCCACAAACTTCTTGTACTCGTCGGTGGCAAACTTGTTGAGCAGCACGTTGCCGTAAGCGCCTTCGGCGGATACGTCGGTGGGGTTCATGTAGTAGCTCAGCAGGTTGGTGCTGCCGCTGTCGCCGGCGACGATGATGGAGTTGGTGACCATGCGCTCAAGCACCATGCCTTCCACCAGCAGGGGGTAGAAGCTGTCGCCTTCGCCTTCCTTCACGGTCTTGAGGATATCGCCAAAGGTGTAGTAGTTGGCGTTCTTGATATCGTCAAGGGTGTAGCCGTACTTCTCGAGCAGGTCAACGTTCACGTCCCAGCAGTTCTGGGTGGCGATATCCTTGTAGCCCGGCACGGCGTATACGCCCAAGCCGTCGCTGCCCTGGATTTTTGCGCCGTCGGTCAGCACCTGCGGCAGGGTGGACCACAGGTCGGAAGCATACTTCTCAATCAGGTTGTTGTCGGGATCGTCCAACCGCACCCACATGCCCTTTTTGGCATACGTGTTGTACTCATCGCGGGACCAGGAGCAGGTGAAGTACATATCGATCGGGTCGCCCGCGTTCAGGCTCATGGTGGAGTTGTCGTCAAAGTCGCCCCATGTGCCCCAGATTACGTTCAGGGTGGCGTTGATTTTTTCTTTCAGGTACGCGTTTACTTTTTCCATAACAGCGGAATCATCGGTTACGTTGCTGCCGTGGAACATGATGGTGAGTTCCACCGGCTCCAGCGCTGCTTCCGCGGACGCGAAAGTCGTAACGCCGGCCACCAGCATCAGGGTCAGAAGCAGGGCCAGAAATTTCTTCATGGTTGGTTTCCTCCTTACTATTTAAACAGCGTGAATATCGCTGTTTATTGCGGGGTTAGCCCTTCACGGAGCCGATGGTTAGGCCGGCGACCACAAAGCGCTGGAAAAACGGATACGCGCAGGCGATGGGCACCACAATCAGCACAACGAGCGCCATTTTAAGCGATTGGGAAGGCAGGTTGACCGCGACGTTGGCTGCCTCCGAACCCAGCAGGTGACTGTTTTTGGCGATAAAATCGGCATTGCGCTGCATTTTCATCAGCAGGTACTGAAGCGGAATCACGTCGGTATTCTGGCGGATGTATAAAAGCGCCAGAAACCACTCGTTCCAGTAAGCCAGCGCGTTCAAGAGCGCGATGGTAGCTACGCCGGGCTTGACAATGGGCAGCACGATTTTAAACAGCGTGTTGTATTCGCCGCTGCCGTCGATGGTCGCGGCTTCAATCAGCTCCGTGGGCACGCTGGTTTGCAAAAAGGTGCGCATGATGATGACGTTAAAGGGGCTAAAGAGCATGGGGACGATCAGCGCGGCGTAGTTTTCGCTTAAACCCAGCACATTTTTGCAGATGATGTAGGTGGGCACCAGACCGCCGCCGAAGATCATGGTAAAGAAGCTGAAAAAGTTAAAGAACTGGCGCTGGCGAAAATCCTTCCGAAACAGCGGGTAGGCATACAGCAGGGTGAGCAGAACGCTGACCACCGTGCCAACCACCGTGATGAAAAAACTGTTGAAGTAGGAGCGCCAAAGCGCGTCGCCAAGCTTGAAAACAAAGCTGTACGCATCGGTGGACCAGCTGAGCGGAATGAAGGAATACCCGATCTGCCGGATGCTGTCTTCCGAGGTAAAGGAAATGATGATGACAAAGAGGAACGGCACCACGCAAAACAGGGAGAACAGGCCCAGAATCAGGTGAAAAGCCGTTTCCGCAGGGGCGCTGATGGTGTTGAGGCGGAGGTTGCGCTTGCCGGTGGATAAATGGGTTTGCATCAAGGGTTCCCTCCTCCTTTCAAAACAGCGAGCTGTCCGCGTCTACCCGGCGAACGATCGTGTTGGCGGCGATGATGCACACAAAGCCGATGACGTTTTGCAACAGCCCAGCCGCGGAGCTCATGCCCACGCTGCCGGAGTTCATGTAAGCGCGGTACACGTAGGTATCAAACACCTGTGTGGTGGAATACAGCGAACCGGAGTTGAGCGGCACATTGTAGAACAGGCCAAAATCCGCGTTGAAAATTTTGCCGACATTCAGGATGAACAGGATGATAATCATTGTGCGCAGGTTGGGCAGGGTCACGTGCCGTATCTGCTGCCACTTGGTGGCTCCATCCACGGCGGCGGCTTCGTACTGCGTGCGGTCAATGCCGGTGATGGCCGCCAGGTAAAGCACGGTCGAGTAACCGATGTTTTTCCAAAGGCTTGCGCCGATTAGCAAGGCCGGCCAATATTCGGGGCTTTGGTACCAATCGATCACTTCCTGACCGGCCAGCTTTTGCAGATTGGGAATCATGCCGCTGGTATTGTCCAAAAAGGCGAACAGGAAGTAACTTGCGACCACCCAACTGAGAAAATAGGGGAAGAACATGAGCGTCTGGTACGTTTTAGCCGCGAAACGGTTGGTCAGCTCGCTGAGCATGATGGCAAACGCGACGGCGATGATTAAGCCAAGGAGGATGAACGTGATGTTATAAAGCAGCGTGTTGCGGATCATGGTCCAGGCATCCGGGCTTTTGAACAGAAAGTCAAAATTGCTGAAACCAACCCAATCGCTTTTGATGATGTTGTTCCAAAAGGTGTTGGGTTTAAACGCGCGATAATCCTTGAACGCGAGCACGATGCCAAACATGGGCAGGTAACGCAGCAGTAAAAGCCAAAGGGCGCCCGGCGCGGCCATGGAGCAGAGCAGCAGCGCCTTTTTTCTTCTGCTGCTGACCATGGAGGCGGATCGGCGGGGCAGGCTTGGATGAAGTGCAAGCATGGGGTTCCTTTCCGGCTGACGTTGCCTTGATTGATTGGATAGGTTGATTGTAGCGGTTTGGCGCGGCGAAGTCATGGCACAGAATTGCGATTTATTGCATCCGCTTGTCGGAACAGTCAAAATACAACACGCAGAAAAGGCCTATGGGATATGGCGTTACGGATAAAACAACTGATTTGTGGGCGGCGATGCGCACAAGCGCGCGGCCGCCAGACGCACGCGCCCAGTTTTACGCCCGGAGGTTTTCGCGCGTGTGAAACTGTGCTATAATGGCGGTAACCAAACGAATCCAAATCGGGAAACCTACAAATCAAAAATCAGCTGGAGGCATACCGTGGATACATTCATGCTAAAGGATGGGATGCTGATCGGCACTGCCAGCGCGGCAACCCAGATTGAGGGCGGGGAACTGGATCATACCTGGGCGGATTGGTACAGAAAAGGGCACATCGCGGATGGTGCGAACCCCGCGCGCGCCAACGACCATTACAACCGCTGGCAGGAGGACGACGCGCTGATGCGGGATATGGGCCTGCAAATTGCGCGCGTTGGCGTAGAATGGGCGCGGATTGAGCCGGAGGAAGGCAAATTCAGCGAAGAAGTCATCGCGCAATATGTGCGGGAAATAGAACAGCTGAATACCTACGGCATCAAGCCCCTGGTTACGCTGCACCATTTTACCAACCCCATGTGGTTTGAGCGGATGGGCGCGTTTGAAAAAGTGGAGAACATCGCTTACTTTCTCCGCTTTGTGGAACGGATGGTTACCGCTTTTGGCCCGTCCGTCACGGAATACATCACAATTAACGAGCCGAATGTGTATGCGACAAACGGTTACTTTTTCGGCAGCTGGCCGCCGGGCAAGCGCACCCTTCGGGGCACGGTGCGGGTCATGGCCGTGCTGGCGGCGGCGCATATTCAGGCGTACGGGCGTATTCACGCTCTGCAAAAGAGCTTCGGGGTCGCGGATACGCGGGTCAGCTTTGCCAACCATGTGCGCGTGTTCGCGCCCGAGAACCCTAAAAACCCTCTGCACCGGTTGGCCGCAAGGCTCACGGAACGGCTATTTCAGGGAAGCCTGTCCCGCGCCCTGTGCACAGGCGCGTTCCCCTGGCCCCTGCGAAACCTGACCCATGCGCCAAAGGGGCTATATTGCGATTTTATCGCGGTGAACTACTACACGCGCTCCACGGTTTCCGGCCTCAGCGACGGCACGCGCAAGGGCGCGCCGGTGAACGATCTGGGCTGGGAAATCTACCCGGAAGGCATTGTGACCTGCGCGCGCAAGCTGTACGCCATTCATCCGCTGCCGATCTATATTACCGAAAACGGCACCTGCGACAATCAGGACGCGTTCCGCTGCCGCTACCTGTACGATCACCTCAGGGCGCTTTGCGAAAGCGAGTTGCCGGTAAAACGGTATTACCACTGGTGCTTCTGCGACAATTTTGAATGGGCGGAAGGCGAAAGCGCGCGCTTTGGATTGGTGCGGATTGATTACGATACGCAAAAGCGCACCGTGAAGCGCAGCGGCGCGTTCCTCAGCCGGGTGATCGCCGAGGGCGGCGTTACCGAAAGTCTGTACGCGGAATATGTTCAGCCTGAGCAATATCCGATTAAGTATTAAGTTCAATTTGAACCGAGGGGGATCGGCATGGAAAAATGGTGGAAAGAACAGGTGGTGTACCAGATTTATCCCCGCAGCTTTCAGGACAGCAACGGCGACGGTATCGGCGACCTGCCGGGGATTATCAGCCGGTTGGACGAAATCAAGGCGTTAGGCGCGGGCGTTCTGTGGCTATCGCCCGTATACCGGTCGCCGGACGCGGATAACGGGTACGATATCAGCGATTACCGCGACATCAACCCCAAATTCGGCACGCTGGAAGATATGGACCGTCTGTTTGCCGAGGCGAAAAAGCGCGATCTGCGCATCATTATGGATTTGGTGATTAACCATACCTCGGATGAGCATGAATGGTTTCAGCAGAGCCGCGACCCAAACAGCCCTTACCGGGATTATTACATCTGGCGGCCCGCCAAGCCGGACGGAAGCCCGCCCAATAACTGGACCAGCTTTTTTATGGGCAGCGTGTGGACGCTGGACGAAAAAAGCGGCGAATACTACCTGCACCTGTTTGACGCCAAGCAGCCCGATTTGAATTACCATAACCCTAAGGTGATTGAGGAAGTCAAAGGGATAATGCGGTTCTGGCTGGATAAGGGCGCGGCCGGTTTCCGGTGCGATGTGATTAACGCCATCTACAAAACATCGCTGGACGACGGCCAAAAAAGGATGGCGGTGCAGGGACTGGAACACTACAAATCCCAGGAGGGCAATCACGAAATTCTCAGGGAACTGCGGCGGGATGTGCTGGACCACTACGACTGCTTTACCGTGGGCGAGGCCGTGATGGTGGACCTGGAGGACGCGCGCCTGCTGAGCGAGCCGGAACGCAAGGAACTGGACATGATTTTCTACTTTGACCACTTGGAGGTAGACCGCCGGGTGGCCCGGTATATGCCGAAAAAATTCCGGGCTAAAAAACTGCTGGAGGTGTATACCAAGTGGCAGCAGGGCCTGAGCTGGAATGCCGTGTACCTTGAAAATCACGATCAGCCCCGTATTGTGAGCCATTACGGCAACGACCGCACCTATTGGGCGCTGAGCGCCAAGCTGTTCGCCACCCTGCAAATGACCCTTCGCGGCACGCCGTTTGTGTACGAGGGGCAGGAGATTGGCATGACGAACTTTGATTTTACCGGCATGGAGCAACTGCGGGATGTGGAAAGCTTCAACATCGACCGCCTCATGAAGGGAATGCACATTCCGGCCAAAATCCGCTGGCGCTGGATTCGCCAAGCCTCCCGCGACAATGCGCGCACACCCATGCAGTGGTCCGCACAGCCGGGCGCGGGCTTTACCGACGGCACGCCCTGGATTGGGATCAACGGGAACTATCGCCGCATCAATTATCTGTCGCAGCAAAACGACAAGGGTTCAATTTTAACCTATTACCGCAAAATGATCGCGCTGCGCGCCGGCAGCGATACTCTGAAATATGGCGGCTTTGAGCCGCTGCACGGCGATAACCGCGTGATGGCGTTTGCGCGCACGCTGGGTACCGAGCGCTATGTTACGGTGCTCAACATTTCCAACAAAACCGCCCGGGCCAATTTCACAGGCGATGTGGTGATCGCTAATACCGACATCACCACCTACGGCGGGCGTTTGCAGCCCTACGAGGCTGTGGTGCTCAGGCAAACGGTGGAGGTGGGCGTTTGATCTCGGTTACAAACGGGGAGTTCCGCCTGCAAACAGCGCGCTCCTCCTACTGGTTCCGGGTAACCCCATACGGGCATCTGGAACATGTTTACTACGGCGAGCGCCTGCCGGAAAACCAACCAATGGAGCCGCTCGCGCTTAAGCGCAACGCTCAAACCGGGGGTTGCGTGCTCTACAATCCCGCGGACGAAACCTACTGCCTGGATATGCTGCCGTTGGAATGGTCGGGCATCGGCAAAGGCGACTACCGAAACCCGCCAGCTGAAATCAAAATGCCGGATCAGACCTTTACGGCGGATTTCCGCTACCAAAGCCATACGGTAACAAACGGAAGCCTGCCCATGCAAACCCTGCCAAGCGCTTACGGAGACGCGGACGCATGCCAAACCCTGACGCTTACCCTGCTGGATGAAAGCAACCGGGTTACGCTTTTATTGCACTATACGGTTTTTGAAGCGACGGATGTGATTGCGCGGCGCGCGACCCTCGTGAACGGCAACGAGAACCCGCTGGTGATTCGCAGGCTCATGAGCCTGCAAGTGGATTTGCCAAACGACGGGTACCGCATGATTACTTTGGACGGCGGATGGATCAAGGAAACCCATCGGCATGAACGCCCGGTCACCTACGGCCTGCTGGTGAACGAATCCATCACCGGTGACAGCAGCAACCGCCATAATCCCGGGTTCCTGCTTGCGGCCGAAGGAGCAACGGAAACGAGCGGGCGCGCGTATGGCTTCAATCTGGTGTACAGCGGCAACCATTACGGCGCGGTGGAGCTGTCCGCATACGATCTGGTTCGCGTGAGCCTCGGCATCAGCCCCCACTGCTTTGAATGGACCTTACAACAGTGCGAGACATTTGAAACGCCCGAGGCGGTCATGAGCTTTTCGGCTCAGGGATTGAACGGCCTGTCGCAGCAGTTTCACGATTTTGTGAACCGGCATATTGTGCGCGGCGACTGGCAGGGCAAGGAACGGCCAGTTTTGCTAAACAATTGGGAGGCGTATTTTTTTAAGTTTACCCGGGGTAAACTGCTAAGGCTGGCCAGACGGGCCAAAAAAGTGGGCGTGGAGCTGTTTGTGCTGGACGACGGATGGTTTGGCAAACGGGACAGCGACCGCGCGGGCCTTGGCGATTACACCGTTAATCGTCGAAAGCTATCCCGGGGGCTTTCGGAGTTTTCCAGTCGCATTCACGGTATGGGGCTGATGTTTGGCCTCTGGTTTGAGCCGGAAATGGTCAATCCGGACAGCGACCTTTACCGCGCGCATCCGGAATACGCGTTGGCCACGCCGGGCAAGGAACCCGCGCTGGGCCGCAACCAACTGGTGCTGGACCTGTGCAACCCGGCCGTGCGCGATTATATTGTGGAAAATGTAACCCGCATTCTGGATACCTGCAACATCGACTATGTAAAGTGGGATTATAACCGACACATCAGCGACGCGTGTTCCAAGTGCCTGACCGGACAGGGCGAGTTTTTTCACCGCTATATGCTGGGGCTGTACGATGTGCTGACGCGCGTTTTCCGCCCAAGGCCCGGAATCCTGTTCGAAAGCTGTTCCAGCGGCGGCAACCGGTTTGATCTGGGAATGCTGTGCTTTTCGCCGCAAATCTGGTCGTCGGACGATACCGACCCCATTGAGCGGCTGAGCATTCAGGGGGGCCTGTCGCTCCTGTACCCGCTTTCCACCATGGGCGCGCATGTGTCGGAAGCGCCCCACCAGCAAACCTTGCGGGATACGCCGCTCAGCACGCGGTTTAACGTTGCGGCGTTCGGCTGCCTGGGGTATGAACTGGATTTGAAGTACCTGACGCATGTGCAGCGCCGCGAGGTGAAGGAGCAGATCGCCTTTTACAAACGTTACCGCGCGCTTATGCAGTATGGGGTATTTTACCGGAGCGAGCCGGAAAAGCCGAACAAGGCGGTCTGGCATTGCGTGGCGAGGGATGGCGGCGCGTCGGTGAGCGGCTTTTTTCAAACGCAGACCTCCGCTGCCGAAGGGTTTGACCGCCTGCGGCTGACGGGCCTGAAGCAGGATGGTTTCTATCAGGTGGAAACCAAGCCGCAGAACCTTGCGGTGAAGCGGTTTGGCAGCCTGATCCGGCATATTCTGCCGATCGCGCCGCACCCGGACGGCCTGCTGCTCCGCCTGGCCAACCGGTACTACCGCATGCAGGACTGTGTGGAGCATTACCGCGGATATGGCAGTGCGCTCATGAACGGGATTCTCCTCAACAACCAGTTTATCGGCAGCGGCTATTCCCCGCAGATTCGGATGCTGGGGGATTTTGGCTCCAACCTGTACGTTACAGAGTCGGCTGACCCGGACAGCCGCGATGAAAAACCGATTTCATAAAGGGGATGGGCATATGGAAAAGAACTACGACCGGCGCAACCACTACTGTTTCGGTTTGGGGACTATCGGCAGGGATATGTTTTACACCATGGTGAGCATGTATATCATGGTCTACATTACAGAAGTGCTCAATGTGCCGGATTCCACCCTCGCGGTGATGACGCTGCTCCTGCTGGTGCTGCGTTGCTTTGACGCGTTCAATGATCCGATTATGGGGCTGGTTGTGGATAACACCCATTCCCGGTTTGGCAAGTTTAAACCGTGGATGTTGGTAGGCGCGCTGGTTGGCGGCGTGAGCATGGTGCTGATGTTTTTGGATATGGGCCTGACCGGCGGGGCTTACGCGGCTGTTTTTGCCCTGTGCTACCTGATGTGGGACGTGTTTTACGGCCTGAACGACATCGCCTATTGGTCCATGATGCCTTCGCTTTCCACCGACCAGAAGCAGCGCGAAAAAATCGGTTCCTTCGCGCGGATTTGCGCCAACATTGGACTGTTTTCCGTGGTTGTAGGCGTGATCCCGGCCACCAACGCGCTCACGGCGGCCACGGGCAGCGCCCGGCAGGGCTGGTTCCTTTTCGCGGTAATCGTCGCACTGATTATGCTGGGCTTCCAGATGATAACGCTGTTTGGCGTTAAGGAACGCAAAGGTTATTTTAAAGAAGAAGAAAAAACAACGCTGCGCGAAATGTTCCGCGTGCTGTTTCAGAACGATCAGCTGCTTTGGGTTGCCATCTCCATGTCGCTGTTCATGATCGGCTACTGCACCACCACCGCGTTTGGGGTTTACTTTTTCAAATACGCATACCGCGATGAAAACATGTATTCCATTTTTGCCCTGGTGCTGGGCGTCTCCCAACTGACGGCGCTGGCCGCCTTTACGTCGGTTCGCAAGCTGTTTAACCGTCGCACGCTTTACACGGTAGCAACGGGTTTGGTGATCGCGGGCTACATCCTGTTTTATTTCGCGCCAATGAATATGGCCTATATCGGCGTTGCCGGCGTGCTCATCTTTGTGGGCCAGGCGTTTATTCAGATGCTGATGCTCATGTTCCTTTCCGATTCCATCGAGTATGGGCAGTGGAAACTGGGCAAGCGCAATGAAAGCGTTACGTTTTCCGTTCAACCCTTCATTAACAAAATCGGCGGCGCGCTGGCAAACGGCGTGCTGGGACTCACGCTGATCGTTTCCGGCATCAACGCGGCCCCAACGCCTGCGGACGTAACGCCGCAGGGCATTACCGTCATGAAACTGTCCATGATGATCCTTCCCCTGATTTCCATTGTGGCGGGTTATGTTGTATATATGCGTAAATTCAAAATTGATGAAAAACGCTATGCGGAACTGCTCGCCGACCTGAAAGCCCGGGGCGATATCGACAAAGGAATTGCCGAAGGCGAGCCTCAGGCTGAAAACGTCGCGCTGTAAGCTACCGCGCGCCGCCGTGAATGGGCGAAGAAACGGCGCGGTCAATCGTCAAAAAGGGTGAGACAAGGGATGAAATCCCTTGTCAGGTTCCGGGGATGAAACCGCGGGGGTGTGGGGTGGAACCCCACAGCCGGATGCCGCAGCAGTTAATTAAAGCGGGCGAACCGCCCGCGTGGCTATGAGGCGAGCAACATAACCCTAATGCTGCTTTTTAACGGGATGCCGCAAGCGAGGTTGGCCGCGCTTGCGGTTTGCTTCGCGCCGTGTTATCATGGCCCGGGAAGCATTCGCGGGCGACCGGGTGCCAGCGGGTTAGCATGAATGGCCATCGGGCGCGCGGATCAACAGGCGAAATGGAGGGGATTGGCTTTGAAAAAGGCACAGGGCCTGAGCATAGGCCTGTTTGCGGTATGCTTTGCCGGCCTTGCGGCGCGGTGGGCTGGGGCGCCATTGCCGGATTGGTCGGTGCGGGTGGCGGGCGTGGGGTTGATGATCGCCGTCTTTTTACTGACGTTTACCACCGTTCGCCTCCGAATTACCAAAAGATAAAAACGTTTGGGAGGAAAACCTGCGTGAGAAGAAAAGACAGGGAAATCACCGAGGAAAGCCGCATCCGTGAAATCATCCTTGCTTGCGACTGCTGTCGCCTTGGCTTTGCGCAGGAGGACGGCGTTTATATTGTGCCGCTGAACTTCGGTTTTTCCGCAACGCCGGAAAAACGCTCGCTGTATTTTCACTGTGCCGGCGAGGGTAAAAAGCTGGAACTGATGGCGGCCAACCCGAAAGTCGGTTTTGAAATGGACACGCACCACGCCGTCAACAGCGGCGACAGGGCCTGCGATTATTCCTTCCGTTTTCAAAGCGTCATCGGCAAGGGACAGCTTTGCCGTGTGGAGGCGTTGACAGAAAAGAAGGAAGCGCTTCGCTGCCTGATGGAGCATATCAGCGGGAAGGAAAACTGGGCGTTTACCGACGCGGAGGCCAACAGCGTGACCATACTCAGGCTGGATGTGCTGGAACTGTCCTGCAAGGAGCACTTATAAACGAAACCCCAATTGCCGCTAAAATGGCGGGGGATGAAAAATCCTTGTGCTTCCAGAACGCCAAAACGGGGTTGAGTATCAAAGCCCGTTACGGGAAAACCCGCGCACGGAACCGACAGCGATTGAGCTTCGGTTCCGTTTTTGATTGCAAACCGCGGCCTTTATGGTATGCTGTTAATTGAAAAACATCCGCGCAGGGCCGCGGCTGTTGTGAAAATGTTTTCATTTTTACAAATGCGACGTATATTTTATGTTGAGTTCATGCGGCGGCGTTACAATCAGGCGGGAGATGATGACGATGTTCCATGTGCTGGTTGCGGAGGATAACCCCAATACGCGCAAATTGATGGAAACGGTGTTGAAACGCGAGGGCTACGAGGTGCACACGGCGCGTGACGGCGAGGAAGCTTTGCGCGTAATGGGGGAACAGCACATCGACATTGTGCTTTTGGATATTATGATGCCCAACATGGACGGGTTCACCTTTACCGAGGAACTGCGCCAGAGCGGCGACAACACCCCCATCCTGATGGTGACGGCCAAGCAGATGCCAGCCGATAAGCATAAGGGGTTTTTGGTGGGCACGGACGATTACCTGACCAAGCCTGTGGATATGGAGGAAATGCTGCTGCGCATGCGCGCCCTGCTGCGGCGGGCGCAGATTGTGAGCGAGCACAGGCTGCAAATCGGGGAGGTTGCGCTGGAATACGATTCCCTGACGGTTACGCGCGGTTCGGAAAGCCAAACATTGCCGCAGAAGGAGTTTTACCTGCTTTACAAGTTGCTATCCTACCCCGGTAAAATTTTTACCCGAATCCAACTGATGGATGAAATATGGGGGATGGAATCGGAAAGCACGGATACGACGGTCAATGTGCATATCAACCGACTGCGCCGGCGGTTTGAAACCTATCCTGAATTTGAACTGGTCGCCGTGCGTGGGCTGGGTTACAAGGCGGTGCGGAAGGTATGATTAAACGCTGGTTGCACGGCATGAGGCTGTCGTTGATGCTCTCGCTGGTGGTGCTAATTATTTTTCTGATCACCAGCATGATTGTGGTGATGATCGCCTTTGTGGCCATGCACTTGGGTTGGATGGACAAGCTGGGCTTGAGGCGCACGTTCCCAATCATGGTGGGAGTGCTTCCGGCAAGCGCCATCGTGGGCACGCTGGTCACGCTCATTTTTGGGCGCATCCCGCTTAGGCCGATCCGGGAAATGATCGACGCGACCAATCGGTTGGCGGCGGGCGATTTTTCCGCCCGGCTTACGCTGAAGCACAGGCCGGAATTTCGGGCCTTGCAGGAAAGCTTTAACCGCATGGCGGAGGAACTGAACAGCATTGAACTGCTGCGGGGAGATTTTGTCAACAATTTTTCGCACGAGTTCAAAACGCCGATCGTATCCATCAAGGGGTTCGCGGAGCTTCTGAAGGCGGACGATCTGCCCCGGGAGGAACGGGAGGAGTATCTGGATATCATTATCCGGGAATCCACAAGGCTGGCTTCGATGGCTACCAATGTGTTAAACCTTTCCAGGTTTGAAAACCAGACCATTGTGGCGGATAAACAGAATTACAATGTGAGCGAACAGGTTCGCCGCTGCATCCTGATGCTGGAATCCGCCTGGGAGCAGCGCAATTTGCAGCTTGAAATTGACCTCGCGGAGGTAGAAATCTGCGCCAACGAAGAAATGATGAGCCAGGTATGGCTGAACCTACTGGACAACGCGATTAAGTTTTCCGGCGACGGGGGCCGGATTGTGGTTACGCTGCGCGCGGCGGGCGCGGTCGCCGTGGCAGCGGTGCGCGATTACGGGCCGGGTATCGAGGCGAAGGATATCGCGCACGTGTTTGATAAATTTTATCAGGCGGACCCCTCGCGCGCCATCCCGGGCAACGGGCTTGGGCTGACCTTGGCGCGCAGGATCGTTCAGCTGCACGGAGGTTCCATCACATGCGAAAGCGAGCCCGGGCATTGGACGGAGTTTACCGTGAGCCTCCCGATTGCGTCGGGTTGCGTGGTCCAGACCGATCCGAAGGCTTTGGCGGCGTCGGCGTCCGTGTAAAGCCGTCAGACCGGAATATCCCAGAGCAGTTTATATTCCAGTTTCGGAAAGTTAACGCTCAGTTTATCAACGGGTGGTAGCATCGTACGCGTTAACCAAACCGTACGGAACAGTAGGAGGTTCTGACAGTGAAGAAGAAACGTACCCCGTGGATTGTATTGGCCGTGGTGATTGTGGTGGGCATTCTGGCGGCGGTTACCCTGTTCGGCGGCCGCAGCCGTACCCAATATGCGGAAACCGTCGCGGCCACCGGTAACCTGACAACCTATTACAGCTTTTCCGGCAGCCTGGATGTGGATAACGCGGTCGCCGTTACGGCGGCGAGCGCAACCACGGTTACGGATATTTATGTTGCGCCCAACACCGTTGTAGCTAAAAACGCCCGGTTGATGCGCCTTGAAGACGGAACGCTGGTCAAGGCGGATATCGCCGGCGAAGTCACCTCCATTGATGTGGCGGTCAACAGCGTTGTCAAGGCAGGGGATCAGCTGGCCGAGATCATGGACCTGTCCGCCATGAAGGCGACTTTCAAAGTGGACGAATATGACGTGGCAGCCATCCAGATTGGCAAAACGGCGCAGATTACGGTGGATGGCAGCGGCAGCACCTTTGAAGGCGCGATCACCGCGCTTAACAAGCATGCGACCGTATCCGGCGATTTGAGCTATTACGAGGCAACGGTGGATTTAAAGGGGATCAAGATCCCTGCGGATGCGTTGCCCGGCATGCAGATTACGGCCAAGGTGCTTAACCAGCAGGCCGAAAACGTTGTTCTTTTGAAGCTGGATGCCGTGCAGTTTACCGATCACAACGCCCCCTATGTGCTGATGCGCGAAGGCGATAAGGTCAGGGAAGTGAGCGTGAAGGTCGGCATCAACGACGGTAACTCCGTACAAATCACCGAAGGGCTCAACAGTGGGGATACGGTGCTGTATACCCCGACCTCCACCGAGGCCTTCACAGGCCTTATGGGAGCGCGCCAGTATGCAAAATGATTTTTTCCACATGACCGGTATTGTGAAGCGCTATCAGATGGGCGCGGAGCTTCAAACCGTGCTCAAGGGGATCGATTTGACTGTGCGGGAGGGAGAATTTCTTTCCGTGCTTGGCCCTTCCGGCAGCGGCAAGTCAACGCTGATGAACATCATCGGGTGCTTGGATACGCCGACCGAAGGGGAATATATTCTGCGCGGCCGAAATATTGCCAAGCTGGACGCCAAGCAGCTCGCGGCAATCCGCAATCAGGAGATTGGCTTTGTGTTTCAATCGTTTCAACTGCTCCCAAGGCTGGACGCGATCCGCAATGTGGAATTACCGCTGATTTACGGCGGCATACCCGAAAAGCAGCGGCTGGCGCGCGCGGAGGAAGCGCTGGTGCGCGTGGGCCTCAAGGACAAGCTCAACAACCGCCCCAACCAGCTTTCCGGCGGGCAGCAACAGCGCGTTGCCATCGCCCGAGCGCTGGCGACCAATCCAAGCATTGTGCTTGCGGATGAACCGACCGGCGCGCTAGACCAAACGACGGGTCGGCAGGTGATGGAGCTGTTTGAGGAAATCAACCGGGAAGGGCGCACCATTATCATGATCACGCACGATTTGGCCATCGCTCAGCACGCGAAACGGATCGTGCACATACTGGACGGTTTGCTTACGGAAGGGGAGGCGCAAAATGCTCAGGAAAAAGCTTAGCCTGTGGAAGGAAAGCATGCGGATGTCCCTGATGAACATCTGGAACAGCAAAATGCGGTCCTTCCTGACCGTGCTGGGCATTGTGATCGGCGTTACGGCCATTATCGCGCTGATTACGATCATGCAAAGCGCCACCACCGAGGTAACCGAGGAGTTTACCGCCATGGGCACGGGCCGGTTGGTGGTAAACGCCACTGGTACGCCGCTGAAGTCCGGGCTGACGCTGGACGATCTTACGAATATCGCCGCCATCCCTGACGTGGAAGGCATTTCCCCAACGGTTTCCTCAACCGCGACAGTCAAATCCAAAGCCGCGTGGGTGGAGGATGTGACCATCGACGGGTATAACGAGGTGTACTTCAAGCGGAATCAGGAACTGGTCAGCCGGGGGCGCGCGCTTTCAATGCTGGATGTGCAAAGCAAAAACCGGGTCGCGCTTTTGGACGCAACCGCGCAACAGCAGCTCTTTTTCGGCGAGGACCCGATGGGCCAGAAGGTTTATATCCTTGGGGATGAGTTCACCATTGTCGGCGTGCTATCCGAAGCGGACAACAACGATGTGCTCGCTCAGGCTCAAAGCAGCGGCACGGACGGCGGGCGCATCATCATCCCCTATACCACCGCGATGACCCTCACCGGCACGCGCAACATCGCGTCCCTCAGCGTGTATGTGACCGATACCAGCGTGACCGACTCCGTACAGTCCGCGCTGGAAAACGTGCTGAACGCTGCGTTTAACTATAAGGATGACAGTTATCGCATCATCAATATGGAAAGCCTGCTGGATACCATGGATACCATGCTTTCCATGATGACCATGCTTTTGGTGGGCATCGCTTCCATCGCGCTGCTCGTGGGCGGGATCGGCATTATGAACATGATGCTGGTCACCGTATCGGAGCGCACAACGGAAATCGGCCTGCGAAAAGCGCTGGGTGCGGAACCGGGCCAGATTCAGCTTCAGTTTTTAATCGAGTCGATTATCCTCTCCCTGTCGGGAGGCGTCATCGGGGTCATCCTCGGGTTGAGCGTTTCCTATATTTTCAGCGTGATTGCGAATTTCGGGTTTGTCGTTTCCGGCTCCGCTATCGCGTTGGGCGTCGGTTTTTCCGCGGCAGTCGGGATTGTGTTTGGCTGGGCGCCGGCGCGCAAAGCCAGCGCGCTGAACCCGATCGACGCGCTGCGTAGCGTATAAGCGGTTAGAAAGGATGGATACCATCATGAAAAAAATGACCCTTCTGCTCCTCTGCCTGAGCCTGACGCTGGGCGGCGCGTCCGCGATGGCGGAAAGCGCGGCCGACGGTACCGTATATTCCGGCAATGTGGCCTACCGAAGCGTGCACACCATTGCCGCGCCGTTTGGGGGAACGCTTGCGGATTACTCCGTGCAAGTGGGCGACATGGTTCAGGCTGGCGACGCGCTGTTTAGCCTGAGCACCGAAAAAGTGTACGCCACCATGGACGGAACCGCGCGCGGCGTACGGGTTGCGGCGGGCGATGACGCCGCCGATATCACGGCGCGCTACGGAGCGCTGCTGTACCTGGAACCCGTTGGCCGTTACACGGTGAGCACCAGCACGGCGAACGCCTATAAAAGCGATAGCAACAACAATGAAAACCGCTACCTGAACGAGGGGGAAACCGTCTACCTGCGCAGCTCGGACGATAACGACCGCACCGGCACGGGCATCATTACCAAGGTGGATGGCCGTAACTTTACCGTAGAGGTTAGCCAAAGCAACCTGAACGTGGAGGATACGGTTTCGATTTACCGGGACGCGAAATTCTCCACGTCGCAGCGGTTGGCCAGCTATGCCAAGGTACAGCGCGCCGCCTCAACGGCTGTAACGGCTGACGGCAGCGTGTTCAAATGCCTGGTAACGGAAGGGCAGGCGGTGAAGCGCGGCGATGTGCTTCTGGAAATAGTCACAGGCACGCTGGACGGCCTGAACGCAGCGGATAACGCCGTTGCCGCCCCTGAGGACGGCGTGATCCTGAGCCTGCCCAAGGCAGCCGGCAGCGCTGTAAATCAGAAGGATGTGCTGGCGACTTATTATGCGAGCAGCGATCTTTGGGTACAGTTCTCGGTGGACGAGAGCGATCTGGACACGGTGGTAGCCGGTCAAAGGGTGAATGTTCAGCTGGATGTGCTGACCGGGCACGACGCTGTGGAGGGCACGGTGGTTTCCGTCGGCTCGATCCCCGGGAGCGCAAGCGGCGAATCCAAATACATGGCGTATGCGGAACTGACCAGCACGGATGCTCTGCGCGACGGGATGAGCGTTTCAGTCACCTTGCAGTAACAAAGGCCATAGCGCTGGGCGGCGTTTCCTAATCCCATAAAACGGAGCGTCGGTTTAACCGGCTCTCCGTTCCGCCCTTTGACAACCCGATTGAGTGAAAAAGCCGCGTCACATGTGCGAAAGCACATAATGGCGCGGTTTTTTTAACGCCGTTGGGTTAGCGATGAGTCTGCCTCACAGGGGCGTTGCCTTGATTCCATTCCGTTGAGGTGGAGTTTGTTCGGTAACCGCGCCTCTCTTATGGACTGGGAGCTTTATGCATGCCCGTTTCCTTTATAAAGGCTATCGAATTTTCACGTGTTGCGGTTACCCTGCAATTTTCCGTTCGTCGGAAGCGTACTTTGGGGTCCAAAGCTACAATACGCAGGCGCTCCGATGTATGCAAAACAACAACAAACGTGAGGAACAGGGAAAGTAGAAATGGATACCGAATAGGGAACTGTGGATAGCGCGTAAGGTTCCTTCTGATGGTCAAAGAAATTCCAAAACGGCCGTCTGAACTGCTCGGGCAGAATTCCGAAAGGCAATATAAGGCCAGCAAACGAAAGATTTATGCGGGCGTTGGGCAGCAGCCGCCAGAAGAACAAAAAACAGTAGAAATAGACAAATCATTCCCATAACTTCTCGATTATAATATGTAGAAACAGACAAACAAGTGCCACTGTAGATAAAGACAGGGGGGCTGGCATGTGACTATAATAGCATCATCAGATAGATCGAATGGCAACCCTGAAACCGGCCGTACCGTCGCCGGCAGCGGGGCAGAAGCCGTTCGAAATCGAAAAGGAGGCTATCCCATGAAGGCATCGATGAAATGGTTATCCCTGGTCATGGCGATCGTTCTGCTTGGCTCGCTGTTTAGCGTCGCCGCTGCGGAGGACAAAACAACGCTTACGTTTATGCACTTCCACAGCGTGTCCGACACCGCCGGCACCGCGAAGGCGTTCGACCAGGCCAGCACGGAATTTATGGCCGCGAACCCCAACATCGAAATCACCAGCACCTATGTGGCGCATGATGATTACGAAACCAACCTCAAAGTGCTTGTAACCGGCGATGAACTGCCCGACCTGTTCCTTTGCAAGGGCGATATGCTCGCCAGCCTTGCCAACGCCGGTAAAATCATCCCCGTGACCGACCTGATGGACGACGCTTGGAAAGCGGAATACCTGGACACCGCCTTTGGCGATGCGCTGGTAAACGGCACCGCGTACGGCTTCCCCTTCCAGATGCAGCCCAACGCGGTTGTGTACTACAACAAGGACATCTTCGCGGAGTGCGGTGTGGACACCTTCCCCGCCACATATGCCGAATTGCTGACCGCTGTTGATAAGATCAAGGCCAAGGGTTACACCCCCATCGCGCTTGGCAACAAGGATCAGTGGGTTGCCGAAAGCTGCCTGTTCAACACCTTCGCTTACCGCTATGTGGACGGCACCTGGTTTGACAGCCTCAAGAATAAGACCGGCGCGAAATTCACCGATCCGGCCTTTGTGCAGGCTCTGACCGATTTCCAGGCCCTTGCGACCGCCGGCGCGTTTAACGCCGATATGAACTCCATCAACAACAACGAGCAGGAAGCCATGTACATGAACAAGAAAGCCGCGATGTTCATCGAAGGCGCCTGGGCGCTGGGCAACCTGCTGAAGGATGCTTCCGACGAAATCAAAGCCGCTACCGAGTTTGCCGCAATCCCGGCTGTGGAAGGCCAAGCCGGCGGCGTGCAGAACGGCGTTGCGGGCGGCGCGGGCTGGAGCTATGTCATCAAGGCCGGCCTGAGCGACGCGCAGCAGAAAGCCGCGCTGGACTTTTACAAGGCCATCACCACAGGCAACTACGGCACCTACGCGCTGGAAGCCGGCTTCGTGCCCGCCTGCAAAACCAGCAATGTAGACCAGAGCAAACTGGATCCGCTGTTCGCCAAGTACAGCGCGCTGGCGGCCACCTGGACCTTCCTGCCCATCTTCGACGTGCAGCTGAGCTCCCCGGTTGCGAGCGAACTGTATGCCCGTACGCAGGAACTGCTTATCGGCGCCACCACCCCGCAGGAAATGGCGGAAGCGTGCCAGAGCGTGCTGGACGCGCAGTAAACACAATGGAACCGGCGGAACCGGAGAGCAATCAAAGGTTCCGCCTCTTTTCAAAAGGAAAGATCGATGCGTGCAAAGCGGAGGATCAGCGCCCGTTTGGGCGATATCCTCCAGCGGATGCTCGGTCCGGTTGAAACGGGGAGCCGGCAGCGCTTGCGGGTTAAAGCGCAACGCTGCCGGCCCGCGCCGTTACAGCCGCGCTACGGTCTTATGATGTTGCCGCAAAGGATGAGGCTGATGCTGGAACGGAACGCAAAACGGAACCTGCCTTTGATTTACGCACTCATTGGCGTGCCCTTTCTTCTGTACATTTTTATCGTGATCGTGCCGCTGTGCATTTCTATTTTTTACAGCCTGCTCAAGTGGGATGGCATCGGTCCGCAATCATTTGTCGGGTTCAAAAACTTCGCAACCATGCTCAAGGACAGGAATTTCTGGCTTTCGACCACCAACACGCTGATTATTTCCCTGTACTGCGTTCTGGGGCAGGTGGGCGTGGCGCTGGTGATCTCCTTTTTAATGACGAACCGCCGGTTAAAACTCAAGGAGTTTCATCGCACCGTGATCTTTTTTCCGGTGGTGCTGGCTCCGGTGGTCATCGGCTTTGTATGGAAATTTGTGTATGACCAGAATTTCGGCCTGCTGAACACGCTTCTGCGCGCGCTGGGGCTGCAAAGCTGGATCAGACTGTGGCTGGACGATACCAGCATTATCCTGACGACAATCTCCATCCCTGTGATGTGGCAATACATCGGCCTGTATCTGGTGATTCTGATGGGCGCGATTTCAGCCGTGCCGACCGAGATTTATGAGTGCGCGGAAATTGACGGCGCTAACTGGTACCAGCGCTCCATGAAAATCACCCTGCCCATGATCTGGGATACGCTTAAAATTGCCATCATTCTGTGCGCCAGCGGCACCATGAAGATTTACGATCATATCTATATTATGACCAACGGCGGCCCAGGCCGCTCCTCCAGCGTTCTGGCGCTCTACTGCTTCAAAACCACATTTGACAACAGCAATTTCGGTTACGGCGCAACCATATCCGTGATGCTGCTGGTATTCAGCCTTTTAATCAGCTGGGTGATTCAGCTGCTGATGGGGTCCTATGGGAGGAAAAACGCATGAAGAAGATTACCGGTGCCATCAGCTGGTTTTTTATCAACGTGCCGATTATGCTGCTGTCGATTACCTGCATTTTTCCGGTTATCTGGCTTGGTTACTCGTCGCTGAAAACCTCGACGGAATTTAACCTCAACTCCTTTTCCCTGCCCAGCGCGCTGAATTTTGACAACTACCGGCAGGCGTTCCAGACGGCGAAGTTTGACGTTTACCTGTTCAACAGCGCGTTTAACAGCTTCATCTCCCTTGCGCTTGTGCTGCTGTTTACGTTTGTGGTGGGTTATCTGCTGTCGCGTTACCGCTTCAAGGGCCGCGGACTGGTGTACGGCGTGTTTCTGGCGGGGATTCTGGTGCCGGTGTACGCGTTGATTGTGCCCATGTTTATCATGTTTAAAAACGTTGGCCTGCTCAACACCCGCATCACCCTGCTGTTTCCCTACATTGCCTTTGAACTGCCGATCGCCATTTTTCTGGTGGACAGCTACGTGAAGGGCATTTCAAAGGAGATGGAGGACGCGGCGGCCATCGACGGCGCCGGGATGCTCCGGACCATGTTCACCATTATTTTGCCCATCTGCCGGCCGGTGCTTTCCACCGTAGTGATCCTTGCGTTCATGCACACGTGGAATGAGTTTCCCTTTGCGCAGATGCTGGTCATGAAGGCAGCCTATAAAACCGTGCCCGTGGGCCTAACAAGCTTTACCTCGCAGTTTTCGGTGGATTACACGCTGCTGATGGCTGCGCTGGCCATGGCGACGCTTCCGGTGGTAGTCATCTACATCCTGTTTTACAAAAAGATCATGCAGGGCATGATGGCTGGCGCGGTCAAAGGCTAAGCGGGGCAGGTGATGAACCGTGGACATTTCTTTTCTGGACGATATCCGTCCCAATGTGGTAACCATGCGCATCAAGCGCGCGGTGGACATGTACGGTAAATGGCAGGATGACGAGTACGTGTTTACCTATGTGGCGGGGGGCAGCGCAGAGTTCTTTGTGGGAGGCAACCGGTTTTTTCTGAAAACCGGGGATATGATCGTGTTACCCCCCAAAGCCGCCCATATCATCGCCAGCAAAGGGGACGAGCCGCTGGTACAGTATATTTTCCACTTCGATTATTACGATACGCCCGAGCATGATATTCCGTGGGGCAACAACGTGTTTGTGGCAACCGCGACCGATGCGGAAAAATACGATGTGTGCAACAATTACCTGCGCATGTATAAGGAATACGACGATAAGCGCCCCGGCTACAAAACCATGCTGACGGGGATTGCCTTGCAACTGCTGGTACCGTACTTCCGCTCCGCCGGCAACCTGGCCGAGCCGGAGGAAAACGACGCGAAAACCAAATCCTGGGTGCACATCGAAAACGCGGTTTCCTACATTTATAAAAACCTGTGCGACACGGGGCTGGATAACCGGCAAATCGCCGATGCGGTTGGCGTAACCGCAAACTATCTTACCAAGCTGTTTCAGGACCATTTGGGGATTTCCCTGCATACGTACATGCTCAACATTCGCATTGAACGCGCCAAGCAGCTGATGTACAAGGATAATAAAAGCCTGACCGAGGTGGCTTATCTGTGCGGATTTTCCGGTATTCATGTGTTCAGTAAGATATTCAAAAAGATCGTGGGGATGTCGCCGAGCAAGTTTTTGGAAAATTCCGTACTTAAAGCGCCCATTACCCAGTACGAACCGACTTCCCATCCCCATGAGAATTAAACTTGAAAGGGACGACCCGAAGATGTGGATTCAGGGCAATTTTCGCAGGAACCTGTTGGACATGCACATTGATGATTGGAACGATGAGTTTTTAAGCAAAATCAATGCCAAGGAATATGTGGACGCGCTGGCGGAGGCGGGGTTTCAGTCCGCGATGGTGAAGGCCAAGCCGCACACCGGGCTTTGCTATTACAAACCCTCGGTGGGCCGCATGCATAGGGGCCTGAAAGGCTATGACTATTTTGGCGATATGGTGCGCCTGTGCCATGAAAAAGGCATTTCGGTGGTCGCGTATTATACCCAGATTTTTGACAACTGGGCCTATGACAACCATCCCGACTGGCGTTGCGTAACCGAGGATGGCAAGCAGTTTCGGGAATACCGGGGGCTGCCGAACTTCAAAACGGGCCGCTACGGTATCGTTTGCCCCAATAACCCGGATTACCGGGCCTATGTGCGGGAAAACCTGACCCACCTGAACCGGAATTATTTGTTTGAAGGCATGTTTTTGGATATGACCTTCTGGCCGGACGTATGCTACTGCCAGCATTGCCGCAAAAGGTACTTTGAGGAAACCGGGCGCGAAATGCCCCGCAAAGTGGATTTTGAGGATGAACAGTTTCTGGCGTTCCAGCTCCTGCGCGAAAAATGGCTGGCGGAATATGCAAAGTTCGCCACAGATTGCGTGAAAGCCGTTCGCCCGGAAGTGACCATTGAGCATCAGTTCAGCATGATTACGTCGCCGTGGATCAACGCTTCCAGCGAATATCTGATGGATGCGGTGGATTACGCGGGCGGCGACTATTACGGCGGCTTCCTGCAACAGACGTTTATCAACAAATACTATAAAAACGTAAGCCCGGCGCTGCCCTTCACCTACCACACCTCGCGCTGCGACCCGGAGCTGAACCAGCACACCACCACCAAAACCGAGGACGAGCTGCTTTTACACGCGATTACCGCATTGGTGCACTCCGGGGCCTTCCAGCTGGTGGACGCCATTAACCCGGATGGCTCGATTGTGCCCGAAGTATATACGCGGCTGATGAAATCGATCTTCCAGAAAACCATGCCATATGAAAAGTATGTCAGCGGCGCGCTGATCCACGACGCGGCCATCTGGTTTGCGACCCACGCCAAGTTTGACCCCAACGAAAAATGCGCGATGGCGGATAAAACCTTCAGCCCCAAATACTACGCGGAAGCCCCGACGCGTATGGCCGGGATTCTTCGGGAAAACAACATTCCCTTTGAAGTGATTGGCAGCCGGAACCTGGCGAATTATCACGGGCAGGCGCTCATTCTTTCGCATGTGGCGCGCATCCTGCCGGAGGAGATGGACGCCATTGAGGCGTACGTGCGCCGCGGTGGCTCGCTGTATGTGAGCGGCCCTGTGGCAAACCCGAGGCTGGCCGCGCTGCTGGGCATTACCGTTACCGGTGTAACAGAGCATACGGTTACCTACATCAGCCCCACGGCCGAAGGGGAAAAATACCTGACCGGGTTCTCGCGCAAGGTTCCGCTGAACATCGACATGCACCAGTATACCGCGACGGTGAACGCGCCGGATTGCGTGGTGCTGGGCACGCTCACGCTGCCTTACACGCTCCAGAACACGGCGGATTTTTCCGCGATTCACAGCAACCCTCCGGGGGTGTACACGGATTCGCCTGCCATTGTGATGCGGAAAATCGGCGCAAGCACGCTGATCTGGAGCGCCGCGCCCATTGAGATGATGCGCCCCTATCAGAGCCACGCTGCCGTTTGCCGGCTGGTGCAGGCGCTGATTCCCTCACCCTCGTTTACCTCGGACGCGCCCAAATATGTGGAAATGCTGGCGTGGAAAAAGGAAGGGCGCACGTTTATGGCGGCGATCAATCAGCAGGAAACGCCCCCCGTTGTGCCGGTGTACGATATTACGGTGGATTGGCCTGAGGCAGGAAAACAGGCAAAAACGCTGGCGGACGGGCAAACCCTTTGCACGGAAACCGTCGGGCATAGCACCCGGATTTATCTGCCTAAACTGAACATCTTTGAAATGTTCGAAATTCTGTAAAAACACCCGCGTTTCGCAAGGAGGATGGCTATGCCGGAACATTGCCGAATTGGCATTGACATTGGCGGCACAAAAGTGAACGCCGGCATTGTTGCGCAGGATGGGTCCGTGATTTGCAAACGCGCGTTTCCCTCGGCGGGGGCGGAACAACCCCGGGCGTTCGCGCGCATGATTGCGGATGCGGCGGATGAGATGCTGGCCCGGGAAGGCATTGATCCCGGGCAGGTTGAACACATAGGCATCGGCATTCCCGGCACGGCGGACTACCGGAATGGCATCGTGGAGTACAGCTGCAATCTGTTTGGCGAACATCAGGTGCCGCTGGCGGAGTATTTCCGTGAGCTAAAAGGCTGGAACCCCACTGTGGTACAGGATAGCTGGGCCGCCGCCTATGCGGAGTACCGATTTGGCCGCAACCGGGAAAGCCCGGACATGCTGTGCGTAACCGTTGGCACCGTAT
>Ga0209098_1000049_pt1 | contig 122174 bp, 110 predicted proteins | sample AD_JPNHW1_MetaG_FD_184429 | JGI IMG/M metagenome (GOLD analysis project Ga0209098, IMG submission 184429) | Active sludge microbial communities of municipal wastewater-treating anaerobic digesters from Japan - AD_JPNHW1_MetaG (SPAdes) (version 2) | ecosystem: Engineered > Bioreactor >... | reverse complement strand
CAAGGTAACTCTTGAATCGAAACAGGAAAACCTCAAATGGAGCAAAACAGTAACGCTAAAGCGAGAGCAGGATAGGATACTGCGGCTTATCGAGTGTAGTGTATAAAATCTGCGGAAAAGTTAGGTAAATATGAAATGGTTATAATTATCATCCCTTGATTCGCATAAATAATTTTATTATCTTTGAGTTAATTAATTTCATCATAATCTTGTATCAATGGACAAAGTAATGGAATACTTCGGTAATCTCATCAAGGTTGAAAACCTCTGGTGCCTTGATAAACTTGGCATAGCACAAACCTGCCTTCTGGAATCGCTGGACGCATTTCCGGGTTATTATGGCGATACACCCCAGATTAATATACCGAAATTTGTATATTTTGTACTGGGTCAAACATACTCTATGGATCAGATAACAAGGGTTTCGCAAAAAATTAGAAAAAATTATTCACATGATTTTGATGCCGCCTTTTGCGAAATTTCAATGCGGGGACAAACCTGCTGTGCTATCCGTATCACAAATATAAATGATTATTCCCTTATAAAATCATTGCAGGAAACATACAGGGATAACGGAATGGTGCTGAAGAAAAAAATCAAAAACATCGAAAACGAACCGGCACTGATAAATATCCGAAAGTTTTTCAGGCTGCAACCATTTCCGGGCGGTATTTATATGGACATAGAACGACCGGTGATTTCCTACTTTGCCATACCCGCTGAAATAAGCTGGGCGGAATTGAAACACCATATTGACCTGCTCAGGAATAACTGGAACGGAAAAAGTTTTGACGCAGCCAGGGCATTTATATACAAGGATAACGGTATAACCGACCTGATCCGAATCTTTAGTAAAGAAAACAACGAATCCTTTACGCGCAGCATTCGCGATAAATACTTCGAATTATTGAAGATATGAACGGCTGTTCCGCATAAAAATGCAGCTTTGTTTACGATAATCCAACAATATTGCCGTTGTCGTCAATATCAATATTTTCTGCCGAGGGTATTTCCGGCAGGCCCGGCATACGCATAATTTCACCCGTAATAGGAATGATAAAACCGGCGCCTGCAGCCATCTCTATTTCACGCACAGTGACCACAAAATCTTTCGGCCTGCCTAAAAGATCAGGGTTATCTGATAACGACTTCTGGGTTTTAGCAATACATACAGCCAATTTATCAAGGCCAAGACCATAAACTTTATCGAGGTCTTTTTTGGCTTTTGGAGTATAGTCAACATGTTCGGCGCCATAAATCTTTTTACATATTGTTTCAATCTTTTTTTCGACCGGCCAGTCAAGCTCATATAAGGGCTGAAATTTTGCTGTGCACATATCAGCTACTCTGGCTACTGTTTCAGCCAGTTGGATGGCACCTGCACCTCCTTCTCCCCAGACATCAGCCACACAAGCAGGAACTCCCAATTCTTCACATCGTTTTTTTACAATTTCAATTTCTTCATCAGTATCGCTGGCAAACCTGTTGATGGCGACCACCGGGCACAGGTTGAAAAGCTTCATGTTTTCGATATGCTTCTCAAGGTTAGGCATGCCTTTTTGCACCAGCCCTGCGTCGGGTTCTTTTAATTTTTTAAGGTCGCCGCCGCCATGATATTTCAGTGCGCGGATAGTGGCCACCAGCACCACGGCTTCCGGATCCAGGCCGGAATAGCGGCATTTTATATCAAGAAATTTTTCCGCGCCAAGGTCAAAGCCGAAACCTGCTTCTGTAACCACATAATCCGACAGCGATAATCCCATACGGGTTGCAATCACCGAATTGGTTCCCTGTGCGATATTGGCAAACGGCCCGCCGTGAATAAGAGCCGGTGTATTTTCGATAGTCTGTACCAGGTTGGGAAGTATGGCATCTTTAAGCATAGCGGCCATAGCGCCGTTGACTTTCAGGTCGCGGGCATACACAGGTTTTTTATCATACGTATATCCGACAAAAATATTCCCCATTTTTTCTTTACAATGCTGCAGATTGTCCGAAAGACAGAGTATCGCCATAATTTCTGAGGCGGCCGTGATATCAACCCCTGTTTCGCGCGGCACACCCGACATTGTTCCTCCTAAGCCCACAATTATTTTCCGCAGCGAACGGTCGTTCATGTCCATAACACGTTTCCACAGAACAGTACGGGGATCTATTCCAAGGTTGTTTTTTTTATTTTGAATATTATTGTCAATAATGGCTGAAAGAAGATTGTGGGTTTTTTCGATGGCGGCAAAATCTCCGGTGAAATGCAAATTAATATCTTCCATAGGCAGCACCTGCGAATATCCGCCGCCTGCTGCACCGCCTTTTACGCCAAAGACAGGGCCCATGGAGGGTTCACGAAGCACAACGGTTGTTTTCCGGCCAATACGGTTCATCCCTTGTGCAAGCCCGATAGAAACCGTGGTTTTGCCTTCGCCGGCAGGGGTGGGCGATATCGCCGAAACAAGGATAAGTTTGCTTCGTTTGACCTTTTTCAGATCGATAAGTTTCAACGGAAGTTTGGCTTTATACTTTCCGTAATACTGCAGGTCGTCTTCTTCAATGCCAAGCTGTGAGGCTATCTCACGAATATGAAGCATCTTGGCTTCGTGGGCAATTTCGATATCGGTTTTCATGGTGGGTATTTTAATGAATGTAAAATTAGTAATTTATTCAAAAAACTTGAAAGGCTTTGTTTATTTCTTTTCTTTTGCTCGTCTTAAATTCGGGTTTTTATTCACCCGATGACTTGAAGTCTTAAGATGAATATTAAAATTTTTATGTAGGTTTGTAAAAAAATACCCCGGCATCTAATGAAAGTCAGCGGATTTACTTTTATCAAAAATGCTTTGATCTACGATTATCCTGTGGTGGAAGCCATCCGCTCCGTGCTGCCTTTATGCGATGATTTTGTGGTTGCGGTAGGAAAATCTGATGATGATACATACAAGCTGATCAACAATATTGATAAGAATAAAATAAAGATCATTGAAACGGTGTGGGACGAAACGCTCCGTGAAGGCGGCAAGGTGCTTGCAGCAGAAACCGATAAAGCTTTTGCACAAATACCAAGCGATTCAGACTGGGCTTTCTATATCCAGGGTGATGAGGTAATTCATGAAAAATACTATGATGTTATCCGTGAGGGGATGTTGAAATATAAAGACAAGAAAGAAGTGGACGGCTTGTTGTTTAATTACAAACATTTCTTTGGCTCTTACGACTATGTCGGCGCTTCGCCCAAATGGTACCGGCACGAGATTCGGATTGTAAAAAACGATAATTCGGTACGTTCTTTCCGCGATGCTCAAGGCTTTCGTATCAGGGACAACCAATTGCTGCGTGTAAAGCCCATCGATGCTTATGTCTATCATTATGGCTGGGTAAAAGAACCGGCGGCCATGCAGCGCAAACAGGAAAACTTCAATAAGTACTGGCACAACGATGAATGGATAGACCGGAATATCGAAAAATCCGAAACTTTTGACTATTCTAAAAACCCTGATTTTTTATTGCCTTTTTCCGAAACTCATCCCAAAGTGATGGAAGAAAGGATCAAAGCAAAAAACTGGAAGTTCGATTATGACCCGAGTTACGACCACCGGTCGTTAAAAAGCAAAATGAAAGACTTCCTTGAAAAGAATTTCGGGCTTGATTTCAGTTACAAAAACTACAAAATCATTTAGGAAAAATTATCATTTCCAAAATCTCTTATTCCCTTAATCTCTTAATCGCCTAACAATGACTCCTGACTCCCGGCTCCTGACTCCTGACTCCTGACTCCTGACTCCTGACTAATGACTCCCGACTTCTGATCCGCCGCGGCGGACTGACTTCTGACTAATGACTTCTGACTCCTGACTAATGACTTCTGACTCCTGACTCCCGTCTCCTGACTTCTAACTCCCGACTCCTGACTTCTAACTCCCGAAAACTGACTCCTGACTTCTGACTTCTGACTTCTGACTCCCGTCTCCTGACTTCTAACTCCCTACTCCTGACTTCTAACTCCCGACTCCTGACTAATGTCTTAATCGCTAAATCTCCTGTTCCCCATCAGATGATCATCCCTGCCCCCACCGTTTCGTTGGTGAGTTCATCAATCAGAATTATGCTGCCGGTAGCGCGGTTGACCTTATATTTATCAAAAAAGAGAGGTTGTAATGTTTTTATTGAAACCCTTGCTATATCGTTCAGGCCGACCTCCTGAATGCCTTCAATTTTTCTACGGGTATTCACATCAATGATGTACAAAAGATCTTTTATATAACAATGGACTTCACGGGTAGTATGCTTTAAAACATATTTAGCCCCGGGCACAAGTTTCTTTACATTGCACCAACACAGCATCACATCGAACTCTTTAGAAATTTCCGGAATGCTATCTTCCCTGACGATCATGTCGCCACGGTTAACTTCCAAATCGTCAGCAAACCTCATGGAGACGGACATTGGCGGAAATGCTTCCTCCACATTACTTTCATAAAAATCAATGGAGCTTATTTTAGTAATTTGTTTCGACGGAAGCACCATAACCTTATCACCAGCCTTAAAAACCCCGCCGGCCACACGACCTGCATAAGCAAGGTAATCGTGAAATCCATCATTTGACCGCAGGACATACTGAACAGGAAAACGTCCATCGGTCAGATTTTCATCCCTGCTGATGCTGATGTTTTCCAGCAAATTTATCAAGGAGCCTCCTTTGTACCATGGCATTTTGACAGAGGGGTTCACCACATTATCGCCATTGAGGGCACAGATAGGAATAAAAATACTATTCAGGAAATCCAGCCCGGATAAATAATTATTAAAATTTGACCTGATCAGTTCAAAAATATCCTCGCGGTAATCCACCAGATCCATCTTGTTGACACAGACCACTAAATGTTGAATTTTCAGCATTGATACAATAAGTGAGTGCCTGCGTGTTTGTTCCACAACACCTTTTCTTGCATCGATTAGTATCAGGGCGATATCCGCAGTAGAGGCGCCGGTGATCATATTACGTGTGTATTGAATATGTCCCGGAGTATCGCTGATGATAAATTTTCGTTTTTGAGTAGTAAAATAACGGTAGGCCACATCAATCGTAATACCCTGCTCCTGTTCGGCACCCAGCGCATCGGTCAGCAAGGCAAGGTTCACATTGGTGTCGCCCCGTTTTTCGCTGGCCTGCCATATCGCCATGAGCTGATCTTCAACGATGGACTTTGAATCATACAGAAGGCGGCCAATCAGCGTGCTTTTTCCGTCATCAACGCTCCCTACGGTAACAAAATGGAGTAACTCCTTATTTATATAATCGTCTGTCTTGTTTTTCAGCATCGGTCAAATAATTTATAAGTACTCTTCATTTTTCCTGCCTTTCCGGCACAATCCATTGCATTCCACATCGGAACAGATAAACATTCCTGTCATTTACAATTAAACTTCATCAATTATTTCTTTGACATTCCTTGCCTTTGAAAGCGTAGCCTTACTGTTTGTCATATCTCCCACGGTCCGGAACCTCACATGCAAATTCTGAACTTTTTCGCCTGTTTTTAATTTTATGAAATCAGAATACGCATAGATCACACCATCGCGGATGAAACAATCGCGGTCGTGCGAAAAGTACAAGGACGGCATGTCTAAATTTTCCTGCAAAATATATTGCCACACATCCATTTCTGTCCAGTTGCTAAGCGGGAACACCCTGAAATGCTCGCCCGGCTTAATTCTTCCATTGAAAATGTTCCAGAGTTCTGTCCGCTGATTTTTCGGATCCCACCGGCCAAACTCGTCCCTGATGGAAAAAAAACGTTCTTTGGATTGATTATTTTCATCCTCCCGACGGGCACCAGTCACGACAGCGTCAATATTAAATTTTTCGATGGTATCCATCAACATGATTTTCTGCAAAACATCACGGCTGGCTTTATAACCGATATCTTCCACAGCCTTGCCGGATTTGATGGTATCCTGAACATAAGCAACCATAAGCCGTATGCCGGTATTTTCAACAAATTTATCACGGCACTGAAGAGTTTCGGCAAAATTATGTCCGGTATCAATGTGCAATAAAGTAAAAGGTATTTTTGCAGGCCAGAAAGCCTTTCGGGCAATATGTAACATTACAAGGGAGTCTTTTCCGCCCGAAAAAAGCAGTACAGGATTTTCAAACTGCGCCGCAACTTCACGTATCACATATATTGAGTCAGATTCAAGAAGCCTGATATAGTTTAAACGATTATCCATAAATACACTTTCAATGTCTGATCATCGGAAAAATATTCTTCGTGAATAAAACAACATATTTCGCATTAACCTGTTTGTCTGTTTGGTTTTTTTGTACATTGGTATATTCTTTGATGATCGAAGTGCAAATATAACATTTTTGTACAGACCTTTTGTTTATTGTGAAATTTAATAAGGATAACACCCTAACTTATTGCTAATATGAATATTAAAAAAGCTTTCCTTTTAACAGGCCTGATTTGTTTTTTTTTATTTAATTCGTGCAGAACGCCAAAAGAAAATGCCAGGGAAGGCACCCAAACAACTGATCTTAAAACAAATAACCCAACCACAATGATACCACAGCCCCCGATAATTATTTACAAAACAAATAAAGATTATTCTAAAAATGTCCCCATAACTTTGTCTGCTGATAAAACAGCCATTATGTCGTTTCCTGACATAAGAGACGTTTATTATAAAGAAGATCTGGCATACCCCACCAAACTCACCAGGGGATTTTGGCTTGACAACCGAGGCATAAACGAAAATTCTGCCTTTCTGAAATACACTTATGAAGAATTCAGCCAACTAAGCGAAACACCGTCGGTAGAAATTTTATACGATCGCATAATTGATAAAGATCCCTTTGTGGAAATGTACATAATAGCCTGTGAAAGAGATACTTCTGAGATTAACAAAATAATCAGGTCCGGCCTGAAAAAAAATTGTAAAAAAATAAAATAATACTAATTACCTGACGTTATATAACGTAATTTTGTAAAAAAATAAATTAAAACAACATGAAAAAGTTATTATACCTTAGTGCTATCATCGCTTTTATTGGTGTCGGGAATATTTACGCACAGAAAAAAGCAGTCATCAAATTCGATAATACCGAACATGATTTCGGGCAAATTAAAGAAGAAGCCGGTAAGGTTAAATACCGGTATACCTTTGCTAACAAGGGAAATGACACATTAAGAATAGTAAGCGTGAAACCCTCATGCGGATGTACCACTGCAGACTGGACAAAGACTGCTGTGGCCCCAAAAAAATCGGGATTTGTTGAAGTGGAATTTGACCCGGCACAACGCCCGGGAACATTCAACAAGGGTATTGCCGTTACCACTAACGATCCTGACCTGCAAATGGTCAATCTGATTATTAAAGGCGAAGTTATTCCCAAGCCGAAAGCACTTGCTGACGCTTTTCCGGTGGTTGTTGGCAATATGCGCATGGAAACATCGCAATTCAATTTTGGAAATTCAAAAAATACCGAGATCCGCACCGATACGCTGAATATCATCAATGTTTGGAACAAACCTATGAACTTAGGCTTTAAAGATATGCCAGGCTATATCACGGCAAAAGCAATCCCCGAGATACTTAAGCCTAACAAGGCAGGAATGATAATCCTTACTTATGACGTAGCCAAACGCAATGAATGGGGTTATGTTTTCGACAGAATAACATTAGCCACCAACGATAGTTTGCAACCCGATAAGACTATCAATATCAGCCAAAACATTTCTGAAGATTTTTCAAAAATGACTCCCGAAGAACTTGCCAAGGCGGCCAAAATTAAGTTTGACAATACCACCTTTGATTTTGGTACTGCCAAGCAGGGCGACAAAGTCGAATGTGCTTTTGTTTTCAGAAATGAAGGAGAAAATGACCTTATCATACGCAAAGTAAAAGCAAGTTGCGGCTGTACTGCTACCAATCCTGAAAAAACCACCCTGAAAAAAGGCGAAGAAAGCAAGATTAATGCGACTTTTAATACCGCCGGCAAATCTGGCAAGCAATATAAAAGTATAACGATTATCACTAACGATCCGGTAAATTCTACTACCATACTGAATATTCAGGGCACAGTTGAACAACCGGCTGCCACCGAAACTCCTCAGAAATAATAAAATATTTGAATCCTATTAAAAAGTCTTGCTCAATAGTGTGCAGGACTTTTTTTTATAAAATACATATACATCAGGATAAAAACCAAGTGCTTTACATTTTTTCATTACCAAAATTAAATAAACATACTCATGAAAAAATTATTATATTTAAGTGCTATCATAGCGTTTATAGGTACCGGAAATATTTACGCGCAGAAAAAAGCTGTCATTAAATTCGATAAGACCGAACATGATTTCGGACAAATAAAAGAAGAAGCAGGGAAAGTCCAATGCACATTTACATTTACTAATATTGGTAATGATACGCTTAAAATTGTTAGTGTAAAACCCAGTGGCAACATTTCTGTTGAATGGACCCAAACAGGCGTATTGCCAAAAAAAACAGGAACTATCAATGCCGTATTTAACCCGCAAAACCGTCCGGGTACATTCAAAAAAATCATTACTGTTACCACCAACGACTCCACCCAGCAAATGATCAACCTGGTTGTTAAAGCAGATGTGATCCCGAAACCAAAAGGAATTTCAGACATTTATCCTGGAGTTATCGGCAACCTTCGCCTGGAGTCAACAAAAGTCGTTTTCGGAAAAACAAAAAATCCCGGAATCCAAAACGATACGCTCAAAGTTATCAATGCCTGGAACCAACCGATGACCATAGGGTTTAAAGATATGGCAGCCTATATTACTGCTAAGGCTGTTCCTGAAACACTGGAGCCCAACAAAGAAGGGCTGATTATTATCAATTATGATGCGGCCAAACGCATGGTGCAGGGATTAGTATTTGATAGTATAACACTGCTAACCAACGATATGTTACAGTCCAAAAAAACTATCAGCCTGGTTGTCAAAGGTGATGTCATCCCGAAACCCAAAGGTATTCCCGACATGTATCCGGTAGTTGTGGGAAATCTTCGCCTGGAATCAATAAAAGTCAATTTCGGAAAAATAAAAAACACCGAGATTCATAAGGATACGCTTAAAGTTTTCAATATCTGGAACAAACCTATGACATTGGGTTTTAAAAAAGATATTGCGGCCTATATTACAGCTAAAGCTGTTCCTGAAACTCTGGAGCCCAACAAAGAAGGACTGATCATCCTCGATTATGATGCGACCAAACGTAATGAGTGGGGATTTGTGTCCGATAGTATAATGCTGATAACCAACGACGGCTTACAATCAGAAAAAAATATCGGACTTTCCATGAACATCTGTGAAGATTTTTCAAAACTCACCCCTGAACAACTAGCTGCGGCGCCAAAAATAAAATTTGATAATATAACTTTTAATTTTGGTACGGCCAAACAGGGCGAAAGAGTTAAATGTAATTTTGTTTTCAGAAATGAGGGAGATAACGACCTGATCATCAGAAATGTGTCCTCAAGTTGCCAGTTGACATCGGCAAATCCAGAAAAAACAAACCTTAAAAAAGGTGAAGAAAGTAAATTCATCGTAACTTTTGACAAATCATTAAAAGAAGGATACCAAAATAAAATAATAACCGTCATTACCAACGATCCGGAAAATTCAAACCTTAACCTGAAAATTCTGGGGACTATTGAAAAAACGGTGCCCGGCGTAACACCTAAGATTGACAGCAATGTCCATACCTGTGATTTTTGTTCAAAACCTGCTATCGGCTTTTGTGATATAAGGCGAATTTGGGTATGTGAAGCGCATCGTAATTTTACTGACTATAAAGGGCAAAAAATTAAATGTCCAAAATAGCCCAATCATAAAAACGAGTTCTATCGAAGAATTTTAATAAAAACGAAGAATTTTCGGGCTAATAGCCAAACAATTTAGACAATATAAAAACTACTTTTTTTTATCACTTATCATGCTTCAACACTTCATTGCGGCTATTGGGAGTACCATAGTATTATTAAACGGAAATAAACCATCTGCAAAAGTCCCTGTCAAATCATGTTATAAATTTATTCATTCATAACTTTTTAATTATTACACAAATAAAAATTCTTTACAACAATATTTAAACCAACGTTTTTATAGTATTTTTGTTTCGTTAACTATCAAGTAATATTTCTGTCTCCAAAATCACCCCCGAATACATGAACCAATCTGAGATGAGCGAACCCAAAGATAATTTTTCCGTGAGATTAAACAAAACCACAATACGGAAATGGGTTCAGACTACATCATTTCTCTTTAGCTTATCAGCGATTCTGCTCATTGTTTATGAAATGGGGTTCACCACTTCAGAGACACGTATAACTAACATAAAGGATTACTATTTTGCTGCACTGATCATACTTTTTATATTCTCCATTGTGCGCTACCTGTTTTTCTTCCCTAAAAAACAGCGGATTGAAGCCTGGATCTTCGATCTGATTTTTATTTGTGCCGTTGCTTTGCTAATCGTAAAAAAAATTTTTTTCTTTTATTCAGCAAATGAGTTCCTTCTTTTTTTTGATTATAAGCCATGGTTATATATTCTGCTATTTTATGCTTTTTATAAAGAATCAACCATAATTGGTATAGATATTTTTAGCAGGCACATTAATCCTGCATTGATATTTGTAATAAGTTTTGTTTTGCTGATATTAATTGGCACACTCCTGCTACTCCTGCCAAATGCCACAACAAATGGCATCAGTGTGATGAATTCTTTATTCACATCTACAAGCGCTGTCTGCGTGACTGGACTTGCTGTGGTTGACACGGAATTCTGTTTTTCTTTAACGGGGAAAATAATAATCTTGTGCCTGATACAAGCTGGTGGCCTTGGTATCATGACTTTTACAAGCTATTTCACTTACTTCTTCAAGGGCAAGCCAACATTTCAAAGCCAGCTTGTATTGAGCGATATAGCAAATTCCGATACTATGACCGAAGTATTTCAGGTATTCAAAAAAATCTTGCTGATTACTTTTATTATCGAAGGAGTGGGTGCATTGCTGATATATATCAACTTGCCGTCTGATCTATCAATGAATAACGCGCATAAAATCTTCTTTTCGGTTTTTCATTCGGTTTCGGCGTTTTGTAATGCTGGATTTTCAACCCTTTCTGATAACTTTCATGATATCTATTTCAGGTACAATTACCCCGTCCACATGATCATCTCTTTCCTTATTATTTTTGGAGGTTTGGGATTCCCGATCATTTTCAATTTTCTCAAATACCTGAGACATTTAATTGTTAATCGTATCTTCCGGTTGAATAAACACAGGGAATTCATTCACAAGGCATGGGTGATCAATCTCAACACCCGGATAGTTACTTTAACGACACTTATTCTGCTGGTGGCCGGAACGTTGATCTTTTTCTTCCTTGAATACAACAATACGTTGGCCGAACACCACGGGATAGGAAAATGGGTCACCTCATTTTTCAGTATGGTATCTCCCAGAACGGCAGGGTTTAATTCAATAAATTATGGAATGCTACATGTTTCAACCATCCTGGTCATAATCTTGCTGATGTGGATCGGAGCATCACCTGCATCAACAGGAGGCGGTATTAAAACAAGTACGTTTGCCCTGAGCATACTTAATATTTTCAGCCTTGCCAAAGGGAAAGAACACATCGAAATATACCGCAGGCAGATCTCAGATAATTCAATACGAAGGGCCTTTGCAATAATTTTTCTTTCATTTATTATTATCGGGCTATCGGTTTTTTGTGTTTCAACTTTCGACCCGGAAAAGAAACTTCTTGATATAGCTTTTGAATGCTTTTCTGCTTACGGAACAGTCGGCCTGAGCCTTGGCATTACTTCGACATTATCAGAAGCCAGTAAATTTGTTATCGTTATGACAATGTTTTTAGGCAGAATAGGTACACTTACATTACTGATCGCATTTTTCAGAAAGGTTCATCATATGTATTACCGTTATCCTACTGAAAGTATTTTAATAAATTAGATAAAAATAAATATACGCAAAATGAAAATAGTTGTTATTGGGCTTGGAAATTTCGGTTCTACACTTGCCGTAAGGCTTACACAGATGGGACATGAAGTTATCGGTGTTGATAAAGATATGGGAAAGGTCCAGGTGATTAAAGATGACATCACCCACTCCATGTGCCTCGACAGTACGGATATTCATTCTGTTGGGGCACTCCCTCTCAAAGATACCGATGTTGTCGTTGTCAGCATCGGTGAAGATGTTGGCGCTGCGATTATGACTACTGCACTGATGAAACAACTGAAAGTTTCACGCCTTATCAGCAGGGCGATATCGCCTTTACATGCCACAGTGCTGGAAGCCATGGGTATTGAAGAGATCATGCACCCTGAACAGGAAACAGCTATTCGCCTTGCAAAAAAACTTAACCTCCCCGGATATGTGAATTCTTTTGAGGTTACCAGCGACCACAACGTAGTTGAAATAGTTGCCCCTGCTTCTTTTGTGGGAAAAACTTTGCAGGAATTAAACCTGACACGCAGATTCAACATCATCGTGCTGACGACAATAAAAACCAGCAGTTCCATAAATTTATTAGGACTGAAAAATAAAAAAAGAGTTGTCAATGAAGTGGCATCTTCAGATACAAAGATTTCTGACGGAGATATCCTGCTGATATATGGCAGCGTAAACGACATTAAAAGGATGGTCAGGGAGGAAGAATGACCTTTCAATAAAATGGGGAAAATCAGAAAGGCTCTTTTTTAGCAAATGAAGCCAATAATAACATTGTTTCAATTTTTACTAATTTCAACTGATTAGTTTTTCATACTTTTGCACCTCGTTATATTATGAATTTCGAAAAAATCAGATCAATATTAAAGACCAAAACTATTGGTATTGCCGGATGCGGGGGCCTTGGGTCCAATTGTGCCGTTGCCCTGGCTCGTGTTGGTATTGGAAAACTCATCATTTGTGATTTTGATATCATCGTGGAAAGCAACCTAAACCGGCAATATTTTTTTTACGACCAGATCGGACAAAAAAAAGCGCATGCTTTAAAAGAAAATATCCATCGTATAAATCCTGCTGTAACTATTGAAGCACATGACATTAAACTGGATCCGGAAAATATTATTGAATTGTTTTCCGGTTGTGATATTATTGTCGAAGCTTTCGACAGGGCTGACATGAAAAAAATGATCATCGAAACGGTCTTAAATAAAATGCCTGATTTGCCTTTGGTATCAGGCATCGGACTATCGGGCTGGGGAAACAGCAATGCCATTCAGATGAAACAGTCCGGAGATTTATATATTTGCGGCGACGGTATCAGCGAAGCAACAGAAGACAACCCGCCCCTGGCACCACGTGTGGGTATTGCCGCCAACATGCAGGCCAACACGGTACTCGAAATACTTTTAGGAAAAAATATTTAGCACTATGAATATCACGCTCAACAATAGTCAGGAAGTTATTGACAAAGAAACCCTCACCGTGGCAGAACTGCTGCAGATAAAAAACTTCACTTTCAAATTACTCATTATCAAGATTAATGACAAGGTGGTAAAACAGCAGGAGTATGCAAATGCCGAAATCAAAGAGGGCGATGATGTTATCGTGTTACATTTGATCAGCGGGGGATGAAAAACAGCATAAAAGTAATTTTACAAAAACTGCTCGGTTTCGACAGGTATCTTTTCCTTTTTTCCATTTACATCATTCACTCATTAAAATGGAACAAAAAAGAAGGCGATTTTGTCTTTTTCAGGAATATGATCCCTGACGGAGGTATCATTCTTGATATCGGCGCCAATATCGGTGTGATGTCCATACACCTTGCACGTACCCATAAAAATTCGGAGATCATCTCTTTTGAGCCGATACCTGATAACATAAACTGCTTTAAAAAGATCATCCGCCATTACAAATCAGCCAATATTACACTGATCGAAAGTGCATTAGGCGACAGCACGGGAACCATTGAGATGGTAATGCCTGTACACCGGTCGGCCAGGCTTCAGGGACTTAGCCATGTAATTCATCAAAGCATCACAGATAATAATGAAGGAGACAGGTTTGTGACCCCGGTTACCACACTGGATAACTTCTTTCAGAAAATGAATACAGGAAAGCCTGTCAATGCAATAAAAATTGATGTCGAAAACTTCGAATATTTTGTTTTGAAAGGTGCCATAGAGACACTCAAAAAAAACAAACCTATTATTTACTGCGAGCTTTGGGAGAATAAAAACCGCGAAGACTGCTTTTCTTTGGTCACCGAACTCGGATATGATATCTTTGTACTGAGCGAAAAAAGCCTTTGTAAATTTGATCTTTCCAAACATAAAACCCAGAATTTTTTCTTTATTCCCCAATAACCGGTATAAAATTCCTGCATGAACAAGAAATTCATCACAAACCTGATCATCCTGCTTTTCCTGAACCTGCTTATCAAGCCGTTCTGGATACTGGGAATTGACAGGGGTGTGCAGAATGCTGTCGGCGCACAGGAATACGGTCTGTATTTTGCAATTTTCAACTTCACCTTCCTGTTCAGTATTTTGCTCGACATGGGCATTACCAATTTCAACAACCGGAATATCGCCCAGAACCATCATCTGCTCAACAAATATTTTTCGAGTATCGTCATTTTAAGGTTTCTTTTAGCAGTCGTTTACTCGGTCATTACCTTATCGGCAGGGCTCATCATTGGTTACGACAACCCGCAGATGATGATGTTGGCCATATTATGTTTCAACCAGTTCCTCATCTCATTTATACTTTACCTTCGTTCAAACATTTCCGGGCTTCACTATTTCAAAACCGACAGCATCATTTCTGTTCTGGACCGTTTCCTGATGATTGCCATATGCGGAATACTTCTATGGACTAATATTACAGGTAGACCATTCCAAATCGAATGGTTTATTTTCACCCAGACTTTTTCATATATTGTGACAGCATTGGTGGCACTTGCGATTGTCGTAAAGAAAGCCAAATTCCAAAAACTAAAGTGGAACTTCCCATTTTTTATTCTGATCATCAAACAGAGTTTTCCTTTTGCGATCCTTGTGTTGCTGATGGCATTTTACAACCGCATCGATTCTGTTATGATAGAACGTATTTTGCCTGCACCACAAGGAGAGCAGCAGGCAGGCCTGTATGCGTCGGCTTACCGTTTACTCGACGCGGTAAATATGGTGGCTTATCTATTTTCGGTGATATTGTTGCCAATGTTTGCCCGCATGATAAAATTAAAGGATAATATTGAAAAACTCGCAAGGTTGTCATTTACATTATTATTTCTTCTTTCTGTAACTATCGCTGTCGGATCATTTTTCTTCCGTTCCGAAATCATGACCATGTTATATCCGATACACCCTGCTGAAACAATACCGGATTACATGTCGCGTATTGCCGATACTTCATGGATATTCGGATTTCTGATGTTCGGTTTTATCCCTATTTCCACCACATATGTTTTTGGCACGCTGCTCACCGCCAACGGAAATCTAAAATATCTGAATATCATGGCTGGGTGCGGAATGGTTTTGAACCTTAGCCTGAATTTCATTCTTATACCTAAATTACAGGCGATCGGCTCAGCTTATGCAAGCCTGACGACACAAACGATTACTTCACTGGCACAGGTATTACTTGCTGCCTGGATCTTCAAATTCAAAATAAATATCAGGTATCTTTTACGACTTCTGGTATTTGTAGGAGTGGTCATAACCGCAAGTTATTTTTCTTATCAGGTAGCTTATGAACAACATATCGACTGGAAAATAGCATTGATAATTATGGTAATGACAGCCTTTGTAGCAGGAGTTGCCATACGGCTGTTAGACTTCAGGGCATTTATTCAGATGCTTCTTAAAAAATAATAAATATTGAAAGTTTTATAATTATATGACGACAGAAAAAAAATAAGTTGTGATCTAAAAAAAAAAATTACTTTTGCTCAAATATTTTATTGATCAGATATCAGGTTATGGCTGAACAGGATTCCAGACTAGTTTCTTTTAATACGACCAACTTCTTTTTCTTTCTTTACAAATGGAGAAAGCCGTTGATAATTATCTGTCTGGCTGCAGCGATTGTTTCAGCAGGAATTTCACTTTTGATCACCCCAAAATATAAATCCGCTGTTATTTTATTCCCTACTTCTACCAATTCGATTTCAAAAGCACTGCTGGCAGACAATTATGGCGGAAAAGTTGATATCCTTGAATTTGGCGAAGAAGCGCAAACCGAACAACTGCTGCAGATTCTGAGCTCGAACGAGATCCGCTCCCGTGTCATTAAAAAGTTCAACCTGATGCAGCATTATGAAATAGAAAGCGATTCAAAATATAAAATGACCCGTCTGTTTGAAGAATATAACAGCAACATCACATACAAGCGCACAGAATACATGGCTGTAGAGATTACGGTTCTTGACAAAGACCCTCAGATTGCTGCAGATATTGCCAATTATATATCCGATCAGCTCGATTCTGTAAAAAATAAAATGCAGAAAGAACGTGCTTTTAAAGCCTTTCAGATCGTTGAAACCGAATACAAAAAACTACAAAACGAAATCAGAGCGATGGAAGATTCGCTAACCGTTTTGAGAAAAATGGGTGTTAATGATTATGAAACACAAGCGGAAGCCTATAATGTTCAATTAGCTATTGCATTATCAAAAAACAACAAAGAAGCTGTCAGAGCTATTGAAGAAAGGCTCAAACTTCTTGGTGATTATGGAAGTGCCTATGTTTCATTACGCGATGAACTTGAACTGGAGAAAAAACAATTAAGCGCAATAAAAGCAAAATACGAAGAAGCAAAAGTGGATGCCAACCAGGATCTACCGGCAAAATTTGTTGTGGATAAAGCTTATAAAGCCGAGCGTAAATCTTATCCTGTAAGATGGCTAATTGTGGTTCTTTCAACAGTTTCTGCTTTTTTACTGTCTGTTATGACACTGATCATCATTGAAAATTTTTCAAAAAAAAAATTTCTGACCAACAAAACGGAGAATATTCAAAGTTAAACTTAACACTTGACCTTAGCGATGAATCGATAAAACCCATTTTTACTGAGAAAACAAGAATCTATGAAACAATTTTTGAACCTGAAAACAGACAATATCCACTAATTGATTATTTAGACAATAATATGAACAATTTTTTCAAAAGCACTTATTTGATAAAATTAATACTAAAGTGGAAATGGCATTTACTGATAATTTCCGTAGTGGCTATTGCTTTGTCTTCGGTTTTTTCATCCCCTGTGTTCATACATCCAAAATACAAATCCTATGCGTTGGTTTATCCATCGAATATTGCTCCATATTCTTCAGAAACAAATACCGAACAATTGCTGCAGTTACTGAAATCCGAAGACATGCTGTTTGATCTCGTTAAGAAATTTGATCTTTATAAAGAGTACAAACTTGACACATCCGATAAATATTACAGAAGTAAAGCGATCAAAGAATTAGACGACAATATTAACATAAAAAGAACCGAATACGAATCTGTATTGATCGAAGTTTATGATAATGATCCCAAACAGGCCTGTTCAATGGTTAATGAATTTATAAACCTGATGAACAACAAGGCCCGTTACCTGCAACGCAACAAAACTGAAGAAATCACCAAACTATATTTTGACCAGATGAACGACAAGAAAAGAGAGATTGATAGTATAGAAAAACGTTTGCAGTTTCTCCGCAGTGAGTATAACATTCTGGATTACAACATACAAGTAAAGGAATACAGTAAGGGATATGTCAAAAACGTAACCAGCGGAAGAGGAAAACAAAAAGATGACATTGCGCTTACTCTTGACAACCTGAAACAATACGGGGGCGAATTCCGCCAGTTAGATGCCAACTTATGGGGGCTGATCGAAACATATATAGCGCTGAAAAAAGAATACGACAAGTCGCTGGCCGACCAGCAAAAAGAACTTACCTATACCAATGTGGTTACCCAGCCTATCCCGGCTGACAAAAAATCATATCCCGTACGCTGGTTGATTGTATGTATTACAACTATTTCCTCATTTTTACTTTCGTTATTACTCTTTTCAATCATTGACGGTGTAAGAAAACCCGAAAAAATTTCTCAATAATTTCACCTTGACCAATAAAGCAAAACTAATATGGATATATGTTATTAGTGCAATTTTTATTGCAGTGAACATTTATTTGATGGCCAAGGAGTTTTATTGGCTTTCGCTATTGCCGATCGTACTGATCATTCTCCTTCTTTTTTTCTTTGCCCTGGACAAGGTGCTGTACATTATCACCTTCTGCACCCCACTTGCCATTAACATCATAGATTTTGATGACAGGATATCCTTGTCGTTGCCTACCGAGCCATTATTATTGGGAGTGCTATTGTTTTTTATTATTAAACTGCTTCTTGAACGGAATTACGATTTCAAGGTGCTGAAACATCCTGTTACCATTGTTATTTTAATCAATTTGTTCTGGATGTTCATCACTTCTCTGACCAGTGAGATGCATCTGGTTTCTTTCAAATACTTTATCGCCCGCTTATGGTTTGTGGTGCCATTCTATTTTGTTGCTGTTATTCTTTTTAAGAACATGAAATCCATCAAAATTTTAAGTTGGTTATATGCTATCCCTTTATCCATTGTGATCATCTATTCAACCTATAATTTATTTTTGTGGGGTTTTGACGAACAGGCCGCACACTGGGTTATGGATCCTTTTTACAACGATCATACGGCTTACGGAGCTGCTATAGCACTTTTTATACCCATATTTGCAGGATTCACTTTTGACAAAAAGTACAACCGGACATTAAAACTTTTTGCTTCAATTGTTCTATTTATCCTTTTAGTGGGCTTGTATTGTTCATATAGCCGGGCAGCTTGGATTAGTGTGCTTGTTGCGTTAGTAGTGGCATTGCTTTTATTTTTTAAAGTTAAATTCCGTTGGGTTTTTATGCTCGTCGCGGTATTTCTTTCCTTGTTCTTCTACTTTCAGAGCGATATTTTATTGAAACTGGAAAAAAACAAACAGGATTCTTCTGCAAATTTTGTGGAACATGTAGAATCTATTTCAAATATTTCTTCTGACGCATCCAACCTTGAACGTATTAACCGATGGCAATCTGCTCTTAAAATGTTTAAGGAAAGACCCATATTCGGATGGGGGCCAGGAACTTATCAATTTGTATATGCCCCTTTTCAGCAGACCAGGAACAAAACCATCATCAGCACCAATGCCGGCGACAAAGGAACTGCTCACAGCGAATATATCGGCCCGCTTTCTGAATCAGGAGTTTTTGGAATGTTGAGTGTACTCGCTATCGTGATCGCCATAAGTATTACAGCGGTTCGTTTATATAAAAACACAAATAAGCCTGAGGTAAAACTTTTGACTTTGATCTATTTTTTAGGGCTCGTTACCTATTTTATCCACGGGACACTGAATAATTTTCTTGATACCGACAAATCATCTGTCCCTTTCTGGGCTTTTACAGCCTCAATTGTAGCGCTCGATATGTATCACGACAAGCAAGAAAATGAAACCCTAACTGAAAATAAATCATAACGTAAGCAGGTAATTCTTAACATCTTGTATCAGCCATAATGGCGTAGACGTTGCCCCGCAAATACCTACTTTTTCATTTTCGCCAAACCAGTGCTGCTTAATTTCATCAACTGCACTGATAAAATGGATATTTGAATTTTCCTGAGCACAAATTTCATAAAGTTGTTTGCCGTTCGAAGAGTTGGTGCCGGCAACAAAAATGATACCGTCAAATTGTCTGCAAAACTCACGCAGCTCCTGTTCGCGGTTTGATACCTGCCGGCATATTGAATCCTCAACTTTTACTTTTATTCCAAACTCTTTTAACCTTTCGATCACATCATAGAATTGCCAGAGGCTTTTGGTCGTCTGACTGTATATAGTAATTTCCCGCGGGATATTTTCCAGATCGATATCTTCATACTTCTCAAAAACAACTGCCGAATTTTCAATTTTCCCGTTCAACCCGATGATCTCAGGATGGTTGGGTAGCCCAAAAATATAAATAGTTTCTTTATTCAGATAAGATCTGAAAATTTTTTCCTGAAGTTTGAGTATGATCGGGCAGGAGGCATCAATAATCCGGAGCTTATTGTTCACGGCTATTGCATAACTTTCAGGAGGCTCACCATGGGCTCTGAATAAAACCGTTTTATTTTTCAATAATTTAAACTCCCCGTAAGTGATGATCTTCATGCCCTTGCCGACAAGCCTGCTTATCTCCTGGTCGTTGTGTACAATCTCTCCGAGACAAAACAATTCATCGCCACTGTCGAGAACTTCTTCAGCTTTTTTGATGGCATTTTTCACCCCGAAGCAAAAACCGGAATTGGGTTCAATGTCTACTTGCAGGTTCAGCATCATGAAAAAGTATTATTCATTGTTTTGGTAAAATTAAAAAAAATAACTATACATCATTAAACTTGTGCAATAATGTCATGTTTCGTAATTTGGTACAAAAATTGAAAAACACCATTTTCGGTTAAAACAACACCATGGATTACAAAGACTATTATAAGGTTTTAGGTGTAACCAAGGCGGCTACACAGGATGAGATTAAAAAAGCTTATCGTAAGCTTGCCATAAAATATCATCCCGATAAAAATAAAGGTAACAAACAAGCCGAAGAAAAGTTTAAAGAAATTGCCGAAGCTAACGATGTTCTGAGTGATCCTGAAAAACGCAGGAAATACGATGAGCTGGGCAGCAACTGGAATCAGTATCAGAATTATTCGCAACCAGGTACGGATAGATATTCGCGGAGAAATTATCAGGATGGCGCCAATGTGGATGGCTTTTCAGACAGTTTTAACGACTTGTTTGGACGTGCCGGAGGCTTTTCCGACTTCTTCAACATGTTTTTTGGAGGCCGTGATGAAGGCACATTTACCCAACCGCCTCAGAAAGGTACCAACCTTCAGACAAGTGTTCCCCTGACACTTGAAGAAGCTTTTTCTGGAACCAGCAAGATCATAGATCTCGGCTTTGAAAAGATACGCCTGAACATAAAGCCCGGCATACATGACGGACAAAAGCTAAAAATAAAAGGCAAAGGCAAAAAAGGTTCGCGTAGCACAACACCCGGCGATTTGTTTGTCATCATAACATTGAATCCCCACCCTGTTTTTACCCGCAAGGAAAACGACCTTTACTGCAGGATACCTCTCAACATCTCCACCGCCGTCCTGGGCGGAAAATTAGTGGTTCCAACACTAACAGGATATGTGAATATGACTATACCTTACGAAACTGAGAATGGAAAAACTTTCCGCCTGAAAGGTATGGGCATGCCTGATTACGATTATCCAACAGTAAAAGGCGACCTCTATGTGACTATTTATATAGAAGTGCCAAAAAACATTTCCACTGAAGAAAGGGAACTTTACAAAAAGCTTGCGGGGCTAAGGAAATAATTTTGGATTTTGCAGCTTCGTCGATTACAATTTCCCTGTAGATCGCCCCGATTTACGGTTATAGTCTGAGCACATATGCAACATAGGCACTTTGGGCCATACATACCCTTGCACACATCCTAAGGGGAGATACCCGGAAAATATTTTTTATATCTTTGTGTTGTTCTAAAATACAAAAACTATGAAAATAGCAATCATTGGAGGCTCGGGGCTGGAAAAGCTCGATATTTATAAAAATCCAACAGAGCACGTTATTGAAACTCCTTACGGAACACCAAGTTCTGTCCTGGTTGAAGGGACAATCAGTGATGTAAGTGTTGTGTTTTTATCAAGGCACGGAAAAGAACACACCATCCCTCCTACCCACGTGAACAACCGTGCTAATATTCACGCATTGAAAGAACTTGGCTGTACACATATTATTGCCACCACCGCCTGCGGAAGCCTGCGAGAGGAAATCGGAAGAGGCGACATGGTTGTTTTAGATCAGTTCATTGATTTCACCCGTTTCCGCAAAAACACTTTTTACGACAAGTTTGAACCGCATATGCCAGTCCATACCGGCATGGCCAGACCTTTTTCTGAAGAACTACGGAACATTATTATTAATGAAGCATCGTCCCTAAACCTGCACGTTCACCCAAAGGGCACGGTGATTACCATTGAAGGCCCGCGTTTTTCAACCCGGGCCGAATCGAATATGTTCCGCCTGTGGGGTGCCGATGTAATAAATATGAGTACGGCTCCCGAATGTATGCTGGCCAACGAAGCCGGGATTCCGTATGTGGCTGTAGCTTTAAGCACTGATTATGACTGCTGGAAAACCGACGAAGAAGCGGTAAGCTGGGAGGCGGTATTGGAGGTTTTTCAGAAAAATGTACTGAATGTTACCCGGCTTTTGTTACAGGTGATTGAGCGCCTGAGGTAAGTGATACAAGGTTTAATCCTGAATGAGAAGTAAATAACCAGCATGCAACGTCCTTTGAGGTGTTCGGAAGTTAATGCACCATATTTATTTACATATTTAAATTCAATTTTATTCTTTTATAACTATAATTTTTCTCATTTTGTACTTAATAATACTCATTTTGTCAAAATTTTTCACTAATTTTGCAACATAAATTTTTCAGTTTTTTATATTTTTTATAATAATTAATTTTTTACTAAAATTCGTAGTTCTGTACATATAATATATTATATTTTACCAATTCCTTATGATAAAAAAAGTTCCGGTAAAGAAAAAAAACAGCAAGAATTTTTTTTCAAAAAAAGGCATTATATTTTTTTTGATCGCACTGGTATTAGGCTTTGCAATAGGTTATTTTACTACACACACCTTCAGATCAAAGCCAAAGGCTCAGAACTTTTCGGAAGCCCGTACTGGTGGTTATCAGTTTATTAATCCCCTGCTTGATTGTGATAATTACCAAACTTCAGATAACATAAAACTTGCAACTTTAAAAAAAGATTTAAGCGATTATGTGCAAGAGGCGTACACTGATGGAAAGATCAATCATATTTCGGTTTACTATAGAGATTTAAACAATGGGCCATGGATCGGCATTTCTCAAGATGAAAACTATACACCGGCAAGTTTATTAAAGGTGCCACTTATGATTGGTCTGCTTAAAAAAGCTCAAACGGATAAGAACCTCTTAAAAACAAAGTTGACATACTCCAGCCATTTGGATTCGAATTTTGTTCAAAATCTGGGGTATAAGAAAAATCTGAAAATAGGACAAGCCTACACTATAATGCAATTAATTGAATTAATGATCATTGAATCCGATAATGATGCCAAAGAAATGTTAGGTCAGTTTATCGGTTTTGAATCCATTTCAAAAACGATGGAAGAAATGGGCGTAAACTTAACTAATAAAGATTTTGCAAATGATTTTCTTTCGGTAAAAGAGTATTCGTCTTTCTTCAGAATACTCTATAATGCTTCTTATCTGGACAGGGAAATGTCAGAGAAAGCTTTAGAATTGCTAAGCAGAGTAAAGTTTAACGATGGAATTCCGGCAAGACTGCCAAAAAACATCATTATTGCACATAAATTTGGTGAAAGAGGATATGTCAATTCACAATTCAGACAATTACACGACTGCGGTATTGTTTATGTGCCCGGTAAACCATATCTGATTTGTATCATGACAAAAGGCGAGGGATTTGATAATCTCATTAAGGTCATAGCAGATATCTCAGAGATTGTTTATACAAATATAAATTCAGATTAATAAAAAGGGCTTTCCCAGAAAGAATTACTGTTTTCATCATAATTTTCCTTTTTTTCGTCCTTGTTTTTTATAAATTTTTTTTCAATAAAAACTTGACTTCTGAAATTTACGATTGTATCTTTGTGTATTAAACTTTAAAAACATCTATATGAAAAAATTATTTATTCTTGCAATTCTCATTGCCCTGACGGGAACTTTTGCTACAAATGTTCAGGCACAACGTAAATGTGGAACAATGGAGTATCTTGAGCTACAAAAAGCTGATGATCCTGGCTTAGACCTGCGAATGCAGAACTATGAGCAAGCCCTGCAACAGTGGATTGAAAAAAACCAGGACTATATCAATAGTGCTAAAGGAACAGTAACGGTTCCTGTAGTAGTTCATATTGTTTACAACACTACTGCACAAAACATCAGCGACACCAGGGTGCAGGAACAAATTGACGTATTAAACAGGGATTATGCCGGATTGAACACCCACTCCATGCAGGCATTTTCATCCTTATTAAAAGTGAATACCGACCTCCAGTTTTGCCTTGCACAGCGCACGCCTTCTGGAGCAGCCACCACCGGTATTGAAAGAAGACAAACAACCGTCACCTCGTTTTCCTATTCCAACAATGGAGTTAAATATTATTCAACAGGCGGATTGGATGCCTGGGATCCTACCAAGTATATGAATATCTGGGTTTGCCCCCTGGGCAATGGGCTTTGCGGCTATGCCCAGTTTCCCACCAGCGGTGTCAATGCTACTTTCGGCGTGGTAATTCATTATGAATATTTTGGTGTTACAGGTGCAACGGCGCCTTACAATTTAGGCGGAACCACCACACACGAAATAGGACATTGTTTCAACCTTTACCACATCTGGGGCGACGATAATGGTAAGTGCACAGGCAGCGATTATTGCACCGATATTCCAAATCAGGCCAATTACACGTATGGCGCACACACCGGAGTATTGACAGACAACTGCACCTCCACATCGCCGGGAATCCAGTATATGAATTTTATGGATTACAGTGATGATATTTCGTATGCCAACTTCACACCCAACCAAAAATCTCGTATAGCAGCTCTTTTTACTTCCGGCGGGTTATTATATTCCTTATCGCTTTCAGACGGCTGCACACCACCCAGTACCGGCTCATGCGGCACACCATCGGGTTTAGGTGCTACAGGTATTACCACCACAACGGCAACCCTCAACTGGAATGCCGTATCCGGGGCATCCAGCTACAATATTCAATACCGTCAGTCAGGAACGACGCCTTATACAACTACAACATCAACCACCACTTCAAAAGCTATCAGTGGCTTAACCGCTGGCACAACTTATGAATTCGCCGTGCAGGCTGTTTGTTCTGTTACCGGATCCTACTCAGGGCTGACTACATTTACCACCCTTACGGCAGGAGGCTGTACAGATAATTACGAATCAAACAATACATTGGCCACAGCAAAAACCATCCCCGTTAATACCGCTATCAATGCGTTAATAGGAACCTCTATCGATGTTGATTATTATAAATTCTCCAATACTTCAGCACAGAAAAAAATTAAAGTTACCCTGACAAACTTACCTGCCGATTACGATTTACTACTTTACAAATCAAACGGCACTACCCTGATAGCTGCATCGCAAAGCTCAGGTACCAACAGCGAAAGTATCGTTTATAACAATGCCAAGGCGGGAACTTACGTCCTGAAAATATACGGATACAGCGGCGCTTATTCTGCAAGCAGTTGTTATACACTTACAGCAAGTATCAGCAGTACATCATGGAAAGGCTTGGAAGAAGTGATGGACGAGGCCGATACCCCCCGGGATATAATGATTTATCCGAATCCTGCAAACGACAACCTGAATGTTACCTATAATGCTGAAGGCGATGGCGATGTGCAAATAAGTATTTATGACCTTGCCGGACGCCTGATGAATACCAATAATTTCAGTGCAACCAAAGGACTGAATGATTATTCGATGAATGTGTCGGCGCTGGCCAAAGGGCTTTATGTGCTTACCTTGAAAAACGGCACAACCCTGTTCAACCAAAAACTTATTATCGATAAATAAGCGTTGCGTGAAAAAACCAAAAAACCCGCACTTTCCGGAGTGCGGGTTTTTTTATACCCTAAAAAAAAAGAGGCGCCCCTTTTGAGACAACCTCTTTTAATAAATTTGGCTTTTAACCTTTACCCGGTTATAAACCTAAGACTTGGTATTACTTTTTCAGATATTTAAAATCTTTACCAAGGTATTTTCCCGAACCAAAGAGCATTTCCTCAATTCTTATCAACTGGTTGTATTTGCATATCCGGTCGGTGCGGCAGGCAGAACCTGTTTTTATCATACCGGTATTCAGAGCAACTGCAAGGTCGGCAATGGTTGTATCTTCCGTTTCGCCCGAACGATGGCTGATAACAGCCGTATATCCGTTCAAATAGGCTAAATTAACCGCGTTGATCGTTTCGGTGAGGGTGCCTATCTGGTTTACTTTTATTAAGATGGAATTGGCGCATTTTTTATCAATTCCCTCCTGAAGGCGTTCGGTATTCGTTACAAACAGGTCGTCACCTACTAATTGGATTTTATCGCCTAATGTTTTTGTCATCAGAGCCCATCCTTTCCAGTCGTCTTCAGCCATACCGTCTTCTATTGAAATGATTGGGTAGCGGTGGCACCAGTCTTTCCAAAAATCAACCATTTGGGTAGAGTTTAGTTTTTCGCCGCTTGATTTTTTCAGATGATACACCTTTTCTTTATCGTCGTAATATTCGGATGATGCAGGATCGAGTGCAATAAAAACATCTTCGCCCGGTTTATAATTAGCATTTTCGATGGCTTTAATAATTACCTGCAGGGCTTCTTCATTCGATTTCAGCATAGGAGCAAATCCGCCCTCATCGCCGACATTGGTGGAATAGCCGGCTTTTTTAAGCACATCTCTGAGTTTATGATAAATTTCAGCGCCCATTCTGATGGCATCTGTAAAGTTTTCGGCACCTACGGGCATGATCATGAATTCCTGAAAATCGACACTATTATCGGCATGAGAACCGCCGTTCAGGATGTTCATCATAGGGATCGGCAGTAAATGAGCATTAACACCACCAATATACCGGTAAAGAGGCTGCCCTGATATTTCAGCAGCAGCTTTGGCACAAGCCAGTGATACACCCAAAATTGCATTAGCACCTAAATTAGCCTTGTTCGGCGTGCCGTCGATATCTATCATGGCTTTATCAATAGTAGCTTGTTCGCTGACAAGCATACCCCTGAGTTCTTCGGCCAACACCTTGTTTACATTCTGTATTGCTTTTAAAACTCCCTTACCATTATAAACGCCCTTGTCACCATCGCGCAGCTCAACAGCTTCGTGGCTGCCTGTGGAGGCCCCCGAGGGGATTGCTGCGGTTCCTATAACTCCGGATTCGGTCATTACATCCACTTCGATAGTGGGATTTCCCCGCGAATCCAGAATTTGTCTTGCATAAATACCTGATATTCTACTCATAATATTATATTTATTTATTTTTAATAAAAAAAGGATAAAGCCAAACGAGCTTTATCCTTCCAGTTAGTTCACTATTTACTATTCTTTAATAGGTTCTGTGCCTTCCGTACTTTCCGGTGCAGCGCTTTCGTCATTTTCAGGTTTTGCTTCATCAGCAACTTCGGGTGTAACCTTATCTTCAACAGTTTTAGCAGCTTTCTTTGCCGGTTTTATTTCTTCATTGGATTCGGCGGCTGCTTTTTTACCTGATCCTCTGCGGCTTCTACCTTTTTTAGCCGTTTTTGCTTCTTTTTCACCGGTCATAAGCTCGTTATAATCAACAAGCTCAATGATACACATCTCGGCTTGGTCGCCCAGTCTTGTTCCTGTTTTTAAAATTCGGGTGTATCCGCCCGGACGATCAGCAATTTTCTGAGCTACTTCCCTGAAAAGTTCTTTTGCAGCATCTTTGTTTCCAAGATAACTAAAAACTGTTCTTCTGGAGTGCACCGAATCTGTCTTTGATTTTGTGAGCAAAGGCTCTACATAGCTTCTCAGCGCTTTGGCTTTTGCCAAAGTTGTAGAAATACGTTTATGAAGTATCAGCGAAGAAGCCATATTGGCCAGCATAGCACTTCTATGCTCGGCAGTTCTTCCTAAATGATTGATTGTTCTGTTGTGTCTCATCTCTGTTAATCCTTATCTAATTTATATTTGGTAATATTCATACCGAACTGCAAATTTTTTGCTTTTACCAGTTCTTCTAATTCGGTGAGTGATTTTTTACCAAAGTTTCTGAATTTAAGCAAGTCATTTTTATTGAATGAAACCAAATCACCAAGAGTTTCAACATCAGCGGCTTTGAGGCAATTCAGCGCACGAACAGAAAGGTCGAGGTCAACAAGTTTGGTTTTCAATAACTGACGCATATGCAGGGAAGTTTCATCAAATTCTTCCACTACTGCTTTTTCTTCGGTATCGATGGTAATTTTTTCGTCCGAAAACAGCATAAAATGATGTATTAGTATTTTAGCTGCTTCTTTCAAAGCTTCTTTGGGATGTATGGAACCGTTGGTCTGAATATCAAAAACCAGCTTTTCGTAGTCGGTTTTTTGTTCCACACGGTAATTTTCGATTACATATTTTACATTTCGGATCGGAGTATAAATCGCATCAATAGCGATGGTACCAATGGGAGCATTCGGAATTTTATTTTCCTCTGCTGGTACATAACCCCTACCCTTATCCACAGTAATTTCCATCACTAATTTAACATTAGGTTCCATATGGCAAATTACTTCATCGGTATTTAAAACCTGAAATCCGGAAAGAAAAGCATTGATTTCGCCAGCTTTAAAAACATCCTTGCCGGTGACTGTGACAATTACTTTTTCCGTAGTAAAAGACTCAATTTGTCTTTTAAAACAGACCTTTTTCAGATTTAAAATAATTTCAGGGACATCCTCCAACACACCTTTGATGGATGAAAATTCCTGATCCACGCCTTCAATTTTAATGTTCGTGATAGCAAATCCTTCAAGAGAAGAAAGAAGTATTCTTCTCAAGGAGTTGCCAATTGTAGTACCATATCCTGGTTCGAGCGGGCGAAATTCGAATTTTCCGAAAGAATCGTCCGATTCTAACATGATAACTTTATCCGGTTTTTGAAAAGCTAATATTGCCATTTTGTTATCTGAATTAATTTTTTTTACTTTGAATACAACTCAACGATCAACTGTTCGTTGATATTTTCAGGTATCTGATCACGTTCGGGATAACTCATGAATTTGCCGACCATCTTTTCCTGATCCCATTCCAGCCAGTTATACCGGTTTGAATGCCTAACCAAAGCATCAACAATTACTTCGAGTGATTTTGATTTTTCCCTGACATTGACAATATCATTAGGTTTCAGGCTATATGATGGGATGTTTATCACAATTCCGTTTACTTCAATATGGCCATGAGAAACCAACTGCCGTGCTCCGTTACGGGTTGGGGCAATGCCTAAACGATAAACTACATTATCGAGGCGGGCCTCAATCAGTTGCAAAAGTATTTCACCTGTGATGCCTTTTTTGCGTGAAGCTTTTTCAAAAGTATTTTTAAATTGTTTTTCCAGAATTCCGTATGTGTATTTTGCTTTTTGTTTTTCCTGAAGCTGTACGCCGTATTCTGATTGTTTTTTACGTTTTTTTGCCTGTCCATGCTGTCCGGGAGGATAGTTCTTTTTTTCGTATGATCTATCCGGACCGTAAATGGGGTCTTTAAATTTTCGTGCAATTCTTGTTTTCGGACCAATGTATCTTGCCATATCTGAAATATATTAAATAAAATTAAACTCTTCTTCTTTTTGGCGGGCGGCAACCATTGTGTGGTAAAGGCGTAACGTCAATAATTTCGGTAACTTCGATACCGGCGGCACTAATCGATCTGATGGCGGATTCTCTTCCGGCTCCAGGCCCTTTTACGTAAACCTTCACTTTTCTCAGACCATAATCAAATGCTTGCTTACCGCAATCGCCCGCAGCCATCTGACCTGCATAGGGAGTATTCTTTTTGGAACCCTTAAATCCCATTTTACCTGCCGAAGACCATGAAATAACCTGGCCATTAGCATTGGTAAGTGAAATAATAATGTTATTGAATGAAGCAAAGACATATGCCCTACCTATAGGGTCAACTTTTACAATTCTTTTCTTTGCTGTTTTAGCAGGTGTTTTTGCCATAATTTTTTTTAGTTTTCTGTTATTAAAAACACATTAATTATTATCCTTTAGTTGCTTTTTTCTTATTGGCAACTGTCTTCCTTTTTCCTTTACGCGTACGGGCATTGTTTTTGGTGCTTTGCCCTCTTGTGGGTAAGCCCGCACGGTGCCTGATGCCGCGGTATGAACCGATATCCATCAGGCGTTTGATATTCATCTGAACTTCAGAACGAAGTGTTCCTTCAACTTTTACCTTTTCGGTAATGACATTACGGATTTTGGTTTGTTCGGCATCCGTCCAGTCGGAAACTTTTTTATTCTCATCTATTCCGGCTTCTTTTAAAATCATTTGTGCCATACTTCTTCCGATACCGAAAATGTATGTCAATCCGATTACTCCTCTTTTGTTTTTTGGTAAATCAATACCAGCAATTCTAGCCATATACTGTTTTATTAATATTATTTACAAATTTTAACCCTGTCTTTGTTTGTATTTGGGGTTTTTCTTGTTGATCACATAAACCACACCATTTCTTCTTATGATTTTGCAATCTGGGGTCCTTTTTCTTATTGACACACGTACTTTCATGGTTTTACTATTTATATCTGAATGTTATTCTTCCTTTTGTCAGGTCATAGGGTGAAATTTCAACCCGCACTTTATCGCCGGGTAAAATCTTGATATAATGCATTCGCATTTTACCTGAAATATGGGCGATTATCACATGTCCATTTTCCAATTCAACCCGAAACATCGCATTGCCAAGCGATTCGAGAACCGTTCCGTCTTGCTGAATTGAACTTTGTTTTGACATATTTTATTTTGTATTATTTAATTTATAGTTTTTAAATTATCGTTTTTAATATTTTCAATAAATTCAAACGTTGATAAAATTTCGCATCGGTTTTTATAAACTGCCACGGCATGTTCATAATGTGCAGAAGGTTTTCCGTCTCTCGTTCTTATGGTCCATCCATCCCGCTCCTGAATTATTTCTTTTTTACCAAGATTTATCATCGGCTCAATGCAGATCACAGTACCTTCTTTTAGTTTGGGACCTGATCCCCGTCGTCCGAAATTGGGAACCTGGGGTTCTTCATGCAGGCTTTTTCCAAGGCCATGTCCTACGAGTTCACGAACGACAGAATAACCAAATTGTTCCACATGACTCTGAACAGCATAACCGATATCTCCAACCCTGTTGCCTGCCTCTGCTTTTTCTATGCCTTTGTAAAGTGACTCCTTGGTTCTTTTTAATAAGTCCATTACATCAGGTTTCACATCTCCAACAGCAAAAGTGTAAGCAGAATCGCCATTATATCCGTTCAAAATTGCACCACAGTCAACCGATACTATATCTTCATCCCGGATATCTCTTTTACCCGGAATTCCATGGACAATCTGATCGTTTACCGAAATACATAATGTGGCAGGATAACCACGGTAGTTTTTAAATCCAGGTGTTCCCCCGTTATCTCTGATAAAATCTTCTGCAATTTTGTCAAGAAAAGATGTCAGAACGCCGGGTTTTAAGTATCTGGCTACTTCAGCTAAAGTTTTACCAACAAGCAAAGAACTGTTTTTTATTAACTCTATTTCCTCTTCGGATTTTATAATTATCATCCGTTCATATTTTACATCGATGCCTGCCCATACCCCATTGATGAGCGGCCTTTTATTCTTCCTGATTTTGTCAACCCGTCATAATGACGCATTAACAAATAACTTTCTATTTGCTGTAAGGTATCCAAAACAACACCTACCATAATTAAAAGCGACGTGCCGCCAAAAAACTGTGCAAATTGGGTGTTGACACCAAACAAACGTACTATGGCAGGCATGATAGCCACAAAAGCAAGAAATATAGAACCTGGAAGGGTAATTTTTGACATTACATTATCAATAAATTCGGCTGTTTTCTTTCCGGGTTTAATGCCGGGGATGAAACCACCGTTTTTCTTCATATCGTCTGCCATTTGATTGGGATTGATGGTAATAGCAGTATAAAAATATGTAAACGCAATAATAAAAATTGCAAAGGTGAAGTTGTACCAGAATCCGTTAAAATCAGAGAATGTCCTGGCAAAACCCGACAAGGCTTCTACATTTGCAAAACCGGCAACTGTTAAAGGTATAAACATGATAGCCTGTGCAAAAATAATTGGCATAACACCGGCTGCATTTACTTTTAAAGGAATATACTGTCGGACCCCACCATATTGTTTGTTTCCTACTATTCTTTTTGCATATTGTACGGGTATTCTCCTTGTTCCCTGAACAAGCAAAATACACATTAAAATTACCAAAACGAGGACAACGAGTTCGACCACAAAAATGATAAGCCCTCCGCCCTGCTGTTCCATACGGGATACGAACTCACCAACTAATGCGAACGGTAAACGGGCGATAATACCAATCATAATGATCAGAGAGATACCATTACCAATACCTTTGTCGGTAATACGCTCACCAAGCCACATAACAAACATGGTTCCTGAAACCAGGATGATAACAGAAGACACCCAGAAAAACACTGTTGGCGCTGTTTCGGGCATGAACGGGTAAATGGCCTCGCTTGGCAGCTGGCTGGTGATATTGCCGATATAGGCAGGTGCCTGGGCAGCGGTAATCAGAACAGTCAGAAAACGGGTGATTTGATTTATCTTTTTCCTGCCTGATTCACCTTCTTTTTGAAGTTTTTGGAAATAAGGAATAGCCATTCCCAATAATTGAACAACAATAGAAGCAGAAATGTATGGCATGATACCAAGCGCAAAAATTGAAGCATTTGCAAAGGCACCGCCGGAAAACATATTTAACAGGCCAAGCAGCCCGTCGCTGGATTGTTTTTGCAGGGCGTGAAGCATATTCGGGTCGATGCCTGGCAAAACTATAAAAGAACCCAGACGGTATATTAAAAGAATACCCAGTGTATAGATGATCCTCTTACGAAGGTCTTCTATCCTGTATATATTTTTTATGGTTTCTATCAGTCGTTTCATTCATTAAATTTTTGTTGCGGTTCCACCTTGTGCTTCAATAATTTTTATTGCACTTGCAGAAAAAGCATGTGCTGTAACATTGAGCTTTAATTTCAGTTCCCCTCTGCCCAAAATTTTTATTAGTTCTTTTTTGGAAGCAAGACCGTTTTCAATAAGGGTATTGATATCAATAGCTGTAAGATTTTTTTCTTCGGCAAGTTTTTGAAGTGTATCCACATTGATACCGCTGTATTCAACCCTGTTAAAATTTGTAAAACCAAATTTGGGTATTCTCCTGATCAACGGCATCTGACCGCCTTCAAAAGCTGGTTTTCTTGAATAACCGGATCTTGCTTGTGCCCCTTTATTTCCTCTTGTGGAAGTTCCGCCTTTTCCTGAGCCCTGACCTCTTCCGATACGTTTAGAGGTTTTTGTCGATCCTTTTGCCGGTTTCAGATTACTTAAATCCATGGTATAAAAATTATAAATATTCTTAATTAAATTTCTTCTCTTATTACTAAATGCCTGACTTTTCTGACCATACCTTCAACCTGCGGCGTTGCTTCCAACTCAACAGTTTGGTGCATTTTTTTAATACCTAAAGCCAGTAAAGTCCTTTTTTGAATCGCAGGCCTGTCAATCCCGCTTTTTACCTGTGTTATTCTGATTTTTTTCATGTTCATTTTTTTTTAGGTAACCAATTAACCATTAAAAACCTGACTTAATGAAACACCCCTTAGTTGTGCAACAGTATACGGATCTTTCATGCTCACCAGCGCATCCATTGTAGCCTTAACAACGCTGTGAGGGTTGGAAGAGCCTTTAGATTTTGCCAACACGTTTTTCACGCCAACACTTTCTAAAACAGCACGCATAGCACCACCGGCTATTACTCCGGTACCAGGCGTAGCAGGTTTCAGAAAAACATAAGCGCCGCTGTATTTACCATATTGTTCATGAGGAACAGTACCATTATAAACAGGCACCTTTATCAGGTTTTTCTTTGCATCGTCTATACCTTTTGCGATAGCGGCAGTAACTTCTTTTGCTTTTCCAAGGCCATAACCTACCACGCCGTTTTCGTTTCCGACAACAACGATAGCTGAAAAACTAAAAGTACGTCCACCTTTGGTAACCTTGGTTACTCTCTGGATGCTTACTAATCTGTCTTTGAACTCTATTTCGCTTGACTTAACTCTCTTGATATTTGCGTTTGACATATCTTATTAAAATTTTAAACCAGCTTCTCTTGCTGAATCCGCTAATGATTTTACTCTACCATGATATAAGTATCCGCCTCTGTCGAATACAACAGCGCTAAAGCCAGCTTCAACAGCTTTCTGGGCTATCACTTTGCCAACCATTTTTGCTTTTTCCTTTTTATCAACTTTTGCAGAAACAATTTCCGGATCAAGTGAAGATGCTGCTACCAGCGTTTTCCCGTTTAGATCGTCAATCAACTGTGCATAGATATTGGTATTGCTTCTGTACACTGACATTCTCGGACGCTCAACCGTACCTTTTACGATTTTTCTAATCCGCTGTCTGATCCTGAACCTTCTGTACTCTTTATTACTTTTAATAGCCATTACTCAATGAGTTTTAATGTTTTACATTATTTTTGTACGGCCGATTTTCCGGCTTTCTTTCTTACAACTTCACCCTGGAACCTGATACCTTTTCCTTTGTATGGTTCTGGTTTCCTGAGGGATCTTATTTTTGAAGCCACCTGACCAATCAGCTGTTTGTCAATAGATTCAAGTATGATTGTTGGGGGCTTACTTCTTTCGGTTATTGTAGTAACTTTCACTTCGGGAGGCATCTCAAAAAAGAAGTTATGCGAATATCCTAAAGCTAGTTCTAAGACATTATCCTTAGCTTCGGCTTTGTAACCGACCCCAACAAGTTCCTGAACTATTTTAAATCCTTCGGATACACCATGTACCATGTTTGAAATTAGCGAACGATAAAGTCCGTGGTATGCCCTTACATTATCGTTTTCTCTTTCAAGAACAATATGGCCACCATCAACCTTAACTTTTATTGAAGGATCGACTTTTTGTGTGAGTTCGCCTTTGGGTCCTTTTACAGTTACGATATTTTCTTTAGAAACTGTTAGTTGAACTTTCTCGGGTAATGCAATCGGTAGTTTTCCAATTCGTGACATGCTGTTTTCTCCTTTTATTAACTTACATAACAAATTACTTCACCGCCCACTTTATTTTTTCTGGCTTCTTTATCTGTCATTATTCCCTGGGAAGTGGATATGATAGCAATACCAAGGCCATTTAATACCCTTGGCATTTCTTCAGCGCTGACATACTTTCTTAAACCGGGGCTGCTGACTCTTTCTAACGTAGAAATTGCGGATGTTTTCATTGTCGGATGGTATTTTAAAGCAATTTTTATGGTTCCCGGTTTCGGGGTTTCTTCAAATTTGTAATTTAAAATATATCCTTTTTCGAAAAGAATTTTTGTTATACTTTTTTTCAGATTCGAAGCAGGAATTTCCACCATTCTGTGATTAGCCATCACGGCATTTCTAATTCTTGTCAAATAATCTGAAATAGGATCCGTGTTCATTTTATTTTATTTTTTTGTTACTAATTTATTTTTATATTTCTTACCAGCTCGCTTTTTTAACTCCCGGGATAAGTCCTGCCAGTGCCATTTCCCGAAAATTGATGCGCGAAATTCCAAACTGGCGCATATATCCCTTGGGTCGTCCTGTGATATGGCAACGATTGTGCAACCGAACAGGAGAAGCATTTTTGGGCAATTTCTGCAAAGCGGTGTAATCACCATCTTTTTTCAGTTGAAGCCGTTTTTCTTTAAACTTTTCAACCAGCTTTTCTCTTTTTAACTCGCGGGCCTTAATTGATTCTTTTGCCATGTTATTTCTGATTTTTAAATGGTAATCCAAATTCTTTTAATAACGCATAAGCTTCCTGATCATTTTTGGTAGAAGTAACAATGGTAATATTCATACCGTTGATCTTGCTCACCTTGTCCATGTTTATTTCAGGAAATATGATTTGTTCAGTAACGCCAAATGAAAAATTCCCTTTACCGTCAAAACCTTTATCGTTAATACCGCGGAAGTCACGGATACGAGGGATGGCAACGGCGATTAGCCTGTCAAGAAATTCGTACATTTTTTCGTTGCGGAGTGTAACACGAACCCCGATAGGCATACCTTTTCGAAGCTTAAAGTTAGAAATGTCTTTCCTGGATTTGGTCTGAACTGCTTTTTGACCTGATACCATTGACATTTCTTCAATACCCGTATCGATCATTTTTTTATCGGCAATGGCACCGCCAATACCCTGATTTAAACTTATTTTCAACAGCCGGGGTACCTGCATGTTATTTTTATACTGAAATTGTTTGATGAGAGTAGGAACAATTTCTTTATCGTACTTTTCCTTAAGTCTTGGTTTATAGTCCATTATTTAATTGTCTCCTTTTTTTCTGAGTTTTTTGAATACCTTACTAATTTCCCTGATTTTTCATCTGTTTTTCTGCCGGTTCTGGTAGGTTTTCCTGATGAGTCATGAACCATAAGGTTTGACACGTGAATGGAAGCTTCCTTTTTTAAAATACCGCCTTTAGTGTTTTTTGCATTAGGTTTGGTATGTTTCGAAATAAGATTTACTCCCTCAACAAGTGCTTTGTTTTTTTCAACAATGACTTTCAGTACTTTGCCTTGTTGACCTTTTGAATCTCCGGCAATAACAGTAACAGTATCGCCTTTTTTAACATGTGATTTTGGTCGCATAACGTTATTTTTTATAGCACTTCCGGTGCCAGTGAAATAATTTTCATATATTGTTTTTCTCTCAGTTCCCTGGCTACAGGCCCGAAAATACGGGTTCCTCTGAGTTCGTCAGCAGCAGTAAGTAATACCACTGCATTGTCGTCGAAACGGATATAAGAACCGTCGCTTCTTCTTACTTCTTTAGATGTTCTGACGATAACTGCTTTGCTCACGGTGCCTTTTTTTATGTTTCCGGCAGGTATCGCGCTTTTTACAGAGACAATTATCTTGTCACCCAGGGAAGCATACCTTCTTTTTGTGCCACCAAGAACCCTGATGCACAGGACTTCTTTGGCGCCGCTGTTATCGGCTACTATTAGTCTTGATTCTTGCTGTATCATTTTATTTAACCTTTTCGATGATTTCTACTAACCTCCAGCATTTATTCTTGCTTAAAGGCCTTGTTTCAGCTATTTTAACGGTGTCGCCAATGCTGCATTCATTCTTTGCGTCTTCAGCCATAAATTTGTTGCTTTTCTTTACGAATTTGCCGTATTTAGGGTGCATGACCTTTCTTTCAACATTTACAACAATGGTTTTTTGCATTTTATTGCTAACAACAACACCTGTTTTTTCTTTTCTTAAATTACGTTCCATGGTGGTTTTTTACTTTTTGCTGTTTTTCTTCTTTGTAACTACTTCGACTGTCTGAGTATTACCTGCCAAATCACGTTTACGAAGTTCGGTAAGCATACGGGCAATAGTTTTCTGATAATCCTTTATTTTCATCGGATTTTCAAGAGGAGAAATCGCATGATTCATTTTCAGTTTCAAATATTGCGTTTTCTCTTCGTCTAATCTTTCACGGAGTTCAGCCGTAGAAAGTTCGCTGATTACTTGCTGTTTCATTGATAATTATTTTTGTTCTTCAATGTAATCTCTTCTTGTAATAAATTTTGTGTGAACAGGCAGTTTTTGTGCTCCCAGATCCAGTGCTTTTTTAGCAATATCAAAAGGAACTCCGTCTATTTCAAACATGATTCTGCCGGGCGTTACACGGGCAACATAATATTCGAGTGCGCCTTTTCCTTTACCCATACGGACTTCGGCAGGCTTTTTCGTTACCGGCTTGTCGGGAAATATTCTTATCCATAACTGACCTTCACGTTTCATATGACGTGTTATGGCCTGACGGGCTGCTTCTATCTGGCGGCCGGTAATCCAATATTCGTCAAGTGTTTTTATTGCAAAAGTGCCAAATGAAATCTGATGCCCGCGATGAGCATTGCCTTTCATGCGCTGCTTCTGCATTTTTCTGTATTTTGTCTTTTTCGGCTGTAACATTACAGTATGTATTAAAAATTAACCTTTGTTTAATTATTTTCTTCTTCTTCTTCTTGCCTGATCTTTGCCGCCACCGGGAATTTCGTGTTTGCTTTCTTTTACGTTGGCTGATGTAGGAACGATTTCTCTTTTTCCATAAATCTCACCCTTGCAAATCCATACTTTTACACCAATAAGTCCGTAAGTAGTACTTGCTTCAGCGATTGCATAATCGATATCTGCGCGCAAGGTATGCAAAGGAATACGGCCTTCTTTATATTGCTCTGTACGGGCCATTTCAGCACCACCGATACGTCCGGATGTCTGGATCTTGATCCCTTCGGCACCCATTCTCATTGACGAAGCAATATTGGTCTTGATGGCACGCCGGTAAGAAATTCTTCCCTCAATTTGTTTTGCAACAGAACTGGCTACCAGGTATGCATCGAGTTCGGGACGTTTTATTTCATTAATATTGATCTGAATTTCCTTGTTAGTGATTTTTCTGAGTTCTTCTTTAAGTTTATCAACTTCCTGGCCGCCCTTACCAATAATAGTTCCCGGACGTGCAGTATTTATAGTAACTGTGATGAGTTTCAGTGTACGCTCAATAATGATTTTCGAGATGCTTGCCTTGGATAAACGGGCATTCAAATAAATTCTGATCTTTTTGTCTTCAATAAGTTTGCTTTCAAAACTTTTTCCGCCAAACCAATTTGAATCCCAACCCTTTACTATTCCTAATCTATTACCTACTGGATTTGTTTTTTGTCCCATCTGGTATTTATTTATTTTGTTTATTATCAGTTTTTTTCTCTGTTTTTTCCTTCTTTTCTGCTTTGGCAGTTTTTTCTGTTTTCACAGCTTTTTCTGTTTTCACAGATTTTTTTGCTTTAACAGGCTTTTCTTCCTGGACAGGTGCTTCAACCATAGTTTCTTCCACTTCAATGTCTTTATTTCTTGTATCGATTACAAGAGTGACATGGTTTGAACGTTTTTTTACACGGTGTGCCCTTCCCTGCGGGGCTGGCTGAATTCGTTTTAACTGTCTGCCACTGTCAACAAAAATTTCTTTTACAAACAGGTTGCTGTCTTCAAGACGTTTTCCTTCATTTTTTGTCTGCCAGTTAGCAATCGCTGAAAGCAGCAGCTTGTGTAAGCGTCCAGATGCTTCCTTGGGTGACAATTTTAATAAGAATAATGCTTTGTCAACATTTTTTTCCCTGATCTGATCGGCAACCAGACGCATTTTTCTGGGTGACGTAGGACAATTGGAAAGTCGTGCAAAATATTTTGCTTTTTTAGCTTCCTTTGCTTTGTTTGCACTTATGCGTTTTCTTTCTCCCATGATATTTTCTGTTTTGAAGCTGTGTTACTATTTTTTATCTTTATTACCGGCATGTCCCCTGAATATACGTGTAGGGGCAAATTCGCCAAGTTTATGGCCAACCATGTTTTCAGTAACATATACCGGTATAAATTTATTACCGTTGTGAACCAGGATATTATGTGCAACAAAATCAGGAGAAATCACAGAGTTCCTCGACCATGTTTTTATTGAACTTTTTTTCTTGGCTTCATTCATCTGAAGAACCTTTTTTTCAAGCTTCTCGCTGATATACGGACCTTTTTTTAACGAACGACTCATATTTTTTTATCTAAACTGGTTATTGTTATTTCTTTCTTCTTTCGATAATGTATTTATTAGACATTTTCTTTTTGTTACGGGTTTTATACCCTCTTGACGGCGTACCTTTTCTGGTTCTCGGGAGGCCGCCTGATGCTTTACCTTCACCACCACCCATAGGATGATCAACAGGGTTCATGGCTACACCACGGTTTCTCGGTCTACGACCAGACCACCTTGTTTTTCCGGCTTTGCCTGCTTTTTCATGGCTGTGATCAGGATTGGAAACCATACCTATCGTTGCTTTACATGTCTGAAGGATCAAACGGGTTTCACCTGAAGGTAATTTAATAACAGCATGTTTTCCGTCCCTTGACATCAATTGTGCAAAAGTACCGGCCCCACGTGCCATTTTTCCACCTTCACCGGGCCTGAGTTCGATATTATGAATCACGGTACCAAAAGGTATTTCACTCAGATAAAGTGAATTTCCAACATCAGGCGATACGCCCTTACCGGAAATTACTTTTTGCCCGGTTTTTAAACCTTGTGGTGCAATGATATACTTTTTCTCACCATCTGCATAAAACAATAGTGCTATGCGGGCAGTTCTGTTCGGATCATATTCTATGGAATTGACAGTTGCCGGAATGTTTTCCTTATCGCGCTTAAAATCAATGATCCTGTATTGTCTTTTATGACCACCGCCAATATAACGCATAGTCATTTTTCCGGTATTGTCTCTGCCCCCGGTTCTTTTTATACTTACCAGTAAACTTTTTTCAGGTTTATTGGTTGTTATCTCGTCAAACGCACTAATAACCTTAAAGCGCTGACCGGGTGTTGTTGGATTAAGTTTCTTTAATGCCATCTCTATTAAATATTGCTATAAAAATCTATTTTATCTCCTTGTGCTAAAGTAATGATAGCCTTCTTTGTTGCATTTTTACGACCTGAAATATAGCCGGCTTTCGTATACCTTGATTTGGTTTTACCTGCATAAATCATAGTATTCACAGCTTCGACCTTTACTTCATACAATTCTTCAACAGCTTTTTTTATCTGTAATTTATTTGCCTTTTTATCAACAAGAAAAGCATAACGCCCGGCACTTTCGCCCATTGCTGTCATTTTTTCTGTTATTACCGGCTTTATTATCACATTCATTGCTCAGTATTTTAAATTATTTTTGAAACATTTCATTTATTTTCGGAACGGAACTTTCAACTATAAGAAGATTGCCCGCATTAAGTATATCATAAGTATTTAACGATGCTGCTGTTAATACTTTTGCTTTCTGAATATTACGAGAAGAAAGATATACTTTATGATCCGTCTGTGGGAGTATCATTAAGGTTTTCTGATCTGCTACTTTCAAATTAGTAAGTAGTTCTTTATACTTGTTGGTTTTTATTTCCTCAAAAGAAAAATCTTCAAGTATCACGATCTGGTTTTGTACTGCTTTGTATGTAAGAGCAGACTTACGCGCCAGTTGTTTAACTTTTTTATTTAATTTAAAGTTGTACACTCTGGGCTGAGGGCCAAAAGCTCTTCCTCCGCCAGCAAAAACCGGCGAATTTATATCTCCTGAACGTGCTCCACCGGTTCCTTTCTGACGTTTCAATTTACGGGTACTGCCCGACATCATCGAACGTGGCCTGGAACTGTGTGTTCCCTGCCTCTTATTGGCAAGATACTGTTTAACATCAAGATAAATAGCGTGATCATTAGGTTCGATGCCGAAAATGGTATCGTCTAATGCTACCTTTCTGGTAGTTTCGCTTCCATCAAATTTATGAACTACTAACTCCATCTTTCTATTTTTAAATATGAACCTTTAGGCCCTGGTACAGAACCTTTTACAATAATCAAATTCTTTTCAGTAATGATTTTTACCACCTGGCTGTTGATGACCTTAACTTTGGCACCACCCATTCTTCCAGCCATCCTCAGTCCTTTAAAAACACGCGAAGGATAGGATGAAGCTCCAACAGAACCGGGTGCGCGCAGACGGTCATGTTGTCCGTGGGTTTTTTCGCCTACGCCACCAAAACCATGACGTTTCACAACTCCCTGAAAGCCCCTGCCTTTAGAAGTTCCAACGACATCAATAAATTCACCTTCTGTAAAAACATCTACCAATAATACGTCGCCGAATGTTTTTCTATGGCCTTCTTCGAACCTCGAAAATTCAGCGAGAACTTTTTTGGGAGTTGTTCCTGCTTTGGCAAAATGACCTTTCATGGGTTTGTTTGTCCTGCTTTCCTTTTTTTCATCAAAAGAGAGCTGTATGGCCTCATAACCATTTTTTTCCTTCGTCATTACCTGAGTTACTACACAAGGGCCAGCTTCAATAACAGTACAAGGGATGTTTTTCCCCGCTGCATCAAAGATACTGGTCATTCCGATCTTTTTTCCTATTAAGCCTGACATTGTTTGTCTTTTTTACAATAATAAAAATTATACTAACTATACTTTAATTTCCACTTCTACTCCATTCGGAAGCTCAAGCTTCATAAGGGCATCGATAGTTTTTGATGTAGTACTGTAGATATCGAGCAACCTTTTATACGTCGATAATTCAAACTGTTCTCTCGCTTTTTTGTTTACGAAAGGCGAACGTAAAACGGTGTAGATCTTCTTGTTCGATGGTAAAGGGATCGGCCCGCTTACCACAGCACCGGTTGATTTTACGGTCTTCACGATTTTTTCAGCCGATTTATCCACCAGATTGTGATCGTACGATTTAAGTTTTATTCTAATCCTCTGATTCACTTTATTATAATTTAATTAATTTATGTTATTAATTGGTAAATATCCTTTTATTTTATAAATCACATCATCAGCAATTTCCTTAGGTGTTTCGCTATAATGTGAAAATTCCATCGAAGATGTTGCCCTGCCTGATGTGATCGTACGAAGTACCGTGATATACCCAAACATTTCTGATAATGGAACTATCGCATGTACAATCTGTAACCCGATCCTTGCACTGATACCTTTAAGGTGCGCCCTGCGTTTGTTCAGGTCTCCGGTTACATCTCCCACATATTCTTCAGGTGTAACGACTTCCAGTTTCATGATGGGCTCCATCAAAACGCATTTTGCTTTTTTGCAGGCTTCTTTAAAGGCATAACGTGCAGCTATTTCAAAAGCCATCGTATCAGAATCCACACTATGGAAACTGCCATCGATCAAACGTACTTTAACTGATTCAAATGGAAAGCCAGCAATAACGCCATTTAGCAAAGCTGCTTCAAAACCTTTTTGTGCGGCTTTGATAAATTCTTTCGGTAAATTACCGCCTCTTACTTCATCCACAAATTGCAAACCCCTGACATTGCTATCAGCAGGTGAAATTTCGAAATCAATATCGGCAAATCGGCCTTTTCCACCTGTTTGCTTTTTATATATTTCTCTGTGACGTACGGCAGTTTTTATTGCTTCTTTGTAAGCAACCTGAGGTACGCCATGATTACATTCAACTTTATGTTCCCTTTTCAGGCGGTCAAGAATTATCTCCAGATGAAGTTCACCCATACCACTGATCAACGTTTGCCCGGTTTCTTCATTATAACGTACCTGAAAAGTCGGATCTTCTTCAGCGATCTTTTTCAGACATGTGGAAAGCTTGTCGATATCGGCTGTTGCTTTGGGTTCGACGGCAATATTGATCACCGGTTCAGGGAAAGTAATGTTTCCAAGAACGATCGGATGTTTTTCATCACATAGCGTGTCGCCGGTCCTGATCTCTTTGAACCCGACCAGGGCGCCAATATCACCGGCTTCAATAGTATTCACCTGGTTTTGTTTATTGGCATGCATCCTCATAATCTTCGAAACACGTTCTTTTTTACCGGTATTGGCATTATAAATCATATTGCCAATGGTTAAGGTTCCTGAATAAACTCTGAAAAATGCTAACTTGCCAACATAGGTGTCTGAAGCAATTTTAAAAGCCAGTCCGCTGAAGGGTGCCGTAACATCTGCTTTCCGTTGTTCGGTCTTTTCGGTGAAAGGATTTATACCTTCGATAGCCGGAATATCAAGCGGGCTTGGTAAATATAAAGTAATTGCATCTAACAACTGCTGAACGGCTTTGTTACGAAATGATGAGCCGCACAAAACAGGTGTAATGCGCATTTCAATCGTAGCCTTGCGCAAAGCAGCAATAATTTCTTCACTCGTGATTGAGTGAGGGTCATTCAGAAACTTTTCAAGTAAGATTTCGTTTTCTTCGGCAGCGCCTTCAACGAGTTTTGTACGGTATTCATGAACCGTTTCTTTTAATTCTTCCGGTATGGGTACTTCATAAAATTTAAGTCCCAGAGATTCCTCATCCCATTCAAAAGCTTTATTATGAACCAGGTCTACAACCCCTCTAAAATTATCTTCTTCTCCTATTGGTATTTGAAGAACAACCGGGTGAGCTCTTAGTTTATCCTGTATCTGCCTGATGACCTCAAAGAAATCAGCGCCGCAACGATCCATTTTATTCACGTAACAGATACGCGGAACATTATATTTATCGGCCTGATGCCATACGGTCTCAGATTGAGGTTCCACACCACCGACAGCACAAAACAGGGCAACAGCTCCGTCTAAAACCCGGAGGCTGCGTTCTACTTCAACAGTAAAATCGACATGTCCCGGCGTATCGATGATATTTATTTTATAAGGTGTATTATTTGTTTTCCAGTAAACGGTAGTAGCAGCGGAAGTGATGGTGATTCCACGTTCCTGTTCCTGCTCCATCCAGTCCATCGTGGTATTGCCTTCGTGGACTTCGCCTATGCGGTGTGTGATGCCGGTATAATACAAAATACGCTCCGTAGTCGTGGTTTTACCCGCGTCTATGTGCGCCATAATGCCAATATTTCTTATATATTCTAGGTTCTCTGACATTAATATTATATTATATCCCGCTACGCACTAAGTTATTAAAACTTAAAATGAGAAAAAGCCTTGTTAGCTTCAGCCATTCGATGGGTATCTTCTTTTTTCTTAAAAGCAGCACCTTCTTCTTTATATCCGGCTAATATTTCTGAAGCTAATTTCTGACACATGGATTTCTCGTGGCGTAAGCGGGCATATTTTATCAGGTTTTTCATACCTATAGACATTTTCCTTCCAGGCCTTATCTCTGAGGGTATCTGGAAAGTGGCACCACCAATCCTGCGACTGCGAACTTCAACTGAAGGAGTAACATTGGCAAGCGCCTTTTTAAATACTTCAAGCCCGTCTTCACCGCTCTTTTCCGATACGATATCGATAGCATCGTAAAAAATATCGTAGGAAATATTCTTCTTACCCTCAAGCATGATATTGTTAACGAACTTTGTTACCAAAGTGTCGTTAAACTTGGGGTCTGGAAGAATGATCCGTTTTTTTGGAGTTGATTTTCTCATTTTATATAAAAAAGTTCTTTATTTTACTTTTATTTTGTTGCTGCTTTTTTTGCTTTGGGCCGTTTGGTGCCATATTTCGAGCGGCGCTGGTTGCGGCCATCAACACCCGATGTATCCAATGCGCCACGGATGATATGATAACGTACACCCGGAAGGTCTTTTACCCTGCCGCCTCTGATGAGAACGATAGAGTGTTCCTGAAGGTTATGGCCTTCGCCCGGAATGTAGGCGTTAACCTCTTTATTGCTTTTGGTAAGCTTTACCCTGGCCACCTTACGCATTGCTGAGTTAGGTTTTTTAGGAGTAGTGGTGTAAACTCTGGTGCAAACTCCGCGTCTTTGAGGGCAGGCATCCAATGCTCTGGACTTGCTTTTATACGTTAATTTCTTGCGTCCTTTTCGAACTAATTGCTGTATTGTAGGCATATCAACCGTTTTAAAACTTTATATCTTTCCCGCTTTTTTTGGGACTGCAAAGGTAAATATTAATTTCATATTATCAAGCACTTTGAAAAAAAATTATTTTAAAATAGTTCTTTTGAATGCCATTTTTATAACAAAAAGTATATTATTAATTGATTATCTACGACTTATATTGTGCAAATTTTTTTTTGACAATTTTATTTTTAGACAGCAAAACCAATCAAAATAATTTTATAATGTAAACATTTATTACTTTTGTTAAAACATCAAGCCAATGAATCGAAATGCTTTGTTCCCGGGTTCATTCGATCCGATCACCAAAGGACATGAATCCGTTATTTTAAGAGGCCTGGAACTATTTGACACGATAACGATAGCTATCGGGATAAATGCCGAAAAAAAACACCTTTTTCCGCTCGACTTGCGTTTGCAATGGCTTAAAACAACTTTTGCCGCTTATGAAAGAATTCAAGTTACATATTACGAAGGGCTTACCACTGATTTTTGCAAAAAAAACAACATACCTTATATTTTACGCGGGTTAAGAACATCGGCTGATTTTGAATTCGAGAGGGGCATTGGACAGATGAACAAAAAGATTTTTCCCGGGATAGAAACAGTTTTTTTGCTCGCCCTGCCGGAATATAATTCTCTCAGTTCTTCGATCATCCGTGATATTTATCGTAACGGCGGCGATATTTCTCCGTTTATTCCCGAAATGATACAACTGCCTGCAATAAAATAATTTTTTTATTTTATGCGTTACCTAATAAAGTTTTTATGAAAATTAAAATCCCGGTAGTTTTCTTGTTTTTACTTATTATTGTTTTTTCGAGCCTCCCCCGAACATTATCCGGGCAGAATATTATTATTAAAGGAACTGCAAAGGGTGCTGAGGGAAAAACCATCATTCTTAAATATTACTCCGATTATTTTACGCTGAACGAACAATTTTTAGCGAGGAGCATCATCGATTCTTCAGGCGCCTTCGAAATAAGCTGCAATATCCCTTCCTCGGTGCTGGCTGTTGTTCACATTGAATATTACTCCGGAGAGTTATATCTTGAACAAAACAAAACCTACCATATTGAAATCAGAAACCTGGTATTCAATGAAAAGCTGGACAAAGTAAATTTCAATCTGAGCCCCTTCTCCTGCTACATAAAAGTGATCAGCAGCAATGAGAAAGAACTGAATAACCTGACTCAAAAACTAAACATTATGTATAATACTTTCATCAAAGAAAATTTATACATACTGAAAACTAAAAATATCTATGCCAAAGTTGATACATTTATGATAGCCGTGAAGGATACTTTTTCCGGAACCCAACCGGCTTTTTTTAATGATTATCTTGATTACCGCATAGCTTCTTTAAAACTATTAACGAACTATTCCGATTCGTACCAGCTTATGGTCGATTATTTATATCAAAAACCAATTTTATACGACAACATCGAGTACATCTCGTTTATGTCCGGTTACTTTGAAAATTATTTTCAAAATTTAACGCATCCTGTACTGTTAAGCGATCTTTATATACCGATAAATAAAAACAAAAGTTATCCCGAACTTATGGATGTGCTTGGAAAAGACACTTTATTCGTCAATGAAAAGCTGCGCGAAATAATTATGCTCAGCACATTAAACCTCCTCAATGCTTCAAATTATTTCAACAAGAAAAAAATCATCGATATTTTAAAACAAGTGTCGTTATCAAGCAAGTTCGAAAAGCACCGGCAAATAGCTACAAGTATGACATCTTACCTGCTCCGCTTCGAAAAAGGAATGCCTGCAAAAGATTTTTCTTTGAAAAGTTCGGATAATTCAAACATAAACCTTAGCGACTTCAGAGGTAAATATGTGTACCTAAATTTTTATGCCTCGTGGTGCTTGAATTGTAAAGATGAAATGGAAATGATGAAAAAACTCAGGCAGAATTTTGATGATGATGTTGTATTTATAAGCATTTCCGTCGACCGCGAGTTCATGAATATGTATCATTTCGAACACGACCAGAAATACAATTGGCTGTTCCTGCATTTCAACAACGATTATGATCTGCTGGAATCATACGGCATTTATGCTTATCCCGGTTTTGTCCTTATTGATAAGAACGGAAATTTTGTTCAATGTCCGGCACTCAAGCCCAGCGAAAATATTGAGTTATTATTGACAAATCTTATCAGTTCAGACAAGGGAACGCCCAAAGAAAACAAGTGATCTAATCGTAACCTTTTTATTATCCGGGCAAAAAAAACAGTACCAGCACATAAAAGTACCGGCACTGTTCAAAATAAATTTATGGAATAAGTGATGGTTATTTAATGATCATTTTCCTGACAATCTTATTACCCGCAGGGCTTGTAATTTCAACAAAATACATACCCTTGCCTGCTGATTCCATATTGATGTATATTTCTTTCTGAGATGTGTGGGTTGAATAAACGCTGTTGCCGAGAATATCAAAAACTTCAACTACGAGTGCTTGGGCAGGCAGATTATTAATGGTAAATACCCCGTTTGAAGGATTTGGAAATATACTGATATTATTATCAATAACATCTTTAGAATCTATTCCCACAACCGTTCCTGTCAATGTGATATTGGTTTGAATATCTGTGATTAGTGAGGTAGTAGATAATTTAATTTTGGTTGTGGTTCGGGGAATGACCCAACTGTTAAGAGTGGTATCATACGTTCCAGTAAAAGAAAGCAGGGTATCTTGCAGACTGGTGCATGATGAAAAAAAAGTATTTGTTCCTGCGCCAAAAAATCCCTGAGCATGATCAAAATGATCGTTTGTAGGAACCTGATAGCCCTTTTCCGGAGGTCCGGCAACATAGGCTGTTCCGATGGATGAACCAAAAAACAGGGCATCAATAGGAATACTTGTTGAGTCGATTGTAGTCCCCAAAAATACACCAGCGCCATCGGCATTGGCACCACCATTACCAAAAACGCCCGTGGAATTGAAGTTTCCCAAGCCATCTCCGGCTGTTGTAGATGTTTTAATGGCTCGAATCCAGGTCAAGCCGCTTATATCTGTAGATCCTGTACCATTAATTAATTTTCTGTCGCCGCCAACAAAAAAAACGTCTCCTGTGTTAACAGAGCCGTTGGTAAGATTAAATTTGTAAGAGATATTCGTGCCATTAGCCCATCCTTTAGCAGTTACTGCCCCATTATTTAAAATCACTACTGAATATGGAGTTGTTGCAAAATCAATGTTTTCTGTAGCAATTAATTGAACGTATTCATCAGCAGAATCAGTTCCTGCCGGGTTTGGCATCATAGCCGAAATGAAAATCTGCGAAGATGCCTGATATCCTGTCAGCATGATTACACATAACAGAATTAAATAATAAAATTTTTTCATAGTATTTTTTTTACAAATGTATTAATTATTATTCAAAAAAAAGGGTGATTACTCACCCTTATGATTATTTATCCTTAACTTCTTCAAAATCAACGTCAGTAACATTGTCGTTGCCGCCACCGCCCTGGTTTTGTTGCTGATTTTGCTGCTGTTGCTGCTGCCCGGGGTCCTGTGCTGCGCCCTGTCCCTGCTGTGTAGCATTGTACATTTCCGTGCTGGCCGCCTGCCATGCGGCATTCATTTTTTCGAGAGCAGCATCAATCGCCGGAATGTTTTTGCTCTGGTGAGCATCCTTGAGTTCTTTCAGGGCGCTTTCGATAGGAGCTTTCTTTTCGGCCGGAATTTTATCGCCGTATTCTTTCAGTTGCTTTTCGGTGGTAAATATCATCGAATCGGCAGCATTGATCTTATCAACCTGTTCTTTGGCTGCCCTGTCGGCTTCAGCATTAGCAGCAGCTTCATCTTTCATGCGTTTAATTTCCTGATCGTTCAGGCCCGAGGAAGCTTCGATGCGTATTTGCTGCGATTTTCCGGTAGCTTTATCTTTGGCCGATACATTAAGGATTCCGTTGGCATCAATATCGAAAGTAACTTCAATCTGTGGGATGCCACGGGGTGCAGGTGGGATTCCGTCGAGGTGAAAACGTCCGATGCTCTTGTTTCCCTGAGCCATAGGCCTTTCACCCTGTAATATATGAATTTCAACTGAGGTCTGGCTATCGGATGCGGTTGAGAATGTCTCTGATTTTTTTATAGGAATGGTCGTGTTTGATTCAATAAGCTTGGTCATTACACCGCCTAACGTTTCAATACCAAGTGACAATGGGGTAACATCAAGCAACAAAACATCTTTTACTTCTCCGGTAAGAACTCCGCCCTGGATAGCAGCTCCTACAGCCACCACCTCGTCAGGGTTCACGCCTTTGGAAGGGACTTTTCCGAAGAACTCTTCCACCATTTTCTGTATCTTTGGAATACGTGTTGAGCCACCCACAAGGATAACCTCATCAATGTCCGAAGCTTTCATGTTGGCATCCGCCAGTGCTTTGCGGCAGGGTTCTATGGTTGCCCTGAACTGCTCGTCGCATAATTGTTCAAATTTCGCACGAGTTAATTTCCTTACCAAATGCTTTGGCACACCGTCTACCGAGGTGATGTACGGCAGGTTGATATCTGTTTCGGCAGAACTTGAAAGTTCGATCTTGGCTTTTTCGGCAGCTTCTTTTAGGCGCTGCAATGCCATAGGGTCTTTACGCAGATCAATATTTTCTTCGTTTTTAAATTCCTCTGCCAGCCACTCGATCACGTTGTGGTCAAAGTCGTCGCCGCCAAGGTGGGTATCGCCATTGGTTGACTTTACTTCAAAAACGCCTTCCCCTAATTCGAGAATTGAAATATCAAAAGTGCCGCCGCCAAGGTCGTACACCGCCACTTTCAGATCGACAGTTTTTTTGTCAAGGCCGTAGGCGAGAGCAGCAGCGGTTGGTTCGTTGATGATACGCTTGACGTTCAGCCCGGCAATTTCTCCGGCTTCTTTGGTAGCCTGACGCTGCGAATCGCTGAAATAAGCCGGAACAGTGATAACGGCATCGGTTACCTCCTGGCCAAGATAATCTTCGGCGGTTTTTTTCATTTTCTGCAACACCATGGCTGATATTTCCTGGGGGGTATATAGGCGGTCGGTAATTTTTACCCTCGGCGTATTGTTTTCGCCACGTTCCACCTTAAACGATACCCGGTTGATCTCTTTGGTCATGCGGTCGTAGGTTTCCCCCATAAAGCGCTTGATCGAGTATACCGTGTTTTGCGGATTAGTGATTGCCTGGCGTTTTGCAGGGTCACCTATCTTGCGTTCACCATTGCTCGTAAAAGCAACGATAGAGGGAGTTGTACGCTTGCCTTCGCTGTTGGGGATCACAACGGGTTCGTTGCCTTCCATAACTGCCACACATGAGTTAGTTGTTCCTAAGTCAATTCCAATAATTTTTCCCATATTATATTTTCCTTTCTGATTAAATCTATTTGGTTTTGCGAGCTTATTTCAAGCATTATGCCAATATTTTCGCCAGGTATTTTCGGGAAAATATGGCATAAATAACAGGTGAAATTCATTCGAACATGACACGGAATAATGACAAAACGACAGAAAAAAGTAAAAGCCGGCTTATTTTGTTTGTGAGATAAGTAACAATAATTTCTCTGAAATTTTTTTCAATTCAGCATTTGAACAGGTGTAGTTATTGAAAATCAAGGCAAAAGCCAGCTCCTTGCCTCCTGCATTGGTCACATACCCGGCATAGGATTTTATTTTGTCCATGTTGCCGGTTTTTGCCTTAAGGTTTTTTTCGGCAACCGTATTTTTGAACATCGAAGCCATCCCTCCCGATTGACCTGCCACCGGGAGCGACTGAGTAAAAACCTTGTACGTTTTTTCTTTGCTGAGTACTCTGAGCATTTCGCACAACTGACGGGTACTAATCTTATTCTTTCTCGATAATCCGCAGGCATCTTCCATTTCAAAGCCTTTCAGGTCGACATTTTTTGATGCCCAGAAATTTTTCACGACTTCAATTCCTGCTTTTAACGAACCTTCGTTTTTCTTGTTCATCCCAAGCACTTTCAGAATAGCTTCAGCAAAAAGATTTACGCTTTTGGTATTTGTAGGCTTTATTATTTCGCCAAGTTTCGCCGAAAGATGTCTGGCAATCTGTCTTCTGGCCGCAGTATCCGTTATATTGTCCCATGACGTCATTCTGTCGGTTGTAACCGGACCATCCGCTTTAATACCTTTATTATATAGGTACGACGAAAACAATTTTGCAAAATACCCGGGGGGATCAGGTATCGAGCCGTCGACATCAAAATCGGATCTTCCATACGGGACCGTGCCATCCAGTATCCTCACATCCGTATATGGCTGACCGTAAATGACCACATTGTCGCCGCTGCCGGCTTCCGCTGTTGTCACATGATTAATAAAAGTAAGATCATCCATTACAGGTTTCATTTTTGTGAGTTTGGCAGAGCTGCCAATGCTGGGGCCCGCATCAAAATACAAACGGTAGTAATTTTCATAAACATTCAAGCCATAAGCTCCCGAAGCATAGTAGTTGCCGATATCTTCCCACAACCAACTTCCAGCCGCCGGATTTTCCTCAAAAACAGAGGCATCACCCACAATAGCTCCATTGATATGCAGAATGTGATTTTGCCGGAGTGCACGATAAAATTCTGAAAAAACACTGTCAATACCAACCGTATTATCAAAGCGCTGTGAACCTATTGTGGGGTCTCCGCCGCCTTTTATATAAAGATTTCCATGTAAATTTCCAGCCGAATCAATGGTGCCAGAGTACTCTAATTTAGTTTCAAAAACAAAAGATGACCCTAATATGGAAAGCGCCGCACCTGTCGTAACAATTTTCATGACCGAAGCCGGTTCAAGCACTATGTCGGGGTTATAAGCACATATCTGCTTTCCTGTTTCATTTTCAACAGCATAAAATCCCCAGGAAGCATTTTTCAAATCCGGATCTTTTTTCAATGCTTCTATTTCATTTTTTAACAAGATAACGGAGTTGTCGATATTTTGAGCGAAAGGAGCTGAGCAAAATATTAGAGAAATTATACAATAATAAATAAGTCGTCTCATAATAGTTTTTTACAAAGATAATAAAAGCTTTTGTACTCAGTGACGATGGGGGGCTACGCATAAGCCTGAGCTGAAAACAGTCACCCAGGAAGTAAAAAATCATTATGGTCATTTTGTCAGTGCAATATCCATGGCATATACTTTGAATAATGCCGGCTAAACTAAAAATTTTACCATTATGCAAAAAGGAAAGATAAACGTTCAGACAGAAAACATTTTCCCTGTGATCAAGAAGTTTTTATACTCCGACCATGACATTTTTTTAAGGGAACTTATTTCAAATGCGGTTGATGCCACCCAGAAACTGAAAATGCTCTCATCAATGGGAAAGTACAAAGAGGAACTTGGCGACCTGACCATTCAGGTTAGTGTGGACGAAAAGAAAAAAACGCTGACAGTAAAAGACCGGGGCATAGGGATGACGGCTGAAGAACTGGATAAATATATCAACCAGATAGCATTTTCGAGCGCGGAAGAGTTTCTGAAGACATACTCCGGCAAAAGTGAAGCCGACCAGCAGGCTCTTATCGGACATTTTGGTCTGGGCTTTTATTCGGCCTTTATGGTTTCGAAGAAGGTGGAAATACGCACCAAAACTTATCAGACAGAAGGCGACACCAAACCCATGAAATGGGTCTGTGATGGCAGCCCGGAATATACCATGACTGAATTAAAGAACCAGGAACGCGGATCAGAAATCATTCTGCATCTTGGGGAAGATTCTGAAGAGTATTGTCAGGAATCCCGGGTACTGGAAATCCTGAAAAAATATTGCAAGTTCTTACCTGTTCCTATTCAATTTGGCAAGGAAAAAACATGGGAAAAGGTTGAAGGCGAAAAAGACAAAGACGGCAACGACAAGCGCGTGGAAGTTGAAAAACCGCGCATAATCAACAACATAAATCCTGCATGGACAAAAAAGCCTGCAGATCTTAAAGAAGAAGACTATAACAGTTTCTACCACGAACTGTACCCGATGAATTTTGAAGAACCTATGTTTTATATTCATCTGAATGTGGACTATCCGTTCAAGCTCACCGGTATCCTTTATTTTCCTAAGGTAAAGCGCAATTTTGAAGTGCAGCGCGACAAGATACAGCTTTACTGCAACCAAGTCTTTGTGACCGATTCCGTTGAAGGCATCGTGCCTGATTTTCTTACCTTGATGCATGGAGTTATTGATTCTCCGGATATTCCGCTTAACGTGTCGCGTTCATACCTGCAGAGCGATCCCAATGTAAAAAAGATATCTTCGCATATCATGAAAAAGGTAGCCGACAAGCTTGAAGATTTGTTCAAGAATAAGCGCGAAGATTTTGAAAAAAAGTGGGACGACCTGAAAATCTTCATCATTTACGGTATGGTTACAGACGAAAAATTCTACGAACGGGCAGAAAAATTCTTTTTGTTTAAAAATACCGAAGATAAATATTTCACCTTCGAAGAATACAAAAAACATATCGAAGCTTTGCAGACCAATAAAGACAAAAAACTGGTCTACCTGTATACTTCAGACAAAGAAGAACAGTACGGCTTTATCAGTAGTGCCCGCGAACGTGGTTATGATGTGCTGATTATGGACAGCCCACTTGACATGCATTTTATTAACATGATCGAACACAAACTGGAAAATTCAACCTTTGCCAGGGTAGATTCTGATACCGTAGACAGGCTAATTGCCAAAGAAGAAGCTGCCATGTCGAAGATCAACGAAGACGAAAAGAACAAACTAAAAGAGATCATTGAACGCAATGTCCCCAAAGAAAAATTCCATGTGAATTTTGAATCTTTACAATCGGAAGATATGCCTTTTACGATCGTCCAGCCCGAATTTATGCGCCGCATGAAAGATATGGCAGCCATCGGAGGTGGCGGAATGCCCTTTATGGCAAACTTCCCGGAAACATACAATCTGGTTGTGAATACAAACAATGATTTTATGCTGAAAGTACTCAACGAAGCAGATGAAACAAAACAAAATGATCTGATAAAACAGTTTTTCGATCTGGCTAAACTGGCACAAAATCTATTGAAAGGCGAAGAACTGTCCGGATTCATTAAAAGGAGTATGTCTCTAATACCATGATGAGCAGGATACCTGAACTTTTTACAGATATTGATATCGACGACATCAGACAGGAGATTTTACTTGCAGAACTTGATACATCAGCAGAATTTCGGGTTCATATCGAAGAAAACCATACCGGAGACTGCGAAGCCAGAGCCGCAGAATTGTTCCTGAAACTTCAGATGGATCATACAGAGGAGCACAATGGCATATTAATATACCTGGCCCTGAAAAACAGAAGATTTTGCATTTATTATGATGATGGCATCCGAACAAAAATCCCAAAGGACTTTTGGGTAATGATAAACCAGAAATTCCTGAACCAGATTAGCAATCAGAATTATGTTGACGGCATCATAGAAGTTATTCATCAAACCGGAATTCATCTGAAAAAACTTTTTCCCCGCAAACCGGGCGATGTCAATGAACTTTCTGATAAAATTACCTTTAGTTAGAATTGCTCATCATATCTGGTCTATTTATCATATTTAATATTTCAAGGTATCCGGAAGCCTGCAACGTTCGGCTATTTGTGACCCTCATCCATAAAAGAGGAGGCAAAAGCCCCGTAAATGATCATTAAGAACAAAACCGGCTTATCTACAAACTACGGTCAGAGGTGATGGATTTTCGCTTCGGGAGAGATATTTCACTATAACCGGCAGCACCAAATACGGTATTTTTATTTCTGCCGAAATGTTAATTTTTTTATATTATAATTTTTTTATATTTTTATAAAAAAATAATCTTATGAAACTAATAACTAATTTCATTTCCGCATTTGATCAAAGGCTTATAAAACCCTTACTGATCACAAGTTGCCTGTTATGCTCATTTTATGGCTATTCACAGCAAAGTGTATCTATAAATAACAGCGGTGCACCCGCTGATTCTTCAGCCATACTCGATGTGAGCAACACATCAAAAGGCTTATTGATCCCGCGGGTTTCATTAACTTCCATTAATGATATCACAACTATTCCGAGTCCTGCAATTTCATTGCTGGTCTATAATACCAATGCTGCTATGAGTGGCGGTGGAGTTGGCTTCTGGTATTTTAACGGAAGTATCTGGGTTCAGGTGTTAGGAACACAGGGGCCTGCCGGGCCCACAGGAGCACAAGGGTTACAAGGTATTCAGGGGCCTACCGGTGCACAAGGATTACAAGGACCTACCGGAGTACAGGGATTACAGGGTGCTCAGGGTATTCAGGGCTTAACGGGTGCTACCGGACCGACAGGCTCACAGGGTTTACAGGGTATTCAGGGGCCTACAGGGCAACAAGGATTACAGGGTATTCAGGGACCCACCGGGGCACAAGGATTACAAGGACCTACCGGAGTACAGGGATTACAGGGTGCTCAGGGTATTCAGGGCTTAACGGGTACTACTGGACCGACAGGATCGCAGGGTTTACAGGGTATTCAGGGGCCTACCGGGCAACAAGGATTACAAGGCATTCAGGGACCCACCGGGGCGCAAGGAATACAAGGGCCTACCGGAGCGCAGGGATTACAGGGAATTACAGGCCCCTCCGGTGTACAAGGCATACAGGGCAATACAGGTGCTACAGGGCCATTGGTAAGCGGGACTACGGGACAAACATTGAGGCATGACGGAACTACCTGGGTGGCGAATAGCAAGTTATATAATAATGGGACAAACATTGGAATAGGCACAACATCGCCTGCTGCATTGCTTCATACCAACGGCACAGGATCAGGGGATGGCAATATTTTGTTTACCGGCTCCTATAAATTGTCCAATGCGGGTCCAGCACCCGCATCCGGAAGCGGAACCCGCCTGATGTGGTATCCAGACAAGGCAGCTTTCAGAGTAGGACATGTTTTTGGATTGAATTGGGAAACAGACAGTATTGGTTGGTTTTCGGTTGCTATGGGAACTGATTCTAAAGCAAAGGGTATGTACGCAACTGCTTTGGGCAGTTTTTCTAATGCATTTGGAAATTACTCCACCTCGATTGGCCCGAATACGTATTCCTCTGGAGATTTTTCAATTGCCATGGGATTTCAGACGACTGCTTCAGGTAGTTATTCCACAGCAATGGGTTATTTTACAACAGCTCCATCATATGATGAATACGTGATAGGATCATATAATACGATTTATGCTCCACTTAGTCAGTCAGCCTGGAATTCAACTGACCGGCTGTTTGTTATTGGTAACGGAACCACGGAAGGAGCCAGAAGTAATGCATTGACGGTACTTAAAAACGGCAATATTGGTATCGGAACATCGGTGCCGTCCTCCAAACTGGAAGTTAATGGCTCAATTAAGATAACAGATGGCACACAAGGGACAAACAAAGTGCTGACATCTGATGCTAATGGTCTTGCAAGCTGGCAATCAGCCAGTGCTTATGTCGGGCCGACTGGACCAACCGGACCAACAGGACCGGCAGGGGCGCAAGGTATTCAGGGGCCTACCGGGGCGCAAGGCACTCAAGGCATACAAGGCAACACAGGGCCAACAGGACTTATCGGTGCTACAGGTGCCACCGGGCCATTGGTAAGCGGAACCACAGGACAAACATTGCGACATGACGGAACCACCTGGGTAGCGAACAGTAAATTATATAATGATGGCACGAACATTGGCATTGGTACAACATCTCCATCGGCTTTGTTGCATGCAAATGGTACCGGTACGGGTGAAGGCAATGTACTGTTTACTGGATCTTACAAATCGATAAGCCCCGGGCCTGCACCAGCATCAGGCGCCGGAACCAGATTAATGTGGTATCCTGATAAAGCAGCTATAAGAGCAGGATATACAGACGGTTTATTCTGGGATAAAGATAGTATTGGTAATTTTTCCACAGCATTTGGTGTTAACACAAAAGCCAAAGGCAATACATCTACCGCTTTGGGGAACACAACAACTGCCTCAGGAGATAACTCTATCGCCATGGGAAATAATTCGAATGCCAAAGGAAATAATTCAGTTTCTATTGGATATTTTACTAATGCAACCGGCAATTTCTCCACTTCATTTGGATCATTTACCACTGCTTCCGGGCCATTTTCAACAGCCGGAGGTTACAATGCTTCTGCTTCAGGCTATTATTCAACTGCTTTGGGCTACAGTCCTGCTGCTTCGGGATCCAGTTCTATGGCTTTGGGTTATAATACCGTTTCACCATCATTTTGTGAAACTGCTATGGGAAGCTGTAATACAACTTACGTACCCGGAAGCAGCACTTCGTGGATTTCGGGCGATCGTCTCTTTGTAATTGGCAATGGCACTGGATCTACCTCAAGAAGCGATGCTCTGACAATTTTAAAAAACGGAAATATGGGATTAGGCACATCTTCGCCCACCTCTAAACTTCAGGTAACCGGAAATGGAGCGTTTACAGGCACGGTATCAGGTGCTAATGCCGTTGATAATGATGATTTCATTACGAAAGGACAATTTTTATCCTCGAGCCTTTGGGATACAGCGGGTCAGAATATTTATAACAAAAATACAGGCAATGTCGGGATAGGAACGTCCGCACCCACAGCATTGCTACAGACATACGGTACAGGTACCGGAGCAGGGAATGTATTATTTGTCGGATCCTATAAGTCCTCCGGCCCGGGCACAGCGCCGGCATCAGGCTTAGGTACGCGCATGATGTGGTATCCCGATAAAGGAGCGTTCAGGGCAGGACATATTGCTGCTTCCAATCCCAATTGCTGGGATACAGACAGCATAGGCAATTTTTCAGTAGCTTTCGGGTTCAATACAAAAGCAAAAGGCATTGTCGCTACAGCAATGGGTGACCAAACTACAGCAACAGGAAATTATTCCACTGCCATGGGTTATGGAACTATTGCTACCGGTATTGCTTCAACCGCAATGGGAAATAATACAACAGCTTCTGACTATTATTCAACAGCTATGGGTAATGCTACTACTGCTTACGGTCAGAGTTCAACAGCCATTGGCAGCCATTCTTTTGCGGAAGGCGTTATATCTACTGCGATTGGAAATTACGCCTATGCACCATCGTTTTGCGAAACCGTTATTGGTCAGTACAACTTCGTCGGATCAACAGGAAATAATGGAGCATGGGTTTCTACTGATCGCCTGTTTGTTATTGGAAACGGTACATCTTCCACTGTAAGAAGCAATGCGATGACCATATTAAAAAACGGAAACACAGGCTTAGGTACGGATGTCCCTGCTGCCTTGTTACATACATCGGGCACAACCACCGGCGGAGGCAATGTGCTTTTTGAAGGTTCATTTAAATCCTCAAACCCAGGTGCAGCGCCGGCATCAGGGGCGGGTACACGCATGATGTGGTACCCGGATAAAGCAGCTTTCAGAGCCGGATATGTTGATGGGGCATATTGGAATACGGATAGCATAGGAAATTTTTCGGCTGGTTTTGGTTACAATACCAGGGCAAAAGGAAATTATTCAACTGTCTCGGGTTATTATTGTCAGGCTTTTGGAAACTATTCTGTTGCCATGGGTGATTTAGCCAAAGCCTGGGGAGAGGGTTCTACCGCTTTTGGCAGTAGCTCAAAGGCTTCAGGAACCAATGCTACGGCTCTGGGCTGGGCGGCAATGGCTTCAGGTAATTATTCCTTTGCTGCCGGATATAATCCAACCGCGTTGGGAACCTATTCCGTGGCTCTCGGATGGATGGCATACGCTAATAATTTAGCAGGTAGCGCTATCGGCTATGGTACAACAACTTTTGGCCAATACGCTACCGCCCTGGGTTATCAATGTACTGCTTCAGGCTCCACCTCTGTGGCAATAGGTAACAATACGGCAACTACCGGTAATTATTCTATAGCTATGGGAAGTTTTACTACAACTCCCTCGGCCTATGAAATGGTGGTAGGAAGATATAATACCTCTTACACTCCGGGCAGTTCCACCACCTGGAATACCAGCGACCGGCTTTTCGTTATCGGTAATGGTACCGGTACCACGGCGCTCAGCAATGCCATGACCGTAATGAAAAACGGCAAAGTAGGTATTGGTACCGATGCTCCCGTTGAAATGCTGCATGTGAGAAATACCAGCGGAACTGCCAGAATAAGGATAGCTGCAGCTGACAGCACCCTGGCCGAAATGAACTTTTTTCAGGATGCCATATACAAAGGCGCCATCGGGTTTGACAATACATCAGAAAACATATATATTTACCAGGCAGGAAATATCAATTTCAAGAACGGCCGCATCGGGATACAGTCTGTGAACAATCCAAACTATGCCATTGAGTTACCCAACAGCACTGTAATTGGAACCGGCTCAGGCCGGGCTTACGCCTGGACCACCTATTCGGATGAAAGGATAAAAAGCGATGTTAAAGAAATCAACTACGGTATTGATGCTGTGCTGAAACTAAAACCAGTGAGCTACCTGCAACACAACTCAACAACGGAAAACGGAAAAATAGTGGTAGATAATGCAGGTGTAAACAACATCGGATTTATTGCTCAAGACATTTACAAAATTATTCCTGAAATAGTCAACAAACCGAAAAATGAGGAAAACACACTGTGGAGCATGTCGTACGAAAAACTTGTGCCTGTGCTCACCAAAGCCATACAGGAACAACAGGGAATCATAGAATCACAAAAATCACAAATCGGAAAACTCGAGGCGCAAAACTCAGAAATCATGAAAAGACTGGAGGCTTTGGAACAAAATTATGGGGTTGTCTGGAAGTAAGTGAGCCTGGTAGGTCAGGAGGTTTTAGGCGGTTAGGAAAATATCGGGATCATTAATGAGCCATCTCGCAGGTTCGGGCAAAAATACAGGGAGGCAGGGAGTCCTACGCGGTAGGCACACATAAGAAAAATCGGAAAATACCTTCTTATGGATTTGCCATGTAACTGCTGATGAAAAAATAATTAGGTATTTATTAGCCCAATAAAAATAATTACTATTTTTGTTGTAAATCTTACTCAGATGAAATACAAAAAGACTTTTTTTTTCTTTGTTTTTTTCTTTATTTTTTTGGCCGCGAAATCACAATCATTTGATGAGTTGCTGATCAGAGGTTTTACTAATTTTCAGAATAACAAAATAAACGAGGCTGTTGATAACTATACACAGGCTTTGGCAATCAAACCTGACCATGGCGATACGTATTTTAACCGTGCCATCTGCTATGTAAAACTTGAAAAGTACAAAGAGGCTATCAACGATTATTCGCAGGTTATTGCCTTAACAGCGGATGATGTCAACGCTTATCTTAACCGGGGAATGCTCTATATTGAAATAAATAAAAATGAAAATGCACTTGCTGACTTCAACAAAGCCATTGAATTAAAACCTGACTTTACGAATGCTTATTATCAGAGAGGCCTTTTATACCAAAAGACGGGTAAGGATTCCTCAGCAATGAATGATTATAAAATGTTCATCACCCTGCTCCCCCGGTCCGTTGCCGGATATGAGGCTCTTGCCCAACTATACGACTACATGGAAGAATATGATGCCGCAATAAAAAGCTATACAGACATCATCAGCCTGGATTCAACATACGCAAAAGCCTATTACAACAGGGCATACGATTATGACCTGGTAATGAAAACAAACGAGGCCATAGCCGATTATTCAAAAGCGATCGAATTCAATGAAAAATATGCCGACGCCTATTTTAACCGTGCATATATTTATAATGACCTTAACATGTTCGATAAATCTATTGCGGACTACACCAAAGTGATTGAACTTGAACCGGAAAGCCCTGACGCCTATTTAAACCGCGGTATCGCAAAAATTAATGCAGGCAGAAAATACGAAGGGTGCTCCGATATACAAAAAGCAGCTTCTTTGGGCGACAAAACAGCCAAAAAATATTATTCGGTCAACTGCAAATAAATGGTCAGAAAAATATCAACTATATTTCGGAAAATTTTCTATTTTTATTATGAGGGCTTCTGTAGTATGACCGTCGGAAAAAAACTGTGGACTATTATTCTGATTAAACTTTTTATCATGTTCGTTATCCTTAAGCTTTTTTTCTTCCCGGATTTTCTGAAAACACGATTTGAAAATGACGAACAGCGCGGAAATTATGTTATGGAACAACTTACAACACCTAAAACAAATTAATTGTGATTTTGGATATTGATTTAGCATTAGTAGACTGGTCAAGGGCTCAATTTGCACTAACGGCTATTTACCATTGGTTTTTTGTACCCCTCACCCTTGGGCTTTCCTTTATGATCGCGATAATGGAAACCATATATGTGCGCACAGGAAAAGAAGAATGGAGGCGCATCACAAAATTCTGGATGAAATTATTCGGGATCAATTTTGCTATCGGAGTTTCCACCGGGATCATACTTGAGTTTGAGTTCGGCACCAACTGGTCAAATTACTCCTGGTTTGTCGGGGATATCTTTGGCGCACCGCTGGCCATCGAAGGCATTTTGGCATTTTTCCTTGAATCAACATTTATTGCTGTTATGTTTTTCGGATGGAAAAAAACCAGTAAAAAATTCCATCTGACGTCAACCTGGCTGGTGGCTTTCGGATCCAACCTTTCCGCCTTATGGATACTTGTAGCCAATTCGTGGATGCAATACCCGATTGGCATGCATTTCAATCCTGAAACCGCCCGAAGCGAAATGCTCAATTTTTGGGAAGTATTGCTGTCGCCGGTTGCCGTAAACAAATTTTTACATACGATCACCTCATCCTATGTCGTGGCCGCCTTATTTGTCGTCTGTGTCAGTTCGTGGTACCTGCTCAAAAAACGCGAGCTGATGCTGGCAAAAAAGAGCATGATCATCGCCTCTGTGTTTGGTTTGATGTCCGCATTATTTGTGGCGATGACCGGCGACGGTTCGGCATACATGGTTGCACAAAAACAGCCTGCCAAACTGGCTGCCATGGAAGGGCTTTACCAGGGAAAAGACGGCGCCGGGCTTATCGCATTAGGTATCCTGAAATCAGGAGCCAATAAAGACAGCATCGATAATTTCCATTTCAAAATCGAAATTCCTAAAATGTTGTCGCTGTTGGGCTACCGCACTGCAGACGCCTATGTTCCCGGCCTTAAAGACCTGACCGATGGTAACAAAGAAAAAAACATCCTGTCCGCCGGCGAAAAAATGGAAAAAGGCAGGCTGGCCCTGGCATCACTTAAAGCATTCAAAGATTTTAAAAAATCAAAAAATGAAACCAAAGCTGATTCTGCCCTGCAAATTTTCCGGGCCAATGAGCCATATATGGGCTATGGCTACCTGAGCCACCCCGACAACATCATACCCAACGTGCCCATGACATTTTACAGTTTTCATATCATGGCAATGCTGGGTTTTCTTTTCATTTTAGTGTTTATGGCCGCTTTATATCTGACCCTGAAAGACAAAGTTGGCAATAAAAAGTTCCTATTAAAAATACTGATGTTTGGCTTCCCTCTCGGATTCATCGCATCCGAAAGTGGATGGATTGTTGCCGAAGTGGGCCGGCAACCCTGGGCCATTCAGGACCTGCTCCCTGTTTCTGTTGCCACCACGCATATAGACGCAACAGCCGTTATGACAACATTTATACTTTTTGCCATTTTATTCACTGTGCTTTTAATAGCCGAAATCAGCATCATGGTTAAGCAAATAAAAATAGGACCGAAAGGAGGCGAAAATGTTTGAAAGCTGCAGTTATTTGTTTTTGCAACAGTATTGGTGGGTGATCGTTTCGCTGCTTGCAGCCCTGTTCATTTTCCTGAGCTTTGTCCAGGGCGGGCAAACCCTGTTTGGCTCTTTGTCAAAAAGCGAAGAAGAAAAAACCATGCTTGTCAACGCTACCGGGCGAAAGTGGGAATTTACCTTTACCACGCTGGTAACCTTTGGGGGAGCCATGTTCGCCGCATTTCCAAAATTTTATGCAACTAGCTTCGGCGGAGCCTACTGGGTATGGATAGCTATATTATTCTGCTTCATCATTCAGGCTGTATCTTATGAATTCAGGAAAAAACCGGGTAACTTTCTCGGCTCAAAAACTTATGAAACCTTTTTATTTATCAACGGCAGCATCGGCATTTTTCTTATCGGCCTTGCTGTTGGGACATTCTTCACCGGATCTGCTTTCAGGCTGAACGAAATGAACCAGGTGGAATGGCTCAATAATACCCGCGGCCTCGAAGCTGTTTTCAATTTCAGGAATGTGTCTTTGGGACTTGCGGTATTTTCGCTGGCACGGGTTTTAGGCGCTTTGTATTTTATTAATAATATTGATGATGATATTATTTATGCCCGTTCCAAAAAACAGCTCATTTACAATACGGCTGTGTTTCTCCTGTTCTTCCTGACATTCGTAGTTATGCTGCTTTTACAGGATGGTTTTGCTTATGATAATCAGGGTACAGTTACCAGAGAGCCCAATAAATATTTGCACAATCTGTTAGAAATGCCTGCAGTACTCATCATTTTCCTCGCAGGAGTATTGCTGGTACTCACGGGTATCATTAGTACCCTAATCAAGAAAAGCAAAAAAGGTATCTGGTTCTCAGGATCAGGCACAATACTGACCGTTTTTGCCTTACTATTGGCGGCAGGCCTTAACCATACATGTTTTTATCCCTCCTATGCCGATTTGCAGAGTTCACTGAACATAGAAAACAGTTCGTCAAGCAAATACACGCTTACGGTAATGAGCTATGTTTCACTGTTTGTCCCCTTTGTTATCCTTTATATATTTTTTGCCTGGAGGGCTATCGACAGAAAGAAGATCGACAGACAGGAAATGTTTGATTCAGAACACAAATATTAATTAAATTAAATATGTACGATTCATTTTTAGCATCTGTTATTTGGTACCTGAGCTGGCCTCTTTTTATTTTTATTTGCTATCAGCTTATAAAACTTGCCATCAATTATTTTGAAAAAAAACACACGATATAAATTAAAAAGCAAACACCATGTCACATATAGTAAGCATTTCAGAAGCAGCTTCGATCGGGATACATGTTATCGTGCTGATCGCACGGTCTAAAAACAATAACATGAATGTAAAAAAATTGTCCGAGCTTACCGGGGCATCCAAAAATCATATTGCTAAGGTTATGCAACGTATGGTTAAGGACAATTTCGTAAAATCCACACGCGGCCCCGCCGGAGGCTTCATCCTGAATAAATCGCCCCAGGATATTTCACTGCTGAATGTCTATGAATCCCTTGAAGGGGAAATGGCCATTTCGAAATGTCCGTTTGACCATCAGATTTGCCCGTTCGATGAATGTATGATGGGAGGCATCATTCACAAGGTAACTGATGAATTACACGAATACTTTAGAAATAAAAAAATCAGCGACCTGATGTAATACCAATACTCAATATGTAATATCCTCGCCAAAAGCGGGACTAAACATATTGAAGAGCGGCATTTACCTTTCTAAAATATAAATTAGCCTCTGTACTAATTTATATTAAGGGCACCTCTAAAAACTTCAAATTTCTTCGTTCGTCTTCGTTCTTCAAATCCCCATGTACGATCAGTACACTGCGGTTTTCAGAACTTTGACTGCCTCGAACTTTTTGTTTTTAGAGGCGCCCGATCCAAGTTATTAGAGATGCCCATTAAGAATTGGCATTATTTCCTTTTTTTTTCTGACAAAATAATTATCCCCTATTCCCTCTTATTATAAATTACTTCGTTAACATCCTGGATTTAAATTTTTTATTATTAAGAATAAAAAATGTTTTTGTATTTTCAACTATTATTTATACATTTGCATATTTATTTGCCTATTTATGATAAATACAAATTAAAACTGATATGAAAAGAACAATTATTAAGATCGATGAAAAAAAATGTACCGGCTGTGGCATTTGTGTGAGTGGCTGCCACGAAGGCGCCCTGCAAATAATTGAGGACAAAGCACGGCTTGTCAGCGAACTGTTTTGCGACGGCTTAGGCGCCTGCATTGGGGAATGCCCCGAAGGAGCCATCACCCTTGAAGAACGGGAGGCACAACCTTACAGCGAAATTCAGGTGATGGAGCGTATCACCAAATCCGGAAAAGCGACCATCATGGCACACCTCCGCCATTTGCGCGATCATAACGAAAAAGAATATGTAAAGCAAGGCATACAATACCTGCAGGACCACAACATATTTCCCGAAATAATAAACGAATTCAAAATGGAAACACATAATACAGATCACGGACATCACCATGGCGGCGGTTGCCCCGGATCAAAAATGATGGATTTCACCAAAAATGAAAGTAACAACAACAGCAGTTCCTCAACCATTGTCGAAACACAATTGCGCCAATGGCCGGTTGAAATGCATCTGCTCAACCCGGCGGCTTCCTATTTTCAGAACGCGGATCTTTTAATAGCCGCAGATTGTGTGGCTTTTTCGTACGGCAATTTTCACAACGACTTCCTCAAAGGAAAATCATTAGCCATCGCATGCCCGAAACTTGATTCAAACACCGAATCGTATATCGAAAAAATAAAAATGATGATCGACGAATCAAAAATAAATACGATCACGGTCATCATGATGGAAGTACCTTGTTGCGGAGGTTTGTTACAAATTACAAAAATGGCCCTGCAGCATGCTTCACGCAAAGTTCCCGTTAAAGCAGTGTACATCAGCATTCAGGGGAAAATTTTAAAAGAAGAATGGATTTAATTTATTATATTTACAATTAAAAAAAGGAGGAAAATTATGAGCATGTTTTGTTATCAGTGCCAGGAAACCGCAAAGGGCACAGGATGCACCATCAGCGGTGTTTGCGGAAAAAAAGAAGATGTTGCAAATCTTCAGGATATGCTGATCCATATTTTGAAAGGTATATCATTATACAGCACGGAAGCCCGCAAGGCCGGATTTACCGATAATAAACTCGACAGGTTTGTGATCGAGAGTTTATTTACAACAATTACCAATGCCAATTTTGATAAAGATGCCTTTTACGCGAGAATACGCAAAGCCCTTGAATGGCGGGAGCAAATAAAGAACGTATGCCTGTCAAAAGGCGTAGATGTTTCGAATATCACGCATGATGCTGCGGTCTGGTCCGGTGTTTCAAACGAAGAATTTGATAAAAAGTCAACAACCATAGGAACCTTATCTTATCCGGATGAAGACATTCGTTCACTTGTGCACCTTGTCCTGTTTGGTCTCAAAGGTATGGCCGCTTATGCAGAACATGCTTCCAATTTAGGTTTTGAAAATGAAGAGTTGCATACTTTTATTCAACACGCACTTGCCGAGATCACACGCGACGATCTTGATGCAAACTACCTTGTTTCAATGGTTATGGAATGTGGTAAAAACGGCGTCAATGTGATGGCCCTGCTGGATGGCGCCAACACCTCACGTTACGGCAATCCGGAGATCACCAAAGTAGATATCGGTGTGCGCAACAAACCGGGGATACTGATCAGCGGGCACGACCTGCGCGACCTTGAAGACCTGCTCGACCAGACCGAAGGCAGCGGAGTAGATGTCTATACCCACAGCGAGATGCTTCCTGCACATTATTATCCTTTCTTTAAAAAATATAAAAGTTTTGCCGGCAACTACGGTAATGCATGGTGGAAACAACGTGAAGAATTTGAAACCTTCAACGGCCCTGTTCTTTTTACAACAAACTGTCTTGTCCCACCACTTGCAAATGCTACCTACAAAGACAGGGTATACACTACGGGTGCAGCAGGCTTTACCGGATTTAAACACATTGCCGACCGTGAACTTACAGGGAAAAAAGATTTTTCTGAGATTATAGCTCACGCAAAAAAATGCCAGCCACCTGCACAAATTGAAACAGGTGAAATCATCGGCGGGTTTGCCCATGAACAAGTATTTGCTTTAGCTGATAAAGTAGTGGAAGCCGTGAAAAGCGGCGCTATCCGCAAATTCGTGGTGATGGCCGGCTGCGACGGCAGGATGAAAGACCGTGACTATTACACCCAGTTTGCGCAAAAACTGCCTAAAGACGTTGTCATACTTACAGCAGGCTGCGCCAAATACCGTTATAATAAATTACCGCTTGGAGATATCAACGGCATTCCAAGAGTGCTGGATGCAGGACAATGCAACGATTCTTACTCTCTCGCATTGATCGCGCTGAAACTAAAAGAAGTCTTCCAACTGAAAGACATCAACGAACTGCCCATCGCATACAACATTGCATGGTATGAGCAAAAAGCAGTTATTGTATTGCTTGCCCTGCTTTATCTCGGTGTGAAAAACATACATTTAGGCCCTACCCTGCCCGGGTTTTTATCTCCGAACGTGATTAAAGTCCTTGTCGAAAATTTCCAGATCGGAGGCATCACAAATCCGGATGATGATATAAAAGCACTTTTGTAAAAAATTAAAAAGCGGGGAAATCTCCGCTTTTTTAATGTGTTTTATTACCCGGGCATTCGGGTTTGGTCATTAACCCGTATTCCGCATTAAAGATTTTCTAATACGTAGCATTAGGAATAATTAAGTATAATTAACTGTTTTTAAATAACTTATAATATTAATTTTTAATGCGGAATCGACAAAGTAACTGTAATCCCGGCAATTAAAAATTGCCAGGAACATTTACTAAGTCGGGGTTACCCCCCGACACTCCCGACCTTCGGTGCGGGACAGGTTCGTGTGCGGGACGGGCAGATTCAACCCGCAATCCTGCGCGCTACTCAATAGTTCACTACGTTCCTATTGCGTAATCTGGGTTAAAATAAATTTCCTGATAATGCTTTTCGCATTGAATATATTTCTAAATTAGCACGTTTTATTTACCTATTAAACTCTAAAACTATGTCAAATATTGATTGGAAAAACCTGCCTTTCGGTTACGTGAAAACCGATTACAATGTACGCTGTTACTGGCGTAACGGCTCATGGGGCAAACTCGAGATCTCTTCATTGGAATACATAAACATGCATATGGCAGCTACCTGTCTTCATTATGGGCAGGAAGCTTTTGAAGGTATGAAGGCCTTTGGTTGCAAAGATGGAAATATCCGCGTATTCCGCTGGGAAGAAAACGCAAAACGATTGCAGCGTTCTGCTGCCGGAATATTGATGCAGCCCGTTCCCCTTGAACTGTTCAAGGAAGCTATGGAAACAGTCATAAAACTGAACATGCCGTATGTTCCGCCACAGGAAACAGGATCATCCCTTTATATCAGGCCATTGCTGATAGGCACAGGGGCCAAGGTAGGTGTTTCACCTGCTGACGAGTACATGTTCATGATTTTTGTCACCCCTGTCGGCCCTTACTTTAAAGAAGGTTTTAAACCTGTAACTGCGCAGATCATCAGAGATTACGACCGTGCAGCTCCGCTGGGAACAGGAACGATAAAAGTCGGTGGTAATTATGCTGCCAGTCTTGTTGCCGGTATGCGCGCACATGACGAAGGATATTCAACGGCCCTTTTCCTCGACGCAAAACAAAAGAAATACATTGACGAAGCCGGCCCTGCTAATTTCTTTGGTATTAAAGGAAATACTTACGTTACACCAAAATCATCATCTATCCTGCCATCGATCACCAATATGAGCCTCCGGACCCTTGCTGAAGATATGGGAATGAAAGTGGAAGAAAGACCCGTGCCAGTTACAGAACTCAGCGAATTTGAGGAAGTCGGCGCATGTGGTACTGCAGCGGTTATTTCGCCTCTCAAAAAAATTCAGGACCGCGATAACGGAACAGTGTACGAGTATTGTAAGGATGGCAATGCCGGTCCTGTTTCAACAAAATTGTACAACAGGCTGCGTGCCATTCAATATGGCGATGAGCCTGATAAATTCGGATGGATACACATCATTAAATAGAGTTTGTCCATAATGTCCGACTTCATCGTTATTCTTGTTTTGAAAACAGTCATCCGCCGCGGCGGACTTTGTGCATACCTTTGAGTTAGAAGCAAACCGAAATAAGTATTGCCATGATGTATGAGAACTTAAAAGCAATTAAACGAGGTGGTAACATTAGTGATCCTTTTTTGTGCTTGTAAACAGAAATTCGCTAAGGATAAAGTATTAAATAGCAATGATTCATTATCGACATAACGACTAATGAATATGCAATTATGTTTGTGAACATTGTTTAATATTTATAAGTATCTATTATGGAAATAAGAAAAGTGAAGATTATCCTATAACAAAAGAAACAATTGAAAAAGGGAGTTTGTTAGAAACAAATAATGCAGCAACAAGGCAAAAATTTCCGTGACGAACAAAATTAACCACTAATATTTTTCATTATGAAAAAATTCTTGCAAACAATGATTATTTTTAAAATAAGTTCTTTGATTATTTTCAATTTGATTTTAATGCTATCATCCGTAAATGCGGTTGGACAAGTCTATAAAAAGACCATTTTCTCCACCCCTATCGACCTACAGAATATAAATATTTTTGACCCGCATTATACAATATCCATTGAGGCTACTTCATCAGCGATTATTAGTATCGTTTTTGTTGATTATATTTATCTTGATAAATATAGTCCACTCGCTTCGACTGTAAATTACATGACAATTCCTTCGACTCATTTTAGCCAAATTGTAGGCTTCTTTAAGAAATATATCGAATGGCATGAATTAGCAATATCCAATAATGTTGATTTAACAAAATCAATAGGTTCAATTGATGCTTCAAATGTAATGTGCGTTCGGCAAGATAAAAATAATATATTATTCGGACCTGACACAACTTTTAATAATGGTCAAATAAAATTTGATTATGATAATAATGAATTAAATATTACCTCAGATTGTCTTAGAGCTACATATGATTATACAGGATGTAAAGCAGTTGCAAATGCTCTTACTGGCAGTAATTTTGAGAAGTTAAAAGTAGAAATTGATCAGAAGGTAAAATTATGGGATAAGTTCAAATAAAAAAAGATGATATGAGTAAATATGGTAAAAATCGAGGATTTTATTCTATTAATTATACTACTTTTTATTTCACAGCTTCTGAATCTGTCAATAAAATTCGAGAATTAAATAAATTCTTTGAAAAAGATGATATTTCGCTTGAAGATGAATACATCGTGAAAAGTATCGTTTATAATACCCAAAGGCTGGCAATAACTACAATTATTTTTAGTGCAATGACGCTTGAATCCTATATTAATTACTATGGTTCACAAAAATTGCCAAAGAATTATTTTGAAAAGCATCTTGATAATCTTGATTTAAAATCAAAGTGGATCGTATTACCAAGGCTCATTACTGGGCAGGAAATTGATTTAGGTGGTAAAGCCTTTGCATTATTTTCAGAATTAATTTCTTTAAGAAATAAATTAGTGCATGACAAGTATAAAATAATAAAAGAATCCTTACCAGAAGAGAAGGACTCACTTTGGGAAACAGATGCATATTCTTCAATAGAATGTGTTAAATTAATGATTAATGAATTAAAAAAGATAGACAACAGCGTTTTTACAGAATGGATAGAATAAGATGCCCGGTTGCTAATGCCAAGGCTTACTGCAATGCGCTCCGTCCTTCGTGGATAGTAACGCAGTGGACAGAAACAGTACTTCTTTTATTTAATGCAGTTAAGCACAGCAGCAATCCGCAGGACGTAATGTGCCATTATTAAGAAACTGTTTGGATTTTTTAAAAAATAAAACAATGTGTATAAGTATGTTAACAACTAATTGATAATCAGCAGGTTGGCTGAATAATAAGACGTATCTTTATGATTATTAACCAAATAAGTCATATTGATATGAAAAATTACCCAACCAACCTAACCGAAAATCAATGGCAAGTTATGAAAAAATTTTTAAATGATGAAAGAAAACGTAAACATAGTATCAGGGAAATCTTTGATGCAATATTTTACTTGCTTAAAACTGGCTGCCAGTGGAGAATGTTGCCACTTCACTTTCCTCCATGGGGTACCGTCTACTACTATTACAGCCAATGGAAAAATAATGGTTTAATTGAAGAGATACACGAAGCCGTGAGAAACCTTGTTCGCAAAAAAGCTGGTCGTCAGGAAAGCCCGAGTGCTGCAATAATTGATAGTCGTTCCGTTAAATCAACAAGGTCTGGCGGCGAATGCCGAGGCGTTGATGGAGGAAAAAAAACAAAAGGGAGAAAACAGCACATTGTCACCGACACACTTGGTCTTCTGTTAGTGGTGGTGGTTCATGCTGCAAACATTCACGACAGCAAAGCTGCGCAAGATATAATAAGTCGCTTAAGAGGTCGATTCGACAGGCTTTCCAGAATCTTTGCAGACGGAGGATACAGAGGCGAGCTTGTAGATAATGTGAAAAGAATTTTTGGATGGGTTATAGAAATCGTTCTGAGAACTGACCACGAAAAAAACTTCGTAGTTTTGCCAAAAAGATGGGTGGTAGAACGAACCTTTTCCTGGTTTGAAAGCTACAGAAGACTCAGTAAAGACTACGAATACCTGACGGGAACAAGTGAAACAATGATTCAATTAGCTATGATCAGATTAATGCTTAACAGACTTGATAAATAAAATCCAAACAGTTTCTAAAACAACATATTTTATGAAAAAGATAATTTTACTAATAATATTAACTATAATTTGTGCGAATGTTTATGCTCAAGATGCAACAGTTATATATAAGAATACTGCCAATTCAACAGTTACTATTGAAACAGACAACGGATTAGGTTCTGGATTTTTTGTTGGAGAAAATATAATTGCAACAAATTATCACGTGATTGAAGGTGCCACAACAGCATATTGTTATACTAATAATTCGACAACTAAATACAAAATTGAAGGATATTTAGCAGCGGATAAATCGGTTGATCTTATTCTATTAAAAGTCATTGGCTTGACAAGCCCGTCAATTAAGCTCGCCACAGCAACAGTAACTCCCGGTCAAAAGGTTTACGTTTTGGGAAGTCCAAAAGGGCTTCCAGCTACAATTTCTGACGGAATTGTAAGTGGATTAAGAGATTTTGAAGGGTATAAATTAATCCAGATTACTGCGCCAATCTCACCCGGTAGTAGTGGAGGACCTGTATTAAATTCATCTGGCGAATTAATCGGAATTTCTGTTGGACAATTTGCAAATGGTCAAAACTTAAATTTCGCTATTCCAAAAACAAACCTTGAATTATTACTTAGTTTTAAGAAGACCTATGCATTACCGATTACTTCATTGTATAATACGAAGAAAAAATCCCCCGAAAATGAAACTAATTATTACGGTAAAGATAAAATATTTAACATTGGTATTTTTAAACGAGGAACACCCGGTTTGAGTCTTGATTATTTAGCAAATATAAAAGGAAATTCTGTTTTCTTTTTTACTTATGAACACGAAAGTGATGAACAAAGATATCAGACAATTTGGTTGGAAGATTACAGATTAGTAGATTTAGAAACAGGTGAAATTTATTATTTCAACGGAAGTGATTTACCTAAAAAAGATGATCCTAGAATAATTTATAACGGAACTAAAACAAGATTTTGTGTTTTTTTTGATAGACTACCGCCAAGCGTAAAAAACTTCAGCCTAATGGAAGGAGAATGTTCTGAAACTTCATTCTGTTTTTTAAATATAGATTTGAGCGACTATTATGAAACATCTGATTGGGACTCCAAGTTATATATAAATACAGATGAGGAAGGTACAGTTGCTTTTTATACCGCCTACGATTTGAAAGGCGGAGAGATAAGTATATATATTGAAGGATATTATGTAGGAAAATTAACTAAGTTTTTTAAAGATAAAACTGCCACACCACAATGCGGACAAGAAGGAACTTTAACAATAAGGTTAGAAGCTGGAACATATAATTATACAGCTTCTAATAATAAATTCAATTGGAAAGGGCAAATAACAATTACAAAAAACGGATGTTTCAGACAAGGATTAAAGGATTAAAGCTACGTAATAGCTTTATTTGCATCAAAGTGACTTACAATGAATGAAGCACCAGTAGACATACAAAAACTATTTTACCATCCAATATGCAATGAACCAGAGATAGATAAAATTTTTAATATAATTAACCCTGTTAAAGCTTAAATCGCAAACTTCTATCGCTTAATTCGGGTTTAATATTTCCTTTCATCATTCAGCATGCCCCTGACGTATTCCTCTACAAGGATCAGTTTGCCTGATTCATTATAATATTCCCACATTCCATCCTGCGGGTAATCCCTGGTCGCTTTGTTCTGAATCTTTTTTCCCTGCTCTTCCACCTGTCCATTCTCATAATATTCTTTATAAGAATACAATCTGGATTTGACGTCGATCAGGTCGAACAGTATCTTCGGATTGCCATTTTCGTAATAGATATGAGTGTATAAATGGTATTCTGTTCCTTTGTTATATTCTTCAGAAAATTCTATCTGACCATTTTCAAAATAATCTTCCCACTTCAACATTTCCCCTTTTATAAATTCACCTTTGGATTTTACCTTTCCGTTTGGATGATAGCTTTCCATAAGGCATCTGTTTTCCGACTTAGCCCGATAAATTCTTTCAACGTTGCCATTACTGTAATAATTGGTGAATACCGTTGCAATCTTCCCCTGGTCGTAATAACCATTGTGTTTTACCTTGCCATCAGGGTAATAGTCTTTTACCTGCCCTGAACACCGTAATCCGTTACAGTACCTTACTGAATCACCACCCAGGCACTGACAATAACTATTGTATTGATCAATACCTTCATCATCCGCCATATTAACATCTGAATTCTGGGAGTATAAAAAAATGTTCAAAAGAAGGAATAATGATGAGAACAGAAGTTGCCTCATATCATATTATTGAGAATTTCCCGAGTAACATCTCCATTTCGTCCTTTAGTTTTTTTGCTTCTTCACTGGCTTTTACAGTAAAATCTTTTTCCGAAGATGCATATAAAATGCTGCGTGATGCATTCACCAGCAAACCACAATCGCTGTTCATGCCATATTCGGCAACCTGCTGAAGACTGCCACCCTGGGCGCCCACACCGGGAACAAGAAGAAAATGGCCCGGAACAATTTTCCGGATCTCGCTCAGCATTTCGGCTTGTGTAGCGCCAACCACGTACATCATATTCTCTGGTGTACCCCATTTTGAAGATATCTCAAGTACTTTCTGAAAAAGAAATTTTTCATCCGCTTCACTGACCTTTAAAAACTGAAAATCTGTAGCGCCTTTGTTGGATGTCAGCGCGAGTAAAACAACCCATTTATTCTGATGTTCAAGAAAGGGGCTTACCGAATCTTCGCCCATATATGGGGCCACCGTGACCGCATTAAAATCGAAACCAGAGGCTTTTTTATCAAAAAAGGTCCTGGCATACTGCGCAGAAGTGTTACCTATATCGCCACGTTTTGCATCTGCAATTAAAAACACTTCGTTGCGGTATGGTTCAAGAAAATCAATAGTCTTTTGCAAACTGATCCATCCGGGAATGCCCATCGATTCATAAAAAGCGATATTGGGTTTGTAGGCAACAGCATAATCGATAGTAGCGCTGATAATACTTTTATTGAACTCAAAAACCGGATCTTCCATATCTAGTAGGTGTTTTGGAATTTTTTTCAATTCGGTATCCAGCCCCACACAAAGAAAAGATCTCTTCTTTTTAATATTACTGACCAATTCATTACGGTTCATAAAATTCTTTTTATATGTTATTCTACTGCGGCTTTCAGGCGCTCAGCATTTTCGGCCAATTGTAATGCATCAATTAATTCCTGGACTCCATTACCTTCCATCACATTTTGCAAGTTATAAAGGGTAAGATGAATGCGGTGGTCGGTAACACGGCTTTGAGGATAATTATAGGTCCGGATTTTTGCAGAACGGTCGCCGGTTGATACCATTGTTTTACGTTTTGATGCAATTCCGTCCATATATTCTTTATGTTGTATCTCGTAAATACGGCTTCGAAGAACCGCCATCGCTTTTTCCAGATTTTTCACCTGTGATTTCTGATCCTGACAAGTAACAATTATCCCTGTAGGAACATGGGTCAGCCGCACAGCGGAATAAGTCGTATTCACCGATTGCCCGCCGGGACCGGAAGAGCAATAAGTATCTCTGCGGATATCGGAATCCTTTAAGTCAACATCAAATTCATCAGCCTCAGGCAGCACCACGACAGAAGCGGCAGAGGTATGAACCCTGCCCTGGGCTTCGGTTTTAGGAACACGCTGCACACGATGAACTCCCGATTCGTATTTCATCTGCCCATAAACATTATCACCCATAATATTGAAAATAACTTCTTTGTAACCACCCACTGTTCCTTCGGTAAGATCAACCAGTTCTGTTTTCCATCCTTTGATTTCAGAATATCTCTGATACATACGGTACAGGTCCCCGGCGAAAATGGAAGCTTCATCTCCGCCTGACCCGCCACGAATTTCAATAATGGCATTTTTACCGTCCTCAGGATCGGCGGGAATTAACATTAGACGTACATCTTCTTCAAGTTTTTCCTTTTCAGCGGAAAGAGACTCAATCTCTTCTTTCGCCATTGCCTTCATATCATCGTCCTTTTCATTATAAAGGACATCTTTGGCTGATGCTATGTGCTTAATGATCGTATCGTATCTTTTATAGGCTTCAATGATAGGCGTAAGTTCCTTATAGTCTTTACTCAGTCTAATGAATCTTTTTACATCATTCATCACATCCGGTTCGTTCATCTGGCGTCCGATCTCTTCCCAACGTTCGTTGATTGCCTTGAGTTTATCAAGCATAACAATAGTTTTTTACAAAATTAATAATAAAAGGGCAGCTAATAATTAAAACTGCCAAATTCTGACTCTATGGTCAGGGAGGCCTGTTGTGAAGATTCACAATGTCCTATGATCTGTGCATCGATATTGAAATCTTTTGAAAGGAGTATTATCAGTTCGGCAATTTTTTCAGAAGTGTAAATCTCCATCCGGTGGCCCATATTAAAGACTTTGTACATTTCTTTCCAATCGTACGAAGCCTGTTCCTGAATAAGCCTGAATAAGGGAGGTACTGGCAGCATATTGTTCTTAATGATATGCAATCCTGAAACAAAATGAAGAATTTTTGTTTGTGCTCCGCCGGTACAGTGTATCATTCCATGAATTTCATCTCTGAATTCATCTAATACCTTTATGATCAAAGGTGCATAGGTGCGGGTCGGCGACAATAAGGCTTTCCCGACATTTAAGGGAATTCCTGCAATGGGATCAGTTAACAGATACTTTCCTGAATATACAAGGTTTTCAGGAATAGAGCCATCAAAACTTTCGGGGTATTTTTTAGCATAGACCTTATTCAATGTTTCGTGTCGGGCCGAAGTAAGCCCGTTGCTACCAATACCACTATTATATTCTTTTTCGTAGCTAGCCTTTCCTGAAGAAGATAACCCAACGATCACATCCCCGTGAGAAATCTTTTCATTGGTAATGACTTCATCTCGTTTCATCCGGCATGAAACGACAGAATCGACAACGATTGTACGCACCAAATCGCCCACATCAGCAGTTTCACCACCTGTTGAAAATATAGAAACACCATGATTCCTTAAAATCTCAAGAAATTCTTCTGTACCATTGATGACAGCAGAAATAACCTCGCCAGGTATCAAAAATTTATTGCGTCCTATAAGCGACGATAACAGAATGTTTTGTGTGGCGCCCACACAAAGCAGGTCGTCCGTGTTCATGACTATAGCATCCTGGGCAACACCTTTCCAGACAGATATGTCGTCTGTTTCTTTCCAGTAAAGATAGGCAAGTGCCGATTTTGTCCCTGCACCATCTGCATGCATAAGGGAGCAAAAATTTTCGTCGTTTCCAAAATGATCCGGCACTATTTTACAAAAAGCCCGTGGAAATAATCCTTTCGAAATATTCGTTAAAGATTTATGCACATCTTCTTTCGAAGCTGATACCCCGCGCTGATTGTATCTTTCGTTATTCATCATTATCTTAACAAAAAAAAGCATCCCCATAGCTATCGGGACGCTTTTTCTTTATTATTTCAAATCAAACTACTTATTTTCGGGTGATTCAGGAACATTAGGCGCTGTTCCAAAAATAAGCTGCTTTTTTTCATCATCAATATAATATTCTCCGAATTTAGACAGAATTTTTGATCCAAAAATAACATCGGGTGTGAGGTCTTTAACCACGGTTGCTGTCAAAAATTCCTGTGATTTTTTCGCGATAGTCATTTTTTTGATTGTTACCACCGCATTTTCAATAATAGAGCCATCTTCTTTGAATGCTTTGTCTTTATCTTTAAAATCTGATTTTGTGATACGATACTCTGTTAAAAGCCGCATGATCATTTTTTCTGATATCTGCATTCCATCTTCATCAGCATCGTATTTAAAGTCTGTAGAAAATGTGTTAATGATACAACGTCCTTCAAAGGTACCGCTTCCGCTGGGCAGAATTGTCAGTACGTTATCCATGGGATTAACTTCAATTACAACATTCTTGGCATTGGAGTCATTCACATCGGGCGGAATAAAGTCTTCACTTAATATCGTAAACTCAGTTCTTCTGTTTAACTGGTGTGCAGCTTCCTTTTCGCAGACAGTTTTCAAAGATTTTATATATGCCTCGGACATCTGAGTTCCTTTGGCAAAAAAGAAAGGCTTATCCTTACACTGAGGATATTTCTCTGCATCAAGATAGACTGTTTTGTCGCGGTCAAGTATACGCGGACGGTTGGCTCCATATCCTTTTGCAAAAATTCTTCCCGGATTAATTCCCATCGAATCTACGATATAATGAACAGCGGAACGTGCTCTGCGCTGGGACAGCGTATCGTTGGTCATGGCGATGGGCCTGATATCGGTGTGTGAGGATAATTCGATCACCCAACGATCATTATTATTAAGAACATCAACAAGCCAATTCAAAGAATCCATGGCCTGTGGAGTAAGATACCACTGTCCGATCACATACAAAACATCAGGCAATACAACTGGTTCTTTAGGTATAGGCACCAGGTCGAAATCGAGAAACAGGTCTTTACTGTTTTTGAGACCTACCGTAGTTTCACTCTTAACACTAGCAATATAATTGTCTTTCGAAACGGTAAGCTCGTAAGTAGTATTTTCCAGGATCTGTGTTTTGCCAAACTGATAAGTACCCGTAGCATCTGTGGAATCTTCAATTAATGTACCGTCAGAACCTTTCAGTTTAACCAAAGCTCCTGTAATTATTTGTTTGGTACTATCATCTCTCACAACGCCCTGAAGTGTAAAGACCAAAGGCGGCAGATAAAAATAATAAATATCATCAGAACCTTTTCCTCCTTTGCGGTTTGAGGTAAGAAAACCTTCTCTTTTATCGCCTTTAAAAATGATTCCAAAATCATCACCGGCAGAATTCAGAGGGTACATTAAATTTTCAGGCTTTGACCATTGATTGTTCTCATTTTTTGTCCTAAAAATATCCAGTCCTCCAAGTCCTAAATGTTCATAACCGTTGGATGAAAAATACAATGACCCGTCATCGTGAAGATAAGGAAACATTTCATCACCGGAGGTATTGACAACTGGCCCAAGATTAACGGCTTTGTCAAAAGGTTTTGTTTTTTTGGTACGTTTGGCTACCCAGATATCTTTTCCACCTAATCCACCGGGCAGGTCTGCTGAAAAATATATGGTAAGTTCATCTTCACTGATAGCCGGGTGGCCAATATGCATGCTCATATCATCATATAACTTGAGGGTATCCGGGGCAGCCCATCCGCGGCCCTGTTTTTTTGAAAAATATATCTGGCACCCCATTTTAGATTTCCTCACATAAGGGCATCTGGTAAAATAAATGACATTAGCTTTTTTATTCAGCCAGGGTGTCCCTTCGTTAACATCGGTATTAATATTCTCATCGGCAGGTAATGGTTCGCTCCAGGCGCCTTTTTTGTCGAGGGTTGTTACATAAATATCCGAGAAATTCGAGCCTGTCCATCCGTCGACAGATTTACCGGTTGATCCGTCACGTGTGGACGTAAACAATATTGCTTTATAATTTTTATCGGCCCAATAAGGAGAAAAATCCGATTGTTTGGAATTGAATTTTTTTACATTATCGATCACATACCTTGTTGGATCCTCTTTCCATTTGATAGAATATTCGCATGATTCCACACCGGATGCTCCGCGGCTATCGCTGGGGGCAAGCTTGATGTATTCTTTATATTCAACAATGGCCTCCGCATATTGCTCATCAGCTTTCAGCGCATCGGCAAGGTAAAGGTGAGCAATCGGGTCGGGATAATTTGATTTTACAACCCTTGTGTACCAGTTAATGGCTTGTTTCTGGTTGTTGGTTTTACGGTAGCATTCGGCAAGGCGGAACAATACTCTTCCTTTTTCGGGTTTATTTCCTTTGATCTTGTTATATGCCTGCTTATACAAATCAATAGCAACAGAATATTGTTCTGTTTCAAAAGCCTCATCGGCATCCGAAGAATAATTGCGCTGAGCAATCGACTGGTTGGATTGTGCAAATAACAGAAATAAAAATGCAACAAATCCCAAAAGGTATATTTTCTTATTCATACAAATTTATATTAAACCCTGACTATAATAGTTCGCTAATTTAAAAAATTATTTAACACTAAAAAAAGAACATTTTTTATATTTTTTTATAAAAATATTACAATGCTAATTGTCAGACACTTAGCATTGTAATATTTTTTTTAGAACTTTGCAAAATTTTTGATTAATTAATTTTTTAATGATTTCTGATTAAAAATGTTTTCTTCAAGACGGTTATACGTTATTTTTTAGATGGAAGTTGCAAAGCTGCTTTCTTTTCTTTGCGCCTTTTATTCATCATAATAAAATCGTAGGCGACAGGAGTTGCATTAAAAATTGAAGAGTAAGTTCCTATTGTTATACCAACCAGTAAGGCAAAAATGAAACCTCTTATCATTTCGCCTCCTAAGATGAACATGGCAAGCAAGGTAACTAATGTAGTACCGGAGGTGTTAATGGTCCTGCCCAACGTACTGTTCATAGCTGCATTCATGTTCTCTTTCAAGTCGCGTTTTGGGAAAAGGGTGGTATACTCCCTGATTCTGTCGAAAATGATAACCGTATCATTAATTGAATATCCTATTATGGTAAGGATTGCCGCAATAAATGCCTGGTCAACCTCCATCCCGAAGGGTAGAATACCCCAAAACAAAGAATACATAGAAATTACGATCAAGGTATCATGAGTGAGCGATACGACACCACCTAACCCAAACTGCCATTTTTTGAAACGGATGGCGATATAAACAAACATGACAATCAGGGCAATGATGATAGCATAAACAGAAGAGAGTTTAATATCATCAGCGATGGTTGGCCCTACTTTCTGGGAACTCATTTTTCCTAATAGTTTTCCTTGCTTATCAGAAAGAAATTCATCGATGCTTAAAGGATTTGTATAAACACCTTTTACTCCTTCGTATAGTTTGGATTCGACAATTGAATCCGTTGCATCGTCATTATTTTGGATCATGTACTTGGTCGTAATCTTAACCTGATTATTGGGCCCGAAGGTCTTTACTTCCGGGGCTTCGCCAAATGGTGTTGCGAGTAATTCACGAATATCATTTGTTTTCACGTCCTTATCGAAACGTACCACATAAGTACGGCCACCGGTAAAATCAATTCCCCAGCTCATTCCACGAACAACCAATGAAATAATTCCGATCACTATTATACTCAATGATACTATATATAATTTTTTACGAAGACCTATAAAATTGATCTTTGTTTTTGTAAAAGCATCTATCGTAAATTTATTTCCAAATTTGATGGTTTTATTCCTGCTGATCATTCCTTCAAAAACCAATCTTGAAATGAAGATAGCGGTAAATAATGATGTGATGATACCAATAATAAGTGTAGTTGCGAAACCTTTGATCGGGCCTGTCCCAAAAATGAACAATACGATACCGGTCAACAATGTCGTAACATTACCGTCGATAATCGCAGAATATGCATGTTTAAACCCGTCCGCCACGGCAAGCTTGAATCCCTTGCCGGCCCGGACCTCCTCTTTAATGCGCTCGTAAATAATTACGTTGGCATCCACCGCCATCCCCATGGTAAGCACGATACCTGCAATACCCGGTAAAGTCAGGGTGGCACCCAGAGATGCCAGAACTCCCATAAGGAAGAAAATATTGATTAATAAAGCAGCGTCAGCCACCAGACCGCCCGTATTATAATATAAAGCCATATAGAGCAGTACCAGAACAAAGGCAATTACAAATGAGATCAAACCTGCGTTGATGGCTTCTTTTCCAAGTGATGGGCCCACAACGGCTTCTTCAACAATTTTTGTAGGTGCAGGCAGTTTTCCGGCCTTCAGAATATTGGCTAAGTCTTTGGCTTCTTCCAAAGTAAAGTTTCCGGTGATGGATGAATGTCCGTTAGGAATTTCCCCCTGTACCGTCGGAAAAGAATAAACAACATTGTCAAGAACGATAGCGACAGATTTGCCAATATTTGCTCCGGTCAGGTTTTTCCATTTGGTAGCTCCTTCCGAATTCATACTCATAGATATCTGGTTGCCCTGTTGCTGGTCGATATCCTGGCGTGCATCAACAATAACATCACCGGCAAGGGAGGCCGTGCCGTCGCGGGAGGCTTTCAAAGCTACCAATTGGTGTGTTGTGCCTTTTTCGTCTATCGGCTTAACCGACCACATAAAACGAATTTCGCGTGGAAATATCATTTGAACCGCCGGATGACGAAGCATGGTCATGACTTTTGCCGTATCAAAAGAACGGCAATAACCCACGACAGGCCCCCTGTTAGGATAATAATTTCCACTTTCATCCTGGATTAAAGCAGGCTGTAAATAAGCTAAGAGCGGATGATCGGCGGCATATTCTTCAAATGACTGTTCAGCCTTACCCGTAGTATCTTTTGTAGAATCGCTCAACGCTTTGTCGACCAGGGAAGAATCTTCTTTTGTCTTTGCAGTTTCTTCTGTCCCCTCAACTTTTGCAATGCTGTCGCCTTCTGCGGTAGCCATGGTATCTTTTATCGCAGCAGTATCCCCTGAGGAGATCAGGGCTTTCATTTTTTTATCGGCTTCTTCGATAAATCCATAAACATCCTTATATTCATAAGTTTCCCAGAACTCAAGCTTTGCAGTTCCCTGGATCAGTTTCCTGACACGTTCGGGGTCTTTGATACCCGGCAATTCGATCAAAATTCTCCCGGAACCTGATAATTTCTGGATATTGGGCTGGGCAACCCCAAAGCGGTCGATACGGGTGCGCAGGATGTTAAAAGTCCTGTCGACCGCGCCTTGGGTTTCTTCGCGAATAACTTTAATAACATCATCATCGGAAGTATTGAAATTGATTTTGTCCTTAAGCCCGACAATAAAAAATGATGCCAGTTTGGCATTTGAGGTATTATTCTTTTTAAATGATGCCTCAAATAATGACACGAAGTCCGCTGAACTGCTTTTCTGCATTTCAATAGCCTGATCCATCACTTTGTTGAAGAATGGATCCTTGCTGTTGCCTGCCAGGACCCTGATAATTTCCGGAATGGATACTTCAAGAGTAACATTCATCCCGCCTTTAAGGTCAAGGCCAAGATTAATCTCGCGTGCCTTGCAGTCTTTATAAGTATATTTCCTGATCCAGGCAAAGTTATAAATAACTTCTCCTGACATGGAGTCAAGATAATACTGTTCTCTTTTGCCTGAAATAGAGTCTTTATAATACCTCTCCATTTCAGGTATCCCCTTTGACAAAGCCTGAGCAAGGCTGTCAACATTACCGCTAACGGCAAATTCCTTTGCATCTTTTTCAACCATTCGCGTACATAAAGTAAAGGATAGCTGAAATAAACACACCAGCGCGATTAAAATCGCCAAAAACCTGAAAACTCCTTTGTTTTGCATATCTTACAACGTTTTAAAAATTCTCTTTTTTTTTGAACGTGCAAAGATAGAATATCCTTTGTAAATAACCAATCATATAATTAAAACTTTCTTAAAAAAACACGATGAATACAAAATTTATTAGCCTAAGTATTATTTTAGTACCTTTGTAATGAAGACTTTTCAATTTTTTTATTAATTATATATGAAAATCCCTTTTAGAACTTTTTTTTTATTTTTTTTGTTTTTGTCTGCAATTAATTGCACATATGGACAAACCCTATATGATTTTGGATTTAAAAAAGATTTTTCAGTAATTGTCACGGACAGTGCGGGGGGTTCATTTGATCTTACATGGACAGGCGGCATGAATTCGTGTCATTTTTCTGAAATTGATCTGAACCTCGATGGAATAAATGATCTTGTTTCCTTTGACAAAACGGGAAACAAGTTACTGACTTTTATTAATCAGAGTATCACTGATAGTGTGAGTTACATTTATGATGCCTATTACCAGAAATTTTTTCCTGAACTGAGCGGATGGGTTCGTTTTGCAGACTTTAACAATGACCAGAAAAACGATATTTTTACATATGTTCCCGGAGGTATCGCAGTATATAAAAATATTTCGGATACTATTTTAAAGTTTCAACTTCTGTATCCCATGCTAAATTCAGATATGGGGGGCAGCAGTTCCAACATCATGGTTACCAACGATGATTATCCTGCTATCCATGATCTGGACGGCGACGGGGACTTAGACATACTGGCATTTTTCGGGCTGGGCACTTTTATTGAGATGCATCAGAATCTTTCACAGGAGTTAACAGGGACCAACGACACACTCATATACGAGCTTAGTTATCATTGCTGGGGCGATTTTTCCGAAGGCTCTCTGGATAATACGCTCAATCTGAATATCACCTGTCCCTGGCGCAACGACACTGTTAACCCTGACAAAGCCACCCGCCATGTAGGTTCGACCATGCTGACCGATGATTTTAACGGTGACGGCCTGATCGACATGATACTTGGCGATGTAGACTATTTCAACCTTATAAAACTAACCAATGGCGGAACTTCCGACTCAGCACACATGGTCAGCCAGGACACCTTATTTCCTTCGAATACTACGCCGGTGAACTTCAATTCATTTCCTGTTGCCAGTTACCTCGATGTGAACAATGACGGCAAAAAAGATATGCTTGTATCCCCTTTTTCTTCTGTTTACGCTTTAACGGAAAACAAAAACAGTATCTGGTATTATCAAAATACAGGGGCATCTTCATTCCCTGTTTTCAATTTTGTGAAAAAGGATTTTTTGCAGGGGGACATGATAGATTTCGGAAGCGGCGCCTATCCTGTTGTGTATGATTACAACAACGACGGCCTGCAGGATATTATCATAGGAAACTATGGTTACCTGGATTCTTCGTACTATGAATTCGGCTATCTGAAATCAATTTTTTTGTCAAAAATAGCGGTCTTAGAAAATGTGGGAACTACTTCAAATCCGTCTTTTCAAATGGTAAATGACGATTACGCAGCGCTCTCACAATTGAAACTCATCAGCCTGATACCGACTTTTGGCGATACAGATAATGATGGGGATAAAGACATGATCTGCGGCAATTCGAACGGCAGCCTTCTCTATTTCGAAAATAGTGCCGGCCCGGGAAATATACCTGTTGATAATACGCCGGTATACAATTACCAAGCGATAGACGTTGGTGATTACAGCGCACCTCAGCTATTCGATCTGAATGGGGATGGCTTGCTGGATCTGGCAGTCGGGAAAAAAAGCGGATTAATTTCATATTATCAAAATACCGGCACCTTAAACAATCCTGTGTTTACAAAGATAACTGACAGCCTCGGCAAAGTATCTGTTACCGATCCCACTGTTTCAATTCATGGATACAGCTCACCATGTTTTTTTCAAGATTCAAACAAAATCAAATTATTTACCGGATCCGAAAAAGGAAACATATTTTATTACAAAGACATCGAAACCAACCTTGGAGGTAAATTCACAGCTTATGACTCTATATTGGTCTTTGTTGATAAAGATTCGTCCACCGTATTCATTGATGAGGGGATGCGTTCCGGAGTTGCCGTATATGATTTTAATAATGACGGGTATCAAGATTTGGTAACCGGAAATTTTTCGGGTGGTTTATCTTTTTATTATGGGGTAAAGCCACATTCATTAAGTGGTATCCGTGAATTTATTTCTGATAATGATATCGGCTACCAACTGTATCCTAATCCGGCAAATTCACATATTAAAATAACCTTCAGCAAAATATACGGCTCATTTGTCCATATTGAAATTTATGATATTATAGGAAACAAGGTTTTTACCAAAGAATTCCCTTTTGCAAAAGATATTGAAATAGAATTATCCCAATTAAAAAGTGGATTTTACATAAGTCAGGTTTCGGCTTCCGGCGACAAAAATAACCGCACCAATCCAGGGAGCAGAAAATTCATTATCGTCCGACAATAAGAAATAGCTGCTAAAAGTTAGGTTTGATGTCGAATTTCTTGTAAAACTCAGTAATGCACCTGACAGCCTCATCAGCAGTATCAACCAATTCAAACAGGTCAAGGTCATCGGGATGGATATTTTTTTCGCTGAGCATTTTATCTTTCATCCAATCGAGCAAACCCTTCCAATATTCTTTTCCTACCAGTACTACCGGGAAATTCACATTCTTTCTAGTCTGAATCAATGTGATTGCTTCAAAAAATTCATCTAATGTCCCGAAGCCGCCGGGCATAACAATAAAACCCTGTGCATACTTCACGAACATAACCTTGCGTACAAAAAAATAATCAAAAGAGAGGTTTTTGTCATTATCAATAAATTCGTTTGCTTTTTGTTCAAAAGGCAGTTCAATATTCAATCCTACTGATTTTCCCTGGGCAATATGTGCTCCTTTATTTCCGGCTTCCATGATACCGGGGCCGCCACCGGTGATGACGCCAAAACCTTTTTTAACCAATTTATAGGCAATATCCTGTGCAAGTTCATAATACTTATGGGTCGAAGGGGTACGGGCAGAACCAAAAATTGTAACACATGGGCCAATTTTCGTCAGTTTCTCAAAGCCGTCAACAAATTCGGACATCACTTTAAAAATCTGCCAGGAATCATGGATCTTGATTTCCTGCCAGTCTTTTGGAGATAAAGCATCTTTTATCTGTTCTTCTTCTTTTTCGTTCAGGTTATGCATAATATTTTTTTTACTGATAAATCTTTCCTTTACTGCTTCATTAAAATTGGTTTTAAAAATTCAGCCGTATAACTATCGCTGCAGTTAATAATTGCTTCAGGGGTGCCCTCACAAACGATCTGCCCGCCGCGGTCCCCGCCTTCAGGACCAAGGTCGATGATGTAATCAGCCATTTTAATCACATCCATATTATGTTCGATAACAATAACGGTATTACCCTTTTCAACCAATTTATCCAGTACTTTCAACAAAACATTGATATCTTCAAAATGAAGCCCTGTGGTAGGTTCATCCAGAATATACAGCGTGTGGCCGGTATCTTTTTTCGAGAGTTCTGTTGCCAATTTCACCCTCTGGGCCTCCCCTCCCGATAAAGTGGTAGACTGTTGTCCAAGCCTTATATATCCCAGTCCCACGTCCTGAAGCGTTTTAATTTTCTGAATAATTGAAGGTATCTGTGAAAAAAATTCGACCGCGGTATCAATATTCATTTCCAACACATCGCTGATCGATTTCCCTTTGTATTTTATTTCCAGCGTTTCGCGGTTATAGCGCTTTCCGTTACAACTCTCACAGGAAATATAGACATCGGGTAAAAAATTCATTTCGATGATCTTCACGCCGGCGCCTCCGCAGGTTTCGCAACGGCCGCTCTTTACATTGAATGAAAATCTCCCGGGCAAATAACCGCGAATCTTCGATTCGGGCATCTGTCCAAATAATTTGCGGATATCATCGAAAACACCTGTGTAGGTAGCCGGGTTAGAACGCGGGGTGCGGCCAATGGGCGACTGGTCAATTTCTATAACTTTATCAATATTTTTTATTCCTTCAATTTTTTTGTATCCCAGTGGTTTTTTTTCGGAACGGTAAAAATGCTGGCTTAATAAGGGATACAGTGTCTGATTTATCAAGGTGGACTTTCCGCTCCCCGAAACTCCGGTAACACAGATGAATGTGCCCAGCGGGAATGTGGCCGTTACATTCTTTAGATTATTACCACAGGCGCCGCTCAGTTTCAACTCGGTTCCATTTGCTTTTCGCCTTTCCGGCGGAATTTTGATCTGATGTATCTCATTCAGGTAAAGTGATGTCAGGCTATTGGTCGTCATCACTTCCGCGGGTGTTCCCTGCGCTACAATATATCCGCCGTTTATTCCTCCGCCGGGCCCAATGTCGATCAGGTGGTCGGCGGCAAGCATGGTATCCTTGTCATGTTCAACGACAATTACAGAATTACCCACATCGCGCAATTCCTTCAATGCTTTTATCAGGCGATGGTTGTCGCGCTGATGGAGGCCTATACTCGGCTCATCGAGAATGTACAGTACATTTACCAACTGAGAACTTATTTGTGTTGCGAGCCGGATACGCTGCGATTCGCCGCCTGAAAGCGATGCCGCAGGACGGTTGAGCGTAAGATAATCAAGGCCTACTTCCAGTAAAAAGCTTATCCTGTTCTGAATCTCCCGGATTATTTCATACGCGATCTGGTATTTTGAAGGCTCGAAAAAGTTTTCCGCATCCTCAAGCCAGATATTTAATCCGCGCAAATCGCTGCCAGCAAGATCGGCAATTGTTTTATTATTTATCCTGAAAAAAAGTGATTCTTTTTTTAATCGCGCTCCATTACAATGCGGGCAAACTGTTTTATTCATAAAACTGCCTGCCCATTTTTTTATCCCCGGTGATGAAGCATCATTATTTTGGTTAACAATAAAATTTATGATGCCTTCAAAAGTCATTTTATATGGAGAAGTAACTCCGAGGTACTCGTTTTTCACGGAAAAAAATTCGTCAGTACCGTACAAAATAATGTTTATTGCTTTTTCAGAAAATCCGCTGAGGGGTGTTTCCAACGTGAAATCATAACGCTTGCCGATGGCTTCGAGCTGATGAAAGATCCAACTGCTTTTATATACACCTATGGGAACGATACCCCCGTCGTGAATGTTTTTTGAAAAATCGGGGATGATCTTTTTCAGATCCACCTGGAGTATTTCTCCCAGCCCGGTGCATTTCGGGCAGGCGCCATAAGGGGAATTGAATGAAAAAGTATTGGGCTCCGGCTCATCATAAGAAATTCCACTGACCGGACACATTAACATCCGGCTGAAATGCTGAACAGCACCTGATTCTATATCAAAAACCATCAGAGAGCCTTTACCATGTTTAAGGGCTGTCTGAACGGATTGCGACAAGCGTGTTTTATTAACTTCATTAATGGAAATATTGTCGATCACGAGCTCAATGTCGTGCATTTTATAACGGTCAAGCTGCATTCCGAAGTTAATTTCTTTGATAATACCATCAACCCGGACTTTCAAAAAACCGAGTTTACGTATTTGTTCAAACAGTTCGCGATAATGCCCTTTACGCCCTTTAACTTTCGGAGCAAGTATGATAATGTTTTTATCGGGGTACTTCTGTAAAATAAGGTCAAGTATCTGCTGTTCGCTGTAGCGGACCATTTTTTCTCCGGTGACATAGGAATACGCATCGGAGGTCCTTGCGTACAGGAGACGCAAAAAATCATAGATCTCGGTAATGGTTCCCACGGTAGAACGCGGGTTTTTATTTGATGATTTTTGTTCGATGGATATTACCGGACAAAGCCCGGTGATCTTATCAACATCAGGTCGCTCAATATTTCCAATGAATTGCCTGACATAATTTGAAAATGTTTCGAGATATCGTCTTTGCCCTTCGGCATAGATTGTATCAAAAGCGAGGGAAGATTTTCCGCTTCCGCTCAGTCCTGTGATCACAACTAATTTATTACGCGGAATGACCAGGTCTATGTTTTGCAGGTTATGAACCCGTGCGCCAAAGATCGACAATTTTGACTCATCCTCAAATATGAGTTCGTCGGTGTTGTTACTATTCTGAACCATCCCGGGCATTTTTTGATGGAAATTTATCGTATCTGGTCAACGTTAAGGGTATCATTGAACAAGGGCCCATCTTGTTTTACCCCTGACAATAAATTGGAATATCTTTCATATCCCGGTTTCGGAAATAATACTTTGTATTTTTTGTTTCCCTTATTGGTAAGTGTGTATTTGAATATCCAGGGATTAAGTTCTTTTAATATCCTGTAGTTGGCATTGTTGTTCCGGGCAAAGTCCGCCCAATCGCTGACTGCCGAATCAACTGTTACCGAATAAACGGGTATTTGCGGGTACATGTCAATATTGCGAAGATAATAGCCATAATTTACCGGAGACTGGTAGATAAGCTTCACAGCAAGAATTCTGTAAACATAACGCTGTGTTTCTTTATTGAGATATAAGTCGTAGTAATTGTTCACTTTTTGGCTTTTTATTACCGCATCCAGTCCTCCAACGCCCATATTATAGGAAGCAGCAGCCAGTGTCCAGCTATTATAATGGTTATAGGCATTTTTAATATATTGACAGGCCGCTACGGTGGATTTTTCTATGTTGTACCGCTCATCAATTTCCTGATTAATCTCAAGTCCGTAACTCAAACCGGTAGTTTTAAGAAATTGCCAGAATCCTGCAGCTCCGGCTGGTGATACAATATTTTCGAGTCCGCTTTCGATCAGTGCGAGGTACTTAAAATCCGCAGGAACCTGATTTGCCATTAAAATGGAATCCATTAAAGGAAAATAACGGTAAGCTCTTTTCAACATCAACACTGAATTTGACTGCCAATAAGAATTAACCAGCAGTTCGCGGTCGAGCCCTTCCCTGACATAAAATTTGTCGAGGGGAACTTCTTCTCCTGAAAAAGACAGTTTTTCCGGTATTTTTACATTGAAAATTTTGTAAAATCTTTTACCCGCCTCATAATATCTGTCATCGGATGCTTTGCCGGCAGTATTTTTTTTTGAAAAAATAAAAAATTTTCCTAATAAGAAAACCGTTGCTAAAACTAAAAAAACGAAGACAATCCTTTTCATGTCAGCCTTCCTTTTTGCTTGAATCCTGACTTAAGCTATTCTCCCTGTCTTTATTAATACTGGCAATATAAAAAAGGACAACAAAAAGAATAAGAAAATAAGCTACAAAAACGACGGTATAAAAATGTGTCCAGACCTTAATGTTCAGGCAAATTATTCCAAGAATCATTGAAATAAATGATATTGCCGCAAAGACAATGGCTACTTTTTGTTCGGACAAACCAAGATAAGATAAATGATGTGTCGTATGATCCCTCCCTCCGATAAAAGGGGATTTTCCTTTTAAAATGCGTTTAATAGAAACAGTTGTCGTGTCAATGATTGGTAAGGCAAAGAAAAGTAATACGGCGCATATCTGTTTTGTTGGAATTTCATTCAAATCATTTTCTTTGTGATCCCAAATAAAGATTATGCTGAATGTAGCTAACAGAACTCCTAAAAACTGGCTTCCTGTATCGCCCATATACATTTTCGACGGGGGCCAGTTGAAAAATAAAAAGCCGATAAGTGCGGATACAATGCCAACAATAACCATATTGAGATTAGAGGCCGCCTGATGAACAATAATATTTTCAATGAGAATACCAAGAAAAATAAAAATAGCCACCAGGGAAGAAATAGCATCCATGTTGTCCAGCATATTTATAGAATTCATAATTCCGACAACCCAAAGAACAGTAAAAATATAATTAAAGTAATTATTTTCAAAAACGGAGATATACGTACCGGTAACGATTAGTAAAACGCCACAAAGAATCTGTGAAAAAAGTTTTATCGGCACTCTTGTATTATAAGCATCATCAAATAAGCCCATTATAAATCCCAAAGTGGTTGCTTCAATGATGCCCAATAATTTATAATTATGAAACAGGCTACCTTCCTGGAAAAAAAATGACAATGCGGCTATTGAAAGTAAAAAGATAATAAAAAATGAAATACCGCCGAAAGAAGGTTTTGATTGAGTATTAAAACGAATTTGATTTTGGACACTACCTCTTACTCCTAAATTTCCTGAAAATTTTACAAGTATCTTGTTAATCAGAAACGAGAAAAAGAGAGAGACGATGAAAAAAGAAAAATATGCTATAATCAAATATATTTCGTCTGTCTTCACAAAAAAACATTTAGCCTGCAAAGGTACTAAATATTTTTAAAAAAGGAACGGTGTATTAAAATTAATAAAGGGCGTGCCGTTTTTATCCCTTTCAGAAAGCTCAGGGAATTCTATCATCCAGTCGATATTGATATCAGGGTCGTTCCAGGATATAACGCCTTCAGAAGGGCGATTATAAAACCCGGTACATTTATATGAAAAAACGGTATGATCTTCGAGGGTCAAAAAACCATGTGCAAATCCCGGCGGTATCCACAACATCAGTTTGTTTTGCGCTGTAAGCTCTATAGACACCCATTTTCCATAGTAAGGAGAGCCTTTTCGGATATCTACGGCTACATCACGAACTCCGCCTCTGATCACCCGGACTAGTTTCCCCTGTTCAAAAGGAGGGTTCTGAAAATGTAAGCCGCGAAGTACATTCTTTGCAGATAAGGATTCGTTGTCCTGTACAAAGTCATATTTTATGCCGAGTTCTGCAAATTTTTCCTGATTAAAAGTTTCAAAGAAATAACCTCTTTTATCTTCAAAAACATCAGGTTGGACTACAAGAACATCGGGTATTGCTGTCGGTATTTTTTTCACTTCTTATTATTTCTTTATTTTAAAAAATCTAAGAATCTTTCCTTTCAAAGTTTTTGGGGGAGTATGATGATGCTTTTTTTCGACATCTTCTTCGATGCCGTAACCATATCCGTAGCCATAGCCATAGCCGTATCCATAGCCATAGCCGTAACCATACCCTTTATTTTTCGCACTGTATTTTTTTCCGTATTTGTAAGTATTGTTGACAGGTTCGGCAGCATTTAATATTAATGAAATGTGTTTTATTTTACTATCTTCAACCATACGTTCAAGATCAAGGATATAATATTTCTTGGAATAATTAGCCTTTATAATATATAGCGGATAATCGGCAATTGACAAGGCTTTTATACCGTCAGTAACCAGTCCTACGGGAGGATTATCAATAATTACATAATCATATTTAGTCTTAAGATACGCCAAAACAGCATCAGTATCCTCGCTGAATATTAATTCTGAGGGATTGGGTGGAACAGGCCCTGCAGTAATAAAATCAAGGTTTTTAATGGCACTATGTTTTATACATTCATCTATTTCTGTTTTATGAGAAAGTATAGTACTCATCCCTTTATGGTTGTCGACACCAAAGCCAATATGTATTTTAGGCTTTCTTAAATCGAGGTCAATGATCACCACTTTCTTGTCAGAAAAAGCAATAACACCACCAAGGTTAATGGCCACAAATGTTTTGCCTTCCCCGGAAACAGTGGACGAAAAAGCAATGACCTTGGAACCTGGTTCATTATTTAAAAATTGTAGATTTGTTCGAATTGAGCGCAATGCCTCCGCGATGAGCGAACGGGGATGTTCATCAACGATAAGCTGAGAAACAGGGATTTTTAGCGGGTATCTTGGAATTAAACCGATAACAGGAATATCCGTGAATTTGAAAATATCATTCAGACTAAGAATATTATTAAATAAAACATACTTTACAATTACTATAGCCATCCCCAAAAACAAGGAGAAAACAATGGCAACTAAATAGATTGTATTTTTGATGGGAGAAATAGGCTGATCCGGAACCCTCGACCGCTGCAATATCACATTCTGAGAAACAAAACCCGCTTTAGCAAGCTGATATTCCGCTTTTTTATTTACCAACTGAGTGTAATAGCCTTCATTGATAGCATAAATTCTTTGCAGGCTTGCCAGATCCACCGAGTTAAAATTATCACCATCTAACTGAAGCCTGCTTTCATACATATTAATTTTTTCAGTTATTTCCTTTTTTCTTTCATTAATATTGATATTGAGGTATTCAATACTTTCTATAATTAACTTTTTCTGCATGGCGATCTGATAATCCAGTTCTTTTATCGGGCCGCTATTTTCAGTAAGGTCATATAATAATTTTTCCCGGGTAAAGAGCAATTCCTGTAATGTACTTAATAAATTGGTAATGGAGCCTTTAAAATCGCTGCCTGATGTCAGAACAACCAGACGCGTCAGGTCAGAATTGTCGGCAACCTTAATGTTCTTTTCTATTTCCTGTAACTTATTTGACTCCAGTTCAAGGGTTATTAACTGATTCTGATAATCGTTGAGCCTGGATGTCAAAGTAGGTAACAAGCGGCTTGATGAAGAGTCTACGTTGTAAATCTTCTTAAAATTAATGATATCTTCCTGTGATTTTACCAGCGTATCATAAATAATATCCATCCGCTCATCAATATAACTCAACATTTTATCACCGCTTTCTCCCTGTTTTTCAATATCATAGATTTTAAACTCTTCGGCAATAGTATTCACAATGGCAGCGGCTTTTTCGGCGCAATTATCCTGATATTTCAATACTATAGTATTACCCGCTTCATTCAAGGGCTCAACCTTCAGTTTTGAAATTACAGTACCAACGAGTTGATTGGGATCATTTACAATAAAATAATATTTTTTTTCACCCAGAAATTTTCTTTCTTCTGATATTCGCTTAAAATTAATATCAGTAATTAAGAAATCAATTTCAGGGAAAACAGCTTTCTGAGTAATTGATATTTCATTTTTTTGTTCATTACCTTTAGGATATTCATAATTGATGACACACCTTGCATCATCAGTGAAAGTTATTTGAACAGGAATACCATAAATTCCAGGATCTCTGACATTTACATTAACCACATACGGAGAACTGGTAAACTGTTCGAAATCCAGCACTGTACCCTTTTCGAAATAAGAAATTTCAAGAGGCAGCGTGTCAACCACCCGTTGAATTAATGTAGCCGACCTGATCAATTCAATTTTCTTTGCTAAAAAATTCACATCTTCGTAAGCAGAAATATCCCCCCACATAGACCTGGCTTCATCATTTCTATCAATCTGAATAATACTAGTCGATTCATACAGGGGAAGAGTATATCTTACATATAAAAAAGCCATTAATAACGCAATAATTAAAAAAACTACAGGAAAATAAAAATTCTTTTTAAAAATATATAAAAATAATTTTAAATCGATCTCGTCATTTATGGGTGATATTTTTTTCTTTTTTGCCATTATTTTACAACAAAAATTTGGTAAATCATTAATAACGTAGTCAGCAAAGATGTAAACGGAGTAATAGCCTCGATCAATTTCTGAGGGACCCTGCCACGAGGTTCAACATAAATAATATCATTGGCCTGCAGCACCAGGTTGGCTTGGGTCATACCTCTGACGGTTGAAAGATCGATCAGATAAACCTCGGGATTTCTAAGATCACCCCTGATAAGTTTTATTTTGTGAGCCTTCCCGTCCTGAATTCCGCCTATATCTGCCAAGGCTTCAAAAAGGGTGGTATTGGGATTTTTCAAGATATAAACCATTGGTTTGCTTTCATCTCCGCCGGGGAATATGGTTACTCTGGTATTGGAAACTTTTATCTGAACAAAAGGATTGTTGAAATAGGCAGAAAATTCTTTTTCGAGCATCTTCTCTGCTTCAATAATAGTTTTCCCGGCGATCATTGTCCGGTTCAGGATCGGAAGTTTCACCTGCCCGTCAAATTCCACCATATATTTCAATTGACTACCTGTGGCACTTCCGCCAACAGGATCTATCATTTTTTCCCCGTTATTTGTCAGCACTATTATTTCTAATTCATCGTTAGGTGCAATTTTATATTCTTGCATTTTTAATGAATCCGCAAATTCAGCAACCGGATAATCACCCTGTCGCAGCATCCGGTTGGGTGAAAACACCTTACAACCTGACAAAAACACCACAAAAACAAGAATCCATATAAGACGTTTCATTCTAATTTTTTTACAAATTTAATAAATTCTCGTTTTATAAATTATTGTGATAGCAATTCATTGTATAAATTTTTCATATTTTCCACCAATCTGTTGTATGAAAATTTTTCATGAACGAAATCCCAACCTGCAGAACTAAAATTATTCCTCATATCTTCATCCTGCACCAGTGTAAGGAGTTTTTCCGGAAAATCGCCTTTTAGGTTTATATCCGAAAGCAATGCCGTTTTCTCAGGAATTACGATATTTCCAATACCTCCCACACTTGTTGTAATGACAGGCTTTCCTGCAGCCTGAGCTTCAATCAGGCTTACCGGAGTCCCTTCGTTGAACGAAGTCAGGGAAATAATATCCATCCCTGCATTTACACAATCGACATCTTTCATCCATGAGGTGAATGTTACCACAGCTTTTCTTTTTTCAACAGTAGAATCCACTGAACTCAAACCCAGCGTACGGCACTTTTCCATTACCTTGTATTTGTCTTCTCCATCACCGATAATGAAAGCCCTGATTTTTTTTCCGGATCTTTCAGCCACATATTTAATCCCTTCGAGAAACAAATTATGGTTTTTAATAGGAACTATCCTGCCAACTATTCCTATGGCTATTTCATCATCGTCCAAGAGGTAATCATTACGAAACTGTTTTCTTTTTTCATCCATATTCTCACGAAACCTGCTCAGGTCAAACCCGAGAGGGATCACCCTTACTTTGTCTTCAGGACATATCTTATATTTATTCACCAGGTCGTTTTTCTGAATTTCGCTAAGCGCAATAATTTTTGAGGATTTTTTCGCTAAATTTCGTTCAATACACTGATACATTTGTGATTTAATCCCGCTGAAGTACGCATCAAAAACATGGCCGTGAAATGTATGAATAATGACAGGAACTTTCATCCGGCATGCTGCCCTGCGCCCCAGGGCTCCGGCCTTGGAAGCATGTGTATGTACAATGTCTGGTTTATAATCTTCAATGATTTCAGACAACTTTCTCAAAGCAACATAATCCTTAATGGGATTTATAGAGCGGCGCATATCGGGGATGGTAATCGGAACTATACCAAGATTGCGTATAATAAATTCAGAGTTTTCTTCCGTTTCCTCTTTCATGCCCCCTACAAGCAATGTATGAAATTCAGGATACATATACCTCGTAAGATATGCCGCATTGTATGTGGGTCCGCCAAGATTAAACCGATTGATGATTCGTAAAACTTTGGGCATTATTTCAGTCTAATTTATAAAATACTTTTTCCACCAATATTGAAAAACAATTAATCCCCAGATTTGCGCATGAACATCACCTGGGTTATTTGATTGTAAACGGGTCTTCAATTTTTTTGTTTCAGATACTTTGAAAATGTTTTGTTCTGCAATAAAGTCATCATTCAACAAATCGTTATTGATCAATGGGAATAATTCTTTCCGTAACCATTTCAGCAATGGCACTTCAAACCCATGTTTCGGCCTGTGATAGATTTCAGCAGGTAAAACGCCCCTAAAAGTATCTTGTAATATTTTTTTCCTTACATTTCCCTGAACTTTATAATTAACTGGTAATGAAAAAACATAATTTACAAGTTCATAATCCAGAAAAGGAGATCTTACTTCCAATGAATTTGCCATAGACATCAAATCGACCTTGGGGAGCATGTCGTTAACCAAAACGTGTTTCATATCTGCAAATAGAACATCATTCAAGCTGCCTTTATGAGTAATATTTTTGATTATAGTATCTTTACGTTTTACATATTCATTCCGATCAATTTTTTCAGATAAAATCCGGCCTGCTTCCTGTTCAGAAATAAAAGAACACCAGCGCCAGTAACGTTCTTTTTCAGAAAGGCTTAACCCATTGGCGTATTTTGATATCTGTCTGAATTTGTTTGAAAAGGCAGAATTTCTTGACTGAGGGAGCCAATTAATGAGGGGAGCGCTATATTTCAAAAGTTTTTCAACACTGTTCGCATTCCGGATCCTTAATTCGCCGGAATGTTTCAAATACCCGCCAAACAATTCATCGGCGCCATCACCGGATAATGCCACCGTGACATGTTTCCGGGTTTGCTGGCTGAGGATATAAACAGCTATAGCCGACGAGTCTGCAAAAGGCTCATCAAGATAATCCAGCACCTTAAACAAAACGGAAAAAAGATCGTCGTTAGAAAGTGAAAATACGGTATGATTGGTCTGAAACTTTTCAGCAACCACTTGCGCATACCGGGTTTCGTCAAAAAAAGGTTCGTCCCTGAATCCTATAGAAAATGTGTTCAGTTGTTTCGTAAATTTTGATGCAAGAGCTACAATAACTGAAGAATCAACACCTCCACTGAGAAATGCTCCTAAAGGAACATCTGAAATCATTCTTTTTTCTACAGCATCCTCTAAAAGTTTTCTGATTTTTCCACAAGCTGTTTCGTAACCATCTTTATTTTCAACGCTTTGGGGATAGGGAATTAAGTAATATTGTTTTTGCTCCGCCAGCCCTTGTTTTATCATCAGATAATTGCCGGGTTCGAGCTTTACGACATTTCTGATCATAGCACAATTAGCCGGAACATAATTCATCTGCAGGTAGGCATACAATGATTCCGTGTCAAGCACTTTAGGAATTCCCAAAGCAAAAAGTGCTTTCATCTCCGAAGCAAAACACAGTTTGTCCTGATCCCTGTATATCAGCAGCGGCTTGATCCCCATACGGTCGCGGGCAATAAAAACAGTATCTTCTGCTTTATCATGTATGGCAAATGCAAAAAATCCATTTATCTTTTCAAGGCAGGCAGGCCCTTCGAGCATATACAGGTGTAAAAGCACTTCTGTATCGCTGTTTGATTTTAATTGTATGCCCTGTTTAATAAGCCGGTTGCGATACGTTTGAAAATTAAAAAATTCGCCGTTAAACACAATGGTATACCTTCCGGTACTGTCAGTAAATGGCTGTGATGCTGCTTCAGAAACATCAATAACAGAAAGCCGGTTGTGGCCGAAAGCAACATTTTTATTTACGTATATGCCATTATTGTCGGGACCTCTGCTTTGCATCGATGCCACAGCATCGGAAATACGGTTCAGAAATTTCTGACCGCTCTCGTTAAAAGCTACTATACCGGAGATGCCGCACATATTAATTAGTCATTAGTCAATTAGTCATTAGTCATTATATCATTTATCATTAGTCATTTTTAAATGATCATTTTTCAAAGAAAAAAGTCAATAGTAGTTATCAATGAAAGATTTTTTATTCATCGATAAATGGAGAATCATTACACCAAATATCACTATTATTTTTATCACTTATTTCCGGATAATCAGTGGACGGTTCACATACTGAATTGTTTGTTTTTCCAATAGATTTTAAATAACTGTTGAGCATTTTTGCTATCACCACCAATTCATTAATAAATTCAGAATATTCTTTTTGATTAATTAAACATCTTGTAAATGATTTCTCTGTCCATGTTTTTGTCTCAAATAATGAACCTCTTGAATAATAACAAAAATTAATGTTTTCTCGATAATGGTATCTCCCATAACCCTCGCTGATATTGGCTGCAATCGAATCAACTGCCTTGATATATTGTTTACCAATGTTGTCTTTAGAATAATAATCCCAAGTGCTTACAACAGACCATATTTTTTCACCTAATTCCATTTATAAGTTATATACTTTAAGCTCTTCCAAATTCATAATTTCAGATTATTCTATAAATGATTAATGACCTTTGACCATTGGCTATATATGGATCACTTCGCCGTATGCTGCCGCCACAGCTTCCATAACGGCTTCAGACATAGTGGGGTGCGGATGTACTGCCGTGAGAATATCGTGAGCCGTAGCACCCATATTACGCGCCACCACTACTTCGGCAATCATTTCGGTAACATTCTCGCCAATAAAATGCGCACCAAGCCATTTGCCGGAATCAGCTTCAAAAATCACCTTGATAAAACCGTCCCTAAACCCCGAAGAATTAGCTTTTCCGCTGGCAGTAAATGGGAATTTTCCGGTTTTTATGGACAACCCTGCTTCGATGGCTGCTTTTTCAGTAAGTCCCACTGAAGCAATTTCGGGATGTGTATATGTACAACCCGGAATATTACTATAATCAATGGGTTTAACATCTTTTCCGGCTATTTTTTCGACACAAACAATACCTTCGCGTGAGGCAACATGGGCTAAGGCCGGCCCTTTCACAATGTCGCCTATGGCATAATAACCAGTGACATTTGTACGGTAAAAATCATCAACGACAACTTTTCCTCTTTCGGTCAGTATGCCTGTTTCTTCCAATCCTAAATCTTCAAGGTTGGTGCTTACGCCAACAGCCGAAAGTACAACTTCGGCTTCCACCATTTCGACATTTTTCGGAGTTTTTATCGCAACCTTACACAGTTCACCGCTAGTATCAACACTTTCAACAACTGACGAGGTATAAACTTTCATACCGCCTTTTTTAAATGAGCGCTCGAGTTGCTTTGAAACATCTTCATCTTCGACAGGAACTACATTGGGCAACATTTCCACCAAAGTAACTTTAGTGCCGATGGTATTATAAAAGTGTGCAAACTCCGAACCGATGGCACCGGAACCTATTACCACCAGGGATTGTGGCTGTTTTTCCAATGTCATTGCCTGCCGGTAGCCAATTATTTTTTTGCCGTCAATTTTCAGATAGGGAAGTTCCCGTGCCCTGGAGCCGGTTGCCAGAATTATATGGTTGGCTTCATAAATTGTTATGTTGCTTTCGCTATCGGTAACTTCGACTTTTTTCCCGGGTAATATTTTCCCCCTGCCATTAATTACTTCAATTTTATTTTTTTTGAACAAAAACTGAATTCCCTTGCTCATCGTGTCTGCCACTCCCCTGCTGCGCCGAATAATAGCATCAAAGTCCACACTAATATTTTCAGCTATCTTCACACCGTAATCAGCGGCATGCCTGGCATAATTATAAACCTGCGCGGATTTTAATAATGCTTTGGTCGGGATACACCCCCAGTTGAGACAAATACCTCCAGGTTCGGCACGTTCAACTACTGCTACCGAAAATCCTAACTGAGAAGCCCTGATAGCAGCCACATAACCGCCCGGGCCGGAGCCAAGAATAATAATATCGAAATTCATATATAATGATTTATGATTCTGACTACAAAAGTAATAAAAAAAGGCGGTAAACTTATTAATCCGTCGCTGTTTCTTTAAGCCAATAAATATTGTCAGGCTAACAGTCTACAAATTTTCTTAATACAGGATTTTTATTTTGGTTTGTTATCTTCAAAAAACAGCCACTATGTAACAGGCGAATAACGTTTGTGAAAAAATTTTTACCAGTTGAATGAAACTTCTATTAAAAAGTATCTTCCGGGCGAAAGGTAGCCCTTGCTGTCCACAAAACGTTTGTTTAAGATATTCTGACATAGTACCGCGCAATTTATCTTATTATAAAACAATCTTTGTAGTTTGGCATCAAAAGTAAAATACGAATTCAACTGAAGGGTGTTTTCGTCGTCCACCCATTCTTTATCAATGAGCTTTGCCGCTATCGTTGTATTTACAATATTGTTGTTCCAGACAAAAGCGCCACTGGCAAGGTTTTTCGGAACATCAATTAAGAATTTTCCCGTAAGATCGCTCACCGAATTTGAATCCATTTCATACTTACCGATAACTGAATAATTATAGGAATAACAGGCTGTGAGATGGATATTCTTCGTGAAACTGATTTTGGTTTTAAATTCAAAACCAGCGATATTCACCTGGCCGACATTTTGCCTTTTTATCACCGGTTTCATGCTTGTTCCCGAAGTGTACACGGAATCGCCCGTGGCAACAAAATACTGAAAATTACTGCCAACACTGTAGAAGAAAACCGGTTGCATAAGCAACCATTGCGCGGGCCTTATGCCGGCTCCCAGTTCGATGCTTTGAAGGTGTTCGGGTTTCAGGTCGGGGTTGGCAAGTTTGAAGCCTTTGTTTACATCACCGGTTCGCGAAAGGTCGTTGATCTGCGGCGGCCTGAAACCCCATGAATAAAGGGTGTAAATATCATAGTTTTCGTTGAAAACATATTTCGCTCCTGCTTTCGGGCTTAGTGCAAACCACATTTTAGAGGCGTACTCACCCTGATAATTGAAAAGAAATTCGGTGGCCAGGGTGGGAGAATATATATGGAAATTACCATCATAAAAATGCACCAGATCGGCCCGCAGGGCAGCATTAAGCACTAATTTATTTTTCAGCAGCGACCACTGATCCTGAACAAAAACACCGTAAAAGTCCATCTTGCCGTTGTTTTCGATGGTATCCACCGAGGTATGGTAAATGTCTTTTGAAAAACAGCCTCCGGTTTTAAAATCAGCACCGGCCGTGATCACATTATTTTTTATTTTCCGGGTGGTAAAAGTAAACCAGATGCCTTCGTCATGAGTGTTTTCGTAAGTATTGTAAAACATATAAAGACCGGAGTTTCGCTTGATGGTTTCGTTTTGCTTTATAAAATTTTCCTTTTTGAAAAACGCGCTGATATGAATCTCGGATTTTTCTGTCACGCGGTTATAGGCAAGCCGGGTAAAATGGGTACGGTAATGGTTATAACTGCCCAATTCTTCGAAATAACGGCTGCCGTTTCCCCGCCGGTCGGATGAATACTCGTACTGCACTTCGATGTTGTGTCCTTTTGCAAATTGATAGGCCGCTTTTGCCATAATGTTGTACTCCATCAGGTATGTTTTTACATCATATTGGGTGCGCACAGAATCCGGCGCTATTACATACCCTCCGCTTTTTCTGAAAAATCCGCCGGCGCCCCACGAAAAGCCTTTGTCATTTTTGGCAAGATTGCCGCCAATCGTTACCTCGCCACCTTGAGTATTATAAGTTCCCAAAAAGACTTTGGCCCTGACTTCAAAGGGCTTTTGGGGCTTCTGGGTATTAATATTGATTACGCCGGACATGGCATTTCCGCCATACAAAGCCGAGTTGGGTCCTTTCAGCACTTCGATATTATCAATTTTTCCCGACGACAGTTTATTCCACAGATTGGAACTGCCGTCAAACAAACTGTAAGGAACACCGTCGAGTAAAATCAGCAGATGAATGTTGCGGTTGAGGCCTCTCAGCGTTACATCGCCTGTTTTGTTGTAGATACCATAGTTACGCGATGCATTGAGGCCCGGCACAAGCATCAGGGCATCATCAACAGATACCAAGGGCAGTTCCTGCAGTTGAGTCCTGGTAAGCACATCCACCCTGCCCGGCAGACTCAGGCCTTTTGCCGTGCGCGAGGCGGTTACGGAAACTTCCGACATATCCACCATCGTCCTGTTAAGCCTGTGATAAAGGTACCGGTCTGTTTTCCTGCCAAGGGTAACAACTGTTGTATCGCTTTTATAGCCGATATAGCTTACGATTACATGGTATGTCCCCGGGTTAAGATCCTTGAAAGTATAGGTTCCGTCAATATCTGCCGAAATCGTAAAATTTAATTCAGTAACTAAAACAGAAGCTTTGGGGAGTAAGTTCCCGGTCTGTTCATCAATCACAAGGCCGCATATTTTGCTCTGCGCGGTAACAGAGATAATCCAAAATAAAACGATGCATAGTGAAATAATTTTTTTCATTATTTCTGGATTTTAATAGTGCATCGGACGGTTCCCGAGTCGGCGCCGTTTACCTGTTCCACGGCAAACATCCCATATTTGGTGTGTATGGTTTTAAAAGAATACACATCTCCTGCCACAAGATTTTTGGCTTTTCTTTTGGCATCAATTTCGCTATACGCCGCCAGCAACAAGCTATCATTAACAATCGCACTGAAGTCGGCAAGGGAATAAGCCGTTTTATAAAATTTGGTTTCATTACGCACAGGCCAGTAGATAGGACTTGTAGCCCCTGGATAAATAAATGTGCCGATGTTTGCGTTGGGAGAGGATATGCTATTGGCATCGCCTGTTGAATCATAATAATAAAGCATTTCAATTGTATCGGGAATAGTGCACGCGTCGGCCTGAAACCAGACATGCCCGCTGGCCAGGCTCATAAAACTGCCGGCAGTACTGCATTTCTGTGCGCCGAGAACTACGCTGTTGAAAACTTTTACCACCTGATAACCGGCACTGCTGTCAATACTTACGGTAAAAGAAACTGAGGCATTATTACCATTTTTGTCAATGACCATAAAGGTAAAAGTTTCATTTTGATATACGTTTTTGGTAAGGATTTTCGAAATATCGAGGGTTTCATTGTTAACACCCGTATCAAACAATATTGTTTGTTGTCCGTCGTGATAATTTTTTATCACCAGATTGGTAATATTTTCATCCCCTTTTTGAGCAATGATCCGTACAAAAAAATTAGTCCCCCCGGGAAGTATGGTATCGCCGGAGATAAATCCGGCAGCCGTCCCAAGGCTGATTGAGGGCGGATTGCTATCCTTTTTCCGGCAGGATGCCATAAAAGCGAAAATTATAATTAACAGTAACACAAATAATCTTTTTTGTGTTATGATGTGCATTTTACCTATATCGCAAAGCTTTTGTTTTCTATAATTCATGCAAAGGCGTTATCGCTTAAAATATTTTTTTATCAGCGCGAAAAATCCGAGGGCTATCAATCCTCCGCAGGCGCCAAACACAAAGTGCATGATTAGCGGGAAATAAAATCCTGACAAAAACGAGCCATAGGCCACACCGGTCGTCAAGGAGATGATGATTCTGAACAGGGGGATGGTCATATATGCCAGCCCGGCTGCCAGTGCAATGAAAACCACCGTTTTGTTTTTTGCGCTGAACAACTTATAAAAAATATCCACTAAAAAACCAGGCAGCACATACAGAACGGGCATAAACGGATCGGAAAAGCCCAACGGCAACAGCAGCATGGATGCCGCCCCAACGCTGGAAAGACTGGATGCATAAGGTTTTTTTGAGAACAGCCTCCCCGAAAACACCAACGCCATATATACCACTCCCCAATGTCCGGGCATACGAAGCGGAATCCGAAATCTGGCATGCAGCACAACGCCTAGGGCGCCGATGCCAACCAGCAATATAATTTCGGCAAGTGTTATAATTACGTTAGTTGGAAATGCTTTTGATACGGTCTTTGGAGATGACGATGTATTCATAATCTTTATTATTCACTGGTTCAACAAACAATACCGCCTGATTTTGCTGCAACACAGGGCGCCACCATTCGGTAAGAAAAATTTTTTCAAAGTTAAGAAGAATTTGATTTTCTGTTGATTTAATTTTTTCCACCCCGGTGATCTCAAGTATCTCTTTGGCGGTATTAGTTCCGAATATCTCTCTCATTCCTTTTGCCAGCAGAAAGCGCCCGTCGTTACCGCCCGCATGAAGCCCCACCGCAGCCAGGGAGCCTATTATCCCCTGTTTGGTGCCGGTATAACCTTCCAGAAATATTTTTTGTTTTTTCGCCAGTTCCCGTGCAGTATCCATAGTCAGCACTTCGCATTTGGCACGTTTGCCATAAGCTATTAACTCATCCGTGATATGCTCTTCGGTGCATACGCACAACCCGGCGTCGGAGCCTTCGGCGGCATGTTCTAAAAGGTATTTTGCCGATAATTCAATGATTGTTTTAAGATTTTCCGTTTCGGACGATAAAACGATACAGGCCGAGCTATTGTGCGAAGTATATGGGATAGCTTCATTTACAAAAAGCTGGTGCCGGGTAACTCCCGATATTTTCCCCAGGCCGGCTTCATAAATCATAGCGGCCAGTTGCCGTGCCCTGAAGCCGGTTCCTTTGCTATCCGCATTATCGGTATCGTCGATGGCGACAAATATCTTCATCCGGAAATCAGCCTTTCTTCAACAACTTTTTAAAATCTTTTATGATATGATCCACGTTACGTTGGAAGTCGGCCCGAAATTGCACATAGGCTTCTGTCAGCCTCAGTCCTTCGTTTGTGAGGATGGTTACGCCTCCCGACTTGCCTCCTCGGTGCTTTTCCACCAGTTGAAATCCCAGTATGTCCTCCATCCTGCGAATATCACCCCAGGCTTTGCGGTAGCTAATCTTTTGCTGATCCGCAGCGGCTTTCAGCGAACCTAATTGCCTGATAGAGATAAGCATCTGCCACTTATCGTCATCAATAATGGCATCGCCTGTTTCGCCGGCCATCCAAATTTTATAATTGATACGGATGTTGGAATATTTTATAAATTTATTATTTTCCATGGCGTTATGCATCTACTTTCATAACATAAGGCAAAAAAAATCACCCGAAGGTGATTATTTTTTATTCCTTATAATTATCAGCAATTTTTCGTAAGGTTACGATTTCGCGCCATTTTTTACGTGCTTCGATGGCAGGCGAACCGAAATAGACCTTACCGCCTTCCACCGACTTGTCAATGGCGGATGTAGCCAACAACACAGCGCCTTTTCCAACAACAATATCCTTGTTTACCATCACCTGTGCCCAGATACACACTTCGTCTTCGATGGTGGTTACGCCGGCAACGGCCGAATGTGCGCCAATCAGGCAATTTTTGCCAACATGTGTATCATGCCCTATCTGCACGTGATTATCTAACTTAGTCCCTTTCCCTATAATGGTATCACCGGAAACGCCTTTATCCACGGCGCAAAGCGCTCCGATCTCCACATCATCTTCGAGGATAGTCCTGCCGCACGATTCCATTTTTTCATAATGGGTGGGCCTGCGTTTAAAATAATAGGCATCGCCTCCAATCACTGCATTGGACTGTATAATGACATTATTGCCGATGATGGTATGGTCATAAATGCTAACATTAGCATGAATGATGCAGTTTTCCCCTATAGAAACATGATTGCCGATAAACGCCCCGGGCTGAATAATTGTTCCCTGGCCTATGGTAGCAGTGTCGCTGATATTTTTGGCACAAGGCTCAAAGGAGCGGAAACGATTAACAATTTTATTATAATCACGAAAAGGATCATCAGAAATTATCAAAGCCTTACCATCAGGAGGGGTAACATTTTTGTTGATAATAACTGTGGAAGCTTTGGAATTTAGGGCTTTATCATAATACTTGTGAAAATCCACAAATGTGATATCCCCCGGTTCTACCATATGAATCTCATTGATTCCGGTAATTTTATGTTCGTCATTGCCTAGGTATTTTGCGTTCAAAAATCCGGCAATCTCTTTTAATGTGTAGCTTTTTTCTAATTTCATATTATCAGTCTTAGTCCTATGCTTCCATCTTATCCTTTTACCCTTTCGTAGTAGGTATGTGTACGGGTATCAATTCTGATTTTTTCGCCTATATTGATGAACAGAGGCACATCCACAGTAGCTCCCGTTTCGACAGTGGCGTGTTTCAGTGTGTTGGTAGCGGTATCACCCCTCAAACCTGGTTCTGTATAAGTAACCTCAAGTTCTATAAAAGCAGGGAGTTCACAGGAAAGCGGACGTTCGGTATCTGCATGGAACATGATTTCGACACGTTGCCCTTCTTTAAGCAGGTCGTAGGATTCAATAAGTTCCTCCATAATATTTACCTGTTCGAAGGTTTCTACATGCATGAAATTATATCCGGTATCGTCTTTATACAAATATTGATAAGGCCTTCTTTCCACCCTTGTTACTTCAATTTTTGTCCCGGAATTAAAGGTATTGGCAAGAACCTTTCCGGTGGTAAGGCTTTTTAGTTTTGTGCGGACAAATGCCCCGCCTTTTCCTGGCTTAACATGTTGAAATTCAACAACAACATACAAGTCGTTATTAAATTCTATACATAAACCGTTTCTTAAATCTGCCGTCGTAGCCATAAATACTTCCTTTTTTTGAAAATTTCGTGCAAAAATAGTCAAAATATTATTACAACAACAGGAATTTTGAATCAGCCCAAAGTCAATAGCCAATAACCCTGTTTTACAGCGATAATAGTGTCCACTGGCGGGTGAACCATGTTGCTAAAAATTTTATAATGAAGAATATTGGTTTTCTGTCAAAGCCCGAGCATCCTCCTCATTTCGCTTGTTGAGATGTCAGAAGGATCCGTTTCGTAAGCTTTAAAAGTATAGTCTGCATGATTCTTTGGATTCAACAGGACATTCTTCACACTTTCCTTGTCTATCAAGGCTATTGATCCATTTTCGCCGATCAGGAATATTGCTGTTTCCGAGGTAGGATCCAGCGACATTTTAGTTTTATCCTCATCGGGTATGTATGTCAGAATTGCTTTTATTCTTGCGTCTATGACACTTACCTTTTTTACATTGATGTTCTGGTCGAACTGATTTTTGAATTGTGCTGTTATCTGAACAGGATTCCTCAGCCGCAAGATCTGGTCGCAGTTCCATATACCGAATCCGTCTATCTGAAAGCTTTGTGTTACCGTGGTAAAACTTGACTGTATTTTTTCGAGATCCCTCTTTTCGTTTTCAAACCTGGCTTTTGCATAATCCAGCCATTCATCTCTCGACATCGTTTTTTCCTCTTCACTCATTGCTGCCGATATCCTGTTCCAGATTTTCCGCTGATGCCTGGCCATCTTGCGGTTGATATTTTTATCAAAGCGCATTCCGTATTTGTTTAATGACTTGGTATATCGGGTATCAAGCCTGGTATAGGTTCTGATATAATTTTTCCTTTCCGTCGTATATTTTGACTTTATCGGGAAGGCCTCCATGCTCACTACTTCGTGGGGCGATTTGAGTTCTATAGTAAAAATATTTCCTGCCTCGTCGTAGTCAATTCTTGTATCCGTCCATTTTTTATGTGAAATAAATTTTTTTACAAAATCCTTTTTCGACAAAGGCCCGGAATATACCCAAACATATCCCTTGAAGGCATTCAGTTCGGTGAACATCTGATATTTCTTGAAATACAGGATAAAATTCGTTGCCTTCTTTATTTCCTTGTCGCTGCTATATTTATAGATGCGTTTTATTTTAAAATACGGCTCCAGTAAACGCTTTCTGCCTTTAAAATATTCCCAGGGGATCTTTTTAGTATGTGCATAAAGGGAATCATTATATCTTTCGGCGAAACGGGTAGTATCGAAGTTAAAATTATTCAGTTCGTTATACATCCGATATGCGTTTGAAAGCTTGCGTTCCTTTTTAATAAAATTATTCTGCAGCGGAGTGGTGAAATCCCAATTTCCTGTTTTTTCATCGAGACGGTATAGGTTATATCCTGAAGTAGTATCAAGGGCAGCAAAATCAAATGTGATATTTTTACCGGGAGCCATGGAAAGCATTTCGTTATCTTTAAAAGCATAAATCTCGAACATGCCCGATGTCCGGAAAAAATATTGTTGCCCGGCGCTGTCGTAAGCCATAGGGACGCCGTTAGCCAAAATATCAACAATATCGTTGTATTCGCGGTAATAAAGGTTTACATCTTCGGTTACCGTATTGCCTTTCAAATCGACAAAAGCATTTTCGGGTATGCTGATTGTTGTCCCCGAAGTGTATGAAAGCGTGCTGGATTGAATGGGCTTAATCGTATATTTTTTTCTCACGGTTTCCGGATTTCCAATAGGTGGTACAACTTTATTACCATAAAACTTACCGATGGATACAGGCACAAGCTGTGGTCGAATATTTTTTTTGCCTGCATTTATTTTTTCCGGATCACGATAAACGGATATCTGAAGATCGGTTTGCGGGAATTTTTTTGCTAACAACACCGAATCCTTTCTGGTAAAACAATTGATGGAAAAATATTTAATGGGGAGACTATCAATCTTTTTGATCAGTTTTTCTATATTGTCAAAATCATTTTCAGAAATATTAAGGGAGTTTAATTTTTGTAAATTATTCATATTATCAGGCAGATCCTCTAACCAATTGTCCGAAAGGTCGAGTTTCCTGAGGTTCTTTGGTAACGGGACTGTATTGTTCAGTTCCAGTGTATTGACCGAAGACAGGGTAAGTTGCTCAAGATTTTGAAGTTGCGAAATATTCTCCATCAATTTCGCACCATCCACAAATTCATAATTTGTCACCCAAAGCATTTTCAGATTGTCAAGCTCAGAAATCGTTGATGGTATGTCTGCCGATTCATTTTCATCAAGTTTCAAAACCCTGAGGGCGGGCAAACTGCCCAGATAGTGAAAAAATTTTTTATACTTCAAATCAGGGCAATTAACCAGCGAAATCGTTGTGAGGTTCTTTAAATCAGTTATAGCAGCTGGAGCAGCCTTACCAACATAATTATTTATACTCAATAACGTGATCTTTTCTTTATAAGGATAACCGGAAATAAATTCATCCAAAATCTTTGCAGAAACAGCACCGTTCAGATCCAGACAAAAAGTATTACTGTCAGGGTACTGAATTTCGGAAACAGAAATATATTTTTCAAGATCATAATAGGCGCATATACAACTGTCATTTGTCTGGCACCCGGCAGTGGCCACATTAAATATCCAGAACACCGGAAACAACAACCATATTTTTTTCATCTTTACATACTTTATGAGATTCTTACTGGCTAACAAATATAACAACAAACCGGCAGTTTTTATAATGAGTTTTTAGATAATTAATGATGTTATTTTTCTGATCAGAAATCAAATTTAAACTTTTGTTTTCTTTTATTACTTTACATATGTAGAATTTATCTCTAAGCGTAAATACCTATAAGTCTAACTTGTAACCGACATTAATTTGAGTTATTTTATTTTATCAACAATTCAATTTTCAACCGACTAATTCCGTAATTTTACCAATAGAAAAAACATTACATTCTTTATTGTTATTATGGTCAATTTCACTCATTTACATGTTCATACACAATATTCCATACTTGATGGAGCATCGAATATTGAAAAACTGATTACAAAGGTCAAGAATACGGGTATGACCTCCATTGCCATCACCGATCATGGTAATATGTTCGGTGTCAAGGAATTTTACAACATTGCCAGAAAAAAGGGTATCAAGCCGATACTTGGCTGCGAAACCTATGTGGCAGCCAAAGGCCGCACCGACAAAACGGATTCGGATGACAGGTCGGGCTTTCACCTCATATTGCTTGCAAAAAATGAAACCGGATATAAAAACCTCTGCAGGTTAATATCTAAAGCGTGGATTGAGGGTTTTTACTACAAACCACGTATCGACTGGGAACTTCTATCACAACACCACGAAGGCCTTATTGCTTCTACAGCTTGTATTGCGGGAGAAATTCCTTACCACATCCTGAAAAACGACCTTGAAAAAGCAGAACAAAAAATTCAGGACTTTAAAAACCTGTTCGGAGATGATTTTTACCTTGAACTGATGCGGCATAAGACGGGAGATGCGAAAACAGATGAAGACGTTTATGCGCAGCAAAAAATTGTAAACAAAGAACTGATCAGGCTATCAGACAAACACAATGTTAGGCTGATAGCCACCAACGATGTACATTTTATTGACGCGGAAGATGCCGAAGCACACGACCATTTGTTGTGCATCAATACCGGCAAGCTGATGAGCGACACGAACCGCCTGAAATACACAAAGCAGGAGTTCCTGAAAACCCCGGATGAAATGGCCGCTTTGTTTGCCGATATTCCTGAAGCACTTGAAAACACGAAGGAAATAGCTGACAAAATTAATGACTTCGAATTAGAAAAAAAACCGATCTTACCGGATTTTCCTCTTCCCGAAGGTTTTACCAGCAATTATGAATATCTTGAACACCTTACATACATAGGTGCAAAAAAACGCTATCCTGAAATTACGGATGAATTGAGGGAGCGCATTGAATTTGAGTTATCCGTTATTAAAAAGATGGATTTTGCCGGTTATTTTCTTATTGTCAACGACTTCATCAGGGCGGCACGCGATATGGGTGTTTGGGTAGGTCCCGGGCGCGGATCGGCAGCCGGCTCCGTGGTGGTTTACTGCCTGTTCATCACCGACCTTGATCCCTTGAAGTATGGACTTCTTTTTGAAAGATTTCTCAACCCCGACCGTATCAGCATGCCTGATATGGATATTGATTTTGATGAAGAGGGCCGTGAAAAAGTGATTCACTGGGTTGTGGAAAAATACGGAAAATCAAGAGTCGCCCAGATCGTGACCTTTGGTACTATGGCTTCAAAAATGGCGATACGTGACGTTGCCCGTGTTGAAAACCTTGCCTTATCCGAAGCCGACCGCCTGTCCAAGCTGGTGCCGCCCAAGGCTAAAAACCTGAAAGAAGCTATTAATAATACAAAAGAACTCCAGCAAGCCAAAGAATCCAGCAACCCGCTTATTTCTAACACCATGAAATATGCCATTGAACTGGAAGGCTCAGTAAGACATACAGGCCTTCATGCGTGTGGAATAATCATCGGTAAAGACGACCTCATCGATCATATTCCATTGTGTACCTCCAAAGATTCCGAACTGATGGTTACCCAATACGAAGGCAGCCATGTGGAATCTGTCGGTTTGCTTAAAATGGATTTCCTCGGACTGAAAACATTATCCATCATCAAAGACTGTATAGAGAATATTAAATATTCAAAGGGGATTGAAATTGACATCGATACGATACCGCTTGATGATGCTGAAACTTATGAATTGTTCAGCAAGGGAAATACCACGGCAGTTTTCCAGTTTGAGTCGGACGGCATGAAAAAACACCTTCGCGAGCTGAAGCCCAATCATTTCGAAGACCTGATCGCCATGAACGCCCTTTACCGCCCGGGGCCAATGGATAACATCCCCAACTATATCAGACGTAAACACGGGAAAGAACAGATTACCTACGATCATCCCCTAATGGAAGAAAGCCTGAAGGATACATACGGAATCCCGGTATACCAGGAACAAGTCATGGAACTTTCGCGCAGGATGGGTAATTTTACCCGGGGACAAGCCGATGGGCTTCGCAAGGCAATGGGAAAGAAAAATATTGTGCTGATGAATGAGTTGCATCCCAAATTTATCGAGGGTTGCGCAACAAACGGAATTTCAGAAACGATTGTGAATAAAGTCTGGAACGATTGGCGCGCTTTTGCTGAATATGCCTTCAACAAATCACACGCGGCTTGTTACGCCATCACCGCGTACCGTATGGCCTATCTGAAGGCACATTATCAGAATGAATTTATGGCTGCAGTCCTGAGCAGGAATGTTTCCAATATTGAGGAAATTACTTTCCTGATCGATGAATGCAAGAAACTGAATACACAGGTATTAGGACCCGATGTCAACGAAAGTCATGAAAAATTCACTGTTAACGCCAAGGGGGAGATACGATTCGGGCTTTCCGCCATCAAGGGTTTAGGAAATGCTGCCGTTGACTCTATCATTGAAGAACGCAACAAAGACGGGGCTTACAAGAATATTTTTGATTTTCTCAACCGTGTCAGCCTGCGCACGGTAAATAAAAAAAGCATCGAAGCCCTCGCAATGGCCGGAGCATTCGACAGCATGAATATTCACCGCGCACAGTTTTTCTACAAACTGCCAAACGAAGAAATAACTTTTCTTGAAAAGATCATCAGGCATATTTCCCTCACACAGAGCAAGCAAAATTCGATGCAACAATCACTTTTTGGGGATAGCGCCGAAGCCGAAATTTCCGACCCCGAACTTCCCGTTTGCGAACCATGGAGTACTATTGAGATGCTAAATCATGAAAAAGATGTCATCGGATTTTATATGTCGGGACACCCGCTGGATAACTACAAAGTTGAACTGAAGTATTTTACAAATTTCACCCTGGACAAATGTGAGAACCTCAGCCCTTTGGCTGGCAGAGATATTCGCTTCGGAGGCATGATCACACAGGCAGGGCACAAATTAAATAAGAACAACAAGCCTTTCGGGTACTTTGAGATTGAAGACTATACCGGAACTACCAGGCTGAGCCTTTGGTCTGAGAACTACGACAAGTTCAAACATTTGCTCGAGATCGGGAAATGCATATTCGTTACAGGAAAAGTAGACCGCAGAGGCTGGGATAATAAGGAAAAAGAAAAAGACCCCAATTATGTTGTTGAATATGAAATAAAAATTCATTCCATTGAGCCCTTGTACAGTTTAATGGAAAAAAAGGCAAAGGAACTTACATTGTTCGTTAATCTCGAAATGATCAACGCTTCATTTATAGAACGCATCCGGCAACTTGTCAAAGATTATCCAGGAAATGTCAAGCTGAAAATGCAGATCGTTGACGAAGAAGGGGATATTTCTGTAGATATGTTATCGAGAAAGCAGAAGGTCAGCTGCGATGGATTTTTAAAGGAACTGGAAACAATTAACGGAATAAGATATAAACTGAATTAAAAGAAGTCAGAAGTCAGAAGTTGGAAGTCAGAAGTTGGAATTAGGAAGTATGTCCGCCGCTACGGATAGGAAGTTGGTAGTCAGAAGAAAATTTTGCATTTCGACCTTGATAAAATTATATTTCACGAATAAAGTAAGTATTTTTGTAAAAAATTAAATTAAAGAATTTATGGCACAAGAAATTAATGATGGAAATTATGAAGAGTTGGTGATCAAATCCGGCAAAGTAGTCATGATTGACTTCTGGGCTGAATGGTGCGGACCATGCAGAATGATAGCCCCTATCGTCGAGGAAATGAGCAAAGACTTTGATGGAAAGGCCATCATCGGCAAAGTAAATGTTGATGATAACCCTGGTATCACTGCGAAATTAAAAATACGCAATATCCCTACCCTTTTGTTTTATAAAAACGGAGAAGAAGTTGACAAGATCGTCGGGGCCGCTTCCAAATCAGCTATTACAGACAAGCTTAACAGCTTACTATAATTTTTTTGTCGAAGGCCAGCCTGATGCCTGTACCCATTGATCAAAAACTGATACAAGCCTTTGGCAACCTTGAATTTATTGCCAAACAGGTTGTGGAAGGTTTTATTACCGGTCTGCACAAAAGCCCTTTTCATGGCTTTTCAGTAGAGTTTTCAGAACACCGGCCTTACAACCAGGGTGAATCGATCCGCCATATCGACTGGAAACTTTATGGAAGGTCAGACAAACTATATACAAAGCGCTTTGAAGAAGAAACCAACCTCCGCTGCCAGATCATTATCGACAATTCGTCATCAATGTATTACCCGGTAGCCAAAGACATTACTGTGAACCATCCGAATAAAATTATTTTTTCTATTTATGCAGCAGCTGCTTTGATCTACCTTTTAAGGCTGCAACGCGATGCCGTTGGCCTGAGTGTATTTTCCGAAACTGTCGAAGAGCACAAATCAGCCCGTTCGAGCATGGCACACCAAAAAATTATTTACCATAGCCTCGAAAAAATGTTGCATGCTTATGAAGAAGGTTCAAATAAAAAAACTTTTGCAGCAGAGGCATTACACCAAATAGCGGAAATAATACATAAACGATCACTGGTTGTTATTTTCAGCGATATGATGGAAAGCAATGCGCACACCGATGATCTTTTCACGGCCTTACAGCATCTGAAACACAATAAACACGAGATCATCCTGTTCCATGTTACTGATAAAAGCAAGGAGCTGGATTTTACATTCGAAAACAGGCCATACCGGTTTATCGATATGGAAAACGGTGATGAAATAAAGCTAAACCCTGCTGAAATTAAAAACCAATATCTTGAAGCGATTAACAAATTCAGGGGTGAGCTAAAGTTACGTTGCGGGCAATACAGGATTGACCTCGTTGAAGCCGACATCAACGAAGGGTTTCATCATGTTCTGCTGTCCTATCTGCTGAAACGCGAAAGAATGTTTTAACTTACATTAAATTTTTCGCCCTGTTTTTCAAATCAATACATTTTTCTCAATGAGAGACCTATTGGGTTTTCAGGGTTATCACTACAATTTCAGGCCGGCAAAAAAATCTTACCGGCGGAGTAATTGTCCCGATTCCTGATGTGATGTAGGATTTCATTTTACCAAATTCTTTTAATCCGTATCTGTATTTCTGTCCATATTTTGATGGTACTTTGGGTGCCCATAGTCCAAATAAAGTTATTTGTCCGCCATGAGTATGCCCTGACAATGTAAGGTCAACCAGGTTTGAGTTCATATCTTCAAGATAATCGGGGTTGTGAGATACCAATATGCAAAAATCTTTTTCTCTGACGTCTTTGGTTGTGCTGTCTGTAATTTGAATATCCTCCCACAAATCGCCAACACCGCCAATTTTAATCCTGTCTTTTCCACTTTTTACCCAATAAGACCTGTTATCGCAAATATTAATTCCATTTCTGGACATCATTTGCCTTGTTAACTCTGCATCTTCCCAGTGGTCGTGATTACCAAGAACGGCATAAATACCCATTTCAGAATTAAATTTTCTCAACTCATCAAAAACAGGTTTTATGTATTTTCGTTCTCTATGACAATAATCACCGCCCATAACAACAATGTCCGGGCGCAATTCATTTATCCTTTGAACAATCATTTTTACTCTATCAACAGAAAAATATGGTCCATGATGAATGTCAGAAATAAAAATAATCTTTTTATTATCAAAAGAGGCAGGAATATCAGAGGACGTAATTGATATCTCTTTTATTCTGACCCAATGAGGTTCGAGAGTGCAATATCCCAATAAAAGGAAAGCAAGGGCCAGCAGAATAATATATTTTTTAAACTTCTTTCTGGATTTCACGGACATATTATGGTTTTGCTCTGTCTTACCCTGATAAAATTACCGGTATTCAATTGTAAAGTAAATATAAAAATCTCAGCGTTTCAGAATAATCCAATATTTTCAAAAAATAAAAGGGCTAATCTATTATTAACTTTCGAACATAAACATGGTTATCTACTTGAATATTGACAAAATAGACACCTTTCATCAAGTTACTCAAGTCAAGTTGTTTCGTTTTTTCAATGAAAAAATTGCCGGAAAAACAAAGTACACCTGACATATTAAAAATCTGAATAACGCAGGGCCTTTCGATTATTTCTTTACATATAAGATCCAAATAAACCAAGCCGCACGAAGGATTCGGAAAAAATTGAATATCTGGTTCGATGGGTTTCATTTCATTTATTGACACAACAATATTGTCTGTCGCTAAAATTTTTCCTGTTATAATTTCTTCGTCTAATGCTTTTCTTACATAAACGGCAATATGGGAATGCTCCATAAGATATTGCTGTGCCGAATTATCAAAAACGAAGTGCCTGGTAAACAATGAGTCCTTATTCGCCTGCAGGCACAAGGTATCTCCCCACTGAGCAGTAAGCGCTTCCCTGAAAACATGATTGTGCATATAGAACATATCCGTTATGCCATAGTTGTTCTGTTCGGCAACAATACTGTCTTCCGAAAGCAACACATACAATGTACACATTGAATTTACCGTGTCTGTAAAATACACTTCCACATCAACAGTAAGAATTGATGATGATTGATTGTAAAGAGTGGCAATTCCTATATTTAACGGAGAGGTCTCTGCAAGGATTGTATCAGCATAAAGACGCCATTTATCCCTGGATTGTTCACGCCGCTCTGGGTTCCATTCCCGCCTGTTTATAAATGCACCCGGAAAAAATCGGATAGAATCATGTACAAAGGGGATCGTAAAAAACTCATTAACAAAAGTTCTGCGCAAATCAGGGCTTCCGGGATATGGCAAGGTCAGCGTTCCGTTGACATTGGATGGATACATGGCCACAGGAATGATTCTTCCGGGATTTTCATCGATGATACTATCTAAAATCAAATGGCCTGTAGGGCAATAAGAACATCTTACCGCAGTAAATTCTTCAATAACGACGTTTTTGTTGTGAGGCAGGGTATCTGTCAGTGTTTGTGAAAAGCCTGTTGATACCAGTGCATACAAGACACTTACCACCTTGAATGATAAAAATAATAATTCAGCACATTTATGCCTGGCCTTGTGCATCCTAAAATACTTAAAAAAATAGTATAAAAAACTTAAGCTTTATTGGAATAAAGTTCAATGATTTTTAGAATAACTGCTGTGGCTTTTTCCATGGATTCGACAGGAACATATTCAAATTTTCCATGGAAATTATGTCCGCCTGCAAAAATATTCGGGCACGGCAAACCCATATATGAAAGTCTTGCACCGTCCGTACCTCCCCGAATAGGAACTACTTTAGGCTCAATACCCAGTTCTTCCATAGCTTTTTTAGCTGTTTCCACCACATGAAAAACAGGCAACACCTGTTCTTTCATATTGTAATACTGGTCTTTCATTTCAAGGCGCAACACATCAGTTCCGTAGCGGGTCTTCATAAACTCCACACACTCAGCAAATAGTTTTTTCTTGTTTTCGAATTTTTCCTTGTCGTGGTCACGGATTATATATTGCAGCATAGCATTTTCAACGGTTCCTTCCATTTTTACCATATGAAAAAAGCCTTCATAATCCTGTGTATGTTCCGGTCGCTGATTGGGAGGCAGCATGGCATTGAACTCCATAGCCACCAGCATAGCATTTATCATTTTGTCTTTCGCATAACCCGGATGTATATTTTTTCCTTGTACAAAAACTTTAGCACCGGCAGCATTGAAATTTTCGTATTCAAGCTCCCCTATCCCACCGCCATCCAAGGTATATGCAAAATCAGCATCAAATTTTTTCACATCAAAATGATCGACGCCTCGTCCTATTTCTTCATCAGGAGTAAACCCTACTTTTATTGTTCCGTGCTTTATTTGAGGGTTTTTGACCAAAAATTCAACGGCGGTTATAATCTCAGCAATACCAGCTTTGTCGTCGGCACCCAGTAAGGTATTTCCATCGGTTGTAATGATGGTTTTTCCAATATACTCTTTTAGCTCCGGAAAATCCTTCGTGGTAAGCACAAGGTTCTTTTCTTTGTTGATCATGATATCATCACCATTGTAATCATAGACAAAGTTCGGATGTTCAACCATTCCGGGCATATCAGGACTGGTATCCATATGTGCGATAAAACCAATAACTGGAACTTTTTCGCTGATGTTTGAGGGTAGCGTTGCCATTAGATAGCATTTTTCATCCAGCGAAATATCCTGTAATCCAAGATCTTCCATTTCCTGTTTGAGCACTTTTGCAAGAGCAAACTGCTTTTCGCTGGATGGTGTGTTTTCCGAGTTTTCATTTGATTGAGTATCGATTTTGATATATCGTAAAAACCGTTCTAAAACTTTTTCTTTCATGATGAATATTTTTATATCAATGATTTTATTAATATTTGAATTTTATTACCACTATGACAAAAAGCAGGAGATTATTTTAATCATTTTCCTTAGCTCTGAATGAGTCCCAGATAAAATATCCAATAAGACATAAGAATGCCATTAATGCGACAATTTGCGCTCCCCTGGAATCTTCGGGCCACAAGTGAGTATCAAGATTTATATTAAAAAACAGCAGAAAGGCTCCGACAACGCCAAATAAAGCTGCACCGGCAATAAAACCGGATGCGATTAAAATCCCCCTGTTTGAACGGGCAGTATTAAGTTTTTCGTTTTTGGTGCTTTTGTTAAACCAATGATTCAGCAATCCTCCCACAACAAGAGGCGTATTAAGATCCAAAGGAATAAACATTCCGAGCGCAAAAGCGAGCGGTGAAATTTTTAACCAATTTAACAAGATTGAAATCACCGCACCTATTGAAAGCAGAACCCAACTAACACCGCCTCCGGACATCAGAGGCTCAATAATGGCAGCCATGGCATTTGCCTGAGGAGCTGTCATAGGCTGGGTATGCTCGGCAGTAGGTACAAATCCGTAGGCTTTATTAAGAATAAAAATAACACCTCCAACCGTTGCAGCTGAGACTAAGGTTCCTAAAAACTTAAATGTTTGTTGTTTATAAGGAGATGTGCCAAGCCAGTAACCTACTTTTAAGTCAGTGATAAACCCACCGGCCATTGAAAGGGCGGTGCAGACAATACCTCCGATTATCAAAGAGCTAACCATGCCCTGCCATCCTTTTAACCCCACAGAAACAAGCACCACTGAAGATAATATCAACGTCATTAGCGTCATGCCGGAAACAGGGTTGGTTCCAACAATAGCAATGGCATTGGCAGCAACTGTGGTAAACAAAAATGAAATAATAAAAACGGTTGCCAATGCAACTAAAGATTGCACCAGCGTAATTTTCACACCAAAAATTAAAAAGATAAAAACAGCCACTATTGTAAGGAAAAGGAATAACATTACGAATGACATTTTTAGGTCTTTTTGTGTTCGTTCTGTTTTAACTTCAGCATGTGCTTTTGATCCAACTCCAACAGCCAGTTTAAAAGCGCTTCCAATAACGCCAGATGACTTAATAATACCAATTATCCCCGCCATTGCAATTGCTCCTATTCCTATTGGTCTGACATAAGCTCTGAATATAGCTTCAGCAGGAATATCTGCAAAAGGGTTAACGCCACCACCAAGGCTGGCTACAATATTACCGACTTCGTTAACTAATGGAATAAAAACAAACCATGATAACAAAGAGCCCACGGCAATAATCAGAGAAAATCGCAGACCAACCAAATAACCGAAACTAAAAATCAGCGCACTGACATTAAATTTAAATACCATTTTTACTTTAGTTGCCAGCACTTCTCCGGCTGGGATTACTCGTGAAGTAATAACTTCACTCCATAACTTGAAGGAAGAAAAACAAAAGTCAAATATTCCGCCAATTAATCCACTGACAACAAGTAACTTGGCCTGCGAGCCACCTTTTTCTCCGGTCATTAATATCTCCGTGGTAGCAGTAGCTTCTGGAAACGGAAGTTTTCCATGCATATCCTTCACAAAATATTTTCTGAATGGGATTAAAAACAAAATTCCTAAGAAACCGCCCAAAAGAGAAGAAAAGAATATCTGCCAGAAATCAACCTGAATTTCCGGGTACTTTGCTTGCAAAATATATAATCCCGGAATGGTAAAAACAGCACCGGCAACAATTACACCGGAGCTGGCACCAATTGATTGTATAATTACATTCTGACCAAGGGCATTCTTTTTGCGAGCTGCTGCTGAGGCGCCTACGGCAATAATCGAAATAGGAATGGCGGCTTCAAAAACCTGTCCTATTTTCAATCCTGAATAAGCTGCTGCTGCAGAAAAAATTACAGCCATTAACAAGCCCATAAACAATGACCAGGTAGTTACTTCAGGAAAAATCTGATTGGGGGGCATTACAGGAATAAACTGTTCGCCGGGTTTAAGTTCGCGGTAAGCATTTTCTGGTAAACTTTTTGTAGTTTGTTCTTGTTCCGACATAAATCCTCCTTTATTTATTTATTTTATGTTTTATTTTTTCGAGTCAGTAAAAATATAAAAACTATGATAAAAACAACGAACCCACTGAAAAAAAATATATAATACCAAATTTGACTATTTCTATTCTTGGCAGCCATACTAGTTTCCTCATTATTTCCATATGTTTTGACCGTATTCCGAATTTGATTATTAGTCCTTTGAAACATAGTTGATTCATTTTTCATCGAGTCGGCTAATATTTTGTATAAATCATTGTAATATAGCGCTCGGCGTATGTCTTTAAGCTCAAAACATGTATATGATAGATACTCATAATTATCAAGCATTTCAGGCCATGCATTTATCTCGCGGGCAAACTCCAAACTGTTCAGAAAAAAATTCATAGCCAGCTCATATTCTTCGGCTTTAAACAGCATCTTTCCTTTGTTGGACAGCCCAATGGAAATTTTTTTCTTGTTGTTTAATTCAAGTTCCATGGCAATCCCTTTAAATAAATATCTGTTCGCCATTTCCTCATCACCTACTGCCTCATAAATTAATGCTAATAAATTAGTTGTTGCAGCAATACCTTGCTTATTGCCAATTTTATATTTAAGTTCAAGCGATTTTTGGGCATATAAAAATGAATTAAAATAATCCTTCTCCGAATACAATAGCTCTCCAATATCATGACACACGAGTGCAATGCGTTTTTCATTGCCCGTTTTCTTAAAAAGTAATAATGCATTTTTATAGTTTTCCATGCTTTCTGAATTCATGCCATTTTCCTGGTATGCGGAGCCAATATTCAGCAAACATTCCCCTATTCCATTATGATTTTTGAATTTAATTTCAAGGATTAGAGATTTTTCATAATATGAAATTGCCTTGTCATATAAACCCTGCAAATGATATATCTCCCCAATGTTATTAAGTGTGCTAGCCATCCCTTCTTTATTATCAAATTTTTCATCCATTTTTAAACTAATCATATAAAAACTCATCGCTTTATCATAATTTCCCACATCTTTATGAATGATGCCCATATTATTAATGCACCCAGATATTCCTTGCTTGTTTGAAAGTGATTTATAGACTTTAAGGGCTTTATTATAATAATTGAGTGCCCTATTATTTTCACCAAGAAAATAAAATACAACCCCAATATTTTTTAGTGATAATGCGATATTTAAACTATCATTTGAGGCAAGCGACATTGAATAAGCCATACGTGCATATTTCATAGCCTTTTCAAGATCCGAGGTCCAAAATTTTTGAGTAAGTTCCTGAAGAATTTCAATCTTTGAAACTCCTTCTGCTTTTCTAAAAGAAGATTTTAGACTATCCTCAAATGATTTTTGAGCATAAATATCGACAAAAGAAAAGACTATAATGCCTACCAACAATAACAATAAAATTCCAGAGGCACCCTTTTTAATATATATCCGCACAAAATAATTCATCAATCAAAAATAGAGAAAATATCAGATAGTTATTTATATTTTTACACTATTGTCCGACTAAAGTACAAAACAATCGCATTATACGTCTAACTGCTTGAAAGAAAGATCATATACATTATTGTTTAAAATAGCACCCCCCTTCTTTATTTT
>Ga0209098_1000048_pt1 | contig 122207 bp, 101 predicted proteins | sample AD_JPNHW1_MetaG_FD_184429 | JGI IMG/M metagenome (GOLD analysis project Ga0209098, IMG submission 184429) | Active sludge microbial communities of municipal wastewater-treating anaerobic digesters from Japan - AD_JPNHW1_MetaG (SPAdes) (version 2) | ecosystem: Engineered > Bioreactor >... | reverse complement strand
ATGCAGAATCTTTTAACTCCAAAATAAAACTATTTAGAGCAAATTTAAGAGGTGTAGTGGATACGGAATTTTTTCTCTTTAGACTTCATAAACTTTTTGCTTAGTCCCCAGAAAATTTATGTGACCCGAATTTTTTCAAGACACTGTAAAAAAGTATAAGGCTATCTCACACTTTCCCAAAAAAGACAATTGGAAAAATTCAGAAAACAATTTTTTATGGGAAGAGATGGTGAAACAAGTTATGGTTGTTGGCGGTTCAAATGGAGCAGACCGATTTAATGCCCAATCAATACTTAGAAAATTAATAAAATTTGATACATTAATAAAGGTTAAAGATCAAAATGAAATTGCAAAGACTATAAATTACGTTTTGCGAGAATCTGGTGTAAGATATGCGAGTAATGATTTAAAAAAATGCGTCAAAACTAAAGCACTTGTTCATAATTTAAAAGTTCTTAAAGGTGCAAAAGATGGTGTTAAAGGGATTTTGGAAAGAATTTCCGAATTTAACGGTGTTAACGCTGACATAAGGAAAGTCAAATACTTTATGAAAATATTTCAATACATAAAAAGTAAAAGCTCTCGTGACTATTTAATGGAACGTGGTATTTGTAGAAATACAATTGCAATTGACATTAGAGTTCAGAATATTTTTAGAAACAATAACTTGACTATTCCAAATGAAGCAATAAGCAATCCGTCAATTTATGACCAAGTTGAGAAAGAGATTGTAACAAAAATTTGCAACAAAATTAAAATTGAGCCGGTTAAATTTGACAGAATACTTTATCAAAATTATGAAAACATATTAGATAACTAATAAAATCAGTGCATAACTTATGTCTATTCGCATGTCTCATTTTAAAGCAATAATAATCGGATAAACTTCAAAAGTCTTCAAAGGCTTGAGGGTCGAGTCTTTTGAAGTTTGATAAGTTGTGGTAAAAATGTTCAATCCCTTCGGGATATTTTCAAAAATAAAAGCGGAATGAAAAAATCTTATAATAAAAAAACCAATTCACTTAATGCAAATCAAGTTATACCGACAGAAAAGAGTTTTGCAAAAATATTTTTTGTTTTCTGTACGGTATAACTCGTTCTAAACAGTTTTGCCTTTGCAAACCTTATAAGAACGAGTATAAATCACAAATTCCAAATTTAAAATCTGAAATCATTCATCAACTAATAAAAACCTTTTGACAATTAACTTTTGCCTCAACCAGCTGCTCAACTTTTTTACAAATTACTTTTACAATAAAGTATTCGCAAGGTTTGCAAGCTCGCTTCTTTCGCCTTTTTCCAGTCGTATGTGTGCGTATATAGGATGATGCTTTATCCTGTCGATTAACGTTGAAAGCCCGTTACTGCGGCTGTCGAGGTATGGTGTGTCAATCTGGAAAATATCTCCTGTGAAAATAATTTTTGTATTTTCTCCAGCACGGGTAATAATTGTTTTTACTTCGTGCGGTGTTAGGTTCTGCGCTTCGTCAACAATAAAGCAGATATTCGAAAGGCTACGCCCGCGTATGTATGCAAGAGGTGTAATCACCAGCTTTTCATGTTCTATGAGTTCGGTAATATTTTTAAACTCTTTATCTTTTTCACCATACTGGTTTTGTATCATTTTCAAATTATCCCACAAGGGTTCCATATAAGGATTTAATTTCGATTTTATATCGCCCGGTAAATAACCGATATCCTTATTACTTAGTGGAACAATAGGACGTGCAAGATATATCTGCTTAAAATTTCTTTTCATTTCAAGCGAACCTGCTAAAGCAAGCAATGTCTTACCTGTACCTGCAACACCCTGCATGGTAACAAGTTTTATATTAGGATTTAAAATAGCATGCAGTGCAAACACCTGCTCCGCGTTACGAGGCGTGATGCGGTATGCAGAGCGTTTTTCAATACGTTCAATTTGTTGTGAGATCGGGTTATAAAAAGTAAGTATTGAAGTTTTTTCGTTTTTCAAAATAAAATAATGATTCGGGTAGAGTTCTGTAATCCCTGCTTCTTGCGGGGTGCAAAAACCTTCCTGGTAAATTTTATCAACAAGTTCTGGAGGAATGTTATTAATTACAGTTTTTCCGGTGTAAAGTCTTTCAAGGTCCTTGATTTTTCCGGTCGAAAAATCTTCGGCAGTAATATTTAATGCTTTTGCTTTCAATCGCAGGTTAACATCTTTTGTAACCATAATGACTTTTCTTTCGGGGTATTCTTCCGCAAGAGTAAGCGCTGCATTTAAAATACGGTGGTCGGGTTTATTCTCTCCAAAAACTTTAATTGCATCAACTTTCCCGCTTCTGCCGTTTTCATTCATCACTACCTTAAAATTGCCTGCATTAGGAAAATCAAGAGCTACCCAGTTTTGCAAGGTGTCATTTTCAGAAAGTTTATCAATGATCCTGATAAATTCTCTTGCTTCGAAATTAATGGTATCGTTACCTTTTTTAAAATTATCGAGTTCTTCAAGAACACTGATGGGGATGGCCACATCATTATCTTCAAAGCTGTTGATGGAATTGTGATTGTACAAAATCACTGAAGTATCTAGAACAAAAATCTTTTTTGTTTTAGAGGCTTTTGCAGTTTTCTTAAGCATAAAACCTTTTTTAGTTTAACATGAACGATAATGATTATCGTAAAATTAATTTTTAAATTAGCGTTTTCAAAAGAAACGGGTTTAAAGATGTTCACTATAATTTGTTAATAAAAACTTTAAGTGTTCATTTCTATTGTTTTAATGATGAAGAATAAAAAACCTTTTTTTTCAGAAGAGAATATTTAAATGAATAGTTATAAAGGTATAAGGATATAGGGGTATAGGGGTATAGGGGTATAAGGGTATAAGGGTATAAGGTATAAAGTGAATTTATTATACCTTTATACCATATACCTCCATACCTAATGTTCTAATAAAAATTATTTGAAGAATTTAAACTGACATATGAATTTTCTTGCGCATTTATATCTTTCGGGAAATAATGACGAAATAATGGTTGGAAATATTCTTGCCGACAGAAGAAGAAGTGGAGGGATTCATCACTTAAGTGAGGGAATACAAAAAGGAATTCATTTGCATCATGCTATTGATAAGTTCACCGATAAGCATCCTGTTGTTGCTGAATCGAAACAAAGGTTGCGTGCAGAGTTCAGGCATTACTCACCGGTAATTGCCGATATTTATTATGACCATTTTCTTGCAGTCAATTGGAAAAAATATTCAGATGAAAGCCTGAATGATTTTGCACTGAAGAGTTATAAAGTTTTAAAAGAGCATCGAAAACTTTTTTCTACAGGTTTCCAGGTTGCTTTTATATATATGCGTTTTAAAAATTTGTTGGTGTCGTATGCAACATACGATGGAGTTCGTTTTGCGTTAGAGCGTATGTCGGGAAGAGCAAAAAATTCTTCAAATCTTATGAATGCAGTTGATGAATTAAAGAAAAATTATACTTTATATAAAAAAGATTTTGAAAAATTTTTTCCCGAGATAATAGCTTATGTAAATAACTATAGAATTAAGCAGGGCATATAAAATATTAAAAAAATGCCGGTTTTATCCGGCATTTTTTGAAAGGGGAATTTATTTTTTTAAGATAATATCAATGGTATCTAAAGCAATAACCAATTCCTCGTTAGTACATATAGTCATAACTTTTACTTTGGATTCTGGTTTTGTTAGTATCGCATCTTTGCCTCTTAAATTATTATTTTTTTCTGTATCGAAAACAAGTCCCATGTATTCCATTTCTTTACAAACACCTGCTCTTACGTGAAAATCGTTTTCGCCAATACCGCCGGTAAATATAATAATGTCTACACCACCCATAGCGGCAGCATAAGCGCCAACATATTTTTTAACGCGATAAATATACATATCCATTGCAAGTTTAGCACGTTTGTTCCCTTCGTCGGCGGCTTTCCAAATGTCTCTCATATCGGAAGAAATTCCTGAAATCCCAATCATACCGCTAACCTTATTGATGTAGTTATTGGCTTTTTTAATATCCATGTTTTCTTTTTCCATTATAAAAAGAAAAGCACCAAGGTCGAGGTCGCCGCAGCGTGTACCCATTATCAAACCTTCAACAGGAGTAAGTCCCATTGATGTGTCGAATGATTTACCATCTTTAATAGCAGCAATAGAGGCTCCATTTCCAAGATGACAAGTTATGATTTTCTGGTTTTCGTATTTTACTTTTAAGGTTTCACATGCTTTCTGTGAAACAAAGCGGTGGCTTGTTCCGTGGAAACCATATCTTCTTACTTTATATTTATCATACATTTCATATGGAAGTCCGTACATATAAACAAAATCGGGCATGGTCATATGGAAAGCTGTATCGAATATCCCGCACATTGGAACTTCGGGTAACAGTTTTCTCATTGCATAAATACCTTTTAAGTTTGCAGGATTGTGTAAAGGTGCGAGGTCAACGCATTCTTCCATTTTATCAATTATTTCCTGTGTGATTAATACACTGCCGCTAAACTTTTCTCCGCCATGTACTACGCGATGTCCTACTGCATTAATTTCTTTCGAATCTTTTATTACTCCAAATTCCGGATGTAAAAGGGTTTTAAGGATAAGCTCAACACCTATTTCATGATTGGGAACATCCTGTACCAGCACATAAACATCTTTTCCTTTTGCCTGGTGCTTAAGAACGCTGTCATTAATTCCTACTCTTTCCAGGAGACCTTTTGCAAGCACGTCGGCATTATTTGCCATGTCGAGCAGCTGATATTTGATTGATGAGCTGCCACAGTTCAATACTAAAATTTTCATATTTTATTTAGTCTTTATGTTAATGAATTTTTGAATATGGAAAATTCCATAGCAACAAATATATGATTATTATCAGATAATTTGAAATTATTTAAAAAATAAATATAATCTGCGGAATAGCTTGATATAAGTGGATTGCAGAATATAAAATAATACTTCTGTAGATATAAATAGCAAATAAGATTTTAAGATATAAAAGATTTTCGACTTATGATATGATTAGCGGATATTACTGGATGCAATAAGTGAAATCTTATTTTTAATTTCATTTGCATTTTTTTGCCAATGTTTCGATGTGTTGAAAATATTCTGATTATTAAAGATAAGTTTGAATGATTTGCTTTCAAGTATTTTTGAAAAAGAATCATAAGATATTATCAAAGAATAACGATAATAATATTTTTTATGACGGGATTCGTTAAACATCAATTTGAAATGGTATGCAGAGTAAATAGTGTCATTACTGCTGATGCTGACTTCCGGAAATTTGATACCTTGTTTTTTGCTGATAATGGTAAATCGAAAAACTACAGAATCACTGGTTTTATTAATGAATTCAGTAGTAAAATCAAGAGCCATTGAATTTTTTCCATTTTCCTGTTCAAGTTTTACCGGACCGGCAAAAAGCAATTCGTCATCAACCCCTTTGTATATTATATCCACAAACTTAACTCGGGACGGAAACCCTGATTTCATACCAGTACCTTTTGTTCCCATGCATGAGGAAAAACAAATTATCAGAAAAAGAAAATAAAATCGTTTAATCACAATTTAATTTATCGGAAAGATATGGTTTGTTGTTATAGAGTTTTACTATTGAGAGCGAATCGTTATTTATAATATCAAATAATATCATGTTACCATGTTTTGGCTCAGAGTATAAAGTACGGTAAATATAACTATTGTATTTCTTCAGAAAAAAAGCATAAAAAAGTTTTTCATTCGAACTGTATTCTCTTGAAAAGAAAATATTTGTTATTGAATCGTTTTTCATCAGAGAAATATATTCCTGTGGGGCAAGTCGTGTCGACATACCAATGTAAGTTTTGTTCTTGCCAACAATCACGCGGTTTAACCATAGCTGGGTGCTGTCGTAATAGCAATATTTTTCGTATTCATGAAGGGATATTGAATCTATTGGTTTTATTTGACATTCGCCGGAATCGAGTTTAAGGCATTCCATGAATCCAAAATTGATATGGTTTGCAGCGGTATAATTTGAAACAATAAAAATAATTAAAAGGCTAATTATAATTATTCCTGTTGTCAGAAAAATGATACTTCTTTTTTTCATATGAGTATTAAAAAAAAAGAGTAATGCCGTTTTAATGGAATTACTCTTTTTTTATAGGTTGTGAATATTATTCCCCGGTAACAATGGTTTCAAATGTCCATATAATTCCAAGAACATTTGTTGTTTTAATATCAACAGTAGCTATTTTATTGATACCTCCATTTTTTGCCGCAGTCTGAATACTGTAATCAACGTTAAAACAGAGTACTTTAAAATAGCAGGTACCTGATGATTTTCCTACTTTTGTTCCTATTGGGTTAGTAGTTACCCAATAAGGATTAGTAGCTGAGCATGATGCAAAAAAAAGTGCAACAACAACAACTAAACCAATGATAACATTTCTGAAATTTTTCATAAGAATGAATTTTTGTAAAAATTTTAGTTAACGCAAAATTATAAATTTTTTTTTTATGACAAAATTTTTATGAAAAATGGATGTAATTATTAAAGATACAAAATTTTAATACTGACATTCAATATCATGCAGCGTATATTTTGAAATAATAAAGAATAATATTTTTATGTAACTTTGCTATCGATTATTGATTACCATGACAGATAGCCTTTCTATTAATCCCGCGAGTCAGTTTAATAACAGCGTTTGTTGGTTCAGGAATTTTATTCAAATGCAGGATGAGGTTCCTGCCGGAGTGTTTGGTATAAAAAGCGATACCGCATTCGAAAAACAAAAAATAGTTCAGGTGAAAATAGAAATGCCCAAACGTTCAGGTAAATCAATTTTTACTTCTCACCAGTTAATCCCTTCATCATTTGAAGTGAAAAAAAAAGAGATGACGAATCCCGGATGGATTGCTCCGCTTATTTTATTTTGCTTTATGCTTTTTGCGATCGCTCATTATGGCTGGTACAAAAGAATGCTTCAAATTTTTAAAGCTTTTTTTGCAGGTCGTCTTTTTGTACAATTAGCCCGCGAGGGGGGGGTATATAATGAAAGGGTAACTCTACTGCTTTTCTCTTCATTCATTATGGGTATCAGTATATTTCTTTTCCAAATAGCAAATTTTTATATTGGAATACCTTATTCCAATTGGGATAGCTTTGTAATATTTATTCAGATATTGTTGGGGGTTACTCTATTTTATATTATCAAAATGTTGCTATTTAGGTTTTCCGGTTATGTTTTCCGATCTGTCAAAGAAAATTCAGATTACAATTTAACTATTTTTGTTTTTGGTCAGATTGCAGGTGTAGCAATGCTTCCAATAGTGCTTTTAGTTACATATTTCAGGAGTGAGTGGGTCATAATCATGGGGCTTATCATATTTGCATTATTATATATTTATCGTTTTTACAGGGGAATAAATGCAATTTCTAGTACATCAAAAGTTTCATCGTATTATATTTTTTTATATTTTTGCACGCTGGAAATTTTACCTTTTATTATAATTCTTAAAGAAATTACAAAATTTTGATTTTAAGATATATCTAAAAAGGTAAGTAAAAGATAGATGAATAAACGGTTAAAATAAATTATTTATTCTGATGAGGAAAATAAAAAATATCCTGGTTTCTCAACCTCAGCCTGAAAAGGCGAATGATCCCTTTCTCGAATTGGCAAAAAAATATAACCTGAAAATCCTTTTTCAAAAACTTTTCAAAATAGAAGGAGTACCATCAAAGGATTTCAGGCAGGAACGAATCAATTTACTTGATTATACTGCAATAATTTTTACCAGTAAAAACGCAATTGACCATTATTTCCGCATTTGTACCGAAATGCGTGTAGTGGTACCTGATACAATGAAATATTTTTGCGTTTCAGAATCGGTAGCATTATATCTTCAAAAATATGTTCAATACAGGAAACGTAAAATTTTTCATGGGAAACAACACTTTGCCGAAGTTGTTGAATTAATGAAAAAACATAAAACGGAGAAGTTCCTTCTACCAAGTTCTGATATGATCAAATCAGACATACCTAAACTTCTTGATGATAATAAATTCAATTACAAGCGTATTATTTTTTATTACACGTTGCCAAATGATATTACTCAATACGATATTACTCAATACGATGTTATTGTGTTGTTTAGTCCGGCTGGTGTTCGTTCATTATTCCATAATTTCCCTAAGTTTAAGCAAAATGATACGCTTATTGCTGCTTTTGGCTCTACAACTGCCAATGCTGTAAAAGAAGCCGGGCTTACTTTAAATATCCAGGCGCCTACACCGTTAGCTCCCTCAATGGCTTTGGCTATTGATAAATATATTGAAAAAGCAAATAAAAGTAAGTAAGTCAACCTGCTTAAGTTTGCAAAAAGATTTTTACACCATATACCGTGCAGACCTTTAAAAAAAAGGAACGGATTACAGAAAAAAAAATTATTCTTGAACTATTTGAGAAAGGTAATGAATTTTATGTTTCTCCTATCAGGGCGTTATGGTTGGTTTATCCGTCTGCAAAGCCTTTTACATTAAAAATCCTTATTGCTGTTTCTAACAGAAATTTTAAAAAAGCAGTAGAACGTAATTATATTAAACGCTTAATTCGTGAAGCATTCAGGAAGAATAAACAAACAGTATATGAAAAGATGCTTGGAAAGCCTGAAAATATAATGCTTGCACTTCAATATACAGGGAAAATTATTTTACCATACAAAGATATGGAAGAGAAAATAAAAGTAACTTTACAACGTTTACTCAAAGAGTATGAAAAAACTGTTAGGTAAAATATTAATAGGAATGATTTATTTTTATAAAGCGGCTATTTCGCCAATATTACCAGCAGCATGCCGATATACTCCTACCTGCTCGGAGTATGGATTACAGGCCATAAGGAAATACGGACCTTTTAAAGGTGGCTATCTGACCCTTAAACGATTTCTTTCATGCGGACCATGGGGAAGAAGCGGATACGACCCTGTTCCTTAATTTTTATTAAATCTGAAAATACATTTTATGAGAAAATATATACAATACTGTTATAAGGCCCGGAAGTGGATAATTGCAGTAGCTATGGTTTTTACCGTGGTTATGTCATATAACTTTGCCGGTGATGATTTCGAAATAGGTAAGAACCTTGACATTTTTGCTACCTTATACAAGGAGTTAAATAATAATTATGTTGATGAAATCAAACCAGGTGAACTTATAAAAACTGCAATTGATGCAATGCTTGAATCGCTTGATCCGTACACCGTTTATATTCCCGAATCGGAACTGGAAGATTATAAAATGATGACAACCGGCGAATATGGAGGTATTGGTGCTTTGATACATAAAACAGGAGATTATATTATTATATCTGTTCCTTATGACGATTCACCCGCACAGAAAAATGATATTCGTGCAGGTGATACCATTCTTGAAATAAATAATAAGTCGATGAAAGGAAAGAACACGGAAGATATTACAAATATATTGCGTGGTCAGGCAGGAGCTACAGTGAAGATTTTATTGAAAAGAGAAGGAGAAAAAAATCCTATCGAAAAAAATATAGAGCGAAAGGAAATAAAAATAAATAATGTTTCATATTCGGGAATGGTTGATGAAAACGTAGGATATATTAAACTTTCCAATTTTTTCCAGGATGCGGGAAAAGAAGTGAAGACAGCATTCCTTGACCTGAAAGAAAAAGGAATGAAGAACTGTATACTCGACCTGCGGGGAAATGGCGGAGGATTGCTTAATGAAGCAGTTAATATTGTCAATATTTTCATTGATAAAAATATTTTAGTGGTTAGCACAAAAGGAAAAGTGAAAGTACGTAATACCGAACATAAAACCCTGAATAATGCTGCCGACAGCGAAATCCCTCTTGTGGTACTGGTCGACAGGGGCAGCGCATCCGCATCAGAAATTGTTGCAGGGGCAATACAGGATATCGACCGTGGTGTTATAATAGGCGAGAGAACATACGGAAAAGGTCTTGTGCAAAACGTGGTATCGCTTTCATACAATACTAAAATGAAAGTTACTATTGCAAAGTATTACATTCCCAGCGGCCGCTGCATTCAGGCAATTGATTATTCTCAGAAAAATGAAGATGGTAGTGTGGCAAAAATTCCCGACTCACTGAAAGTGGCATTTAAAACCAAGAAGGGACGCACTGTATATGATGGAGGAGGAATTGAGCCGGATATGTATATTAAACCCTATGAATATAGCGACATTGCTGCAAGCCTGGTTACCAAACTCCTTGTATTCAATTTTGCTACGAAATTCAGAAGTCAGCACGAAAGTATTGCTCCTGTTAATGAATTTAAAATCACAGATGAAATTTACAAACAGTTTATTTCATATATAGCCGATAAGGATTATGATTATACAACAGCGAGTGAATCATCGTTGGCTGAACTGAAGAAAAATGCTGAAGATGAAAAATACTATAATGATATTGCAACAGAATATGAAGCATTAAAAAATAAAATGATGCATAACAAAAAAGAAGATTTGGAAAAATATAAAGATGAAATAACAGATTTATTAAGAATAGAGATTGTATCACGCTATTATTTCCAGAAAGGACAAATACAGGCATCACTTTTAACCGATCCTGAAGTAAAAAAAGCACAGGAATTATTTAATGATACAAAAAAGTTTTCCGGAATACTTGATGGTAGTGTTGTTTTGAATAAAGAAAAATAAAATCATTTAAACGTGCTGATGAAAAACGGGATTCGTTTCGGAAATAAAGAATTATATTTTTTTAGCCTTTGTATTATAGCAGCAGGATTGCCTCTATCAAAAGCAGGCATCAGTATTGGTGAAATCTTATTGGCAATTTCGTGGTTATGGGGAGGGAATTTCCGGTTAAGGATACAAAGTTTTTTTAAAAATAAAACAGCCCTTATCATTTCATCACTTTTTTTACTGCATTTGCTGGGACTTATCTATACAAGCGATTTTGATTATGCATTTAAAGATTTAAGAATAAAATTTCCACTATTACTTTTACCGTTTATCATTTCAACATCTGAACAATTGGATAATAAAAAATTCCATGCATTAATTTTGGTAACCATTATTTCTGCTTTTATTTCCACTTTATTCAGCATGTATAATTATTTTACCATGCAATTTTCCGATATTCGCGATATATGTGTATTTGTGTCGCATATCAGGCTAAGCCTTCTTATTTGTTTTTCTGTTTTTTCACTGTTATATTTTATTTTTAAAACAAATCATAAACGATACATTAAAATTCTTTTTGCATTACTGGTAATATGGTTTGTTATATTTTTAATTATTCTTGAATCATTTACCGGCTTGATTATTTTATTCATTTGTTTTTTAATTCTATTGATAATTCAGGTATTCAGAGAAAGAAGAACATTCTTAAAAGTGGGAATTGTTTTTATTATAATATTGATCCCAACAATTTTATTTTTTTATATAAATAGCTTTTATAAAACATATTTTACTAAACCTGTTATAAAGGAAAAGCACCTGGAGCTGTATACTCTTTCCGGAAATCGTTACGATCACGACACTTTAAGCAACGATGTGGAAAATGGATATTATGTGTGGATATATATTTGTGAACCGGAGATTCGTAAAGAATGGAATAAAAGAAGTAATTACAAATATGATGAAACGGACAAAAAAGGTCAGGGTATAAAATATACTTTGAGAAGATTTCTTACATCTAAAGGTTTACGAAAGGATTCGGTAGGTGTTAGTATGCTTACCGATACAGAGGTTAACGCAGTTGAAAATGGTATAGCTGATGTTAATTTATTGCAGCTACATTCATTGGAATCACGCATTTATGAAACACTTTGGGAAATTGAGAATTACAGGGAAACCAATGATCCCAATGGACATAGCCTATTGCAGCGATATGAATACTGGAAAGTATCATTGCTGATTATTGAAAAAAATTATCTGATTGGTGTGGGTACAGGGGATATGAATGAAGCATTTGAAAAACAATATGAAGATATGCAAACCCGTTTGGATGAAAAGTGGAGATTGCGTTCGCATAATCAGTTTCTTTCTATTGCTGTGGGATTTGGAATTATTGGATTTTTATGGTTCTTATTGGTAATTCTATTTCCAATTTTTATAAAAAAATACAGAACCAATTTTTTCTATTTGATTTTCTTCCTTATAATTTTTATTTCAATGTTTACCGAAGATACTATTGAAAGTCAGATAGGCCTTACTTTATATGCGTTTTTTAATTCGTTGTTATTGTTTGGAAGAAAATTCAATGATGAGGTAATGAACGAAAAACACAATGAAATATTAGAAAAATCATAATTTTGTAAAATAAATTCATACATTGAAAAATATAGAATTTAAAACAATTATACAGGAATACGAATCCGTTGATTGTTTACCGGAAAAGGATAAAGCTCTTGTTCTGAAGGCTATTGAAGCTACCAAGGCTTCTTATGCTCCGTATTCTAAGTTTCATGTTGGTGCTGCTGTACGTTTGCAAAATGATGTTGATGTTATCGGCAGTAACCAGGAAAATATTGCATATCCTTCGGGCTTATGTGCCGAGCGGGTTGCCCTATTTGCTGCATCTACGCAATATCCCGGCGTTCCTATCGAAGCTATTGCAATTACTGCATTCTCTGATGATTTTGAAGTGAATTTTCCGGTAACACCATGCGGTTCATGCAGGCAAGTGCTTTCGGAATACGAACATATTTATGGCAAGCAGATTAGAATAATTATGCATGGCCATAAAAGCAAAGTACTGATTGCTGAAAAAGTAGAAGACCTGCTGCCGCTGAGCTTTAAAACCGATGGGTTAAAGAAATAACTTTCTTAAAAAGTAAAGTAAAGATTTATAAAAAAATTCCAGATCAAAACTATACCAATAGCAAAAAGTTTTGACAGATAAAAATTCTTGTTGTATTTACTTACAAGTATCCACAGAACAAAAGTGTTAATGCCAAGTCCGATAAGACTTATAAAGAAAAATTTACAAAACTGGTAGGTAATTGCAGGGTCAGTACTGTGAAATGTCCAGATCCGATTCAGGAAAAAATTTGTTGTTGCTGCGGTGCAAAAACCTATTGTGTTTGCTATATATTTTTGAATTTTTACAATTTCTTTAAAAAGATAAGTAAGCCCGAAATCGATTACCATTCCTGAACATCCTACAACTCCAAATTTTATGAATTTGTATATATTATCTTCTGAAAGAAAAGAAAACATGATAAGTATTTAAGCGGCAAAGGTGCAAAAAATCATTGATTGAGCAAAAAATTTAACCTTTCGGAAAGAATATTCGAATTATATATCAACCCAATGCCTTTATAATAGTAGGATTTTAACAAACAGTTATCGAGGTTGAAATCTTCCTGGTTCGTACTATAGAAAATATTTCTGGAAAGAAAATATCCTGCAAGGTATAGCTGTTCTGTTTGACCGGGCGTAGGAACGAAAACAGCATTTTTATTCAGCTTCACAATATCCATGATGCTTGAATATCCGGGCCTGCATATAATCAATCCGGATTCAATCATTGCTTTTCGCAATGCTTCCGTTTCAAGGTGTGAAACCATGCTTATATTTTCCTTTTGTTTTATATCCTGTACTTCTTCAGTGATTCCTCTGACAAAAAGAAATTTAATATGGTTCATTGTTTTTGCCTGCTCCAGGACGATTTCTTCAAATATACTTCGTTGTGGCTCGGGTCCGGAAAGAACAACAATCACATCATATTTTTTATCCGATTTTTTTTCTTCCGGCTTTAACAGGTTGAATCGACTAAGCGGTTGTATAAAAAAAGTGTTTTTATGAGCAGGATATTTATGTGATAAATCACCTGAAAGATTTATTCCATTTGCAAAATCAGGGATCCAGCATTCGTCGTATTTTTTAATATATGAACGATGTATTTTATATAGGTATTTTTCCAGGAAACTAAGTGATGGTGGGCATTTTATCATAACCTGGTGTGTTATGTAAATGCAATATGCGTCTTTACTTTGCAATCCAAACCGGTTATCAGATATTACAATATCGATATTATAATCATGAATAATTTTTTCAAGTATTTTCTTTTCATTTTTAATTGCTTTCAATATTCCCGGCGCTGATTTAAGCATAGAGAATACCATTTTCCCGTTTTCCGGGTATTTTATATTGTATCCGGGAAAGTCAATGAAGGTTAAATTTGGAAATTCTTTTTTCAGAAAGGCTAATGGTCGGTTGCTTGCCGCAAGAATGACATTTGCTCCTTGATGTATACATTCTTTTATAATTGGCACACAGCGGGTGGCATGACCAAGACCCCAATCAAGCGGACAGATTAATATGTTTTTTTTTGATTTCAAAATTTCATGGTATATTGAATAGCTATACTTCGCGGAGGTTGTACATCGCCGGGACGTAACATATATTCCCTGTTAAAAACATTTTTTGCTATAACTGATATTTTTGATTCTTCTGTAAACTGGTAAGAAATTCTTGCATCAAAAACGATGTCCCCGGTATGATGCTTATTGCGGTATTCTTTTAACCCTGGCAAAAACATGATATATTTTTTTATCCCATTTTCGAGAGTATATAATGGTGTGCCATTTGGCGAACGTAAAGTATCTTCAAAAGCTTTGTCAATATTGATCATAAAACTATGATAGTTCATACTTATATCAGCAGTAATCTTATTGTATGAAATTTCAAAATCAATTTTTGCCGAATGATAAAACCGGTATTTAAGAACATTGCTGCCGCCGGATTTTAGCGAATCTCTTTTTATATCCAGGTCGGTAGGATTTGTATAAGTGTATCCTGCCATTATTGTAGTAGGCAGACCAAATATTATTCCCTCTCCGATCATTGTAATATCTATACCATTTATTTGAGCATTGCTGATGTTATATGCTTTGAATCCTGTATAATCAATAAATTGCTGATAGGTTGGTGTAATAATATTTAATGAATCAGGATAGTGTTGCCCAAAAGTAAATTCTATCATATCGTGATATTGAGTCCAGTATCCGGCAACATCAATATAACCAAACCAACTGCTGATTTTAAAACCTTGTTTAAAACCTATTTCTGCACTCCAGCCTGTTTCGGGACGTAAATAATCATTTGGAAATATTTTAAGAGTTCCAACAGAAGATGTAATATATTTTTCTGCAATGGAAGGATACCTGAAACCTTGTCCGAATGAACCTCTTAAAAAAGTTGATTTGGTTAATTCATAGTTCAGTCCTGTTCGGAATACCGGTTTTGAATTATCCTGATCCTGGTCCATTTTATATATCTCATACCTTACACCTAATGAAAGTGTAAATAGGTTTATTTTTTTATCAAATTGTGCAAATAATCCTTCGCTTGATACATAATGATTTTTGTTACCATAAAGGTCCGAAACAGCATAATTATAAGTTCCCGAAAGACCTGTTGTTATTGTAAGACCTTTTTTAAAGTGTTTCTGGAATTGGTATTCTCCGTAAAACAAATAAGTACGTGTCGACTGGTTTGTATTATTATTGTTATTGATCTGATAAAACCGGCTTTTTAAACTGTGACGATTTCCTTTATCATTATAATAAACTATGTACGGATCAATATTTAAACGGCTATTGTTCATTTGCTGAGAATAATTTTCTGAAGGTCTGTAAACTCCCGAATCTCCGTCATGCCATAATAAAAATTCATTTCCTTTTACATTCATCATATTGGCATTTAATCCATAGCTAAGCCCTTTTATCTTTTTATCTCTGTATCTTGTATTGATATTGAAACGGCATCTCTGCCTGTTATTATTTTCCCTGTATCCCTGATCTGAAAATAAATTGGCTCCAACAGAAAGGTCGAAATTACCTATTTTTCTTGAATGCAGGAATTGTGTTCCGGCAAAAATTGGCTGAGCAGTTCCCCACCATATAATTTCTTTTCGCCGGGGGTTATTGTATAATCCTGTATTGACAATAATTTTAGTTTGAGGCTTGTTACCGGGATAAGCTGTGCGGATATTGATAATTCCATTTAGTGCCGAAGATCCGTATAATGCCGAAGAGGCACCTTTAATGACTTCTATTTGTTCAATATTTTCCACAGGAGCAAAATCCCATTTTACATCACCTGCATCACCTGAAAGCATAGGAAGATCGTCAACAAGCAATAAAACACGACTTCCTGCGCCGTAGCTGTAACCGCTGCCTCCTCTTATACTTGCCTGATCATCCATGATGATTACTCCCGGCGTTTTATTAATTATAGTTTCTATGGAATTTGTATTGTTATTTTCTATCATGCTTGGTTTAATTGTTTGGATAGAAACAGTAACATCCGACATTTTTTGTTCGAATTTTCCGGCGCTTACAACTATTTCGTCGAGCATGCTTAATGAAGGTGTAACGCTAATATTGATTGTTTGAAGTTCCCCTTCTTTGATACTGATTTTTTTTATTTCGGTAGTGTAGCCTATATATTTGAAAGCTATGGTGTGATTGCCTGCTATTAAAACAAGTGTGTAAAATCCGTTAATATCAGTTGAAACGGCATTGATATCATCAGCAACAACAGTAACGCCAACTAGTGGTTCTTTGGTTTTTGAATCAATTACTTTTCCGGTAATAGCTGTTTTTTGAGCATTTGTAAAAGCAGACAAGGTTATAAAAAATAAAAAAGAGTAAAAGAATTTCATGCTTTTTCAAATTGAATGATAATGTACAAAGATATTTATTTATAAAAACTTTTCTATGGTTAAAAGGTTTTAAAATAAATAAAGGTTCAATAAAATACGGATTAGGCTATCCGTTTATTCTATTACAATTTTCTTTTTAGCAATTATTTTTTCTTTATCAAAAATGGAAAAAATATAGATGCCTTTTGAAAGACCTCCTTTACTTAGTATGTATTCTTTCCCATAAAGATTATCAAAACGCTTGCATTCTTTTCCGGTGATATCAGTAATTATAGCAAAAGAATTTTTTAAATCATATGAAGAGTGAACAGTAATAGTAACCGAATTCCCGGATGGATTATTATATATATTTATTGAGATATTATCTTCTATATTAAATTCATCGATAACGCCGGAAGCAGAGTCTTTTATAATTATTTTATATCCCAGAACAGTATCGCGGGTAAGAAATCCAATTACATATGCATTTACATAAATTTTTAGAGGATAAGTTCCAACCTGTTCATTCGATGCTGTGCCTGATATTACAAAGCATCCGGTTTCTCCTCCATGCCAGAAATGCGATGGTGTATTGGTAGCCCAGCTAAAACCTGCAGGAAGCCCGGTAACATTTATTACTCCCATGGAATCTACAGGCATGGAATTAGTATCAACAGGAACTACCGTTGTAATTACTCCGGAATATGGAAGCGTAGCATAGCATAAAGGGAGATTTGTAGCAGTATCAGGGTATACTCCCGGAGAAGTGAAAGTGGTGTCGGGATCGCATTGTGCCTGTAACAATGTTGTTGCTACAAATACAAATGATATTGTGAATATTATTTTTTTTATCATATAAGCTATTATTAAAATTCAAAATTCTTATTGTTAAACGTAAAATTATTTCTGAAAAATTTTAAGTGTATTAAAATTCTATTAAGCATACATTAAAATTACATTAATACCAATAACCGATAATGAAAAGGTTTATTCTCTATTGCTAAGATTGAGTAAAAATAAATTAATGGAAGATGTTGTAAGTAAAAAAATGATAAAACTAACCGGCGTTTTCAGTGATATCTGTTTTATTATTGGGATTAAATGGAGAATTTTTTCGGTGTACTCTTATTGCTCTTAATGAAAGCTTGATGATAAAAATTAAACAAACAAATGAAAATATCTGCATTCCGGGAACATCTTTCTGGAAAAGAAAATAATCATAAAATCCATGTGCTGCTGTAGCAGTAAATAATCCAATGGACAAATACCAGAAATTATGTTTTTTTAATTTAGAAAGCCCAACATAAAATCCTATTAACACACCAAATGCAGCATGAGCCGGAACAGCAGTAAACATGCGTGTAAGAGCTACTCCAATACCATTGTCAATAACATATAAAATATTTTCGGCAGTTGCAAACCCCATTGAAATAACTACCGAATATACAATACCATCAAAGGGTTCATTAAAATGTTTACTTCGGTAAGGATAAATTCGTAATAATAAAAATTTTGAGAATTCTTCACTAAGACCAACAAACAAGAACGCATAGATTATAGTATGAAATGCATTGCCGCTTAATTCGGGACTGAAATGGACGCCTGCAGTTTCTATAAAAATGGGAGGAATAATTGTCAGCAGCCCTAACAGGAAACATTTTAATAATAAAGAAAAAGGTTCTTTTTCAAACCGGTCTTTATAATAAATAAATAATATTATTGCTATTCCCGGCGCAATTGCTAAAGCCATTAATGTTAAAATCATAAAATTATTAAATGGTTTTCGTTTTGAATGTAAATTTACATTATTTTTGACACTAATAAGTAAACTATATGGCTAAAGTTATTATACAAAAACTCTCAGTATCCGAAATTCAACAACGAAAAATCAAATCGTGGTCAATATGGAATAAAGAAGTTTCAAAATTCGACTGGTATTATGACAGTGATGAAGAATGTCTTATACTTGAAGGAGAAGTGGATGTACATACTGATGACGGAAACTATACAATAAAAGCCGGTGATTTTGTTACTTTTAAAAAAGGATTAAAATGTATTTGGGATATAAAAAAACGAATCAGTAAGCATTATAATTTTTCATGAAGTTAAATTAAAACAAAAACTCAAAACCGATGAAAACAAAAAGTCTTTTATTAGTATTGGTGGCATTTATGGTTGTTACATTTGCCGGATGTAAGAAGTATGATGATGACCCTACTATTAGCGCATGGCCTAAAAAATGAGCCTTGTAAATACCTGGAAGGTTGAAGAAACATTTACTCTTGGGATTTCAACAAACGGTAGCGATGGTTATACTATTGAATTTAAGGGCGATGGGAAAGTAATTCAAACTGGCACTATGTCGGGGTTTGCAGCAACAGGTGATTCTGAATGGGAATGGGGTGATAAAAAGGAAACCATTGTTTACTTAGGTTCTGAATGGACTATCTTAAGGCTTACTTCAAATGAATTTTGGGTGTCAGGAGCAAGTGGTAATTTTGAAATACATTATGTTTCCGCAAAATAATTATAAAAATTACTTAATAAAAAATCCCTGTTTTAGCCGACAGGGATTTTTTTATTGTTCTTTGCAAAAAGATAAATTGCTGAAAGGTTCATCAATTCACCAAGACAGAAGATATACCAATTAAAATATTTTGGAATGAAGTTACATGCATAATTTATTACTTCCTGTTTCCCAGAAATACCAAGCATTTCAGCAAATGAAAATTTATTCAACATGTAACTCATATATTCCTGAGTGTAAGAAAATATTATTACCAGCGAACCTGTAATTAAAAGCATCCATTCATATTTATTGATTTTTGCATCACCATTTTTTTCTGTGAAATGGATTATAATGAATGCAAGTAAAATCATAGTGAGCGAATTTATTACCGGGGCTATAACAGGTCCAACCCATGTTACAGGAACCATAAATAAAATATCCCATGTTAGTAATGACTCAGGCCAGTTGAGAATCACTTTCAGAAAAATGTAGTAGAAAATATCCCAAATAGCGAATGCATAAATAAAAAATGCAAAACGTTCGGTATTTTTTCTTCCGGCAATTATGCCAATAGCTATAAGCATTATCAACGTTGCTATTTCGCGAAAAAATTCGGTGATGGCAATATTATAATCAATAATTTTTAATGGAAACGAAAACCCGTTGGGATAATACATTTCCCGCAAATACACAACTACAGCGGTTTCCATAAAGCCCATTGCAATTGCAAAAAGCGTAACCCAGAATATGGTTTTATAAATTTTGTTCTTCATTTATTTTTCTTCCATTTTAAATTTAACCAGTATCCATGCGCTTATATAAGAAAATGATGTGGTTTTGTTTTTATTTATACAGCCATCAATCCTATTGATATAAATTCGGAGTCTGATATTTTTATTTTCTTTTTCAAAAGTCATTGCTTCAATTGGAAGAGCGGAATTATATTTTTCCTTTTGATGATTTGATTTATATTTTTTAAGAATTGCAGGAATTGATGATAGCGAGATGTCAATCATTGTCTTGTTATTACTGATGAAGGAAAGCATTCCATTCTTGTCGTTCAGTTTAATATCAAGATTATATCTATCGTTTAATTTTATACCTGGTTTTTCATTTTCATTTTTAGTATAAGTTGTAAAGTCCATGAATGCATTGTCGTTTGAATGATAGTTAATCATAAAATCAAAATCGTGAATGTCGATATTTGTAATGTCAGCATTGAAGTTAAACACTTCCGATGTGCTGTCTTTTTCATTTCGTGTAAAATATTCATTCACTTCAATTCCTATTAAATCCAGTAGTTTGCCCGATTTATGAAACCACCTGGAACTATCGGATGCCAATAAGGAATCAATATTTTGTTTGTACCATGGTTGAAATTCATTTAGTTCATTTCTTTCATCGAAATAAAAAAACAAGTTTATTATTTTATGTTTTTTGGTGGATGTAAGGTCTGACGGGGCATTTTGAATCTTGCCATTTTTAAGCATTTTTGAATCGGTAAGAACATTCTCTAATTGATGCAGCTGGCTTTTTCTCGAAATACTGAATGCACTCCATGGTCCGAAGTATGTAAATAAAGAAAGAAAACAAAGTGTGATTGGAATAATTTTAATATTTTTTAATTTACTGAAAATAAAATACAGGCTTATGAATGCAAGCCATAAATTAATTATTACAATGAAATACCTGTTTTCGGTTACACCATATTGGTCAATTCGTTTCCATATTGAAATGGCGAGCAATATAAGCATTGGTAAAAGAAAGATATAAAACAATCGCCGGAAAGTATTAATCCATTTATTTTCTTCCATGTCCTTAATTGGATTTATAAGAAGCAATGAAAAAATCCCGGATATTGATAAGAATAAAACAAGATTGGAAACCCATCCACTGGGGAAATGCCATGTTATAATGATTTTAAAAGTATATGCATAAATAATAACGAAATAAATTAAAACCAAAGGCAGCAAAATATATTGAGTAAATATTTTCAAACCTTTTGGATAATCACTAACAGAATCAAGTTTTTCAATATGCAAAGGAACACCGGATAAGAAAAACCAGGTATTAAAAATACCGACTATAATAATCCATAAACGCAAATAAAATCGTTCGTCGATATTTGCAGAAAATAATTCATCTATTGCTAATATTGCTAGCGATAAGCCTAAAAACAAAACAAAAGAAAACAGGGCAGAAGTAAGGAAGCGGAGAAAAAGCGCTTTATTAAATTGCCAGAATCCGTTTATTTCTTTTTTGCCGGTATATGCTGAAAATGACACCAATAAATGCATTGCAATAATTAATAATGCAAACCTTAAAAATGTTATGGTATTTATATGTAATGGTAGTGTGAAGAAATATCCTGCCAATAAAATGAATGCTATCAGGTAATACATTATTTGTGATTTTACAGGGATTTCTTTTCGTTCAGAAAATAATCGTATTGCAATTAATAGCGGTAATCCAATAGCAGCGCAGAAAATATAACGAAACAAATGTTCGTAATGATATATATCTTCATCATAATAAGTCAGGATTATTGCGAATACAGTTCCGGTAATTGCTGAAAAGATTGCCGGGGCAAAGCGACTGAAGGTAACTCTTGTTCCTTTAATCATTGTTCTTAAAAATGGGATTTTCATATAAAAATGTTTTTAAGATTTGTTGTTTTATTTGCAAGGTACAAAAAATAAAATTTTATGGAAATCATAAAAAAATGAATCTTTTTCCTGAACTATACAATTAAAGGAAGTAATTAGCGTTATTAAATTAAAGTTCCTTCCAAATTTTTTTAATTCTATAGTTCTTTCCTTTATTAACGAAAAATTTCTCTCCTATGAAAACAAAATTAGTTTTGCCGGTAATAATTGCTGCAATTATTATTGGTTATTTCCAGCTCTCTGGATGCTCAGGAAAAAATTCAAAAAGTTACAACAGCACATTAGCATGTGAATACTTGCCGCCAAATACTGAAACGGATGTTGGTTCAGATAATGTTAGTGAAAAAAGTTATATGTGTTCTCCTCCGATTCCGGAAGTGGCATGTATTAATCAAGCCAAGATATCGACTTCAATTGGTAATGAAAATTTTAAAACCGTTACTACTGAAGACAAAAAAAATCCTTCGAAAATTATTAAAACAGCCAGAGTTTCTATGCGTGTTAAGAATATTAAGGATAGCCGAAAAGCAATATTGGATATTGTAAAAAAATGCGATGCGTATGTTTCGTCAGATGATCAAACAAACAATACTTCCAGTATTGAAGATGATATGGTAATACGTATTAAAACAGATGGCTTTGATGACATTATTGATAAATTACTGGAACAATCTATTTATACAGATTACAAGAAAGTCAAGATGGAAGATGTAACAACATATTATATAGATAATGAAAGTCGCCTGAAGTCGAAGAAAGAAGTTGAAACAAGGTATAAGGAGATACTGGCTAAAGCCACTACGGTTACTGATATTATTGGGATTGAAGAAAAGCTTGGAGCAATACGTGAAGAAATTGAAGCAACAGAAGGTGTTTTAAAATATTTAAACGATCAGGTAACTTATAGCACTATCAGACTTCATTTTTATGAAAAGCTGGAATCAAAAACAACTGCTGAACCTGAATCGGGTTTCTTTTATAAAATAGGACAAGGTTTTAAAGATGGTTGGGAAGGTGTGCAGTTATTTTTTATCGGACTAATTATTATGTGGCCATTGTGGTTAGTAATATTTATTATTGTATTTTTTATCGTAAGATGGATTAGAAGATGGCGTAGAAAAAGAAGAGATGTTGCGGAAAGTAAGTGATAAAATAAATAGCGCGCGCCCGCAGGGCGCGCGCTATTTATTTTAAATTATTTTTATTTCGGATTGTACCCAAACTTATCAAGTTGCGATTGATCGTCGCGCCAGTCTTTGCTTACCTTAACAACGATTTCAAGGAATACCTTTTTCTGTAAAAACTCTTCCATACTTTTACGTGCTTCAGTTCCCACTATTTTCAATGCTTTTCCGCCTTCGCCGATAATTATTCCTTTCTGGGAGTTACGTGCAACATGAATGATGGCTCTTATCCGTGTTATTTTTTCTTCTTCTTTATAAGTTTCAATAACTACTTCTGAGCAATAAGGAACTTCTTTCTGATAATGTAAAAATATTTTTTCACGGATAATTTCTGCAATAAAAAATTTTTCAGGTTTATCTGTCAGTTCTTCTTTAGAATAGAAAGGTTCATTTTCCGGCAGGTTGGCAATTATTACATCAAGGATTTTTTCAAGATTAAATTTATGCTTTGCTGAAATAGGAATAATCTGTGAATTGGGGATACATTTTGACCATTCACCTATTTTTTCTTCGATGGATTTCTGGTCGGATAGATCGATTTTATTTATTAGAACTATAACAGGAACTTCTGATTTTTGCAATTTTTCAAGAGCAAGATGTTCTTCAGCTTTTTCTCCAGGTTCGGTAACCAATAAAAAAATATCGGCATCATGAAATGCTCCTTCAACAAACTTCATCATCGATTCGTGAAGCTTATAATGTGGTTTTAAAACACCTGGAGTATCGGAAAAAATAATTTGATAATCCTCACCATTTAAAATTCCTAAAATACGATGTCGTGTGGTTTGCGCTTTAGGTGTGATGATAGAAAGGTTTTCGCCAACCAATGCATTCATTAATGTTGATTTGCCTACATTCGGGCTGCCTATAATATTTACAAAACCTGATTTATGACTCATAAATGTTTTAGTTTATTGGCAAATATAGGAAATAATGGAAATGATTTTTATTAAAGCAGAAATTGAATTATACTTGTTCTAATCATGTTGCCTCAGCTACTGAAAAAATTTTAGAACGGGTTATGCCTATTTATCCCGACTTTTCGTGAACTGAAAAAATTATAAAAATAAATTGTAATTTAACTTGTTCGGTATAGGTATATCATGTTTGTTCTTTAAATAAAGAATGTTAAATATTTAATGATATTAAATTATTGTATTTATATTTGTTTAACTGCATATTTATTTAATCATGATAAAACGAAAATACATCCTGCTTCTTTTGTGTTTATTCATGATGAAGAATTCATTCTCTCAAACCACAACTGTAATTTCTCATGGCTACAATACTTCCGGAGATGTGTTAAATTCATGGATGCTTCAAATGGCCGTTGCTTTAAGGGAACGACAGGGTGATGCTGTTATTAGAATATACAACCGTCTTACAGGAAATTTTGATTATTTCATTGGTGAAGGAAGAAATAATATTCTTGTTTTTAACTGGATGCCCGAAAGCAACGATTTGATTGAGGGTTATTCCGAAGGCGCCGGTTCAGCATTATTTGCAGCACTTAGGGGATACAGGCAAGGCGATTTTAATATTTTCCAAAACATTTAATAGTTCATAGTCTTGGATGTGCTGTAATGAGTGAAGTTGCCGAACGATTTCAGAAAACAGGAATTCCTGTTGAAGAGGTTGCTTTTCTTGATGCACATGATTGGGGTGTGTCCAATATTTCTCAAAATTAACTACATAATTCATATTGATAATCGAAGAACGATGAATGCGTGTGAAATCATTTTCAGGCAGGCGGTCTTCCCATTCATGCATAGGTTTGCCGGTTAACCCATGTTGTCCGTTCGACAGGTGAACTTCTGAATAATCCCTGGATGATGCTATATAAATGATAGAATTTATTTTAAGAAATTTATGATGAGTATTAAAAAGCAGGAATAACGGGTCATCAATTGTGAGTTTATTTTTTAACGATTCATCTATCCTGGGATCTGCAAAAAGTCTTTTAATGGAATTTTTTAAACGAACCAGTAAAAGATAATCCAGTGCATTTACTTCAAATGCTTTAAATGCATATTCATCATAAGCCGTAACAAAAATTACTTTTGCATGAACATCTAATTTCTCAAATAAATCGAAGCCTGATTCAACAGGTATTTGAATATTGAGAAAAATTACATCGGGATGATGTTATTCAATTTGTTCTTGCAGGAACATATACCATTAAAGTTGTTGCAAATGGTTATCAAACGCGAACCATTACAGGTGTTGTAGTTTCTTCAGCAAGTTCCACCGTTATCAATATAAAAATGGAACCTGCAAATGGAAGTTATAATTATAAAGTTCCTGCAGTGAATATTCCAAATAACAATACTGCCGATGAAGCAAATACGCCCTCAGTAATTGGCGCAACGGATAAAATCAATTATTCGATCGGGAAAAATGGATGGATAATAGTAGATATGCTGCTGTCAATAAATAATATTTCGGGAAATGATTTCAAAGTATATGAAGGCGATATATCTGCTGAAAGTTATACGTGCTATGCTTCGCAATCAATGGATGGTCCGTGGACTTCGCTGGGAACTGGTACAGGTTCAAAAGAATTTTATTTATCAACATTAAGTAAAGCACGCTTTATAAAAATTGTTGACGATAACGATGGCACAGTTACGTCTGCTGATGTGGGTTTCGATCTGGATGTCATTGAAGTATATGGGGCTACTGTGAATATTTCTTCAATTGAAAATAAAAATAAATTTTCAGTTAATGTATTTCCAAATCCGTTTAATGATGAGATAAGTTTTGAATATTATATTGATAATGCATTGAAAGGGTACATTACTTTTTATAATATTACTGGTGAAAAAGTAAAACAGTTTTCAGAAGAAAAATATTTTCCGGGAAGTTATTCTATTCACCTGGGTTCTTCTGAACTCAAAGCCGGAATTTATAATTATGTTATCAGTGCTGATAATGAAAAAATAATTCCTGTTTCAAAAATTATTGTAAAACAATAAAGGGAAGTACCAAGTCTCAATCCTCAAGCCCAAAGGAGTTACTTCTGGGGGCTTGGAATTTTACATATGTAGACTTCATATCGAATAAAAGTAGATATAATATTTTTTAGGAATTTTTATTTTTTATTATGTAATATTAATAAAATAGTTACTTTTGCATCCACATTGCGGGGTGGAGCAGTGGTAGCTCGTCGGGCTCATAACCCGAAGGTCATAGGTTCGAGTCCTATCCCCGCTACAAAGAAAAGCCGGCACTTAGCCGGTTTTTTTATTTGAAGCAATTCTGTGCATGCACAGAAATTGTTGAAAATAAAGAAAACATACAATCCGCAGGATTGACGAATTTTCTTTGCTAAGTCCACCAAAAATGTCCGTTCGCCGTAGGCGGACAATCCTATCCCCGCTACTAAGCAAAACGGTTCAGATAAATTTCCTGAACCGTTTTTTTTCTTCTGAGAATATTATTATCATCATATCCTCTATATCTGTCTGCTATAATTGACGATACTAAATACAGTAAAATAATAAATTAATTTATTTATATTTGTAATAATCATTATTCATTCATGCTTATATTAAAAATATTTTAAGAAATTATTTTATTGAATTAATTATAAATATTTAGTCAATGAAAAAAATTAACCTGCTTATCTTTAGTATACTTTACTATACAGTATCACTGTTTGCGCAAAATCATGATGGGAAATACGTTATGGAAATGCGATTTAATAATCAGGATTTTACATATAGCTACGAAAGTTGCTTTATCACTATTAACGGAAATAATGCCAGGGTTGATTTTCGGTTTAAAATGACAAAGCCAAGTACAGCTGCAACCAACTATGTAATGGCAACAGGTAATGGTGGAGGTACTGCGAATACAAATGATTTTAACGCATCAGGCAATGGGAAAATGCAGACGTTTGAAAGGGGACGAATGGATGACCAGTTTAATTTAAGTTTTACAATGAATGGGCGTTTCACTCAGCAAGCAGATTATTTTAATCTGAACGGTACCTTTAATATGATTGATGAAGGTGGCGAAAATGTTTCCGGAACTTTCAGCAGCAAATGCCCGATACCTAAGAAAACCTCAGTAGCAGGGTCTTTTGGAATATTTTTTATTATCGGCGGCGTTGTCCTTATTCTTTTTGTTATTGGACTAGTACTTTATTTTACATTGCGAAAACCGAAAATAAAAGTTTATCCCACGTATCCTTCACAAATGCCTATATCACCGGTAAATCAGCAATACAATCCACAGTATCCGCCACAAAGACCTCCCGTAAATCAACACATGCAAAGACCACCGATACAAAATACTACGCCATCATCGGTACAAAATACTACACCCCCGCCTGTATCTCCTGCCGGTTTGCAGTTTTGTACTTCCTGCGGAGCAAAACTGAAACCTAATGCCAGGTATTGCCATAATTGCTCAAAGCCATTGATATAAAAGGTCTGCTGATTTTGATTTTAGGAAAGTATTTATTAGAAAAACATAACAGTATAATAAATTCTGTAATTATTTACCAATAATTATTTGATCAGGATTCACTTTAAATGATGAATGCAAAAAAAAATGAATAAAGTAGAAATATATAGTTAAATAAATTAAATTTGTAATAATAAAAATAGCATCAGTGGAAAGTTAATAAACTTTTATACTGAATAAGATGAAAAAGATTCTTGTTATAGAAGATGATCTATTAGTTCTTGAATCAACCGTTAATTTTCTAAAAAAGGAAGGATTCGAGATACATACTGCTGTGGATGGCGTTGCCGGCATACAGAAAGCTATTGAAATTATCCCCGATCTTATTATCAGTGATGTTACAATGCCTAAAAAAGATGGGTTTGAAGTATGCAGAACCATTCAGCAAATTCCGTCTTTATCTAACATCCCTTTTATTTTTCTTACCGGCAAGGACGAAAAAGATGATATTCGGCAGGGCATGCAATTAGGTGCAGATGATTACCTGACAAAGCCTTTTCAGTTTTCCGAATTATTGAAAATAGTAAAGATAAGGCTTGAAAAGCACGAAAGATATTTAAAGCAGAATGATGAACAACTACTTGCTTTGATTGAAAACCCTATGGTTGGCGTATATGTATACTATGATGATAAATTTGCTTTTGTTAATTCAAAACTTTCCGAAATACTTGGCTACAGCAAAGAAGAATTAAGCCAGATGAGTTTCGAGGATTTGGTTTTTGGTGATGAAAGTGATGAATCACAGGCAAAAATTCACCGTTGTATTAAGGGGATTCAAAGCTCTTTTTCTACGGAAATGAAAATATTTAAAAAAGACCAGTCGCCTGCTATTATTCAAGTGTATGGTACTATTGTTAAAATCAAAGGGAAAGAATGTCTGAAAGGAAATATCCTGGAAGTTAAACCCGGGAAAAATAAAGAAAAGCATACAGGAAAAGATGTTGACAAATCAAAATTTTCAGAGCGCGAAATAGAAGTGTTGCAGCTTATATGCCAGGGTTTGTCGACAACTGAAATATCAAAAAAGTTGTTTTTAAGCAAACATACTATCGATACGCATCGCGCTAATCTTTTAGCAAAAACCGAATGTAAAAATACCCCCGACCTGGTTATGTATGCTATACGCCAAGGGCTTATTGAATTATAATTCCGATACCATTTATATCATCGGTATAACAAATACATATCAATAAAATGGGCTTTAATTCTTAAGTTCAAAGTCCCGGTTTCAAAGCATAGATAAATAAAACGTATTAAAAATTTTCTTCTTCTTTTTCTCTTGGTATTTGGAACTTGAAGCTTGGTGTTTTGATTTTGGTTCTTTGATTTTTGCCTCACTATTTATAGCTACTACCAATTTAAAAGTATTATTAATTTCAGCATTTATGTTGATGATTTTGCCTTTTCAAAGATGTAATTTTACATTAGCAAACACAATGAAAAAGTAAACACCAACACACAAAAAATGATAGCACTTTTGATCATCCTCGTAGGCCGTTTTTTCCTAAGTAAAAAACAATTGAACTTTATAAATGAAAAATATAAAGCAGCATTAACATTCGTACTTATGTTCTTTATGAGGATCTGGATATAATTCTCAAATTCAAAATTACAAACCTCAAATTCCAAGGGAAACGGATTAAAAGTGTTCCCTTTTTCTTTTATTGGAATTTGCCACCATTATAGCTTGAATAATAGCTTTTCTTCATTACTTCTATTTGGAGTTAAAAATAATTTTGCACATTCATCAATTACGATTTTAAAATTCAATGAAGAAAAGGGTTAAAGAATGATTTTCTTATATCCCGGGATTTGAAACTTGAAGTTTGGGACTTGGGACTTGATGCTTGGGACTTTTTTTGCCTCACTATTTATAGCCACTACCATTCAATATTATTAAAAAAACCATCATTTATGCTGATGATTTGCCCCCTCCCGAAGATGTAATTTTACATAAGAAAAACAATTATACTTATTAATAAATCATAATATAAAAGTATCATGAAAAAGTTTATCACAATTTTTACAATATTATACTTGCTGGGATCATTGGTAAATATAAAGGCAAATACAACTAAAACAGGGAAATCATTCAATCCTCCGGTATCGTTGTATGATCAGCTAATATTAACACCATGGAGTTCCCGTGTGGATGTGGAAGTGCTTAGTACTTTAATAAATGGAACATCATCCGAATATCCCTTATATATTTCCGAAATCAATTCGGGGTTGATTTATTGTGTTGATATTAAAAGCAAAAAAAATATTATTGTAAGCAGGGAATTTTATTTTTCAAAACATGATAGTACATCGGGCGAATGGACAAAACCTATAAACATCGTAAAGGAATATTCAAAATTTAGAGAAGAAAATAAAATAATGAATTATGATGAGATATTTATTACAATGGATGATGATATATATAGTGTAAACTTAAATAATGATTTTTATAATCCACAAAAAATTAATATTAATACCAAAAATATTGAATGCAATCCTTCATTAAGTCCCGATGGTAATACACTTTATTTTGTCAGCAACAGGTCTGGCGGATATGGCGGAAAAGATATATGGGCTGCTGAAAGATTATCTAATGGAAAATGGAGTATGCCATATAATCTTGGTAAAGATATTAACACTGCTGAGAACGAGGAAAGCCCTTTCATTATGCCTGACGGAGCTACTCTTTGTTTCAGTTCCATCGGACATAATAGCTATGGCGGTTATGATATTTTTACTGCTACTCAAAATGATGAGGGTTTATGGTCGGCACCCGAAAATCTTGGGGCTCCCGTAAATTCTGCATATGACGATTATAATTTCATTATTAATTCTGAAGGGGTCAATGCATATTATTCTTCAAATAAAATGGAGAAAAGCAATCAGAATATTTATTTCGTGAGATATCATTTAGATAAATAAGTTTAAAACCAGAAGCTATGAAAAAGATTTATAGAAGAGAAATCAGGCACATTGTTGCAAATCATTTGATGGGTAATAAATCAACAGCTTATTGCATGAGGTCTAAATCTGTTTCTTTTAAAGTGGTTCGCAAATTGATAAGCAATAAATGGCTTGAATGTAAAAGTATGGATGGTCCATACATGTTTGTCAGACCTACAATAAAAATGATAGAAGTTTTTCGTAACATTTAAAAAATAAGTCATCACATTGATGAAAAGAATATGAAAAATATCCTGGTAATTGAAAATAACATTGTATTAAGAGAAAAAATTTGTAATTCTCTTAAAGACGAAGGATATAATACTCTTTCGGCTAACGATGGTATTTCTGGTTTGCATATAGCCATAAAACAATTACCCGATTTAATTTTATGTGATATAAAGATACCTCATATAAATGGTTGTGATTTTTACAAAATCATTCAACAGATTAAAACCACTTCGTCTATTCCATTTATTTTCATAACAGCACAGGGCGAAAAAAAAGATATAAGAGAGGGAATGAACCTGGGTGCCGACGATTATATTATTAACCCTCTTGATTATAAAGAACTACATTCATCAATTAAAACACGTTTTGATAAAGTTGAAAGATTGCAGCAGAAACACGATGAAGATTTTCATGCATTAATTAATAATCCATTAACCGGTGTTTTTGTTTATAGCAAAAATAAATTTGATTTTGTAAATGAAAAATGTGCAAATATATTTGGTTTGTCGCCAGCTGATTTTTCAAATATAACTTTTAATAATCTTATTACCGGCAGCGATAAAAATAATATACTTGAAAAAATGGAATGTTGTTTCAGTAAAATACAAGACAATTTGCACGTAAAGTTTAATGCCCATCATGTTAAAGAAGAACATGAAGTAAAAGTTGAAATGTTTGCCAGTATAGTGAGTTTTAAAGGTGTTGATTCATTGATTGGCTACATATCAGAATGTGCATAAATTAGTATAATAAAAAACAATAATAGGCAGCAATCCTATCCCTGTTAGTTAAGTTTATCGATCGAAAAGGCAATTTTTATTAATTGCCTTTTTTATTATTGAGCCATAATCATACTCTGGAACATATCAATAAAAAAATAAATCGTTAGTAAGTTTGATTCATATCGGTATAAAATAGATTTCCAGTTATACACCCAAACTTACCAGCTATGAACAAAACTATATGTTTTATAAAATAGTCCTTTGAAAATCAAAAATTAATTATATACTTTGTTGATGCGAAAATATGAATACAAAATGAATTAAAAATTCAATAAGAGGAAAATATTTTAATAAAAAAACAGTTCTTTAATTTAATCAGTGATTAACCAAAACCAAACACACATGAAAAAAATGTTTTTATTCCTAATTGGAATTATGCTTTTTGTTCCGGCAATTTCACAGGATAAGTTACCGGGCATATTAAAAGAAGAACTCACCAGGAATATGGAAACCTTGAAAAAAGAAAAGGTTGCACCATATTACATTTCCTATCGCGTGAATGATATAAAGGCGTACAACATTGAAACATCATTCGGGCAAATTACTAAATCAGGATGGTCGCATAATCGTAAGTTGTGTACTAATGTCAGGGTAGGTAGCGATACTCTTGATAATTCACATCCTATAAAAGGAGAAGATTACGGATGGTTTGATTATGATTATGGTGTAACCCTTCCAATTGAAAATGTTTCGGAAGGTGTAAAACAAATATTATGGAAGGAAACTAATGATCAATACCGTAAATCAGCGGATATGTATGCCAAGGTTTTGGCTAATATTGCTGTGAAGGTAGAAGACGAAGATAAGTCGAATGACTTCACTAAAGAGAAACCGGTAATATATAACGAAGCACCGCTTAATGAAAAAGATATTGTATTTGACAGCAGTTTGTGGGAAAATAAAATTAAAAGCTATTCAGCAATATTTCTTCAGAATAAGGATATTATTGAAGGTTCCGCAACTTTTTCTTTTATCATTGAAAGAAAATATTTTGTAGCAACAGATGGCAGTAGCATTACCGAAAACAGGGTTACATGCAGGGTGATGGTTAACGGGCAAACACAGGCTGATGATGGAATGGATTTGCCGTTGTATGAAAGTTATTTTGGATTATATCCAAATGATTTACCATCAGATGATGTTATCATTAGTGATACAAAAAAAATGAGCGAAACACTTACCAAGCTCAGAACAGCTCCGGTTGTTGATTCATATACAGGCCCTGCATTATTAGCTGCTGCATCAGCAGGCGTTTTTTTTCATGAAATATTTGGGCACAGGATTGAAGGGCAACGTATGAAAGATGAAAGCGACGCTCAAACATTCAAGAAAAAAGTTGGCGAAAAAGTGATAAACGAAAATTTAACAATAACATTCGATCCTACGATTACAAAATATAAAGGCTTCTTCTTAAATGGGGCTTATAAATATGATGACCAGGGACAGCTTGGGAAAAAACTTATAATCATTGAAAATGGAATATTGAAAAACTTTTTAATGTCGAGAACTCCTATTGAAAATTTTAATAACTCTAATGGACATGGCAGGGCTCAGGCTGGTATGCAGGCAGTAAGCCGTCAATCGAATATGATTGTCGAATCGAATAAACCTTTAACAGCAGCACAATTACGTCAGGCTCTTATTGATGAAGCTAAAAAACAAGGAAAAGAATATGGATATTTATTTGTTAGTACTGTTGGAGGTTTTACCAGTACAGGCAGGTACAGCCCCAATGCATTTAATGTAACTCCGGTAGAAGTATACAGGATATATGTTGATGGAAGACCTGATGAATTAGTGCGTGGTGTTAATTTAGTTGGTACTCCTTTATCTATTTTTTCTAACATTGAAGCCGCTGGTGATGATTACGGATTATTTACTGGATTTTGCGGAGCTGAATCAGGCTCTGTACCTGTGTCAACAGTTTGCCCTACTTTATTTGTAAAGCAAATTGAAACGCAACGCAAAGTAAAGAATCAAACAAAATTGCCTATCCTAACCAGACCGTAATTATTAACTGTTAAAAAGAAAAACAAATGAAAAAGATAAAAACATATTTGATGATTGTTGTAATATTATTTACAGCAAAATTAAGCATGGCACAGGATAATGTATTTATTAATGCCATGAAACAGGAAATACAGCGCGGCATGGACAGCCTGAAAATCGAAAAAATGCTTTCGCCTGAATATATCAGCTACAGTATTTCCGATGCAAAGGCATTGCAAATAAAAGCTATTCTTGGAGCTATTGTAAAATCGGAAGAACGCCCGATCCGTTTATTTGAAAACCGTGTGCTGGTTGGCGAAAATGAAAAGACTAATGAGAATTATCTCGATGAAAATAATATTTGGTCATGGAGTGAATTCAGTAATGAGGTTCCTTTTTCAAATAATAAAAATGATATTCGCAGGGCATTATGGCTTTATACTGATAATAATTACAAAGATGCGATCACAAATTATGAAGCTAAAAGTTCTGCATTAAGCCAGCAGAGTCTGACTGAAGAAGAAAAGCAGTTATCAGATTTTTGTAAAGTAACAAAATCAACAACTTTTGCACCGTACAAAAGTTTTAATCTCAGCAAAACACAGATGGAAAATCTTGCGCGTAATCTTTCTGCTGTTTTAAAAAAGTATCCTAAAATTCAACAATCAGATGTGAGCGTTTTTGCTTACGACGGACAAGTATATTTTGTTAACAGTGAAGAAACGTCGGCGCAATATCCTTTGCAGGTTGTATCTGTTAAGGTAGTTGCCAAAACACAGGCGCCAAGCGGAGAGATTTTAAATGATCATGTCCTATGGTTTTGTAAAAATATTTCGCAGTTACCTGATGAAAAAACAATGATTGCTGATGTTGAAAAGATGGCAGCAAATTTATCAGAACTGGTATCGAAAAATGCCGTAAGTGAACCTTATTGCGGACCCATATTATTCGAGGGTCAGGCAGCTGCAGAAGTTTTTGTACAAAAGTTTTTTACCAATGTAAATGGATTGATCTCAATAAGAAAACCTGTTGTCGGAAGTGAGCAAATCATTAGTCTATATCCTGATATGATAAAAGAGAACACGCTTGAAGCAATGATGAATAAAAAAATAATTTCCAGAGATATCAGTATTATTGCACTTCCAACACTTCCATCTTTTAATAATACAAATCTTGTCGGTAGTTTTGTGGTAGATGCAGAAGGCGTAAAAGCTATGGATTCATTGGTGCTTGTTGAAAATGGCGTGTTGAAAAATTTACTCAGCAATAGAACACCAACTTTAAAAATGAAACAAAGTAATGGTCATGCCCGTGCTGCATTAAGTAACGGTGGAGTAAAAACAGTAACAGGTCCAGGAGTTATTAAGATGGTAAATAATAATCCTGTTACATCCGTTGATAAGAAAAAATTAAAAGAAATGCTTATTGCTGCTGCTAAAGAAGAAGATCTGGAATATGCATATATTGTAAGAAAAGTTGTTTCTGATGCAGCTGGTATTGAAAATGAAAACAGCATCAGTTACTTTGGTGCATCGAAACCAAAGATTGATCTTTCAAAAACAATTCAGGTTTATCGTGTTAAAGTTTCCGACGGAAGCGAGGAATTGGTTAGTTTTGCTGAAGTTCAGGGACTCAGTACGAAATCATTTAAACGATTACTGGCTACTTCTTCGGATATGCAAGTTTACAATACAATGGTAAAGCCTGTTAATGGCAGTTTAGATAATTGGGAATATAATTTGTCAGGTATACCGGCAAGTTTTATTTTACCCGATGGACTTTTATTCCAGGAGTTGGATATTGTAAAAGAAAAGCAAGGTGTTGTAAAAAATATTCCTGTTGTTAGCAATCCATTAGGAAAATAAAAATGTATTTTTCTTTTTAAAAAGTTTAAGAACCTGTTGTGAAGTTTAATATATTATTCAAATCAAAGTGATGAAGCTCATTGATAGATGCTGCATCTGATTCGGGGTAACTTAATGATAAATATATTGAGCTTGCAACAGGTTCAAATATTTTTTCAATAAACCAAAAATGGAAGAGAATAACCAAAAACAAAAATTGTATAAAGAATGGCATGATGACAAAGCAAACTGGAAATGGCGCATTTTTTATTACAACAAAAAAGATAAAAGAATTTTTCCTCCTAAACATATAGAAGATTTAGGATGGACAATAAATTTTGCAAATCCATTTTCAGTTTTAGCTTTGATAGTGATAATAGCATTCGTTGTTATTTTGGCTTTGTTATTAATTCCTGATAAATAAAATAATAATGAAAAAATATTTTTTTAGAATAACAGCTTTTATAGCATTTTCAGCTATTTCTATATTTTCATTTTCACAAAAACTTGAAATAAAAGAAAATGTATTTTCACCTGAATTGGAAGATAACAGTATTTATTTTGCACGTTACTGTACTAATTTTCTTTACGAAGGCGATACGGCAAAATTTAATGGTCCCGGTAAAATTTTTTATTTTAATTCAGGTTCAAATATTAAAGAATATAAATATAATAAAGATGGATTAATAGAACTACAAATGGAGCACTCTGCCAATAGTTCTGATAATTCCAGCACCAGATATGAATATGATAAATTTGGGAATGTTATCACGAAAGAAAATTATTTGTTTTTTTCGAATGATATTCATAGCAATACCGAAATTTTTGAAAATACATATGACGATACATTATTGATTTCGGTTAAACATTATTATATTAATCAAAGTTATTATTCTGCCGAAATAGGCGGTTCTACTGATACTACATACACTAAATATTTTTATGACTCATTAAAGCGATTGGAAAAGGAAGAAAAGATTTTTAAGAAATATTCTGAAAGTAATACTACTTGCGAATATTATTACAATATTAAAAATCTGCTTCGTAAAATTAAAATTTATAAAACATCAAATAATTCAGTTGAGAAAGAAATATGTTATACATATGATTCAAATAAAAATATTGTAAAGAGAGAGATAAAAGGAAGTGAAGAAAAAGTAGAAACATATAAATATAAAAGTGATAAAATGGTTGAGAAAGAATATAACGATGTTTTAGAATTTAATACAAAAAATAATATTATTTGCAAGTATACATATGATGCTCATGGTAATGTCCTTTCCTATAAAAAATATGATAGCAACGGGAAATTAATTTCTTCGGTAGAACGAACGTATATGTATCTGCCGAAATAAAAATCAAATCAGGTATTAATAATCGAGATAGGTTTGAATAAATTGGTGGTACAGCTGATAACCGTCGTGAGTTTGATCATATTGGTCAGTTTAACTTTAAAGTTAAACCGTAAGATGTAATTTTAAATTACGCAGTTTATACTTCGTATTTAGTCCATTTTTTACTTTTGTTTTTTAAAAAGAAAAAATGGATTTTTTTATTATGTTCATTTAAGGAAATAAAGAAATGAAAAAAAAAAGAGAAAACGAATTTGGTGAATTTTCATTATTTAAGGTTAAATGTATTTCCCGAAGGTTCACCTGAAGCACTGGGATGGCGGCATCTTGATGACCAGCAAAAACGGTTTGAAATATTATCAGGGGTTGATGATATGAGTTACTCAACAATTTTAGACCTTGGTTGCGGTTATGGCGATTTAAAAACTTTTCTCGATAAAAAGTTCAATGATTTTATTTATGTCGGAATTGATATAATACCTGAATATATTGATACCGCTAATGCAAAATTTAAAGATGCAAATAATACATATTTTTTTCAAAAAGATATTACTGCTTTCGAAATTCCTGTTACTGATTATATTCTTGCATGCGGATTGATGGCGTATAAAACCGATGATCCCGAATTTTATTTCCAAATGATAAAACGGATGTACGATTCGGCATCAAAGGCTGTTGCTTTTAATATGCTTGACAGTAATACATTTCAGTCCGATGATTTACTTATTGCGCATAATCCTGAATCCATTATTGAATATTGTAAGAAAATTACTCCACAAATAAAACTGATAACCAATTATGGTGTGGATGATTTTACTATTTTTATGTATAAATAAAATTTATAGAATTTCTTATAGTTGCAACAGTTGATAAAGTTGTTTTTTATTGAACTATTATGACCTATTGTATTCTTATCTTTTTTCCATATAGAAATCACCGCGTTTTAATTTTTTTATCTGCCACCACAATACAATAAAAGTCAGCAGGGACGATGTGAAATCGGCAGATGGTATTGCAAGCCATACACCGTTTAATCCTATTAAATTTGGTAGAATAAAAAGTGCCGGAATAAGAAATAATACCTGTCTTGTTAATGAAAGAAATATAGAGATTTTTGCTCTTCCAATTGATTGGAAAAAACTTGATGTTACTATTTGAAACCCTACAATAGGAAACATGATGAATGATAATCTCAGACCTATTGCTGCCAGGCTGATAAGTTGATTATTTGTAGTAAATGCAGATGCTATCAGCTTTGGAAATATTTCACCAAATATAAATCCCAGGCTGGTAATAATAGTTCCGGCAATAACAGTCAGTTTAAAAGCTTTGATAACTCGAGGGATTTTATTTGCACCAAAATTATATCCGACAATCGGTTGCATTCCCTGGTTAAACCCGATGACAACCATAGCAGCGAGGTTTGCAATACTATTTATTATTCCATAAGCGCCAATGGCGAAATCGCCTCCATGTTTTTTCAGAGCAAGGTTCATTATAGAAACCACAACGCTGGCGCATATAAGCATAATAAAGTTAGACATACCTATTGAAATAATATCTTTGATAATCACTTTTTTTAGTTTCATGTAACCGGGAAGGAAATGCACAAAGCTGTTAATTTTTGAAAAATGAATAACTACTACTATTGTCCCCATCAACTGTGCACAAACAGTAGCAAGAGCTGCCCCACGTATACCCCATTTAAAAACAAAAATGAATAACGGAGCAAGAATAAGATTAATGGCAACAGTGATAAGCGTTGTTATCATTGCCTTTCCGGGATAACCTGATGCACGCATGATGTTATTTAGCCCAAGGTACAGATGGGTGAATACATTTCCCAATAATATTATCTGCATAAATTCTTTTGCATATGATATCGTATTTGTGCTTGCCCCAAGAGCATATAGAATAGGTTCAAGAAAAACAAGAGTAATAAGAGCAACGATTAAACTTAAAATGATATTCATCATAACAGCATTGCCAAGAATAAGTGTTGCTCCTTTCCTGTCGTGCTGCCCCAGGCGTATGGATACCATGGCGCTGGCTCCAACTCCTACCATAGCACCAAAGGCGGCAGTAATATTCATCAAAGGGAATGTGAGCGCCAACCCGGAAATAGCCAGCGGTCCTACTCCCTGCCCGATAAAAATCCTGTCGATAATATTATATAGAGAAGCTGCTGCCGTAGCAATAATTGCAGGGATAGAATACTGTATAAGTAATCTTCCAATCTTCTCTTTGCCCAGTTCATTGGGGCTGCTTTTTTTTGCCAATTAAATATTTTTTACCGGTTGCAAATATCCTTATTTAATTTATAATTTGACCTATTGTCTGATTATATTTCTTTTATCTTTTTCCGATAAATAAAAAATAAAATTTACTAAGGAGATTACTTAGAAAATTAAGGATAATACTTAATTATTTTTGAAACAATAAAAACAACCTTTATTTTATTGATTCGTCTATATAAGAAGTTGACATGCCGATATTTTTTTAATATATTTGATTTATGTTTTAATGAAATTGTTTTACAAAAAATAATATTTTATGAAAATAATTTTTACGTTTTTTTTATTTTTCATTTTTCTTTTTTTAAATGCTCAGCCAATCATTGAATGGCAAAATAATTACGGAGGAACATCAGACGATTTTGGTCCAGTTGTTTTAAAAACAACAGATGGTGGTTTATTTATTGCAGTGTCAAGCAATTCGAATGATAACAACATAATTGGCAATCATGGCTTTTACGATGTATGTGTTGTAAAAACAAATTCATCAGGTGATATTGAATGGCAAAAATGTTATGGTGGTTCGCTAAGTGAGTTTGTAAATAAAATGATTCAATGCAGTGATGGTAACTTTATTCTTGTTGGCTCTGCTCAATCTATTGATGGCGATATAACGGGAAATAAAGGGAATGCTGATGTGTGTATTTTAAAAATTAATACTTCAGGAGATATAGTCTGGCAGAAAACATATGGTGGAAGCGATAATGAAACCGGCAATAATATTATTGAAACCGCTGATGGTAATTTGTGGATTATAGGGCAAACAGAATCGTATGATGGCGATGCAACATTGAGTTATGGCTCAACTGATATATGGTTGCTGAAATTAAGCTCTAATGGAAATTTGTTATGGCAGAAAAATTTTGGCGGTAGTGCTGATGATTACGGTAAAGCAATTGCCGAGGTTGACAGCAATAACTTTATTATAGCTGGTTATACCTATTCCAACGATCACGATATCCTTTCACATTACGGCTCTACTCAGAATTGTGATTTTATAGCGATTAAAATTAATTCAACAGGTAATGTTATTTGGTCGAAAAATTTTGGTGGAAATGAAAATGATAATTTATCGGGAATGATAAAAATGAATGATAAAGGATTTCTTTTGTATGGCATTTCCGCTTCTGATAACGGCAATCTTACAGAAAATAAAGGATATCTTGATGGATGGATAATTAAAATAAATTCAGAAGGAAATGTGCAATGGCAGAAATCAGTAGGCGGAAGTGAAGATGATTATTTATATTCAATTATACAGAATTCGGATGAATGCTTATATGCTGTTGGTTCAACATCATCATCAGATGGAGATATAACAACCACAGTTAAAGGAGATCATGACGCATGGATGCTTAAACTTAATTCAAGCGGGCCTGTTCAGTGGAGTACCACATTTGGTGGCACATTGGTTGATGATGCAAATTCAGTCACATTTATGGAAGATGGAACCGCAGTTGTAGCATCAAGCACCACTTCATCAGATGGCGATGTAACTGCTAATTTCGGAATGCTTGATTTATGGTTGGTGAAAATGTCGAATCTTTCGTCAATAAAAAATATTTCAGAACTTAATAATGAAATAATTCTATATCCAAATCCTGCTAAAGATGAAGTTCAAATTGCTTTTCCATTTTCAAATATGAATATAGAAATTTCTGTTTTGACTATTGATGGAAAAATCATTTTACAAAAAAATATTTTACAAACAAAAATTGAAACAATTGATATTACCGGTATTTCGGCAGGAATATATTGGTTAAGAATTTTTACGAAAGAAAAAAATATTTATAAAAAGCTTACGGTTTTCTAATATTATTTTATCATGAAAAAATATTTATACTTAAGCTTGTTTGTACTGCTTTCCTCTTTAGCTGTTGCCCAGCACCAGGTAGGCAGTGCAATGCGGTGGCAAAAATCACTTGGTGGTTCATCGTCGGATGTGGCTTACTGCATAAATCAAACATTTGATGGCGGGTATATCATTGCCGGTTCAACAAATTCAAATGATAATGATGTTACAGTGAATTATGGCGACCAGGATTTCTGGATAGTTCGTCTTAATCAAAATGGCGATAAACTTTGGGAAAAATCAATAGGAGGTTCAGGAACAGATATAGCAAAATGTATAATTCAAACTAAAGATACAGGATATATTGTAGTTGGATATTCCAATTCAATTGATGGAAACATTACACAGCATTTCGGAAATTATGATTACTGGGCTATTAAACTTTCAGCAACAGGTGCTGTTCAATGGCAGCGTGCATATGGAGGTTCTGATATTGATGAAGCATATGATGTGATTCAAACAAGCGATAATGGTTTTTTAATTGCAGGCAAAAGTTATTCGTCTGATACCAGTGTTACCGATCATAAAGGCATGTCTGATGCATGGCTTGTAAAGACAGATGTGTTGGGCGGAGTGCAATGGAAAAAATCATTGGGAGGAACATTAAATGATGAAGCAAAATCAGTTGTTCAATCTTCCGATTATGGATTTATTGTTGCATGTTCTTCTAATTCCAATGATAATGATGTGCTCGAAAATAAAGGAGCTGAAGATTATTGGATATTTAAAATGAGTATGAGTGGAACCATTTTATGGCAAAAGTCTTTGGGTGGAAGTTTAAGTGATATTCCTTCAAAAATTATTAAAACACTTGATGGGAATTATTTTATACAGGGTACATCATCATCACTTGATGGGAATGTAACAGGCAATCACCTTTCGCAGGATTTCTGGGGAGTGAAAATTGATTATGCAGGAAATTTGATGTGGCAAAAATCATATGGCGGAACAAATAGTGAAATAGGAACATCGGTAATTCAAACACCCGATAGTAATTATGTTTTATGCGGATATACATTATCATCAGATGGTGATGTGGCATTAAATCATGGAGCTTGGGACAGCTGGGCGATTAAAGCTGATAAAGCCGGAAATTTAATATGGTCAAGATCTTTTGGAGGGACAGGTTATGATAGGACCTATTCTGTTTGTCCCGGAAAAATGATGAGCACTGTTATTGCAGGAAGCTCCAATTCTTCTGACGGGAATATTGCTATGAATATTGGAGCGGAAGATTACTGGATTGCTGATATAAAAAGTGTTGCTGCATCATTCACTGCTTCTGACGATACTATATGTGCACACCAGTTGGTTAATTTTGTCAATAACACTAATGGTGCAACAAATTATGTCTGGCGTGTTAATAATATAAATTTCAGCAACCAATATAATGCTTCATATATTTTTGATACACCGGGTTCATATAAAATCACCCTGATAGCTATTAATCTGCCCAGCATTGATTCTGCTGTTATGAATATCATTGTTCATCCAATACCAAATACAATTCTGAAAAGTGATACTACAATTTGCCCTGGAACATTATTAATGCTTGAACCGGGTTATAATTCAAATTATAATTATCATTGGTCAACAAATGAAAATATTCCTGCTATAGCTGTTACTGCTGAAGGAACTTATATTTTAACGGTAACAAATATCAATACAGGATGTTTTCAAATTGATTCCACAATTGTAAATTATGCTCCTTCTGTAAACGTGAATCTTGGCCCTGATATTTTAGCTTGTATGGGAGATACGATTACATTGAATGCGGGAACTGCTTCAGGGGTTTCATATCAATGGTCTACAGGTAGTATATCAACTTCTATTGATGTACATTACTCTGGTGATTTTTCTGTTACTGCTACAAATATTAATTCAGGTTGTTATGACAGAGATACAATAAATATAATGTTTAACTCATCTCTAGATGTGAGCCTGGGGCATGATACATCAGCGTGTATGGGAAACTTAATCACATTGGATGCAGGTTATTTTCCTGATGCAACTTATTTATGGTCGACCGGTATAACCACACAAACCATACAGGCTTTGGTTTCCGGTGTATATATTGTAACTGTTCATAGTTCGGTTTGTACAGGAATTGATTCCGTGAATGTAACCTATAATCCTTTGCCTGAAGTTGACCTTGGCTCTGATATTAGTATTTGTACAGGGACAAACACAATGCTTGATGCGGGCTCAAATGCGAACACAACATATTTATGGTCAACTACTGAAACAACGCAAACTATTTTAGTAACAGCTGGTACTTATTCTGTTACGGCTACAAATAATTTTGGTTGTAAAGATGCTGATACAATTAATGTAAATTTCAAAAACACTCCGTCTGTAAATTTCGGGACGGATAAAGTTGTATGCATGGGGACACAGGTTGTTCTTGATGCACAGAATCCCGGAAGTATTTATTTGTGGTCAACAGGTGTAAACACACAATCAATAGTGGTTTCAGCCAGTGGCCAATATTCTGTTACTGTTATAGATCCAACAAGCAGTTGTTCGGATTCCGATACAATAAAAATAACTTTTGTTCCAAACCCGGTTGTTGACTTAGGTCCTGATATAAATTCATGCAGTGGCGATACTGTAACGCTTACCGCTCCTTCCATTTCAGGAGTTACATATTTGTATCATTGGTCAACAGGAGAAACTACACAAATTATAAACGTTATAGTTCCCGATTCATATTCTGTAACAGTTACAAGTGCTGAGGGATGTACTACTGCTGATACGATAAACTTAAATTTTAATGCTTTGCCTCAGGTCTCATTAGGTGCTGATACTGCATTATGCATGGGCGATACCATTACTATAGGCTGGAATTGTGCCTCTTGTAGTTTTGAATGGAAGCCCGGTTTACAAACAACTTCTCATATTCAAATTTATAATAGTGGAATGTATATTTTAAAAGTTACTGATGCATCAGGTTGTTCAAACACGGATTCTATATATGTAATATATAATCTTCCTCCGAAAATTGTTCTTGATAGTTTAAAAAATATTGATTGCTTTGGAAATAATAATGGAGCAATTTACACTTCAGTTATAAATGGAATATCACCATATACTTATCAATGGTCAGATTCAGGGCCTGCTGTTGATGACCGACAAAACCTATCTGTAGGAACCTATCTGCTGAGTGTTACAGATATTAATGGATGTGGCACTTCAGATACCTTCAATATAAGCCAACCTTCAAAATTAATCATTGATTCGGTAAATGTTGTTAATTCAAATTGTGATAATATTTCAGATGGAAGTATAAGAATATTTGTTTCCGGAGGCAGTGGACTGAATATGTTTTCAATTGATAGTGGCGTAACTTACCAGACTTCACAATTTTTCCAAAACCTTTCACATGGATTTTATGATATTATGGTAAAAGACACAAATGGATGCATTGCTTCATTGAATAATGTTTCTGTAGGAGTAACCACCTTCTTAAATGTTTTTCTTGGTAACGATACAATAATTTGTAATGGAACTTCAATTACACTCGATGCCGGAAATGCCGGTGCTTCATATGCATGGAGCTCTTCGGGTGAAACTTCTCAAACCATTTCTGCAATAGCCGGAAACTATTCGGTAACGGTTACATATAATGGTTGCGTTCATACAGATACAATTGTGATTAGCGAATATTCTAAAATAAATATTATTATTGATTCAGTTGTATCCTCAACTTGTATTCATTCTAATGATGCATCAATTCATACAAGTGTTAACGGTGGAGTTCAACCATATACTTTTATATGGTTGCCTGCCACGGGAACAATGTTAGGTGATGATTATATAAATTTAACGGAAGGGACATATACGTTGACTGTTACCGATAGTGTTGGGTGTGTTGCTACACAATCAGCAACAGTAATGCCAACTGATTCATTTTTAGTTGTCCTTGACAGTATTCATCAAATAAGTTGTAATGGAAGCACTGATGGTGCAATATATATTTCAACAACAGGCGGACATTTTACATTTTCTTATTTATGGTCAGATTCAAATACTGCATCATTTGTTCAAAATGTAAGTGCCGGAAACTATACAGTAACCGTAACGGATAATTATGGATGTATTACATCGAAAAATTTTATTTTATCGGAACCGGAAAAATTAATTATTCATGTTGAAAGTATTACTCATGCTATTGTTTGCGGCTCTTCAACAGGAGCTATGTATATTAATACAACCGGCGGTACACAGCCCTATGATTATAATTGGAATAATTCTTCAACCGGTGATAGTATTGTAAATGTTTTACCCGGACAGTATACGGTTACAGTTACTGATATTAATGGTTGTAATGCAGAGCTGACAGATGATATTTTTGATAACTATTGTCAGGTATATGTGATACCGGGTAATACGGCGACATCAATTTGCGATACTTCAGAATATTTTGAATTAAGTCCTTTTTCTATTATTGAAGATGCTGATACAAGTTCGGGGTTTATCAAATCTCAGAATGCTGTTCATTTTATTCTTAATGTACCTGCAGGTTATAAATTTGAATCAGGAGTTGGCGAAGTTTATTATGGTAATGGCGATATAATAAATGCTTCAATTACTGTAATGCCTGCATTTATTGACGTTTCATTATCTACAGGAAGCCTATATAATAAAAAAGATACTCTTGAAATTTCAGGAATCAGAATAAAAGCATTAAATAATCAGGTCATATCAACGGCTGCGATATTTATGGATGGATCATCAACAGTTTCGATAAATGGTATATCTTCAAGTACAGTTTTCGGTATTGTTAAGCAATCAAAGCCAATGTCAGTTACCGAAATATTTACTTTCAATCCTGATAGTACTGATATTGTCCAAGGTTCATTAGCCAACTGTATTGCAGGAATAAAAATAACTACTATCGGAAATTGCGGAACTCCATTAAATATTGAAGAGTTTGATCTAACAACGGCATCTTCACAAAATACAACTGATAATATTTCTGAAGCAAAAATATTTTATACCGGCCATTCTTCATATTTCGGAGCTGTTGATGTACAAGGCTCAAGCATAGAACCAGATGGAACATTTAAAATTATTGCTGCCACTCCACAGCCATTAATAGAAGGAGATAACTATTTCTGGCTCGCTTATGATATAAAAGATAACGCTGCTATTGGCGATTCACTATGCGGGTACTGCATCAAAACAAAAATAAATGGGAATTATTATAATGCAACTATAGTTCCACCTGTTGGTGTAAAGCGAATGATAAATAATTTAGGTTCATTTATATCGCATCAATCCGGAAATTGGGATGAAATATTTTCATGGGGAGGTCATAAAGGTGATAGTAAAACAATATGGACTCCTGATGAAAATGATGATGTAACAATTAATAATGGTGATACAATTACTCTTACTTCCAATGCTTCATGTGCTAACCTGACAATAAATGATGGTTTGTTAATATTAGGTTCACATCAATTAACTATTTCAGGAAACCTTACCGGAAATGAAAGAGACAGTATCAGAAGCACCAGCTCTTCATTGTTTGTAATTAACGACCTGGGAGGAAAAGATACACTTTGTATTCCTGCAGCTATGAAAAAATTGCAAAGAATTACATTAAACAGAGCTAAAGGCGCTAAGTGTAGTCATGATCTTGATCTTGATGACGCATTGCCTTCAGATAGTATAGTTCTGGTATTGAGTAATGGTGCTTTAGTTTTAGATTCAGGAAAAAAAATATTGATGAATCATAAAAATATTAAAAAAGAAATTTCATGTTCCAACAGTACTTATGTTGATGGGATTATATCAAGGGATATTAAAAGAAATGCAGGTTATTATATTTATCCTTTAGGAAATGATGGTGAATGCAGACCTTTTGGTATAGCTACTCAAAATGGTAATAATGCCAATATAAGTGAAGTCCAATTTTTCTGGTTAAAGCCGATTAATTATGATTTTATCAATTATAATTTTTTAAAAGGCGGAATCATCGATAAATTTTATTGGCGTCATGTAATTGTTACAGGTGCTAACACTTCAAGAAGGATTTATTATCATGATGAAGATTTCCCGGGTTTAACAGCCGGACAGCGTGATAGTGCTCTTTGCCTCGCAAATAATGATGGCGTTTCAGCTTCAGAGTGGACGAAAGAAACGACCGGTTATGAAGTATATGATGATGCAGGTAAAAAATATGTTGAGTTTGATTGTGCCAATGCATCGAACGATGAATACTGGACATTTGGTTCTACTAAAGCAAACTGTCCGCTGGTTGAAGATATTCTGCCAATTGAATTATATAGTTTTGACGCTTTTCTAAATGAAAACCTGACTGTGAATATTGACTGGACAACATTAAGCGAAATCAATAATGATTATTTCACTATTGAAAGAGCTGGTGCCGATTTTAAGTTTTATGAATTATTTACCATTAATGGCGCAGGAAATAATTATACATTATCAACCTATCATGCTGTTGATGATAGCCCGCTGGAAGGGACTTCATACTATCGGTTAAAACAAACTGATTTTGATGGTGAATATTCATATAGTGATATTCGTATAGTAGTTTATGATTCAGAAAACCCGATTGTAGTTTTTCCGAATCCTGTCAGAAATAAGATTACAGTACAAATGTTTTCAAATGTTTCAGATAATATCACCGTTTCAATTTATGATAGTAAAGGATGGAAGATACTAGAAAACAAAAATGAAATTCATAAGGGTACAAATGATATTACTATTGATGTTTCTCAACTTGATAATACTATCTATTTTCTTCGCATTGATTTTGAGGATAACTCTCAAAAGCAATATAGGTGCAAGTTTATAAAGGGCTGATAAAAAAAATAATGTAATTTATCTGCAATCATATATTATAAATATGATTAGTTTTGTTTTTGTATAAATACATTAATGAATTTAAAATTTTTTAAATCAGGTAATAGTTTTACAACCATTTTAATGATGTTTGTGATTATTTGTATATTTCTGTTTTCAAAACAGGAATATATTTTTAATCCCAAAAATGATGTTGGTGGGTTTGTATTTCCTGTAACTGTTTTAAAAATATGGAATGAAAGCTCTCCTTCGGAATATAATTTTTGTCCTGTACTTACCTATCAAAACAGTGGTGATAAATTTATAACCTATTATAAGCGACTTGAAGATAAAGATGGAAACAATTATTATGTTTCATCACCACCATTTTCATATATCATGGCATATTATGCTATTTCTTTTTTCCATCTTCCAATGGATGAATTTTCAATAAAATTCCTAAATGTCATTATATTAATTTTTGGAGCATTGCTTATTTACTTTATCATGAATTTAATACTTAATGAAAATTTGATGAAGTTCTCGGTTCCTTCATTTATTTCCATGGCGGTATTCTTGTTTATGCCCGTTAATATTAACATTACCGGCTATTCATATTTTCCTGAAATTTTTCTATGGCTGCAAAGTATTTTTCTTTTTTTATTTATCATTAAAAAAAATTGCGGAAATATTTATATGTTCTTTTTATTCGGGATATCATTATTCCTTGTAATTTATACTGAATGGATAGGATTGTTTTTTAGTTTTTCAGTTTTATTATTTAGCCTTTTTAAAATCAGGGAAAAATTATTTCAAAAATTTTTCATTATTACATTAATATTTTCATTCCTTCCTTTGCTTTTAACATTTATACAATTCTCATCATTAAATGGAATTGGTGCAATGGTTCATGCAATGAAAATCCGTTTTCTTGAAAGAAGTGGGTTTTTTGGTGCAACATTAAGCGCTGATGGTATTCATATTTTTAGTTGCAACTCATGGATAGTAATGCTTGAAAATATTAATCGTTCATTGATAGGCTTTGGTTACCTGGCAATTATTATGGTAATATTTTTATTTGTTTTCAGAAGGAAGATGAAATTCAAATTTAATTATAAAAGCGTTTTAGTTTATGTTATACTTCTTCCTGCATTAATCCATTTTATAGTTTTTTTCAATAGCAATGCTGTTCATAAAGAACAAATGTCAAAGTTTTCAGTATGGGTTGCCATCATATGTGGATATGTTTTTTATCAAATACAAAATAAATATCAAAATAAAATATTGTCATCAATAATAATATCACTTGTTATTTTTACTGCAATTATCTCACACTATATTTTATTGAATAATTATTCTGATATAGCTGATTATACTGTAATGAACCAACAATCGAAATACATAAAAGAAAACGCAATGCCTGATGAAGCTGTTTTTATCAGCCGGGATTCAACAAGCAATAGGGATACAAAAATATTTTTCTCTGACTATATCCTGACCTTTTTATGCGACCGAAACCTAAAGTATGCAAATGGAGAAGATGATGCAGTGAGCATTGCAAAAAAACTGGGGAAAGAAAAAGGAATCTATTTTAAATTAAATAATGATATAGCCAAATGCACCACTTATCATTTTACAATAACTTCAAAATAAAATATTATGAATGTAAAATTTATTCTAAAATTTTTGAGTGATTTAAAGAAAAATAATAATCGCGAATGGTTTAATGAGCATAAAACTGTTTACACTGAAGCAAAAGGTCAGTTCGAAACATTTGTAGATACTCTTATTCCTGAAGTTGCAAAATTCGATAATGATGTAATGCGCCTTACTGCAAAAGATTGTCTTTTCAGGATATATAATGATACCCGTTTTTACAAAAACAAACCACCATATAAAATAAATATGGGAGCTTTTATTGCTAAGGGCGGTAAAAATTCAGGTAGTGCCGGGTATTATTTTCATCTTGAACCGGGCTCTTGTTTTTTAGGAGGAGGAATATATATGCCACAATCCGAAAGGTTAAAATTAATAAGGCAGGAAATTTATTTTAAACTGGATACTTTTATTTCAATAATTGAAAATAAAAATTTTAAAAAATATTTCGGAACAATTGAAGGTGAGAAAACAAGCCGCGTACCTAAAGATTTTCCAAAAGATTACAAAGGTGCCGAGTGGTTGAAGTATAAAAGTTATTCAGTTTTATACCCCATGAAACCTGAATTATTAGCAGAGAAAGAATTAATGAAAACAGTACTGGGCGTTTTTTCTCAATTAACTCCGCTAAACCACTTTTTAAATACAGCATTAACCAATTGATTTATACTCGTTCTTATTCGTATTTTAAAAATGATCAGAACGAGTTATGCCGATTTATCCCGACTTGTTGTGGATAGAAATTTTTAATTTTATTTTTTTAAATAAGCATGATGAAATATAATTTTGACGAAATAATTCAACGCGAAAACACAGCCTGTGTTAAATACGATTTGCGAAAAGAGTTATTTGGAAGGGAAGATGTAATACCTATGTGGGTTGCCGATATGGATTTCAAATCACCCGATTTTGTTGTAAAAGTTTTACATGAAAGGTTATCACATGAAATTTATGGCTACTCCATAAGACCAGAAGGATTTTATAATTCTATAATCAACTGGCTTCAAAAACGACATGCCTGGAAAATACAACGCGAATGGATTTCTGTAAGTCCCGGTGTTGTACCTGCAATGGCTATATGTGTACAAGCCTTCACTAAACCCGGTGACAAAATAATTATTCAGCCGCCGGTTTATCATCCGTTTTTTCATGTTGTTGAAAAAAATCAACGACAATTGGTTTGCAATCCGTTAAAAAATATCAATAACTATTATCATTTTGATTTTGATGATTTGGAACAAAAAATTGATAAGCAAACTCGAATGTTAATTTTATCAAACCCGCACAACCCGGTTGGACGTGTATGGACAAAAGATGAATTAATTCGCTTGAGTGAAATCTGCATCAGGAATAATATTATTATTTTATCCGACGAAATTCATTCCGATTTAATTTACCGAAAATACAAACACATTCCTTTGGCTTCAATTTCGGAAGAAATTTCACAGCATGTTATTACAGCAATAGCTCCCAGCAAAACATTTAATTTAGCAGGGCTAAGCACTTCGGCATTAATAATTCCAAATAAAAAATTATTCAGCATATACGAATCAACTCTTAACAATATTGAAATTGGTATGGGCAACTTGTTTGGGAATATTGCACTCGAAGCAGCATACACTCATGGCGAAGACTGGCTGGAACAACTGCTGGATTATTTGCAAAAGAATATTGATTTTATAAAAGTTTTTTTACAGAAAAATTTACCCGATATAAAACTTATTGAACCGGAAGGAACGTATTTGCTATGGCTTGATTTCAGAAATTTAAAATTAAATCAAAATGAGTTAAATGATATTCTTATCAAAAAAGCAAAAGTCGGGTTTAATGATGGGGCAATATTTGGCAAAGAAGGTGAAGGTTTTCAGCGAATGAATATCGCCTGTCCGCTTTCGGTTATTGAAAAAGCTTTAACCCAAATTAAAGAAGCTATTATAAATTAGTTGAAGTCAGAATAAAAAAGAGAACGCGTAACGGAATTATCCTTGCCTATTTGACTAAGTTATGAAATTAGGACTTATGAGCTTCCGATAATTAATGTTTGCATTTTTTGTATTATTTTAGTATTTTTATAGGTCAGATTAAAGAATATATACTTTTTCTGTTAATTTTACGTTGGAATTCAATCAAATAAAAGATTGAAAATATGAAATGCATGATAAAGAAAATCTTATTAATCGCTTCGGTTGTATTTTATAGTGTTTATACAAATGCGCAAGCACCAAAATACAGTAATGAGTTTCTTGCTATCGGAGTAGGAGCAAGGGCGCTTGGTATGTCGAATGCTGTAGTAAGCATTACCGATGATGTAACTTCGGGTTACTGGAATCCTGCGGGATTAACGCATATCGAATCCGACCTTCAGCTTGGATTAATGCACTCTGAATATTTTGCAGGCATTGCTAAATATGATTATGGTGCATTAGCAAAAAAGATTGATGAAAAGAGTGCCGGAGCTTTTTCTTTTATCCGTTTTGCAGTTGATGATATTCCTAATACTACTGAACTTATTGATGCCGAAGGCAATATTGATTATGATCGTATTACCACTTTTTCTGCTGCTGATTATGCTTTTATCTTTTCGTATGGTAGAAAATTAAACGAGAATCTAAGAGTAGGCGCCAATGCTAAAATTGTTCATCGTAAAGTTGGCGATTTTGCTCGTTCATGGGGCTTTGGTCTTGATGCAGGAGCTCAATATAAATATAATAAATGGTTATTTGGAGCTACTGCACGTGATATTACTTCCACTTTCAATGCTTGGAGTTTTGATATCCCCGAAAATATGAAAGAAGTTTTTTCTTTAACAGGAAATGAAATTCCAACCAATTCAATTGAAGTTACATTACCAAAATTGATAATTTCAGCCAGCCGTAAATTTAATCTTTCTCCGAATTTTATTTTTATGCCTGTTGTGGATGTTGACTTTACTTTTGACGGGAAAAGAAATGTTTATTTCAGAACGAATTTCATTAGCGCTGACCCTCATTTTGGCGGAGAATTATCATATAAAAATATTGTATTTCTTCGTGGTGGCATTGGGAATGTTCAGTATGTAACAAATTTATCCGGTAAAAAGGTTACAAGCTATCAGCCTAATATGGGAATAGGGATTCGCATTAAAAATAAACTTGAAATTGATTATGCATTAACCGATTTATTGGATAAATCAATTGCCATTTATTCAAATATTTTTTCGTTAAGAATTAATATTAATAAAGGTGAAAATAATGCAGACTAAAGCAAGATATTAAGTATTGCTATGAAAAAATATTTACTTCTTTTAATTTTATTTACTTCTGTTTATTCCATTGCATTTTCACAGCCATACGGCAATGAATGGATTAAATATAGCCAGCAATACTGGCGAATTATTGTATACCGGGATGGCGTGTTCCGAATTGATTCTGCAACTCTTGCAAATGCAGGTGTTCCCGCAAATACCAACCCCAAACGTTTTCAAATCTTTGGACGTGGAGTGCAGCAATATATTTATGTGAAAGGCGAGAATGATAATGTTTTTAATGCTAATGATTATATTGAATTTTATGGTATGCACAACGACGGATGGTACGACTCCGCACTATATTTAAATAAAGCCGACCATCCCAATGCAAATTACAGTATGTTTAACGATACGGCAATTTATTATCTGACCATTAATCCGTATTCAACGAGCAATTATCGTATGACTTTAGAAACTGATGTTGGCTCTTATCCGGTCCAGACCTATTTTAATAAAATTTCACGAGCTGATTATGTTAGTAGGTATTCAACTGGTACTACCGATGGTAACGATGTAACCGATCCGGAATATATTGCTTCTGAAGGTTGGTTTGATCAATGGTTTTCAAAAGGAAGTACAGTTACTAAAAGTATTCCTGTTGCAAATATTTATTCTTCAGGCACTGCCGATATAGAGTTCCTGCTTGTTGGTGCATCTAACTTTGCTGGTTTAAATCCTGACCATCATATTAACATGAATTTTGCGGGTATAACAATAGATTCATTATTTGAAGGTTACTATACTTGTAGGTATAAGTGCTCTGTAGCATGTTCAGCCCTGGGCACATCTACATCTTCTTTTAGTTTCTCTTCTGTTAATGATCTTGGAAGTAGCGGCAATCCTGATTACAACACATTGTCATATATTAATGTGAAATATGCGCATACATTAAATCTTGAGGGTGATAGTAATTTTGTAATGTATGTACCTTATCTAAGTGCTTCAGCAAAAGTAAAATTAAGTCTTTCAAATTTTACTGTTACTGGTAATGATTCAGTGCGATTTTATGATTTAACCAATCACAAACGGATAAAGGTTGTAAAAAATGTTTCGAACTATGATGTTGTACTTCCAAATTCTGCTGGTGAAAAGAAATGTTATATTACTTCTGAAGGTCAAATTCAAAATATAACTTCATTAGAACCGGTAAACTCAGATGTTTCAAATTTCGCAAAATTCACTGATTATACAACTTCTTCAGTTTTAAATTCGAATTATATTATTATTACTCATAAATCGTTATGGAGCGCAGCAGAAGAATATCGGGATTATAGGAATTCGTCTGGTAGCGGCACTTATAAGGCATTGCTTGCTGATGTTGATGAATTATACGATCAGTTTTGTTATGGTATTCGAAAGGACCCGGTTGCTATCCGTAATTTTATGTATTATGCTCAAGATAATTTTTCTGATGTTCCTAAAGATGTTTTTTTAATTGGAAAAGGTTACCGTGCAGCCAATGCAGATGCTTCCAAATGTTACAGGAAAAACTCGGGATATTACAGTGCCACACTTATACCTGGTTTTGGCGCACCTCCTTCTGATAATCTTTTTGTCAAGCGTGATACATCTTTAACGCCTATTATTCCTATAGGTCGTTTGGCAGCTAAAAATTCAACACAGGTTGGATGGTATTTAAATAAAGTTCAGGAATATGAACAAGTACAGTCTGAAGGTCCGCAGGAATGGATGAAAAATGTTTTACATTTTGGAGGCGGGAGTACCCAGCAACAGGTTAATGCCCTTTCAGCTTATCTTAATAATTATAAAAATATAATTGAAGATACATTATTTGGCGGATATGTTCGTTCGTTCTTTAAAAGTTCCACCGCACCTATTCAAATAAATACTGCCGACTCATTACAACAAATTATTAATAACGGAGTATCATTAATGACATTCTTTGGGCATGGTGCAGGAATAGGATTTGATTATAGCATTGATTACCCTTCTGCATACAGTAATCACGAAAGGTATCCTTTCCTTATGGCTCTTTCATGCCTTGCAGGCGATTTGTTCAATGAAGTTGAGACCTCAAGTGAAGATTTTATACTTATTGATGAAAAAGGGACCATCGGTTATCTTGCTTCCATAACTTATGCATACCAGGATGCCCTTGATCATTATGCAAATTATTTTTATAAAAATATTGGACAGATAAATTATAATAAACCTGTTGGTATATGTATACAGAATACAATAGATACAATACAAAAACTGTATCCTAATGTTTTTAGTCATAAATCAGCTTGCCTTGAAATGACCTTACATGGTGATCCTGCTATTAAAATAAATAGTTATGATTTGCCCGATTACCAGATTACCCAGCCGGATGTGTATTTTACTCCTTCTGAAGTTACTACTCTCGACAGTGTTTTTTCTATAAATATTATTTCAACAAATATCGGGAAAGCTATTGATACTGTTTTCAGAGTAAGTGTAAAGCGTGAATTTCCTGATGGTTCAGAAAAAGATACCATTATACTTGTTGATGCTACTCTTTTTAAAGATACCTTTTCTATAGCACTGCCAGTAAGTGTTTCAAATGGTGTAGGTGTAAATAAATTTACTGTTTGGCTTGACTCTTACAGTGAGATACCTGAAATATCTGAAACAAATAATTCGGTTTCGGCAACTTTAAACATAAAGTCAAATGATATAACTCCTGTATTGCCATACGAGTTTGCCATTGTACCTTCGCTTACAAATCTCACACTTAAAGCATCTACCGGTGATCCTTTTGCTTTAAATAAAACATATCGGTTTGAATTGGATACTACTGACGCGTTCAACAGCCCTGCTAAAGTTTCACAGCTTGTAGTTCATCCCGGTGGTGTTATATCGTGGAATCCTGTTTTCCCGATATTAAAAGATAGTATTGTTTATTTCTGGCGTTGCAGCCCTGATTCTGCAACTTATGGAACATATACCTGGCGCGAAAGTTCTTTCCAATATATCACCGGCAAACACGGATGGGGACAGGCACATTTTTTCCAGTTTAAAAATGATGAATACCAATATGTGAAATATAATAAAACTGCACGACGTTTTCAATTTGTGAACGATTTGAAATCGATATTTGCCCAAACAGGATATTTTATTAATGATAGCTATTATTATTGGGCTGAAGAAAAAGTTGCGATCAATGGTTATTCATATCCCGGTTTTATATGGACTTGCTTAGGCATGGGGCATGGATTTAAAATTATTGTACTCGATTCAATTAGTGCTGAACCATGGGAGGTGCCAGCAATAGGTATCCCATATTATGTTTCTGGAGCATTTCACTGCCAGGAGACATCGGCAACCAATGTTTTCGATTTCCCGCTTTCAACCAATGTTAGCGAAATGGATGCTTTAGCTCACTTTCTTCTTGATTCAGTTCCTGAAAACGATTATGTTATTGCAATGTCGCATCGAAATCATTTTTGTAATGAGTGGAATTTAAATCTTATTAACGCTTTTCGTTCAATTGGAAGTAGTATCGATACAATAAACATTACTAAACCAACAGATGGTAATCCTTATATTATTATTGGTAAAAAAGGTGCGGTACCGGGTTCTGTAGCAGAATTAAAAGCAAGTACCATAGAATTACAACATTTATCGGATACTATACAAACCCGTTGGAAGCAAGGGTATATCGAATCTACAATTATTGGCCCTGCTGCAAGCTGGGATTCGTTATTCTGGAGAGTGGAATCGATTGATCCGAATTTAACAGATGAGGTAAAATTAAATGTAATAGGAATTAAAAACGATGGATCTACAGAAATATTAATTAAAGATCTTCCTCCATTATCGGATTCGCTTGATATGTCAATCCACGACCGTATCGACAGCAGTATTTATCCGTATATTAAACTGATGGCAGTGATGAAAGATGAAACATTCAGCACACCTTACCAGATGATTCGCTGGCAGGTTACATACGAGCCGGTACCTGAGACTGCCTTAGACCCTTTGCTGTATTATACTTTTGAAAGCGATACAGTGGCTGAAGGCGATAGTATTCATTTTGCCTGTGCTACTCATAATATCGGAGAAGCAAATATGGATAGCCTTTTAATTCATTTCTGGGTGATTGATGCAAATCGTAACGTTGCTCAAAGTAAGTATGTGCGTTATGAAACACATCCGGTTGGAGATACACTTATCGGTTCGGTTTCCTTTCCTACTAATGGATTAGCCGGTCTTAATGAATTATGGATAGAAGTAAACCCGAATGATGACCAGGTTGAGCAATATCATTTTAATAATATCGGAAGCCATACATTTTATGTGAACTCTGACAAGATAAATCCTTTGCTTGACGTAACTTTTGATGGGGTTCATATTATGGATGGCGATATTGTTTCTTCTAAACCATTGATTGAAATAAGACTGAAGGATGAAAATAAATTCCTGTTGTTAAATGATATTTCCGATACATCTCTTTTTAAAGTGTTTATTCAAAAGCCGGATGAATCACAAGCTGCACGTATTTACTTTACATCTCCGTCCGGTGAAGAGATCATGAGATTTTATCCGGCTCCGTCTTCATCTGATAATAAATGTAGAATTGAATATAATGCGGGATTCCCTGTTGACGGGATATATAAGCTGATAGTACAGGCTAAAGATAAATCGCAGAACAATTCGGGGTATTATGATTATGAACTGGATTTTGAAGTGATAAATAAATCAACAATTACACAGGTAATGAACTGGCCTAATCCTTTTTCAACAGCTACACATTTTGTATTTACGCTTACCGGCTCAGAAATACCTAACTATTTCAAGATTCAAATCATGACAATTACCGGAAAAGTAGTTCGTGAAATAACCCTGGATGAATTAGGTTCAATTCATATAGGAAGAAATATTACACCATATGCCTGGGATGGTAAAGATGAATATGGAGATCAACTTGCGAACGGTGTATACCTGTATCGCGTTATTTCTTATATTAATGGAAAGACTATTGAGAAATCGCAAACCGATGCGGATAAATATTTTAAACAGGAATTCGGAAAAATGTACCTGATGCGATAGTGGAATTATTTTTCCTGTATTATAAAATGAATAACACATTAAAATCAGAATCAAATAAAATTCCTTCAATTGTTATTATATTTTCATTTTTATATTTTTTTGTAATACTTATAAGCCTTAATATTCCTATGTTTTGGGATATGGCTAATATTTCCTGGCTGAGTAATTTAATTTACGATAATCATTTTTCAAATTTTATTTTTCCCGATGTCGATACGGATCAGGGTGCAATGCCTTTATACAGTGTATACATAGCGGTGTTATGGAAAATCTTCGGTAAATCATTATGGGTATGTCATGCTGCAATCCTTCCTTTTGTAATAGGAATGGTTTTCCAGTTTTATAAATTGGCATCAAGGTTTATTGAAAAAAAATATTTATGGGTTGCATTACTATTATTATTTATTGAGCCAACACTATTTACCCAGGTTTTTTTAGCTGGCAATGATTTGGTGTTTTGTTTTCTTTTTTTGCTTGGAGTGAATAGCGCTATTGATAACAGAAAGATTTTACTTCTTCTTGCAATTGCATTTATTCCAGTTCTGCGACTTAGGGGATTTACTTTTGTGTTTTCAATATTATTGATTGATTGGTACATGAATCATACGAATTATAAGGGATTCATTGATTTTATTTTAAAAAGATTTTATATTTATGTTACTCCGTTAATCGTACTTTTAATCTGGTTCTTTTATCATTACTATTCTACAGGATGGGTTTTTATAAATGATGATAATAAAGGTTATCATCAGATAGCAGGACTGGAAAGGATGTTCCGAAATTTAATTTATATTGCATGGAAAGTTTTTGATTTTGGAAGAATATTTTTATTCATTCCGGTTTTATTTTTTTTTATTTTCAGAAAAAAGAATGATGCAAATGGAAACCAGTTGTTTTTTATTTTACTCTTTACGATTATTCCATATCTGATATTCTTTGTTCCAATGTTGTATCCTGTATCTCACAGGCATTTCATGACGACATATATTGTCGGTATAATTTTATTTGTATATTATATTGGAACAATCAAAATTTATTTTCAGAAATTTATTTTCCCATTAATAATTTTAATTTTTATTTCTGGAAATTTCTGGATATATCCTGAACGATATGGAAATGGCTGGGATGCCTCAATGAAAGTATATCCATATTTCAGTTTAAAAAATAAATTTGACGATTATATCAAAGGATCAGGTATCAATTCATATTCAGTAGGAGCTAAGGCGCCCATGGATTTTGATTTATATAATACAAATATGCAATCTGAAAAATTTGGATATAAATATATTGAAAATGAATTGTTAGAAAATTATAAATACGTCGTACAATCGAATATTTGTAATACTTTTACACCTGATGAAATGAACGAATTAAATAAAAACTGGATTATTGAAAAGGAATTTTATTCGTGGCCGCTTTATATTAAGTTGTTCAAAAACCCTGTAAACAAAGAATGAATTTAAATTTTAAAAAACGACATCTTTACCTTCTTGCATTTTTAAGCGGGTTGTTACTTTCGGCAGGATGGCCTGTTCGCGGATTTCCCATATTCCTTTTTCTGGCATTTGTTCCCTTATTAATCATCGAGGATTATATATACAAAAATAAAAGCAGTTTTAATAGGTTCAGCTTTTTTGGTTATTCATTTATTGCGATGCTTTTATGGAATGCACTTACAACATATTGGATTTATTATTCAACAGCGGTAGGCGTAATATTAGCCGTTTTACTGAATGCACTTTTTATGTCGTTTACTTTATCGTTGTTTCATTATACGCGTACAGTTTTAAAGCATCATTCTGCATTTATCACTTTTATTATTTACTGGCTTGCTTTTGAATACCTGCATCTGAACTGGGAATTATCATGGTCGTGGCTTAACCTTGGAAATGGTTTTTCGAATCATCCTGCGTGGATCCAGTGGTATGAATATACAGGAAGTTTGGGTGGAACATTTTGGGTGTTAATTACAAATATTTTTGTATTCCGAACGCTGAAATTATATTTTAATAAAGAAAAATGTTTGCGTTATCGTTTGTTGCATTCCGCAGCCACAGCCGATTTGATAATAGTTCCAATTATAATTTCACTTTTTATTTATTATTATCATGAAGATAAAGGGAAAGAAATAAATGTTATTTCTGTGCAACCAAACATTGATCCGTACAATGAAAAGTTTGATGAACTAACATCAGAACAACAAATTTCACGAATCATAAATCTTGCAGCTGAAGAAACCGATGATAGTACAAATTTAATCGTATGCCCTGAAACTGCCATTCCAGAAGGTGTTTGGGAAGATGCACTTGGTGAATCAAGAAGCATTGACAGCCTGAAATATTTTGTTGCTGAATACCCGCAGTTGAATATTCTGGTTGGATTATCATCGCATAAAATGTTTAAACCCGGGGAAACTATTTCGGCAACTGCCCGTCATTATGGAAAAACGGGATGGTTTGATGCCTATAATTCAGCGATGTTCATAGACTCATCAAATTATTTTCAGATTTATCATAAATCGAAATTAGTTCCCGGTGTTGAAAAAATGCCATGGTCGGAGCATTTGAAATTTCTTGAAAAATATGCGCTCGATCTGGGCGGAACATTTGGTAGCCTTGGAATACAAGATGAACGGTCTGTGTTTTTCTCGAACGATGATGTTATTAAAGCAGCGCCGGTTATTTGTTATGAATCCATTTACGGTGAATTTGTTTCGGAGTATGTTAAGAATGGTGCAAATATAATTTGCGTTATAACTAACGATGGCTGGTGGCGTGATACCCCAGGTTACAAACAGCATTTTGATTATGCCAGCTTGCGTGCCATTGAGACAAGACGTAGTGTTGTGCAATCTGCAAATACAGGCATTTCGGGTTTTATCAATCAGCGTGGCGAAGTATTGCAAAAAACTTCGTGGTGGACTGAAGATGTGATAAAACAAAATTTGAAACTGAATGACGAAATTACTTTCTATGTGAAGTACGGCGATTATATTGGCAAAACAGCTTATTACCTGAGCGTAATTATTTTGCTGTATTCGATTTTGTTTTCTTTAATGAGAAGATTTAGAAGAAAAGTTACTATTAATAATTGATTTGATTTTTTAAAAACTTTTATATTTTTGAAATATTTCCAATTAACTCATTTATCAATTCTTCATTTTTATTTTCAATAGAGGCAAATATTTCTTGCTCAAATTCTTTAAAATCGCTTTTACTTTTACTATATTTAATTTTTCCGTTTTCAAGGTAATGTATATCATCGCATAAATTGGTTAGTGTTTCAATAATGTGTGATGTGATTATAATCGTTTTATTTCGTTCTTTTAATTTCAATAAAATCTGGCGGATTATCCTGCATGTTTCAATATCCAGCCCATTGAAGGGTTCATCTAAAATCATGATGGGCTTGTCTTGCTTTAATATTCCCATCAAAGCCAATTTCTTTTTCATTCCGGTTGAATAGCTATCAATTATGATATCAAGCGGTAAAAGAAATAATTTATTCCAATTGTCAATATCATATAATTTATTCTTAAACAAACTAAGGTACTCCCTGCCTGTAATGTATGAATAAAAATAATTTTCAGTTTCAAGGAATGATATATCTTTTTTATTAATTTTTTTATCATCGTTTTTTATGATGCCCGAATCAATATTTTTTAATCCGTAAATAGAATTTAATAAAGTTGTTTTCCCTGCGCCATTTAAGCCGACAATCCCGTTAATAGTATTATCCGGGAGATGAAGGTTTAATAAATCAATTACATTTTTCCCTTTGGTGTATGATACTACTATATTTTCAATTGTAATCATTCAGATAAAAATTTAAATTCTTTTTTGACTTAATATAAAATCGAATGGATAAAAACCATACTATCGGAATAGAAACAGGAATAATTATTCCCATTGTACCTATTATTCCAAATATTTGTGTGCTATTTGAATTTTTGTTCGGTTGGTAAAAAGCATATTTTGTTAAAATAGTATATATGTGTGTTGTTGAAAGAATAAAAAACTCAACAGCCGGAATATACCATTTGTCATGGTGAAACATTAGGAAGGCAATAATTAAAGGAAATGTGAGAATTGTAAATAAAGTCATCTGCATTTTTATCTTATGAAATAAAAATTTATCAGTACTCATTTCGTAAGCTAGAATCATTTGTATTTGTTCACCTTTTTCATAAAAACTCAGTGGTATGATTCCTAAAATAAATATTGCAACAGGAACGCTTCCAACAAAAAAAGATGTTCCTAATCCAAGAATCCAAATAAGTATAATTAACACTAAGGTTTTTCTTGCTCCGCTTTTCCATTCAAAACTATCGGATGGAATTAGTCTTTGAATAAAAGTATTTAAACTTTTTTGAGAGAACTTGAAATCGATATTGACTAATAAAAAAATTAAAGCTATAGATGAAATCGCTGATGTCCATTGCATATTATAAAATAAACAGGTAAGTAACGGAATCATCATTAATAAATATTCTGTTGCAAGTATCAGCTTGGAATTAATGAAATGAATTTTAAGAAAATGTTTATCGGAGCGATTTATCTGGATGAGTGAAATTACGAATAAAAATATACCGGAAGAATAAAATGAATTTGGAGTTGCTAATGTTTGCATAAATAAAATAAACAAAACGAATCCAATGAATCCAATCAGGAGAAAAAATCTAAAAAGCCCTAATTCCCTTAGAATACTTGAAATCTGCTTAATCCTTATTTTAATAAATGCTTCAATCATAAAAAACTGTTTCGCATGAATGCTAACGATTAAAGATTATTTATATTATTTTGAATAAAAATTATATTCAATGCGAGTTGTGATCAATTAAAAACAACTTACATGTATCGCTTATGCATTGCTGCATTGGAATGAATTTAAAATTCAAAGCTTTACTGATTTTTTCACTTGAGTAGTAATATTTCTGGTAAGCGGTTCTTGCTGTTTCTTTTGTAATCAGAGGATTTTTGCCGGTTAACGAAGTTAGAAGTTTTTCTAAGCGCCATGCTAATTGTCCTGTAAAATAAGGAGCGTTGATACTTGGTTTTTTCTTTCCCAATGCGTCGGCAACATAACTGAAGAAAGTAAGATAGTCGAGGTTTTCGGAAGAAATAATAAAACGTTCGTTTACAATTTCACTATTCATTAATTCAATCATGGCTCTTGAAACATCACGTACATCAACGTATCCGTTAACTCCGGGTGTGTAAAATTTCAGTCCGCTCCAAACCCTGTCGATAAGCTGTGAGCTTCCTTTTTCCCAGTTTCCCGGGCCTATAATTACTCCCGGATTTATAATCACTGCCTGTAACCCTTCTGCTATTCCTCGCCACACTTCACGTTCCGCATTATATTTACTGATAGAATATTTCGAATTATTGTTGGAATTTTTCCAATGTGTTTCTTCGTCAATTATTCCATCATTATCTACACGACCTAATGTAGCAATGGAACTCACATAACAAAGTTTTTTTATATTTTTTTCAAGACAGGCATTCACTACATTTGCAGTTCCCTTTTCATTAACATTCTGCATTTGCTTTTTATCAGAAGGGTCGAATGAAAGGCATGCTGCGGCATGATAAACTTTTTCAATATTATCGAAAGCTTCGTACAGTGAATAAATATCGGTGATATCGCCTTCACGCCATTCAATATTTTTTAAAATATTTTCGGGGTTTTGATGATAATATGAAAAAGTTTTTTCAACCTGAGAGGTATAACTATTGCTTCTTTTCAGAGCAACGACTTTAGTGCCATCTTTCACCAAGTCATATAAAAGATGTGAGCCAAGTAAACCTGTGCCGCCAGTGACAAGTATCATAAAACAAAGTTAGATAAAAATTTGGTAATAAAAATTTCATAATTTTGCTTAATAAATTTAACTCTATGAATTTTGTTGATGAGCTAAGATGGCGTGGCATGATACACGATGTAATGCCCGGTACTGAAGAACAACTGAATAAAGAAATGACCAGCGGTTACATTGGTTTTGATCCAACTTCCGATTCGCTAGGTGTTGGTAACCTTGTGCAGATTATGACACTGTTGCATTTTCAGAAATCAGGTCATAAACCGTTTGCATTGGTAGGTGGAGCAACAGGCATGGTTGGCGACCCTTCCGGAAAATCGCAGGAAAGAAATTTGTTATCGGAAGATATTTTATATCATAACCTTCAATGTCAGAGAAAACAACTGGAAAAATTTCTTGATTTCAATTGTGGTGCTAATTCTGCCGAAATAGTTAATAATTATGACTGGTTTAAAGATTTTAGCTTTCTTGATTTTATTCGTGATGTGGGAAAGCACATTACCATTAATTATATGATGACTAAGGATTCGGTGAAAAACCGCATGGAAAGCGGGATGTCGTTTACTGAATTCAGTTACCAGTTAGTACAAGGTTATGATTTTTATTTCCTTTACAGTAATAAAAATTGCAAACTACAGATGGGTGGCTCCGACCAGTGGGGCAACATTGTTACCGGCACGGAGTTGATCAGAAGAAAAGCAGGAGGTGAAGCTTATGCATTAACAACCCCTCTTATTAAAAAAGCAGATGGAACTAAGTTTGGGAAAACTGAAGGCGGAAATGTGTGGCTTGATGCAAAAAAAACATCGCCATATAAGTTCTACCAGTTCTGGCTGAATGCAAGCGATGAAGATGTTTCTAAGTATATAAGAATTTTTACACTTTTTAATAAAGAAGAAATTGAAGCAATGGAGGAAGAACACAAAAAAGCTCCTCATTTGCGTACGTTGCAAAAAGTCTTGGCGAAAGATATTACGATTCGTGTTCATTCACTTGATGATTATAATTCGGCAGTTGAAGCATCGGAAATACTTTTTGGTAAAAGCACAACAGAAACTTTGAGGAAAATAGATGAAGATACTTTGCTTTCGGTTTTTGAAGGCGTTCCCATGTCGGATATAAATAAAAGTGAAATCAGTTCAGGAATCCCGGTCATTGATTTTCTTTCTGAAAAAACAAATGTTACAGCATCCAAAAGTGAAGCACGCCGCATGTTGAAAGAAGGAAGCATTAGTATTAACAAAGCAAAAGTTGAAGAGAATTATTCCGTTTCCGAAAATGATTTACTAAACCAAAAATATATTTTAGTCCAAAAAGGGAAAAAGAATTATTACCTGATTAAAGCTATTTAAAAATGATTTTTAAGAAAAATATTTTCTTATTATCTTCTTTCTTATTTTTTTTCATTATCATTTCATGTAATGATAATCCTTTGCCATCAAAGGATTTTAAATTTTTCTTTAATGAAAAATGTATGCTCGTTAATAAAGAGCAGGACAATACCATAGAGGGAGAATACCTCAAAGTTATATCAGGCGGAGGTTCTAAAAAAATATCTTTAAATATTACCTCTCAGTTTTTTATCAATAATAAAAATTCCAAAAACTGGCTTATTGGATGGGGGCATAATAAGCCTTTATATGATGCCGGATGCGAGAATTTACGGGCAATAGATTCTATTGATATTCCTTCAAAAACAATTTTTATTGGAAGATTATTAAAAGGAATTGGTTATCCCCAAAACAATCAGCGAATTATTTTTTGGAATATTAACCCTTCTGGATTTATAAAAGAAAAAAAAGAAACAACAATAAAACCTTCCGCATGGCCTCAGTTTAAGGGAAAGAGTGTAGGTTTTGGTTCAATTATTTTTGATAGCCTTAATGGGAAATGGACTATGTTCATTAATGAAGAAGAGGCAAACAGTGTCCAGGTTTATGCTGCTATTTCTGATGATCTGAAAAATTGGAGTGCTGCGAATAATGGCAAACCTGTTATGACTATAGAAAATTTTAAAAATATTTCATGGGCTGTTAATAAAAAAAATAAAACCAGGACACCTGTAATTACTGATGTGATCAAAAATGAAGGTAAATGGTATTTTTTCATGAATGGAATCAATAATAAAGGGAAGAAATGTATCGGTCTTGCTATTGCAGAGAAATCAATTTTTGGTCCTTATAATGTCTTACCACAACCGTTGATCTGCTCTGGAGAAAAAGATAACAGGGATTATGAAAATTTTTATGCTAAAGTTTCAAAATACAAAAATGGTTTTATCATGTTTTACGACAGGAAGAACAGTTTACGAAAAGAATATGTCGGTCTTGCAACATCTGATGATTTGATACATTGGAATCAGTATGATGGAAACCCTGTATTAATGCAGCATTCAGGATGGAGAAGTTCGTTAGCTTCATCGGAACCCGTTTATATTGAAATAAGAAAAGACAGTATTTTCATGATGGTAATGGGTGCGAAACAATTTAAAATGGGATTGTGGCATCATTACATTACAGGAAAAATTTACATGGACAGATCGGGAAATGTAAACGATAATGAAATGGGAGTTTATCTTTCAACTGATGGCGGAAAAACATTTATTCCTCATAAAAATAATCCTGTATTCATTAATAATTATTCAGATATTGATGAAAATGATCATTTGGGAGGAAACTTCGAACTAATAAAAACCGATACTGCCGATTATATTTTTTACCAGGCCAAGACAGATTTTGATGAAATCCAATACAATATTTTTTATCGGGTAAAAAAGAAATAAAAATATTACAAATAAATAATTTTATATCTGTCTTTTTGGGTTTTATATCCTTGAACGTTTTTCTATATTACCAATATTGTGTTCCTATGGGATAGAAAAAAAATGACTCCGTTAGGAGTCACATATTGGTAAAATATTAAAAAGAAAATAACAAAACCCCGTAGGGGTTTAATATTAGATTCCTTTACTATTTTTTTAACCTAAGTTTGTAGCTTCTACTGATTTTATTTCAGGAATAGCTTTTTTTACTGCTTCTTCAACTCCTGATTTTAATGTCATCATGCTCATTGGGCAGCCTTTGCAAGCGCCCTGCAATTCAACATATACAACATTATCATCGGTCATTCTTACAAATTGAATATTGCCGCCATCGGCTTGTAAGTATGGACGTATCTGGTCGATTACTTTTTCAACTTTTTCTATCAGGTCTTGTTTTTTTGTAGTCGTCATTTGATAATATATTTAATGATTGTATAAATAAAATTAATTTTTCTGAGTAACATCAAGAACTTTTGTTGGTGCAATTTTAGCGTTACGTATAGCAACCTGTTGTGCCACAGCCTGAGCTAAATCAAGGAATGCCTGTGTGATTAAAGGATGATCTTCGGCTGCAATCGGAGTTCCTGAATCGCCCGATTCACGTATGTTTTGTACGATAGGAATTTGTCCGAGCAAAGGAACTTTCAATTCTTCGGCAAGATTTTTACATCCATCTTTTCCAAAAATGTAATATTTTTTATCGGGTAACTCTTCGGGAGTGAAATATGACATGTTCTCGATTAACCCGAGAACAGGCACATTGATAGATTCCTGCTGAAACATGCTTACACCTTTGCGGGCATCGGCCAATGCAACTTTTTGCGGAGTGCTTACAATGGCAACACCTGTAACAGGAACGGTTTGCACTAATGTTAAATGAATGTCGCCGGTTCCCGGAGGCATATCCAAAACAAGATAATCCAATTCGCCCCAATCACCATCGCGGAATAGTTGTGTCAGCGCGCTTGATGCCATTGGTCCGCGCCAAATCAGCGCCTGGTCAGGATCAACAAAAAAACCGATAGACAAAATTTTAATTCCGTTTTTTTCAATAGGAATCATTTTCATTTGACCATCAATTTCTTTTACATGAGGCTGCGTGTATTCCAATCCAAACATTACCGGAATTGACGGACCGTAAATGTCGGCATCAATCAAACCTACTTTTGAACCGAGCCGTGCAAGCGCAACAGCAAGGTTTGCAGCAATGGTCGATTTTCCAACACCACCTTTACCCGAAGCAACTGCAATAATATTTTTAACTCCTTTCAAAGAATCTTCTTTATCGTTTTGTCTTTTTGAAGTAACTTTTGAAGAAAGCTTTACATCAACATCTGTATTTTTATCTACATATTCGTGAATTGCAGCAATACAGGCTTTTTTCAGGCTTTCTTTAAGCGGACATGCAGGAGTGGTAAGTACTAATGTGAAAGATATTTTATTGTTCTCAATTTGAATATCATCAATCATGTTTAATGTAACCAAGTCCTTTTTTAAGTCAGGATCCATAACATGTTTCAATGCTTCCAGAATTTTTTCTTTAGTAATTGACATTGTTTTTCTTATTTAGACTGTGTAAAGATAAGCAGAAATTTTTATATATGTATAAAATATATTGTTAAAGTTATTTAAATATTTTTTTAAGAAAGCCTTATTTTAAAGGTGTTTGGTAAAAAAAGTTTTACAATAATTCTTTCGATGGGTCCCAAAATGATTTTTTGAAATCAACAACTTTATCATCTTTAACTTTTATTCCTTCACTTTCGAGTAATTGCTGCATAATATTTTGTCCGCCGAAATGATGCTTGCCGGTAAGCATTCCGTTACGGTTCACCACTCTGTGTGCAGGTACTTCATGAATATGCGAAGCATTCATTGCCCAGCCAACCATTCGCGCTGAGCCTTTGCTGCCAAGGTATTCAGCAATAGCGCCATAACTTGTAACACGACCGTAAGGAATTAATCGTGCAACTTCATAAACATTTTGAAAAAAGGAATCGTTATTTTTTGTAGGGTTCTTTTTCATGCTTTAGTATTGTGGGAAAGGCATAAAGGTATAAGGGTATAAGGGTATAAGGGTATAAGGATATAAGGTATATATTAAAATATGAATTAATTTTTTTATTCCTTTATACCATATACCTCTATACCTTTTTTAATTACAACCTTGTAGTAACCTTCATCACCATTTCATTTTTCCATTCCAAAAAATTTCCTTCAATAATTTTCTTTCTTGCTTCATTTGTTAACCATACATAAAAAGCAAGGTTATGAAGTGTGGCAATCATAGCGGCAAGAATTTCTTTCGAAACAAACAAATGTCGCAGGTATGCGCGGCTGTAATGCGTGTCAACAAACGAAGCGCCTTCTGCATCAATCGGGTTGAGGTCATCTTTCCATTTTTCGTTACGCATATTCATGATGCCATTTTTTGTGAACAGCATTCCGTTTCGCGCGTTGCGCGTGGGCATTACACAATCGAACATATCTATGCCCAATGCGATACTTTCCAGTATGTTTGCCGGAGTTCCTACTCCCATAAGGTATCTGGGCTTGTCGTGTGGCAGAATACCACAAACCAGTTCAGTCATTTCGTACATTATTTCGGTAGGTTCGCCAACTGATAAACCGCCAATAGCATTGCCTTTCATATTTTTTGAAGCAATATATTCTGCTGATTGAATTCGTAAATCTTTGTAAACACTTCCCTGGACAATCGGAAAAAGTTTTTGTTTATATCCGTATTTTCCTTTCGTATCATTAAACCGTGTTATACAACGGTCGAGCCAATGATGCGTGATTTGCATCGATTTCTTTGCATACTTATATTCACAAGGAAAAGGAGTACATTCATCAAAGGCCATCATAATATCGGCGCCAATAGTGCGTTCAATATCCATTACATTTTCGGGAGTAAATTTGTGTTTCGAGCCATCAATGTGTGATTGAAAAATTACACCATCATCAGTGATTTTTCTTGAATCGGCAAGCGAAAATACTTGGTAACCGCCGCTATCAGTAAGCATAGGCTTATTCCATGCATTGAATTTCTGAATTCCTCCGGCTTTTTCAATTATTTCCAAACCCGGTCTGAGATATAAATGATAGGTATTTCCTAAAATAATTTGAGCTTTAACATCATCTCTCAAATCGTGTTGCTGAACAGCTTTAACAGTGCCGGCTGTTCCTACAGGCATGAATACAGGCGTTTCTATATTGCCATGATCAGTTTGAAGTACGCCTGCTCTTGCTTTTGTGTCTTTATCTTTATGCGATATTTGAAAACTCACTTTTTTTTGTTTATAAATTTTTGCTCAAAGATAATTCTAAATAAGTATGAAAAGATAATTTTGCAGTTTTAGAATTAGAAAAAATGTTTTTACAAAATATCCTATCCGACAATTTATTATTTGGAGCATTCCTTATTTTATTAGCCTGCTTTATCATTCAGATGGCTTATTACTGGGGCATTTTCAGCAAGCTGGCTTTTTATAATAAAAAAATAGTTCCTGAAAAGAATTATCCGGTTTCAGTTGTTATCTGTGCAAAAAACGAATATTCCAACCTGAAAAAAAATCTTCCTTTGATTCTTGAACAGGAATACGCCAACTTTGAAGTGGTACTTGTTAATGATTGTTCCGACGATGATAGTCATTATTTATTGAAAAACATGTCAGAGCAATATCCTCATTTAAGCGTGGTTACCATTAAGCAGAATGTTAATTTTTTTTCAGGTAAAAAATTTGCACTGGCTGTTGGGATAAAATCAGCGAAACACGACCTGGTTTTACTTACTGATGCTGACTGCACCCCCAAAAGCAAACGCTGGATTTTTGAAATGCAGAAAAATTTTTCGGATAAGAACCAGATTATTCTCGGATACAGTGGCTATGAGAAACGCAAAGGTTTTCTGAACCAGCTGATCCGTTTTGATACGATTTATACAGCAATACAGTATTTGTCGTGGTCGTTATCAGGAATGACCTATATGGGTGTGGGAAGAAATTTAGCATATAATAAGGAATTGTTTTTTAAAAACAAGGGCTTTACTTCTCATTATCAGATTCCTTCGGGCGATGATGACCTTTTAATTAACCAGATTGCTAAGAATAACAATGCATGCATTGAGATTTCGCATGAAAGTCAAACATTTTCAGCCCCTAAAACAAGTTATTCCGATTGGTTCAGACAAAAAAAACGTCATTATTCAACCAGTAATTTATATAAATTAAAGCATAAAATAATGCTGGGATTATTTCCTTTTAGCAATTTATTGTTTTATGCAACGCTAGTATTCATGATGGTTTTCTTCATTAAAGCATCATTTTACAATGACATTATTTTTATAGGTTCATTGTACGTTTTGAAAACGGCATCCATGATGTTTATTTTTAAAAAATGCATGAACAGGTTGGACGAAAAAAATTTATTATTAATTTCGCCAGTGATGGATATTATTTTTTTAGTTATAAATCCATTAATAGCTTTTTCAAATTATTTGGTTCACGAGAATAAATGGAAATAACGACATCTCATCTTACTGATAAAGCAATGCGCGACTATAAGCTCGTTCAGATGGCTGTGAATAAAGGCGATCAGAAAGCTTATGCTGAGCTCATGAATAATTATAAGGATACTATTTATTTCATGTTGCTCAAAATGACCAATAATTCCGATGATGCCGATGATTTAACCATTGAAGCATTTGGTAAAGCTTTCAATAAATTACATCAATATACTCCTGATTACGCATTCAGTACTTGGCTTTTTAAAATTGCTTCGAACAACTGCATTGATTTTATCCGCAAGAAAAAGAAGATCGCTTTATCCATTGATAAACCTTACGAAAGTCAGGAAGGCGCTGAAATGGCACAAAATATTCCAGCTGGTGTTCTTGACCCGGAAGAGAATTTTATAAAAAAGCAGAAAATAAAAGTAATGCGTGAAATTGTTGAAAAACTTAAACCACGATATAGATCACTTATTGAAATGCGTTATTTCCAGGAACTTTCTTATGAAGAAATTGCTGAAAAAATGGAGCTTCCACTCGGTACTGTTAAAGCTCAACTCTTCAGGGCACGTGAATTCCTTTTTAATATTCTGAAAAATTCACAAGAAAAAATCTGATATTGAATTGTTTCCGGTTTTATAAGAATTCCTTCACAATTTATTATTATTTTTGATTTTCATTCATACATTATGCGTGTTGTTATTCAAAGGGTTTCCGAAGCATCTGTTACAGTAAATAATGAAATTACCGGAAAAATTAATAAAGGATTGCTAATACTAACAGGGTTCGAAGACAGCGATAACGATGAAGATATTAATTGGATTTGTAAAAAGATCATTCAGCTTCGTATTTTCAATGATAACAATGGCGTGATGAATCTTTCCGTTCAGGAAGCCGGAGGCGAGATTCTTACAGTGAGTCAGTTTACATTACATGCATTGACTAAAAAAGGAAACAGGCCTTCATATATTCGTGCAGCAAAACCCGAAATTGCAATTTCTCTTTACGAAAAGTTTAATAAAAAATTATCGGAAGTTTTTGGAAAACCTGTTCCGACAGGAATTTTCGGAGCTATGATGAATGTTCATTTGGTGAATGATGGTCCGGTTACAATTATAATTGATACGAAGAATAAAGAATAAGTTTAATTTACGATTTAAGGATTCAGAAGTGAGATTGCAGAGTTAAAATGCAATGGGTAGAAATTTGAAATTCAAAAATACGAAATTTAGTTGGCTATAGATAAATGATAACGAATGACTCCGCCGCAGTGGAGTACGATCATTAATGATGGTGAAAAGAATAACAAAAGAATCAATAAAACAATTATAATAATAGTGTTGCAATCATTTATAAATAGAATTTTTCGACTTTTAGTTTTACTTTCTTTCTTTTTATTTTTTCAATCCGATATTTTTTCACAGTCATACTCAGTTGTTGGAAAAGTTATTGATGCCCAAAATCACGAACCGCTTGCATTTGTGAATATCCTTATTAATAATGAAAACAATGTTCATCAAACCGATATTGATGGGGTATTTAAAATTACTTCTTTACAAAATATCGATTCATTAAAATTGAGTTATGTAGGTTATGAATCATACACGTATAAAGTTGGTGATAAAACAAAGAATATCCTGATTGCATTAACCAGTAAAGAAGTTTTGCTGAATGAAGTAGTGATCCTTCCGGGTGAAAATCCTGCACATCGTATCATCAACAGGATGATAGAGAACCGTGACTTAAACAATCCGGAAAAACTTTCTTCGTTTTCATACAGCTCATACAATAAAATGATTTTTACTGCCGATCTTGATTCTGTGAAGACTGATACTGCGGTTGGTGATTCGGATTTGATTAAAACAAAAGTTTTTTTCGAAAAACAATATTTGTTTTTAATGGAAAGTGTGATGGAACGTAAGTTCATGTATCCCGATAAAAATTCAGAAAAATTGATCGCTTATAAAATATCAGGATTCAAAGACCCTCTGTTTGCTCTGCTTGTAACGCAAATGCAGTCGTTCTCTTTTTATAATGAAATCATAACTATTGGCGATAAAAATTATATTACCCCGGTAAGTAAAGGAAGTACTGATAAATATTTTTTCCTTTTGGAAGATACGCTATACCAGGGCAACGACAGTATTTATGTTATTTCATTTAAACCCCACAGGAACCGGAATTTTGACGGGCTTAAAGGATTAATTTATATCAATACAAACGGTTGTGCTATTCAAAACGTAATTGCTGAACCTGCTAATGAAGAAGCCGGCGGGATGTCAATTAAAATACAGCAGATGTACGAGCTCATTGATAACAAACAATGGTTTCCTGTTCAGCTGAATTCCGATTTTATTTTTAAAAACATTTCGGTGAACAGGGTTAAGCTGATAGGGCAGGGCAGAAGTTATTTGAAAAATATTGCGATCAATCCCGAATTAAAGAAAAGTGATTTTTCAAATATTGAATTGGAAATTCAAAATGCAGATACAAAAAATGATGACAAAATTTGGAATGTATATCGAACCGATAGCCTTTCTGATAAAGATAAACGCACCTATCAGGTAATTGATAGTTTAGGGAAGGAAGTGAACTTCGATAAAAAAATGAAATCAATAGAAACATTAATGTCTGGAAAAATTCCGGTAAAATTTATTGACCTGGATATTGAACGCTTTATTCGCTTCAATGATTACGAGGGTTTCAGGCTGGGATTGGGAATGCATAATAATTATAAGCTAAGCGAACGTTTTTTGTTCGGGGGATATTTTGCTTATGGGTTTAATGATAATGCTTTTAAATATGGTGGCGATGCTTCAATAATACTTTCTAAAAAACATGATTTGAGCGCAGGAGTTTCATATATAAAGGATGTTAGCGAATCCGGCGGTGTTGATTTTAATGAACAGAATTTATTATTCAGCGATGCACGTTTTCGCGATTATCTCATCAACAGGATGGATAGTATTGAGAAAAAAGAAGTCTTTATAAAATTTTCTGCCCTGCGCTATTTGAAGGCTGATGTAAGCCTTAGTCAAATTCACAAAATAGTTACCAATGACTACTATTATGGCGTTACTAATGAAAACGTTTCTCTCTTACTTGATGAATATAATTTCACAGAACTTGCATTTGGTCTTTGTTACAGCTATAAGGAAAAATTTATAAAAACATTGCGTTATAAAATGTCGATGGGTACAAAATATCCTGTTGTTTATTTTAATTTTATTCATGGCTTTAATAATTTATGGGATGGCGCTTATTCATATAGCCGTTTTGATTTAAAAATTAAAAAAACTTTTTTCATTAAAAATTTAGGCCATTCTTCATTTCATTTCCAGGCAGGGTATATTAATGGTGATATCCCGTACTGCAACCTGTATTCGGGAAATGGCAGCTACAGGCAGTTCACGATTGCCGCTCCCGGAAGTTTTGCCACTATGCGTATGAACGAATTTTTATCTGATCAATATGCCGCGCTTTTTTATACACATAGTTTCGATAAACTTTTATTCCGTTTTAAAAAATTTGCTCCTATTATAGCTATTGCAACAAACCTGGGGATAGGCGAATTAAAAAATTCATCAAAACATTATAATGTTACTTTTTCACAGATGAATAAAATATATTATGAATCGGGATTACTGGTTAATAATTTAATTAATACAGGCTTTTATGGATTAGGAGTAGGAGCTTATTATCGTTATGGAAATTATGCGCTGTCTTCATTCAAAGAAAATATTGCCTATAAATTCACTTTCACTATAGCGATGTAATGCAAGGGAATTGTTTGATGGGAATTAAAAATAATCAACAGTTCAATAATTTTTTCGTGATCTTTTTGGGCTAAAGCCCAATTTCATAGAGTTTTATTAGCCCCGACCTTAAGGTCGGGGCTATTGTGAGACCCACATTTATAAAGGACTTTAGTCCTTATACCAAATTGCTGAATTATTAAATAATCATAATCCGAAAAAATAAAAAAAAGGCTTTCAAAATTCTGAAAGCCTTTCTTTTTTATTTTCGATATTGTTTTAATCCAACACTTCATATTTAAAATTAAAATATCCTTCAACGCCGCTGGTATTAAAAAATGATGTTCCGATAAATTTTACGTGTTTTCCGTTAGCCGTGCGGATTATGTAAACATGATTATTCGGAGTATATGTATGTGGCGGTGGTCCTGCGGGTGATAAAAACATATCTTCCATTAATACACTGCCGGGTGTTGTTTCCATTGTTGGTGGCATAGCAACAGAAGTAAGAACGGTTATAGTATCATCAAGAGTATAAGTGTTGCTTCCTATTGAACTTAAAGTTACACTGCTGAAATCAACAGCACCCAGGTCAATAATAGCGCCCTGTCCAATTCCGCTTGCCCCGCCGTTTGTTCTGAAGTTTTCGTAATGAATTCCTAAATCCCATCCTAATGTATCGCTGTAATTAGAATCAGTTATAGTAACCTCTGCTCCTTTTTCAAAAGAGTAATAGCGCCAGTTTACAATGTCGTTATGAACATCCAGCTCAACAGTTTTAGTATTATTGGTTGGAGTAGTGTTGTCATCATTACTGTCGTCGTTTTTATCACATCGTGTAAATAATGCCATTGTGGCGAATAGAAATAAAATTGTTTTTTTCATTTTCATAGTTTTATTTGTTTTTTATTTGTTCGTATAATTTATCAATGGAAATAATTAACATGCAGAAAAATCTTCTACCCGGGTCAATATTGATTAAGTCGGTGTTGTTGCGATAGTCAAAAATATTAGTGATTCCCAAACTTAACTCTACAGAATGATTATAAAAATATTGTGCAAGTGTGGCTCTCCAAAGAGAATATGAAGGATATGTATCAGTATAATATGAGTAAGTTGCTGCGTCATAATTTTCAAAAGTTTTCTTCCCATAAATTTTTCCGTTGAAAGATAACATTCCTTTATAATTTCTCAGTTTCCACGAATATTCAATACCTGCAACGCCTGAATTTTTACATACTCCGCCGAGTTCTTCTTTTTTGATCATGTCGTAAGCATAAGTATAACTATATCCTGCACTAATGGAAAAGTTTTTATTGATATTAAAATGTTGAAGCAAATCAATACCACTCACATTCACTTTGTTCAGGTTGATGTATGTGTAGCTGTTTGTAGTATTGGCTAGCAGAACATCATGTATCATATCATCAACCCTGTTGAAATAAACATTAGCGCTGGCATTATTTTTTTTATGATTGTATTCAACGGAAAAGGATGCATATTTTGAATGTTCAGGACGAAGTGAATCATTTCCTTTTACGGAAATAAATCCCAAATCAAAATCATAATATTGTTCTTTAATACTTGGAACACGAAACCCATAGCCATAAGTAGCCCTGTAATTAAATTTTCCAATAGAATACATGAGCGATACTTTTGGCGATAGCGAAGATTTTACCGATGAATAATTATCATAACGAATACCTCCGATAGCAGTAAAATGATTATTAATTTTTATTTCATCGAGAATAAAAATATTGTAATTTTTCATTTCACGTGTTGAGTCTTCAATGCGTTCAGAAAACATTTTATCAGAAAACATTTCCACACCTGTGATCAGGGACTGTTTTTTTATTATATGGTCATATGTATTAAAATATTTTCCTATGATTCTTCCTGTATGCTGTATATCGTAATAAATGCTTTTTTTCTGGTTATCGAGTTTTTCTAAAATGTTGTGGCTTTCGTAACGGTCACCGTGATATGTTGCAGTTATATCAAGGTGTTCATTTACTTTATAATTTGTTGTAAAGCTTCCATTGTAATCGCTGTATAGCGGATGAACCGGAACATCAGAAACATCAAATCGCTCACGTGAATAACAGGAACCTTTTAGAATAAAAGATAATTTTGAATTTGCTTTATATGTGAATTTCTGGAAAGCATTGTACAATGTATATGGCTCAAGGGTATATAAATCGGATGTTTCGGGAGTAAGGTCATAACCGTCAGTGCTTTTTCTTGAAACATCGGTGAACGATGAAAATTTATTTTTACGAAATCCAAAATTCAATCCGCTTTCTAATTCTGAAAATTTAGAAACTCTTCCATAAAGGTTCATTTCAAAGGGTTTTACGGGAGTACGTGTAATTAAATTAACAACACCTCCTATAGCATTGGATCCATAAAGTGTGGATGATGCACCTTTTACTATTTCGATCTTTTCAATGTTCGATGAACCTAAGCGGTAATAATCAATATTGTCGTGATTCTCGCCGGCCATGCGTTCTCCATCAATAAGGAACAAAGTGTATTTCGATTCTATTCCCTGCATGGTGAATGTCATCCCACTGCCTTCATTATAAAAATCTAAACCAGGCATAGCGTTCGATAAGGCGGTTGCTATTTGTGTGGAGCCGGCAAGACTTAATTCTTTTGACGAAATGATTTGTGTAAGTACAGGCGACTCTTTTATTTTTGTGGCAAAGCGTGTAGCTGTTATGGTCAGTTCATCCATTTCAATAATTGAAGGCGAAATGAAAATTACAATAGTATCTTTGCAGTCGGCTTTAAGTTTGCAGTATTTTGTTTTGTATCCCTGCATGCTAAAACGAATATTGAAAATTTTATTTTCTGTTGCCGGAATGGAAAATGTTCCATGTTTGCCGGTTTCGGATATATACCCTAACTCATCTGAAATTACTGCTACAGACGATAATGCAATCCTATTTACAGAATCTTTAACAATACCTTTGATACAAAAATTGTTTTGACATTTGCTTGTATAAAAAGCAAAAAGGAATAGAATGATAAAATATAATTTCAGATTTTTCATTTTAATTCCTGAGCATGATCAGTATAGCTCCTGTAATATATGCCAATACCCAGTAAATAAAAATAAATGTGAAAACCTTCAGACTTTTATTGCTGAATATTTTACCGAAATCATTTTTCTTAATAAGAAGATAGAACGTAATTGCTTCGAATATCATTGCGCCCAGTGAAGTATAGCCTATTATTCCGTGAAGTGTGAGCGGACCTTTTGATGAACCGATGATCATTAATGTTGTTGCTGTAATATCGAAGGAAACAGCAATAAGCAATATGCTGAAAAAAAGTTTACTGATAATTTTTTTTCTGCGGGCAATGATAAATGCAGTAGTATAGAATACCAGTGCAATATTCACAACCGATATACCTGTAAGAAGAATTGGATTCATGATAAATTATTATTTTTAGTTTTCTTGCCTTTCGTCAGTCTGGGCTTGAAGCATGGATATACTCGCTCTTATCAGGTTTGCAAAAGCAAAACTATTTAGAACGAGTTATACCGTACAGAAAACAAAAAATATTTTTCAAACCTCTTTTCTGTCGGTATAAAACATTTTTCCCACGCAAAACTAATCATGTAAAAGATTATGGAATGGTAAAAATTGTAGTATTTATGGTAATTTTCGAAAGAGTTTAGAATTTCTTCAGCATTCGTTTATGAAGCTCACGGTATCGTCCGGGCGTTAAGCGGGTATGCGATTTAAAAACTTTATTAAAATAGGAATTGTCGGAGTAGTTGAATTTATAAGCAATTTCAGCAATTGACAGATCCGTTTGCTCAAGCATTTTCCTTACTTCCATTATGCGACGTTCAAGTATCAGTTTCTTTAAACCGCTATCAAGTGTTTTTTTACATATGCTGTTTAGCTTTGTTTCAGATATTCCCAGCGATTTTGCATAAAATTCACCATGCTGCTGCTGAATAAAATTTGCTTCAATTAAATGCGACAATTTAATAATGATTGTATTGGTTTCACCACTTACCAGTGAATATTTTGTGTTAAGAAATTCACTTAGCTTTAAAATTAAAATGTTGAGATATGAGCGGACAATATGTGATATGTTATTTTTTTGAATTGCTGCATGGTTGCATTCATCAAATAAAATATCGAATAATGATTTAATGGAATTTTCTTTTTCAGTAATATCAATGTAATTAACAGGTTTGCGATTTGCTATGGGAAGAAAAAATGAAAATAAATATAATAGTCTTAACATGCTGAATTCGTCGGAATAAAAATCCTGGCAGAAAAAAGTATAAAAGCCCTGAGACCTTTCGGAAAAATGGAAGGAATGCTCAGTATTGGCCGGGATGAAAAATAACCTGTTTGGATTTATTTCATACGTTTCATTACTTATTTTTACAGTCCCTTTTCCTTTGGTAAAAAGTGCCAGGGAATAAAAATCAAATTGGTGTGCATTGATCAGGAAAGGATATTTTGAAAAACAATTTTCAAATTCAGAAATATAAAAGCCCGGTACCACAGCATCTCTTAAAAAATTGAAATGATATGGTCCCGATGTATGATGACTATGTTTATTATCATTCATAGTGAATGCTTAGTAGAAGCTGCAAATTTACAAAGATTATAAATGATTTATTGAAAAGCATGAATTATTGTTTATGTCATCATCGGAAGGTATAATGAATTTGTTAAAGTTAATTTTGTAATTTTACCATTTGTAATTTCACGATCATGAAAAACACCAAATGGTACATAGCCATACCGGTACTGGTAATTGTAGGGTTCCTGGTATGGTTTTTCAGTGCAATTATTTCATATATACTTATTGCTGCGGTATTATCTATAATTGGTCATCCACTGGTAAGATTGCTTACAAGTATAAAAATCGGCAAACGGAATTTTCCTGAAACATTAAGCGCTATGATTACATTGGTAACAATGCTTTTTGTGATTTTTATAATTTTCTGGCTAGTCATTCCTTTGTTAGCAAAACAAGCTGATTTATTGTCAGGAATAAGCATTGATATGATATCAAGCAGTTTCAGTGAACCAATAAAATATTTGCAAAATACTTTAGAGCGTTTTAATATCATTACTCCTGAACAAAATATTGAGGATAGTATTTCTTCTCAGTTAATGTCGGTTGTAGGGATCACACAATTCTCCAATTTTGTAAATTCAATTGTGGGGTTTACGAAAAGCATTATGGTAGGAGTGTTTGCCGTATCATTCATTACATTCTTTTTTCTGAAAGATGAAAGATTATTTTATAAGATGATACTGACTTTAACACCACAAAATTATCATGCTGAAGTAAAACATGTATTGTATGAATACAAACGCTTGCTCACAAGATATTTTGTAGGGTTGTGTATTGACCTTACACTGGTAATAAGCCTTATTACTTTGGGCATGTGGATACTGGGTTTGAAAAATGCGCTGATGATAGGCTTTTTTGCAGGTATAATGAATATTGTTCCTTATGTTGGTCCTTTCATAGGAGGTTCAATAGGTATACTGTTAGGATTGTCGGGCAATTTAGGAATGGATTTCGATACACAAATGGTCCCTCTTATTTTTGAAATGATTGGGGTTTTTGTTACCGTTAATCTTATTGATGCAATGGTGCTGCAACCAACAATTTATTCCAACAGCGTTAAAGCCCATCCTCTCGAAATTTTCCTTGTTATCATGATGGCAGGAAGTATTGCCGGAATTCCCGGGATGATGCTCGCCATACCTTCTTACACAGTGCTCCGAATAATTGCCAGGGAATTTTTTAATAAGTTCTACCTTGTGAAAAAGCTTACAGACAGTATCGATAAGTAAATTTTAAATTTAAGCTTGTGAAATTTTCATCCAGTGATACAATAAATTTTATTTCAAAACTAAGTGTCCGCAAAATTTTTAATATTATCCTGAATTTAAAATCGTATTATATTTCAAGGATTTTTAAAAAGCCCATTCACTGGGGAACCCCGGTTAGTGCATCCATTGAGGCAACCACATTTTGCAATTTGCAATGCCCCGAATGTCCTAGCGGATTAAGGAAATTTACACGACCCACAGGAAATATCTCTGTTGAAAATTTTGAAAAATATTTAAATCCTATTTCAAAAAAACTTACTTACCTCATGATTTATTTTCAGGGTGAACCGTACATGAATAAAAGTTTTTTTGAATTGGTGAAAAATTCAACATCAAAAAAAATATATACAGCAACCTCAACCAACGGACATTTTTTAAACGCTGAAAATGCCCGACAAACCATTGATTCAGGACTTGACCGTTTAATAATTTCTCTTGATGGAACAACACAGGAAACCTATTCGTCGTACCGGAAAAACGGAAATTTTGAAACGGTGATTGATGGAATAAAAATTTTAGTGGACTGGAAGAAAAAACTAAAATCAAAAAAGCCATACCTGATTTTACAATTTCTTGTTTTGAAAACCAATGAAGATAAAATTGATGAAGTAAAGCAGCTGGCAAGAGATTTGGGCGTTGATGAACTTCAATTGAAAACAGCACAGTTTTATGAATACGAAAATGGAAATCCGTTGATGCCCGAAAATTCAAAATACTCGCGTTATTTCAAAAACAAAGAGGAAAAATATTTTTTAAAAAAGAAAATAAAAAATCATTGTTACAGGCAGTGGGAATCGCTCGTGATTACATGGGACGGGAAAATTGTTCCTTGTTGTTTTGATAAAGATGCAAAATATATTCTTGGCGATTTAAATAAAAATGCCTTTCACGAAATCTGGAAAGGCAACGAATATAAGTTATTCCGAAAAAGAATTTTGAAAAACCGTAAGAGTATTGATATATGCTGCAATTGCAGTGAATAAGAGTTTTAAAATTATTCCTTTATACCCTTATACCATATACCCTTTACTTCCCAATCAAACCGTCATAATATCTTTTTCCTTAGCGGCTATAATTTTATCGATTTTCAGGATATGGTCGTCAGTTAATTTTTGAATATCTGTTTCTAATTTTTTTATCTCGTCTTCTGAAATGGCTTTCTTTTCAAGCGATTTGGCTGTTTCATTTGCATCACGACGAATACCGCGAATTACAACTCGTGCATTTTCTGCTTCTACTTTTGCTTTTTTTACAAAATCTCTTCTTCGCTCTTCAGTTAATGGTGGTACGGGAATACGTATAACCATGCCGTCGTTTATAGGATTAAAGCCTAAGTTGGCTGACATGATAGCTTTTTCAATAGGTTGAAGTGCATTCTTATCCCATGGTTGTATGAAAATAGTTTTTGGATCAGGAGCGCTAACATTAGCCATTTGGTTTAAAGGGGTCATGGTGCCGTAATAATCTACACGTAAACCTTCTACCATTTGCGGACTGGCTTTCCCTGCCCTTATTTTCTGCATTTCTTTTTCCAGATGTGTCAATGCATTCTGCATGCTTTCTTTTGCAACATCAATACAAAATTGAACTTCTTCTGACATATATGTATAGTTTTTTGTTAGAGGTTTTATTGTTAGTTGTTATGATTTTATTTCTGTTTAGTCAATTTCTTATATTCTTTTGAAACGATTCTGCTTTTCCATTTATATACAAAAAGAAAATGCAATATTAAACAAAGCCCCCATCCGATCATGGGATATATTGGCCACATGTGACTATACTGCCAATTATAAATATACCCAATGAAAGCCCACACCAACCATAGAAATGCAATGACAATTAAATAATAATAAAAATGCATTTTAAAGCCAGCACGCTTTTCCGCAATCTTCCATTTTTCAGGGTCTTTAATACTTTGTTCCATTATATTAAATGTTAACGATGGTCCCTATTTTCTGGCCTTCAATTATCTTTTTTAAATTCCCTTTTGCATTCATGTTGAAAACAATAATAGGCAATTTGTTTTCTTTGCAAAGAGTGAAAGCCGTCATGTCCATGATGTTTAATTTTTTTTCGTATGCTTCGTCAAAGCTAAGCGTATCAAACTTTTTAGCGCTTTTATCTTTTTCGGGATCGGCGGTATAAATTCCATCAACGCGGGTTCCTTTTAAAATAACATCGGCTTTAATTTCGGCAGCTCTAAGTGCAGAAGCCGTATCGGTAGTGAAATACGGGTTTCCTGTTCCGCCGGCAATGATAACCACTCTGCCTTTTTCAAGCGATTCGATTGCTCTGCGACGACTCATCTTTTTACATAGCGGGTCAATTTCTATTCCTGAAAAAACCTGGCTTTTCTGATTTAAATTTTCAAGTGCCGATTGCAGTGCCATGCTATTAATTACGGTTGCCAGCATTCCCATGTAATCGCCCTGTACGCGGTCGAATCCTTCTCCGCTTCCCTGCATGCCCCTGAAAATATTTCCTCCGCCAATTACTACAGCCACCTGGACACCCATAGCTGTAATCTCATTTATTTCTTTAGCATATTCATTCAACTGAGTAGCATCAATGCCATATTTTTCTTTGCCTGCAAGCGATTCACCACTAAGTTTCAGTAAAATTCGTTTGTATTTCATACAATTCTTATTTGGGTATAAAATTAAAAAAATTATGATAAAGCGATTTTGTCATATCAATAATATTATAAAAAAACCAGTGTTGAAAACTTTAATTCCTTTTGTCAATTCCCCACATCAGCTTGTTGCGAATGGTTGAAAAGAAACTTTCATTTTTAAGTTTGATAAGGTTGAAAAAGAAATCGGATTTTGTAATATATAATTCCGTTTCGTTATCGATGGTTTGTGTTCGGGAATCGAGGCTGACAAGAAATTTTCGATTTCGTTCATCAGAAATTTTTAAACGGATAGTGTATTTGTCGGGTATAACAACCGGACGAACAGTTAAATTATGTGATGAAATAGGAGTGATGATGAAATTTTCGGAATCGGGAGAAATGATTGGCCCACCACAACTCAATGAATATGCCGTAGAACCGGTAGGTGTAGCAACAATCAATCCATCGGCCCAATATGAGTTTAAATATTCGTCGTTAACATAAACATTAATACTTATCATTGATGAACTGTCTTTTTTCCTTACAGAGAGTTCATTTAATGCAAAATTTAATTTTCCAAAAAGATTTTCTTCCATTGTCAGTTGTAACAATGAACGTTTCTCAACAATAAAATCTTTGTTTAAAACAGCTTTAACAGCAGCAGGAACTTCTTCTTTTGAAATACTTGCAAGAAATCCCAAACGTCCTGTATTTATGCCCATTACAGGAATTCCTGAATCTTTAACAAGAGTAATGGTATTCAATAATGTTCCATCGCCGCCAATACTAAAAACATAAGAAACATTATTACAGATTTCGCGATGTTTTGTGAAAGTAGTAACCGGGTATTTAAAATGTACAATTTTTTTTATTACTTCCGCAAATGGTTCATAAACATAAATACCGCAATTACTTTGTTCAAGTATGTTGATGAGTTGCTGGATACAATTTCCAAACCCATTCGTGAGTGTTCGTCCGTATAAAGCAATATTCATAGGATGAATTTTATAAATGCCAAATTACAATTTTTTTAAATGGGTGAAACAAAATTCAGAAAAATTCCATTCTCGCCCATTTTATTTACTGTCCATTCCACGCGAAAAACTTTATCGTAATACGTAACAAAATCAATTCCGAATCCGCCGCCAATTAAAGGCTGGTTAGAAATGCTTGCAAGGGGTGCTTTGCGCCAGTCGTAAACATAACCCATATCAAGTATCCCGTTTAAATATACAGCATAAAATAATTTATTGAATTTTTTTGCAGGAATAAAATTGAATGTCTTCACTTTTGTTGGAACAAGTTCAAACTTAACATTCGATTTCAGTACTCCGAATGCTTGCCCGTCAATTACGTAATATTCATAAGAACGAACATAATCATTACCGTAACCCAAAGCTCTTTCCCAGAAATAGGGTTGGTAATCTAATGTTGAAACTTTTGCATTTATTCCGCATGCATAATACCAGCGTTTGCTTAAATTCCAATATTTTCGTACGGATGTGTGAATAGAACTAAGATTAATTTTTTCGTTTTTTAAAATTCCAAATCCGGTTTTCGACAACTCCACATCAAAATAATATCCTTTCAGAGGGTATGCTTTAAAATCGCGGTGGTCGCATTTATACTGATAATAAAAAGTGAAATATTCAAGATTTTTTTGCGATGCAAAATAGGGATTCAATTTAAGTAACGTATCGGAAAAACTGTAATTATCATAGTTTAATTGGAATGTGTGTGATACATAATACCCTTTTCTCAGAGTTAAATTAAATGTGCCGAATATATCTTCCTGCACAAATTTATTTTCGTCTTTATAAAAAAGTTGTTTGCTGTTTTTGGTTAAATAAGGAACTTCATGATTTCCTGCTATGCCCGCGGACATTCCCATCCCCAGCGTTTTTGCTTTGTTGATATATGGAATTTTGTATGACATTCCGAATGTGTTATTATAACCAAAACGTAACATCAGTTTCAGTGTTTCTTTTCTTCCTCTGAAATTTTCCCATGCCACATACAATCCGTAATCCGCTTTTGAAAAATCTTTTTCCTGCCACCAGGTATTAAAATTTCTTTCTTTCAGCTCAAAAAAAGGTAAAGGCCAGATGTACCATCGTTCAATAAGATCAACGGTAACATCAATTCTTCTGTTGGGCAAAGTATCGGTTGTTATTGTTACAAAATTGAACAGCGAAGTGTTCATTAAATTTTCTCTCGTTTTCTCAAGTAATTTTTTTAACTGGTTTTCAGAAACGGTATCATTTTGTTTAAACATGATTTCGCGCATGATTACCTGCGAACGCGTAACTTTATTTCCCGATAGAATGATTTTATTAATTACAAAATTTGTGTCAGCATTATTTTGTGAAACAACAATAGAAGCAAAAATAAAATTGCAGAAAAAAAACAGAAAAGCCTTGCGTAAATATATCATTTAGATATTTAGATAATTCATTAACGAATCAAATCTGTCTTTAAGAATATCATCATTGCTTTCTTCCTGCTCGAATGTTGCCGTAACCTGGTAGTTGTAGCGATTAAAGGTTTGAAGAACCGAACGGATATCTATTTTATTAAGTTTGATGGTGATTTCAATTTTGGTGGAATCGGGAAAAGTATGAACATACATGCTTAACACCTTTGCGTCGTTCGATTCAATGATGTTGGCAATTTCGGTAAGCGAATAATCTTTATTGTTTACTTCAAGAATGATGATACCACCGGGATTATCGGCAGATGAAATTCTTGAAAATCTTTTTACAAGGTCGGGTAACGTTATTACTCCAAGATAATTATTTTTTTTATCTAGTACAGGAAGTATTGTAAGATTAAGCGATGAAATAATCCGGAGAACTTCAAAGATATTCTGGTCCTGGTAAACGAACGAACGGTCAATTGATAAATCATGATTTCCTAGCGCTTCATCAGGAGTGTTCAGGCTATTGATGTCAGTTTGTGAAACCAGCCCCAGGTATTGTTCGTTATTTACTATAGGAAGATGCATGACTTTTAGATCATTCATCATCCCAAGCGCAGTAATGCCGGTGTCGGAAGTTTTAAGCGGAGTAATAGTATTGGACAAAATGTCTTTGGCCGTCATGAGAAAATTTTAAAATGAATAAATTCTTTTATTAGTTTTACAAACTTACTAATTTTTTAGATTTGCAAAAAAATACCAGATGACGAAACTTAGTGTAAATATAAATAAAATTGCCACACTTCGCAATGCCCGCGGTGGAAATCTTCCTGATGTTTTAAAAGCAGCAATGGACTGTGAGCGTTTTGGAGCGCAGGGAATCACAGTTCATCCCCGTCCGGATGAACGGCATATTCGTTACCAGGATGTGGTCGATTTGAAGCCATTGGTAAAAACGGAATTCAATATTGAAGGCTATCCGGGGAAAAATTTTATTGACCTTGTTTGCAAAGTAAAACCACACCAGGTAACACTCGTGCCTGATGCACCTGATGCCATTACTTCCAATGCAGGATGGGATACAATAAAGAACGAATCGTTTCTGAAGGAAGTAATCAGTGAATTTAAAAATCATGGAATTCGTGTATCCGTATTTATTGATACGAATATTGATTTCATTCGTAATGCCCCTAAAACAGGAACGGACAGGCTTGAGCTTTATACTGAAAGTTATGCGAAGAATTTTCCAGTCAATAAAGAAAAGGCAATAGCTCCGTTTATAAAAGCAGCAAAAGCTGCAGGGGATGCTGGATTAGCATTAAATGCAGGTCATGATTTGAATCTTGATAACCTGAAATATTTTGCAGAAAATATTCCCGGTCTTCTTGAAGTTTCAATAGGTCATGCACTAATTTGCGATGCATTATACCTGGGATTGGAAAATACCATTCAAATGTATTTGAAACAATTGAAGCACTAAAATATGGAAATGTTTTTCCGGCATTTTGGTGAAGGCGAGCCTGTACTGATTTTACATGGGTTATTCGGATTGTCGGATAATTGGGTACCTTTTGCAAAAAAACTTTCTGAAAAAAAATATTCCGTATTTATACCTGATCTGCGTAATCATGGCAGGTCGCCACATTCCGAAGAATTTAATTATGAAGTGCTGGTGAATGATTTGCACGAATTTATTAAAGAGCATAATCTTGAAAACTCTTTAATTATTGGTCATTCGATGGGTGGATTGATTGCCATGAAATTTGCATTGAGATACCCGGAATTAATTAAGCGAATGGTTATTATTGATATTGGAATAAAAAATTTCCCAAAATACAATCTGGAATTAATGGATGCCATGCTCGGTTTATATATTTCTGAAATGAAATCGAGAAATGAAATTGAAGCGAAACTTTCTGAAAAAATTAATCAGAAAAATGTTCTAGAACTGATTTTGAAAAATATCAGGAGAAATTCAGATAATATTTTTTCCTGGAAATTGAATCTTCCAGCTTTAAAAAATAACCTGCATAATATTTTTAAAAGCATTGAAGATAAAGGTTCTTCTGAGGTTGAAGCATTATTTATCGCTGCTGGAAATTCCGATTATCTTTCAGAAAATGATATGCCCGAAATCCAAAAAATCTTTCCTTGTTCTATATTTTCTCATATTCCAGAAGCTTCACATTGGGTTCATGCCGAAAAGCAGGATGAATTATTTAATGAAATAATAAACTTCATTTAAATACAATGATTTTCTCGGTATTCTAAGTTGTTAAAATATAGCATATTAACTTTTTTGAACATCTGTTCGTAAAAATTATCAGAAATTTAACATTTATTTTTTAATATATTGAAACTTGAAAAAGATACTGTGAATTATTACATAAACAATATAAAATTGATTTTATGTTCTATAAAATATTTTTCTTCTAAGAATATATAATATTACTTATATAAATCTACGTGTATCCCTTATTGACAAAGAAAAATTGTTTAGGTATATTTGTATAGGTAAAAAGATACATTATATATTCTACTATAAGATACTTAAAGCAGTATATGAATAAAATAAATAAATATAAATTTTACATTTTTGTTTTAGTTATTTTTTTGCTTATATTTTCGAATATTAAGGCAAATAATGTTACTATAAGTAGTAGTGCAAATTGGAGCACTATTACTGGTGGTAGCGGCTTTGGTGGGCATATTAGCCAATATGACAATATTACATTAAATGCCAGTGTAACAGTTACCATGGATGTTGCGGGTGATTGTAATAAAATTTCAGCTATGGGAGATGGTAGTACAATCGCAGGTTCATCATATACATTAACCATTCATCAATCTGCGGGGTTATGGTCACCATATACAAATTGTATAACAACAGCAGCAGGTACTACTAATACGATATCTTGTAAAATTGCTTTTAAAGCTGCTAGGGTGATTATTAATAATACCGGTAATTTAACTATTTCGGGTGCAATAAGCGGTGCTTCAAGCTGGCTTTGGAAAGAAGGAACAGGAACGCTGACTTTGTCATCTAATTCAAGTGATTATACTGGTGTTACCTGGATTGATGATGGTACTGTTGAAATAACTTCTTTAGCTAATGTAAACGGAGGAGCCAGTTCGTTGGGAGCCCCGACTTCTGTAGCTAATGGAACAATTCAAATGGGATACAATGGTGCAGTAGCTACACTCAAATATACTGGATCAGGATCTTCATCAAATCGTGTTATTAATATTTATACTTCAGCCACGCAAACTATTGATGCTTCTGGTACTGGCACATTGACATTATCTGGGGGGATAACAGAACAGAGTAATAGTGGTTATAATGTAATTCTTACAGGAACAGGGAGCGGAGTAGAAAGTGGTATTATTTCACTTACTAATGGAGGAACTGTTACAAAAAATGGAAATGGAACCTGGACATTATCAGGTAATAATACTTATAACTCAGGAACATCAGATAATGCGGGGACTTTAATAGCAACATCGAGTTCTTCTGCACTTGGAACAGGAACCTTGACATTAAATGGAGGAACACTAAAACTAACAAATGCAAGCGGTAGTAATATTAATTTTGGTAATAATATAACAGTTAGTTCCAGTTCACAAATAATAACCGATGTTAATGCCTCTGGAGCCGGAAATACATATACTTTAGGTACTTTAGATATTGGGAATAACACTTTAACAATTTCTGGTGGAAGTAATGTAAACAGTGGTACTGCTGGAATTACATTTAGCGGGAAGACATCTGTTTCTGCTGCATCTCCTACTTTTACTGTAAATAATCCGGCATCAGGCGGAACAACTCAACTAAGTTTTGCTCATGTTGATGATAATAATCGTACTACAACCATTAATGGAAATGGGAATGTGATACAAACCGATTATTGGGGAAATAATAATGGAGGAATAACATATAGCGGAACAGGTACTTTAACATTAAACCAGACAAATACATTTAAAGGAGATGTTACTGTGAATAGTGGAATGGTTATTGCAAAATCAGATGCTCAAGCCCTTGGAACTGGAAATGCAAAACTAATTCTAAATGGAGGAATATTAAAACTTACTAATGCAAGTGGTTCGCCATTAAATTTTGGGCGTAACACAACGGTTTCTGCTAGTTCACAAATTATAACCGATGTAACTGTATCAAGTACAGCAGGTAATATTTATACATTAGGAACGCTCGATATTGGAAACAATACATTAACGATTACTGGAGGCAGTAATGTAAATAGTGGAACAGCCGGCCTTACATTTAGTGGGGCTACTAATTTTAATGCAGCTTCGCCAACATTTACAGTAAATGATCCGGCATCAGGTGGTGCCACACAATTAAGTTTTGCAATAGTTAATGATAATAATTATACTGCTACACTGAATGGTAGTGGCGATATTATTCAAACCGGTGTTTGGGGTAATACTAATGGTGGAATAATATATAGTGGAACAGGAACTCTTCGATTAGATCAGGCTAATACCTTTAAAGGTGGAGTTACCTTAAACAGTGGAACTTTATATATAAATAATGCTAAGGCATTGGGTGCTTCTAATGGTACTTTTACAATTGCAGGAGGTACCATTGATAATACTTCCGGTGGAGCAATTACAAATACAAGTAATAATCCATTAGCATTAAATGCTGATTTTACTTTCACTGGTTCTAATGATTTAAATTTAGGAACAGGTAATGTTACTTTAAGTGCCGATAGACAAATAACAACTAGTGCTAAAACTCTTACTATTGGCGGAATCATAAGTGATTATACTAAAAGTATAACAAAATTAGGAAATGGAACATTAAGTTTTGGTAGCAATGCAGTTACAATTAAAAGTTTAACAATAAGCGCCGGTACTTTAACTTCAACTTCTGGTACAATGAGCCTTGCCGGAAATTTTACAAATAATTCAACATTTACACATAATTCGGGTACTGTAACTTTTAATGGTTCATCAGCACAATCACTTGGGGGAACAAGTTCCAGTACTTTTTATGATTTGACAATTAATAATTCAAGTGGTGCTTCAAATGGTGTTAGCTTAGGAATTGCAACAAGTGTATCAGATGTGGTTACATTAACTCTGGGCGCATTGAAACTTAATAGTTATACATTAACTGTTTCAAGTTTTGCAATAGGAGCAATTGCAAGAAATGGTACAACACAAACAGGATACATTGTCAGCGAATTAAATAATGCAACAAACACAAGTATTCTAAAATGGAATTGTGGTGCAACAAATGGAAATTATGTTTTTCCTTTTGGGACAACTGATGGAACATATATTCCGGTAACATTTAATAAAGCTTCAGGTACAGCAAATATATCAATATCTACTAGAGTTACTTCTAATAGTTGCTCTTCCCCTAGCGGTACTGCGGGAACCTGTAATCAACCGTGGGCAACTGGTGTAACAAACATGTATGTACATGGAACTTATATCGATGGTTCAATATCATCAGCAATAGATAGATGGTGGAGTATTGGTTCTTCAGCTTCAACAAGTGCTAATGTTACATTTACATATTGTGGTTCAGAAAATACTACAAGCGGTCCAACAACAACTATAGCAGCACAGCAATGGAATGGCAGTGGATGGAATGATGGAAAAGGGGGCGCAATTGGAACATATACTTCAACGGGTACATTAGGAGTAACCAGTGCTACCGGTTCTGTCACAGCTACAGGGTTAACAGAATTTTCTTCCGCTCCGTATATACTAGTTTTAGGGAGTTCGCCTCTTCCAATTCAATTAAATAAATTTTCTGCTGTCTGCAATAACAACAAAATTAAACTAAACTGGTCAACATCCAGTGAAATTAATAATGATTACTTTACCATTGAAAAAAGTCGTGATGCTGAAAATTGGGAAAGTGTTACTACTGTTAAAGGTGCGGGCAACAGTAATTCGATTTTAAATTACTCTGTTTATGATGAAAACCCGTATATAGAAAGTATTAAAGGTACGAGTCCTACATATTATCGTTTGAAACAAACAGATTATGATGGGCAATATGAATATTTTACACCGGTAAATGTAATGTGTGACTATGAAGAAGAAAATATTTTCTTTAATGCATATGAAGATGAATATAAAAACATTATAATAAATTATAATACATCAGAAGAAGATTATTATTCTGTTTCTGTATATAATGTAATGGAAAAGAATGTTCTTGGAATGGATAACAGAATGTCAGAAAAAGGATTTAATCAAATCAAATTAAATGCTTCAAATCTAAGTGTAGGAATGTATTTCATCGTTTTGAAAAAGGATGATAAATATTATACTCAAAAAATAATATTAAAATAATCCCATAATATTTAATGGTCTTTTTTAGTTGGTTACTGTTTCTTGCTTTTTTATTCTTTTGTACACGGATTTGGAAATAAATATACTTAATTCATACAAGGCATATAATGGTATGGTTACCATAATTTGACTGAAAACATCAGGAGGAGTTATAATTGCTGCAATTATTAGTATAATTACAATTATATATTTTCTGTTACGTGAAAGAAACGATGGAGCCAGGATTCCTATCCTAGTAAGGAAATAAACAAGAACCGGAAAAAGAAAAACCAGTCCAGTTGCAAAACATAATGAAGAAATGGTATTGATATAAGAACTAAGAGAAATATAATTTTCCACAATATTACTTACACTATAAGTTACAAAAAAATTGACAGTTAGGGGAACAATTATATAGTAACTGAAAACTACCCCGGATAAAAACAGAAAAGAGGTAATAAATACAAACCCTGAAGAATATTTTCTTTCCTTTTCGTTTAATGCCGGTTTAACAAATCTCCAAATTTCCCATAAAATATAAGGTATAGAAATAATCAATCCTGAAATTATGGATATCCATATATGTAGGGTAAATTGTCCCGACATTTCGGTATTAATTAATCTAAGTGAAACATTGTTAATGCATAAGTAATCTATATTAACTTTTGCACCAAGCCAGCAGAAAAACTTATTGGTAATAAAATCAGGTTCTTTCGGGGCAAGAATGATTTTATCAAAAATAATATCTTTATATATAAATGCAACAATAGTTAGAATACTTACTACAATCACAGAGCGGATGAAATGCCAGCGCAATATTTCCAGGTGTTCCCAAAATGACATTTCTTCGTTATTCTTAACCTTTTTATTTTTTCGTTTTTCTGTCATTATCTACCCCGTGAAATTTAAAGCTTATTGAAGAAAAAAGTTGGTTTAGCTATTTTAATAAAAATAGATTAAATTATTCATGTATATAATAAAGTACTGATATATTTATATTAATTAATACATTATTAGGTTTAACCTGAAATAATGGTGTGAAAATCATCCAATCAAAATGCTTAAAATACTTGATTTTACTGATATATTTCATTAACTTTACTAGATTCATTTCGTATACAAAGTTAAATATTTTAATAATATATAAATTTAAAATTATGAGGGTAAAAATGATCATTATTCTGATGCTTTTTTCATTAAGTGGATTTAGCACTACCATAATAATAAAGAACCCGGTAGCCAATGATTCTTCAGATACTGAAAAACTTGAACAGTTTGTAAAAAGTAAGTATTTGTTAGCCGAGAGTTATATGGGCATGCAATCCTATTCTGAAGCATTAAAACTTTTTATGCAAATCGATTCGGTTATGCCTTCAAATGCCAATATTAATTATAAATTGGGTTTATGCATTTATAATATAAGTGATGATAAAACTAATGCTATCAAATGTTTCGAGAAAGCGGTTGCAAATATCAATAAAAATTATAAATCCGATTATTCTGAAACTACAGCTCCCGTTGTTTCGCTTTTATATCTTGCAAAATCATACCATAACGAGTATATGTTTGATAAAGCAAAAGAAACTTTTGAAAAATATAAAGAAAATGTTTCAGCTGACGATATTACTGAAATTAATATGATCGATCGTTATATCAGCATATGTGAGAATGGAAGTAAATTAATGAAATCAAGCCTTAATCCGCAAATAAAAATTCTAAGTGCTGAGTTTAATACAGAAAATTCAGATCGTTCCATAATGGCTTCAAACGATAACTCGGTATTGATTTATTCTACGGTTAATAAAAATGAAAAAACAAAAAATGCGGATAATACTACTTTTTATTTATCAACGCTTGAAGGGCAAAAATGGGCTAAGCCAATGAAAATTGACAATAATTTCAATACCATAAGCAATGAATATTCTTCTAAATTATCGTTAAGGAAAAAAGAATTTTTTATTTCAAAAAATATTAATGGTAAAAAAGAATTATATAATATATCATATAAGGATGGGAAATGGACTGAACCTATAAAGCTTGGACCGAGTGTTAATTCAAAAGCAGTGGAGTCGGCATCAATCACTCCTGATGGAAATACATTGTATTTTTCGAGTAATCGTGAAGGTGGTTATGGAGGTTATGATATTTATGTATGCGAAAAACTTTCAGATGGTAGTTGGAGTAAACCTGTAAATTTAGGACCGCAGGTAAATACATCATATGATGATCAATCTCCATATATTTCAAATGATGCAGCTACTTTGTACTTTAGTTCACAAGGACACAACACAATGGGAGGGTATGATGTTTTCTTTTCAACACTTTCTGATGAAGGATTATGGGGTGATGCTGAAAATATTGGTTATCCTATCAACACACCTCAGGACGATTTATTTTATTTCCCTTCTTCAGATGAGTCTAAAGCTTTCTATTCATCTACAAAAGATGGGGGACAAGGGAGCGAGGATATTTATATAATATATTATAAGTAAAAATGCGCGTGAATTAAAATGATAAAAAAGGCGTAATTGCGCCTTTTTTATTTGATACCATTACATACATGTTTATTCACTGTTTTTTATAATTTGTTCATGTGTTCATTTCCCGACAACGCATATGCTGGATAGGTAGATGGCGATAAATATTGAAATAATTGATACCATAACTATTTGATAATATATATAATATTTTTACCGGACAACAATGATAAAAAATGTATATTTGTTTCATCAGTTGAGTTTTAATTTTATTCAACTATGTAATATTCATGTAAAAGTAAATTTTTAGTAACCATGATGAAAAGAAGTATAATCTTATTATTTATTCTCAATTTTATTTTTCTTAGTTCAGGATATTCCCAGGTTTCAGAAATTTTTAGAACAAAATATAAATTGGCTGAAAGTTTAATTAGCGATGAAAATTATCCTGATGCACTTCCGATTTTTCTTTACCTCGATACTTTAACTCCAGACAACCCAAATGTTTGCTTTAATATTGGTGTATGTTACGTTAATTCAATGTACGATAAAACAAAAGCAATTCCTTATCTTGAAAAATCGATTAAAAATGTTTCGCTTGATTATATTGGAGTTCCTGATGACATTACCGCACCTGTATTCGCATTTTATTATTTGGGACGAGCATATATGGTAAATAATAAACTGGATGAAGCAATAAAATATTTTTCAAAATTTAAATATTATCTTACAGAGAAAGATGAGGAATTATTAAAAGATGCAAACAGGCAAATTGAAATGTGTTATAATGCAAAAAAACTTATTTCAAATCCTGTTAATATTAAAATAGATAATGTAGGAGAACCGGTTAATGGGCCTTTCCCGGATTATTCCCCTGTAATATCATTGGATGAAACGACATTAATCTTTACATCGCGAAGAGAAGGTTCGACCGGTGGGAAAAAAGATACTGATGGAAAATTTTTTGAAGACATTTATATTGCTAATTATGATTCAAAAGAAAATAAATGGGTTAATGTCAAGAAGATTGGTGCAAATATTAATAGCAGCGGTCATGAAGCATCAATAAGTTTATCAACAGATGGAAAACAGTTATTTATTTATAAAGATGTTAAAGGCGATGGGAATATTTATATCAGTAAAATCAGAAATGGAAATTGGACAGCACCGGAAAGATTGCCATCGCAAATCAATTCAAAATCATGGGAAACACATGCTACGCTTAGCCCGGATGGAAACACACTATATTTTGTAAGTAACAGAGAAGGTGGCTTCGGTGGCCGTGATATTTGGAGATGTGAAAAACTGGCTAACGGAAAATGGTCTGAAGCCGTTAATCTTGGAACTAAAATAAATACAGAGTATGATGAGGAATCACCTTTTATTCTTCCTGATGGTGTTACCCTTTATTTTTCATCCAGGGGACATGAAAGTATGGGAGGATTTGATATTTTTACATCAACACTATCTGATGATGGATTATGGTCAAATCCCGAAAACCTAGGGTATCCAATAAATACAACAGATGATGATGTGTTCTATGTCCCTACAAAAGATGAAAAACATGCATACTATTCTTCTGCTAAAGAAGGTGGATACGGAGATCAGGATATATATAAGCTTAGTATTATTGCACCTAAGAAACTTGTTGCACATTTGAAAGGATTGGTTTTTGACGAAATTTCTTTTAAACCTTTAGAGGCAAAACTTGAAATTACAGATAAAAAAACAGGAGATATAATTGCAAGTTTTACATCTGAAAAAACCACAGGAGAATTTTATGTTTCGCTTCCTATAGGAAAAACATATGGGCTGAAAGTTACAGCAGATAAGTACTTAGACCAGGAAGAAACGGTTGATATTCCTGATACTTTGTCCGACCCGGAAATAAATAAAGCCATTATCATGAAGAAATTCCAATTTACTTCTTTGAATGGAATTAAAAGTGATAAAATATTTTTTGAAGATAAAGAGATTTTGGTTGGTGAACGTATTGTGCTGAATAATGTCCTTTTTGATTTTGACAAATATGATCTTAGATCTGAATCTACAGTTGAACTGGATAAGTGGGTGAAATTTCTTACTGCTAATCCTTCTTTGAAAATTGAAATTTTAGGTCATACTGATAATAAAGGTACGGCAGAATATAATTACACGTTATCGGATAACAGAGCTAATGTTGTTTACGAATATTTCGTTTCGAAAGGTATCAATAAGGATAGGATGAAATGGAAAGGCTATGGTTTTGATTTACCTGTAGCTACTAATAAAACTGATGCGGGAAGGCAGAAAAATCGGAGAACGGAAATAAAGATTATAAGTAAATATTAGTTGTAATATAAAAGGTATAAAATAAAAAAGCTTCAGGATAACTTCTGAAGCTTTTTTATTTTGATTTGAATTTCCTTATTCAATAATGTTTAACTCCTTTATAATATTTGATGCACCTGCATACTTATCTACAATAAATAATACAAAGCGAATATCAACAGCTATAGCTCTTTGATAAGTTTCATCGAATAGAATAGGAACACTTACAGCTTCCCAATTTATATCAAATACAACTCCTATAAGTTGTCCTTCACCATTGATAACCGGCGCTCCTGATACACCACCGGTAACATCATTATTAGTAATAAAATTTAAATTCATTACATTATTTGTAGCATACTTGCCAAAATCTTTGCTTTCGTATAATTGTTTAAGCTTATTAGGAATTATGAATTCTGGATTTGTAGTGTCAACTTTACTTATCATCTGATCAAATGTAGTAAAGCAATCATATTTTGTTTTTGTATTTACAGAATAATAATCGGTAATTTTTCCATAAGATAGCCTTTGTGTTGAATTTGCATTTGGATAATATACTTTGTTTTTATTCATTTCCATAATGCCTTTTACAAATAAACGTGTTGCTTTGGTAAGTTCTTGTTTTGATTTATTATAAAGGTCAACAATCTCTTTGGATTTTGTATAACATGAAACCATTGCCTGGTAGCCTAAATCTTTATCAAGTTTTTTATAATCAGGGCGAACAAGGAATTCCAGTACTTTATCTTTACTTGCAAAAATTGATTTGCTGTATACATCTTCAACGTAAAGTGAAATATTGTTTTTGTACTTTTTTTCAATTACAGAATATATGTCGGGATAAAATTCTTTGGCAACATTGCAGTTAAACATTTCCACCATTGCTTTACATATTTTTTTATCGGTTTCAAGGTTATAATTTTTAAAATACAACTTAGCTGCGTATGTAAGGCTTTGAGTTAATTTATTTGTGGCTTCCTCATCGGGTGTAGTACTTTTTAATTGCTTATATAATTCTTCAAAAGTATTTGCATAACTGATCAATTCAATGCCACCTCTGATGGCTTGCCAGTAATAGATGTAAGGAACAGTATATTTTCCTATTGTTTGATAGGCTTGTTCAATTTCAGGAAGAACAGAACCATATTTTTGTTTGGTAACAACATTGCTGTTACACCAGGTAGTAAAGGCCTGCTCAATAGCAAGTTTTTTATTATATACCCCTAATTTTTCAAGCTGCTCCGATTGCCCGATATAGTATTTGTAATAGTTTGCTGTGGTTGCATATTTATATGCATAAGCAATATTAATTTCTGCGCTGGTTTTCATGTCTTCGGCCATAATCGCCAAACGCTTTTCCCTTATCTTTACAATAGATGGATTATATTTTTCAAGAGCAACTTTTACTCCGTATGATGTAATAAAACGGTCAGATGTACCGGGATAACCCAGAACCATTGCAAAATCATTTTTTTTTACTCCTTTAAGTGAAATAGGTAAATAATGTTTGGGTTTCAAAGGAATATTCTTTTTAGAATATTCTGCAGGAGAACCATCTGGCGACATATATACACGGAATAATGAAAAGTCGCAAGTATGACGTGGCCACATCCAGTTATCCGTTTCGCCGCCGAAATTACCTATGGATTTAGGAGGAGCGCCAACAAGGCGAACATCCTTGTATGTTTCTGTTACAAACAAATAGTATTCATTCCCTTCAAAGAAACTTAAAACCTTAGCATCGTATGTGGTCCCTTCTTTTGCTTTATTTTGTATGATAGCAGAGAGTGAATCAACTATGGCTGCACGTTTGGTTTCGGACATGTCATCAGTTAAATAGGGGAGAATTTTTCCGGAAACATCTTCAATACTGATTAGAAATGAAACACTTAATTTATCATTTCGTAATTCTTCATTTTTATCCATTGCCCAAAATCCGTTTGCTAGATAATCTTTGTCAACAGTGCTATGGTTCTGTATATAATTATATCCGCAATGGTGGTTGGTAAGTAACAATCCTTCACCTGAAATGATTTCACCGGTGCACATACCATTATTAATTGAAACTATAGCATCTTTAATACTGGAATGATTAACGCTATAAATTTCTTCAGCTGTGAGTTTACAACCCATCTTTTGCATATCAACCATATTTAAACGACCGACAAGCAAGGGTAGCCACATGCCTTCATCCGCTTTTACGTTTATGTTTAAGCAGAATATAAATGCAAATACTGAAAGGATGATTTTTTTTAACATGATTTTGTTTTTATTTATTGGGATATAAATATTTTACCTCTGACAAATATAATTATTTTTAGTGTTAAATTTATTTTTTTATAAAAATTTAATAACTGGATTTTGTTAGTTATTAACATATTTGTTTCCCAAATATTTATTTAAAAAATTCAATTATAAATACTTTGAATTATGGTTTAAAGTAGCAAACATCGCCATAACTAAGAAAACGAAAATTATTATTTAAAGCATAATCATAAACATTTTTCCAATACGTTCCTATAAATGCTGAAACCAGCAATAGCAGGGTACTTCGCGGTTGATGGAAGTTGGTAATGATTTCGTTTACGATTTTATATTGAAAACCCGGAATGATTATTATTCTTGTACTCCCATGAATAACATCTGTTTTATTTTTATTACAATAGTTAATAATTGCATGTAATGCATCATTTACCGGGATCCCTGTATAATCAGATTGATAGGGATTCCATTGTTCAATTGTGAAAGCATTTTCTTTTTTGTGTACCAGGTTTATCCCAACATAGTAAAGACTTTCCAGTGTTCTAACAGAAGTTGTTCCAACAGCAATTATTTTATCGGGATGTGATAAAATTTCTTCGATAATTTTTTTTGAAACAGAAAATGTTTCTGTATGCATTTGATGTTCGGAAATTTGTGAGGATGAAACCGGTTTAAATGTTCCTGCCCCAACATGAAGAGTGATGAAAGATGTTTTAATATTTTTGTTGTGAAGTGATGAAAATATTTTTTCGGTGAAGTGTAATCCTGCTGTAGGTGCAGCAACCGAACCTTCATAATGTGCAAAAACAGTTTGATATCGTAAGTTGTCGGAATCATTGGCTTGTCGCGATATATAGGGAGGCAGCGGAATTTTTCCTATAGTTTCAATAATAGATGCAAAAGATAAATCAGCAGGTTGCCATTCAAATTTTATTAAAAAAGTTTCATTCGATTGTTCAATCTTTTCGGCAGTAAGCACGATATCTTTTTCTTTCAGGGTAAGCTTTCCCTGTTTCCATTTTTTATTATTTCCAACCATGCATTTCCATATAACTCCTGATTTGGCGGATAATGCAATTTGATGATCGGTTGAGGGCATAACTGGTTCCAAACAGAAAATTTCAATTTCCGAACCGGTTTCTTTTTTGAAATGCAATCGCGCATGAATAACTTTTGTGTCGTTAAAAATTAACAAACTATTTTCCGGAAGATAATTTTCAATTGAAGAAAAAATATTTTCTGAAATTTTTTTTTCTTTACAGATCAAAAGTTTTGACTGGTCGCGTTGTGCAAGAGGATATTGGGCAATGCGTTCTTCGGGCAGTTCGTAGTCGTAATTTTCAATATTTATATCTGAAATTAATTCTTTCATTTTGTAAAATTACTCATAAGTGAAATATTAAAGAATGAAATGGGAAAATAAATTATAAATTTGTACCAAATTATGAAACTGTATAAACACATTCCAAACTTTATCACTTCTCTTAATCTTTTGAGTGGATGTATTGGTATAGGGTTACTCTTTTCGGGTAATATTATTGAAGCCTCTTGTTTTATTGCAATTGCTGCTGTATTTGATTTTCTTGATGGCTTTTCAGCAAAATTATTAAAAGCGCAATCGGCAATTGGTAAAGACCTTGATTCGCTTGCCGATGTAGTAAGTTTTGGAGTTTTACCCGGACTGATCATGTTTACCATGCTGAATATGTGTTTCAGTGAAGCTGAAGGATGGCAGAAGTATTTACCTTTTGAAGCTTTTTTAATTCCTGTATTTTCTGCATTGCGACTGGCAAAATTCAATAATGACGAAAATCAAACGGAAAATTTTATTGGAATGCCAACACCGGCAAATGCTTTATTTATTGCATCAATTCCGTTTATTATTTTGAATGGAAATGAAAGCCCGACATACTTTACCATGTTGTTCGGAAATCCCGGATTCTTATTGGCGCTGGTTATTATACTTTCGTTTCTGCTTGTAGCTCCGGTAAAACTTTTTTCATTGAAATTTAAAAGTTTTGGATGGAAAGAAAATGAAATCCGTTACATCTTTTTGATCGTTTCACTGATAGCATTGATATTATTGCAATATATAGCAGTACCATTAATAATTATTTTTTATATAATTTTATCACTCATAAATTATTCTAAGAAAAATGAAATTCCGCGCTGAAATAAACATTATGCCATTAAAGGCATTGCTCGACCCACAGGGTAAAGCTGTAACATCAAGTATGAAGAATATTGGTCTTCCAGAGATATCAAATGTAAGAATAGGAAAACATATAACTCTTGAGATTGAAGCTAAAGATAAGATTACTGCAAAAGAAAAAGTAGATACTGCATGTAAAAAACTTTTAGCGAATATGATCGTGGAATTTTATGAGTTTGAAATTATAGAAATTAAATAAAACTTCTACATATTTATGGATGATGCCGGAGACGATAACTTAATTGTTTTGCGTGCATACAATTTTCAGTATGAAGCGTTAATTGATAAGGCTAAGCTTGATTCGGCAGGTATTGATTGTTTCCTGAAAAATGATAATATGGAAATTATTCAGCCTTTTTTTTCACAATCTGTGGGAGGAATAAAACTTATCATTCGACAAAGTGATGCTGATTTAGCAAATAAAATACTTGGTTATATTGATGAGGATGATTCGCAGAACGAAATACAATAATTATTTCCTCAATTCAAAATTCTTTCCAAGGTAAACCCTGCGAACTTGTTCATCATTGGCAAGGTCTTCGGCAGTTCCCGATTTTAAAATTTTTCCTTCAAATAAGAGATACGCTCTATCGGTTATAGAAAGGGTTTCGTGAACATTGTGGTCGGTGATAAGTATGCCGATATTTTTTGACTTTAGTTTTGAAACAATAGTTTGAATATCTTCAACTGCAATAGGGTCAACGCCTGCAAAAGGTTCATCCAATAAAATAAAACTGGGGTTCACGGCTAAAGCACGCGCAATCTCCGTACGACGGCGTTCTCCGCCGGATAATGTAATGCCTAAACTTTTACGAACATTCTGCAAGCCGAATTCTTCGAGCAGCATTTCTGTTCGCTCTTTCTGTTCTTGTTTTGAATAGGATGAAAATTCAAGAACAGTTTTGATATTATCTTCAACACTTAATTTACGAAACACCGATGCTTCCTGCGCCAGGTAGCCAATTCCGCGTTTGGCGCGTTTATACATGGCTTCATCGGTAATATTATTATTATCGAGAAAAATATTTCCGCTATGCGGTTTAATCATCCCCACTATCATATAAAACGAAGTTGTTTTCCCTGCACCATTTGGTCCTAGTAATCCTACTATCTCTCCTTGCTCTACATTAATGGATACATCATTAACAACCATTCGTTGCTTATATTTCTTAAAGATATTTTCTGCGCGTAAAACCATTTTTCAATGTTTAATGTTCAATGATAAATTTTAAATTTCCATATTTCATTTATCATTTATAATTTAAAATTCATCATTCTAAAAATATACCTGGAAAGTTCCAAGAATTCCAAAATTATTAACTTTATTCCCATCCGCTTTTAAATGATCTAAATGCGAAAGCCTCCAAACCGCGTTAATTTTAATTAATTTAAAAATATTTTCTACTCCTGCACTAACTTCAAAATATGGTTTATCAAGTTTTGTCATACATGAAGGAAAAGTTGTAGTTTGATTATTTTTAGGGGAAAGCTCTCCAAATGCGGCTCGTACCGAAGCTGTTTCTCTCCATTTCAGTTTGCGCATCAATGGAATTTTATTCAGGAATAGTCCGTCGAAATGATGAACATAATATCCTGTAACATATTGGTCGCTTACAAATTCATAATAATTCATCATGTTAAACGCGTAATCATCAAACACCCATGTTTCATTGCCTTCATGAAGTTTTAATAATGGATAGGGTAGTGTTCCCCATATTTTACCGGCTTCAAGAATATATTTCGACCAACCGAAAGAGCCAATGTTAAACCAATGTTCAACACCAAGCTGCGCACGAGTATATTCGTAATCGCCATTCCAGAATCCTTTTATTCCATAAGCATATTTTAAAGTAAGCACAGGGTATTCTGTTCCCATACTGGTACGTTCAAATTCACCGAAAACAAATTTTTCGTTGTATGCAAATCTTGTGTCGAGCTGAATTTCTGAGGTTGTTATTGAATTCATTTCATCCAGCTGTCCACCATTGATGAACTGAAATTTTGTAATCCCGAGAGGATAAATATCGCGGTGAATAAAATGGATGGTATTTGAAAATCCGTTGAACCATTCATGTTCATAATGGGATTTAAATTCTTTCACCATGGTTAGTTTGTCATAAGGGCTGCGACGCAATAACGAAGCAAGAATATTATCGGTGATGAATGAATTCTGACTTTCACCCAATTGTTCTATATCATATTTATACCATGCTCCTATTGATCTTCTTGGGTTTTTGTTGAGCATGTACACGAAACCCCCGCCATATTTGAATTCCTGGTCTTTAGTTCCATATGCCAGGTGCCCGTCGATCATAATTTTTGTGCTGAAATCATTACTGGTTCTGCCTCCAATTCTTATACGTGCGCCTTCAAGATCATTAAAACTAATAATATTAAAATAAGGACCCCATTCAATATTCCCTTTAACATAATACCCCATGATAATTGTTTTCACAACATCAACATAGGTTCTGAAAAGTTTAACGGTTTGAAGTGTATCAACCATTTTATAAACTGCTTTTTCGTCTTTCGATAAAGTATCGTGACGGTGTGCAACCCAGAATGTATCTGCTTTTGCCGAAGCTCCTTCTTCAACAGTAATATTAGTGGGTGTGTTATAAAATTGATCGTCCTTTGGTTTATTGAAAATATAATCTTTGTATGAAGTGGTTTTTGTTCCGTAAAAACCCATATTGTTTTTTGTGTTGTTTACGAGGTTGAAGTCAACAATAAGTTTATCCACAGATACCATCCAACAGCTATCATTAATGTTTTCGAACTCCTGCTGGGTAACCAGGTCATTAATAAAATTAATATTTGCATCATCGGCAATACGCATGTCGAATTTTTTGATGGCAAAACTTTTATCGGCAACCCAGAAATATCCGGTAAACGTGAGTTCCTGTTTACGGCGTGGTTTGAACATGATTTTATAACACCAGTTTTTTCCGAAATAAGTGCTGTCAGTAAGATAGTATCTGTAGTATGCAAGACCAAAATTTGCAATAGGACTTACAAAATTTTTATCAAAAATAGTTACATAATTGTTGTATACATCAACATCCTGGTACATATCTCCAAGGAATTGCGCGATGCTTTCGTTGTCCACTCCGCTAACACGTGAAGCTTTAATGATTTCTTTTTTCGATTTGGGTGATGCCCTGAAATATACATCAGAAAGTGTTTCTGTAAGAAAAAGCGGCAAATATGATTTTCCGTTTACTGTTGATGTGTCAATATTTTCGAATACAAACTGGAAAGGTTTGATCATTTTACTGTCTTTGAATTTTTCAGAGATATTATTAGCATCGAATTCAATTTTACTGTATGCCTGGTATTCGTATGACTGCAAGTCTTCGCCACTGTTTTTCTTTTTATTTTCAATTACTTTTTTCAGAAGAATCTCGGCAGGGTTTGTTGTAGGGTGTATTACCAATTCCTTTAAACTGATTTCGTTTTCGAGCAGCGCGAAGTTGATGGTCTGAAATTTATGTAGTACTATTGGTTTACGAACGGTTGTGTATCCTACAAAAGATGCGGTAAGCGAATCGGCATTAAAATTAAATTCAATAGCATATTCTCCGTTAAAGTCGGTACGTACGCCGGTAGTTGTACCATTTATATAAACATTAACAAAGGACATTGGTTGCTGGGTAAGCGAATCGATTACTTTTCCCATAATTTTTGTTTTCAGGCTTTGAGAAAAAAGAGAGCCCTGAAATAAATTAAAAATCAGGATGAAAAAAAACAAAAACCGGAATGAATATTTTATTTTAAACATAGGCTATTAAAAGAAAAACAAATATACGATAATTACATTTAATGTTTTTCAAAAATTCAAAAGGAAAGTTATACTCGTTCTTAACAGATTTGCGAAAGCAAAGATGATTAGACCGAGTTATGCCGTATAGGAACAAATAATATTTTTTGCAATCGCCACCTTTTGACATGTTCTGTATCGGTATAAAATTGGGATTTAACAATTTTCAAGTGTTAAATCTTCCCAAAATTCTATTGCTCTTCTCAAATGAGGTATTACAATAGAACCTCCTACAATACTGGCTACAGAAAATATTTCAAAAAGTTCTTCTTTAGTGATCCCGAGCTTGTAACATTTTTCTATATGATATTTTATACAGTCATCGCAACGTAATACTACTGATGCAACAAGACCAAGCATTTCCTTTGTTTTAACAGGTAGTGCGCCATCAGCATAAGTGTTGGTATCGAGATTAAAGAAACGCTTTATAACAAGATTATCAGCAGCTAGTATTTTTTCGTTCATTTTTGAACGGTATGAATTAAAATCGTCAGAAAGTTTGCCCATTGGTTTTAATATTAATATGATGGTTATTTTTTATTTTGATTTTCTTTTCCCTTCAGAGAAATATTCAGATTGTTTGTAGCCAGTTGGTCGCCGGGTAATATTTCCAAAGCTTTTTTACCGGCTGCTATGGCTTCGTCCCACATGCCAAGTTGATTATATGCTGAACATAAATTATTATAAGCATAATAACTTTTAGAATTATATTTTAGTGCTTCGCGCGATGCTTTAATACATTCATCATACATTGCCCTGTTATAATAGGCAAGGCTGAGGTTTATAAAATTCGTTTCATTAGGTTTGCTTAAAGCTAAATTGATAGCTTCCTTTAAAGCGGCGGATTGCTCTTCGGGATTTAACGTAGTGGTATCAACTCCTTCAGAAAGTTTTTCATTAATTCCTTTATTTGGGATAGCGTGATTTTTATATATTAAAAATATTACCGGTATCACGATAAATAATGTGATTATATAAATAACGATTTTATTTTCGGGTTTTTTTATTTCCTCTTTTTTTTGGGGTTTCATAAGAAAAAATGATTTTAAAAAAAATGATAAATTTGCTGACAAATTTAATAATATCACTATTATTTCATTCTATAAAAAATTAAAATAAATATAAGCATTTGAATAAGTCGTTAAAAAATATAAAAGTCAGGAATGAAAAAAATAATTTTTTTTTCTGGTTGCTGACATTCGTTTTGTTCACAGGGCTTGTTATTACTTATTCGAATCACTTTAATAATCCATTTCATTTTGATGATGTTCATACTATAGAAAATAATGTATGGATAAGAAGTTTATCAAATATCCCGAGATTTTATGTTGATGGAACAACTACCAGTTCCTTACCGTCGAACCAGGGTTATAGGCCCGGCATAACTACTCTAAACGCCATAGATTACTGGATGGCTACAAAAGATTTTTTTAAAGTTGGAGCAAATCCTTTGCATCCGAATGAAAGCGGGTTAAAACCATTTTATTTTCATTTATCCATATTCATTAGTTTTATTTTTCAACTGGTATTGATGTTCTTGTTCTTTAAAAAAATATTTGATAAATCATTATCAAACGAATGGAATAAATTTATTGCATTATTTGCTGTAGCGTTATACGGGTTTCATACAGCAAATGCTGAAACCATTAATTATATTATAGCACGCTCCGATTCCTTCTCAACGTTAATGATTCTTCTTTCATTTGTTATTTATATTTATTTTCCTCAAAAAAGAAAATACCAGTTTTTTCTGCTTCCATATATTTTTGGTTCTCTTGTAAAGGAAACGGCTTTAATGTTTGCACCTTTGCTTTTTGTTTATGTTATTCTTTTCGAGATGCAGGTTGATTTTACAAGAATATTCCGGAAAGAAAACTTAAAAAAGGCAGGCACATCATTATTGATTGTATCTCCTGCATTGGCTTTTGGAGTAATCCTTTTTATTATAAATTCATTACTTACGCCTAAAAGTGTTCTTCGTGCTATCATTTCTCCATTTAATTATTTGATAACACAACCATTCGTAATGGTTCAATATTTTAAAAACTTTTTCCTTCCTACGGAATTATCGGCGGATACCGACTGGCAGGTACTTGAAACAACATTTGCAAATAATTATTTATTGGGTTTGTGCTATTTAATTATGGGATTAATGTTCATAACAGGAATGATATGGCTTGCAATACGTTTATCAAGGAAAGAAATTTATCGTCCTGTCTCTTTTGGAATTTTTTGGTTTTTTATAGCTCTGCTGCCCACTTCAAGTATATTCCCGCTTTCGGAAGTGCTGAATGATCACAGGATGTTTTTCCCTTTTGTTGGATTGACGGTTTCATTTATATGGGCGTTAGCACAAATCATTGTATTCAGAAATATAACATCGGTTAAATTGCCGGCAAAAAAGAAATTTATTTTTATTGTGTTGATGTTTGCATTGATTATTCCTCATGCATATGGAGTTCATCAGCGAAATAAGGTTTGGAGTTCATATGAATCATTATGGTATGATGTAACGAAAAAAAGTCCATATAATGGTCGTGGTCTGATGAATTATGCTTTATCGAAAATGAGGAAAGGGGAGTATAGTGAAGCAAAAAAATATTTTAACAAGGCATTAAAATTAATTCCAAATTATTCGCTTTTACATATTAATCTTGGGGTACTATATTCCGCGCTTGGCGATAGATATAACGCCGATAAATTTTATAAAAATGCTATTGCGCTTGGTACATATGCCGATCAGGCTTGTTATTACTATGGAGACTACCTGTTTAATTGTAAACGTTACGAAGAAGCAAAGATGTATCTTCAGAGAGCAATTTCTATCAATCCTGCATATGCAGAGCCTCGTTATTCGCTTTTGAATTTGTATTTTTTTACTGAAGATTGGGATAATTTAAAACGGCTTGCTGAAGAAACATTACAAATGATTCCCGGTGATGCAAAGTGCCTGGCTTATATTGATGCTGCAAAAAATAAAAAATCAAAACTTGATGTGGCTTTAGAAACAGCAAATACCAATCCTACTCCTGAAAATTATTTAAACTTAAGTTTGTTTTATTATGAAGCAGGAATGTATAATGAATGTATTAATGCATGCGAAAAAGCACTCCAACTAAAACCCGATTTTGCTTCTGCCTATAATAATATCTGCTCATCGTATAATGCTTTAAAAATGTACGACAAGGCTATTGAAGCCTGTAATAAAGCAATTAAGTTAGAACCTGGTTTTGAGTTAGCAAAAAATAATCTAAAATTTGCACAGTCGCAAAAGAAATAATTATTCCCGGGTAAAATTTTGTATGTGATTATTTTTTATTTTTCAGAATAAAAAAACTTGCTTTGAAAACAGTTTTAAACCTTTTAAAACCGCCCTTCCCAAAGAAACTAAAAAAGTAACGTAATAATATTCTTGGACGTAAATAAAATTTGCGATAAATCTCTTTATGCTTACTTAATAATATTTCTTTGGTTAATCCTTTGGGTACAAAAACAGGACGCCAATAATTAAACTCAGCCCAATTTGTTTTATCAATGCTTCCGTAAAGCTCTGCTTCGGTATATTGTTGTGATCCTGGAATGGGTGTGTTTATTGTAACTACAATGTCATCCAAATTCAAACGGCAGGCAAGCTTTATGGTTTTGTCAATCGTTTCAATCGTTTCTGTTGGATGACCAATAATAAAAAATCCTTTCGTTTTTATTTTAAGTTTTTTGCACCAGTTTATCACTTCTTTAGCTTTGTCAAGCGAAATATTTTTTTTAATCAGTTTCAGAATATTTTCATCTCCTGATTCTATTCCAAATGAAATATGCCAGCATCCTTTTGATTTAATAAAATTCAGGAATTCATAATCGGTGTTATTAATGCGGCTCATGCAGGTCCAGTAAAATGAAATATTTTCTTTGTCAAGCAATTCAAATAATTTGTAAATACGTTTTTTATCAATAAGGAACGTATCGTCAACAAAAGCAATTTCACGAATATTATAATTCTTTCGTAATAATTTTATTTCTTCAACAATATTTTCTGCCGAACGTTGGCGGTATTTTCTGCCGAAAATATTATTATCACAAAAAGTGCATTGGCTCGGACAACCACGACTGGTTATCATATTTACTACCGGCAGTGTTTTATAATTGGAAGGTGGCGGAGTGTATAAATTTATATTATCAATCAGGTCAAATGCCGGAAACGGGAGTTGGTCAAGGTTTTCAATATATGCTCTTAAAGGGTTGATTGAAATATTTGTTTGTTCACGGTATGTGATACCTTTTACATTTTTTAAATCTCCGTTTTCATTAATTGTTTTAATAAGTTCAATCAATGTGTATTCTCCTTCATGCAAAACCCCGAAATCAAATTCTGCAAATGACATTGCATGATTCGGATTAGCCGTAACATGTGGACCTCCCAGGATTATTATTACATCATTAAAATGTTTTTTGATTTCTTTGGCAATTTCAACAGCTCTGTGAAAGGCAACAGTAGTAGAACTTATTCCAACAAACTTTGGTGAAAAGGAATTAATTTCAGAAATAATTTCCTGTGATGAAAGTTTATTTGCTTCGGCATCTCTTACTTTGATTTCAATATGATTCAGCCTAAGGTAAGATGCTAAATAGTAAATGCCAAGGGGTATTTGGTCGCCTCCTGCATTACCAATTTCCGATGAATATCTTTCCTGTTTGGTTATAGGAGGATATAAAAGATAAAATCTATTCGGGTCAATACTCATTTTTCAGAAATGGGTTCACTATTTTTTTTGTTGATCTTATTTTTCAATAACGCAATTTCCTGTGAAAGTTTTTTATTCGTTTCCTGCAGTTTCGATACCACAACAGATAAATGCAATAGGTAAATGAATATTCCAAAAATAGCTCCCATGAAAACAACGTTTGGTGGAGAGAATACGCCGAAAAATTCAGCAACAACAGCAAGTCCATTTCGCCAGAAAGAAAATGCAATAAGCATAATGGTACTTACTACCCAGAAAATGGCATATTCTTCTCGTAACTTTCCTTTGATAATAAGATAGCCAATATAAAATAGAAATGAAACGCTGACTGCAATACAGGTTATTTGAATTTTTAAAGGTATGATATCTTCCATAAATTAAATTTTAATTTTATAAAAGTAAAAAAAATAGCAAGACTAACCTTAAACATATAATATAACTTCAGCAAGCCTTTGATAGATGATATGCCGCCTTTTCTTTCTTCCATCTGAACAGGTGTTTCAGAAATTTTTAAGTTATAATATTTATAAATCACCAATGCTTCAGGCTCGGGATATTCATCAGGATAATATTCATTTACTATATTTAAAGTTTTACGATTAATAATTCTGAAACCAGATGTAGGGTCACTAATTTTTATTCCGCAAAGTGATTTTAAAAGAAATCTGAAAAATTTTATTCCAACTCTTCTCATATAGAATGATTGAAACCCTGTGTTTTCAATAAATCGTGAACCTATGACAATATCTGAATTGGAGTTGATTATTTTATCAAGAAGCTTTGGAATTGCCGAAGTAGGGTGTTGCCCGTCACCATCAACCTGAATTGCATAATCGTAATTATTTTCTAAAGCATATTTAAAACCGGTTTGTACAGCTCCGCCAATACCGAGGTTTACAGGAAGGTCAAGCAAAACACAATTTAATTTTTCGGCAATCATCGGAGTGTTGTCGGTTGAACAATCATTTATAACTATAGCATCAAACTGATAATTTCCTGAATTATTTAATGCAATAATTTCTGAAACCACTTTAGCTATGGTTTCCTGCTCATTAAAAGCCGGGATAATTATTGCAATTTTTAATGCCATGATTTGAAAATAATATTATGTTGTAAAATTATTATTTTTATATTTACTATTTAAAGTTTCTGATGATCGGATGAATAATTGTTTGTATTATTATCAAATAGTTTTTTTGGAAAAATATTTTTTTAAGCCAAAAAAGAATGAATTATTTTTTACCATAAATTTAGTAGTTAATAACGAAATAAAAATAGAAATCGTCTAAAAAAAATTATTTTTTTAATAAAATCTGACCTATTTATTTTTTTATATTTTTGACGAATTATAATACTATTGTAAAAAAAATTTTTATTTTCGTAAAAAACAGGAAAATTGTTTATATATTTATATTTATTAATTAATCAAATGGCTTGATGAAGTCAAAAGCAGAAATAAAAAAAGCGGAAACGAAAAAAGTTGAGAAAGCTGCCATGACAGAGAAACCGAATGCAGAGTTCAAAATTGACAAGAAGATTGACAGCACATTGAAAGATATGCTAAAAAAAATCTTTGGGTTTGAATCGTTTAAAAGTGACCAGGAAGCAATAATTAAAAATGTGCTTGCCGGTAATGATACATTTGTTATAATGCCTACCGGAGGCGGTAAATCAATGTGTTACCAGTTGCCGGCATTGATAAGTAAAGGTACAGCAATTATAGTTTCTCCTCTTATTTCTTTGATGAAGAACCAGGTTGATGCAATACGTAATTATGCTACAGAACCCGGTGTTGCACATTTTCTGAATTCATCTCTTTCTAAAAATGAAATAGCTCAGGTTAAAAAAGATTTGCAGGATGGGAAAACAAAATTACTCTATGTTGCTCCCGAATCGCTTACAAAAGATGAAAATATAAAATTCCTTTCTAAAGAAATTGATATATCATTTTTTGCTATTGACGAAGCACATTGTATTTCAGAATGGGGACACGATTTCAGGCCCGAATACCGTAGGCTGCGTCCTATTATCGAAGCTATCGAACATAAAGTTCCTATCATTGCTCTTACAGCTACTGCTACACCTAAGGTACAACTTGATATTCAGAAAAACCTGAATATGCTTAATGCAAAAATTTTCAAATCATCATTCAACAGGCCTAATCTTTATTATGAAGTCAGACCCAAAACTGAAGATGCAAATAAAGAAGTAATAAAATATATTAAATCACAATACGGAAAATCAGGTATTATTTATTGTCTCAGCAGAAAAAAAGTTGAAGAACTTGCTGAAACGCTACAAGTCAATGGAATTAAGGCATTGCCATATCATGCAGGGCTTGATTCACAAGTCCGTGTTGCTAATCAGGATAAATTCCTGATGGAAGAGGTTGATGTCATTGTTGCTACCATTGCTTTTGGTATGGGTATTGACAAACCTGATGTGCGTTTTGTTATTCACTATGATATTCCCAAAAGTTTGGAAGGATATTACCAGGAAACCGGTAGGGCAGGACGTGATGATGGTGAGGGGAATTGCGTTGCTTTTTATAGTTATGATGATATTCAGAAACTGGAAAAATTCATGAAAGGCAAACCTGTTGCTGAACAGGAAATAGGAGGTCATTTACTTCTTGAAGTAATTTCTTATGCCGAATCAGCCGTTTGCCGCAGAAAACAATTATTGCATTACTTTGGAGAAGTTTTCCCTCAGGATAATTGCCAGAATTGCGATAATTGCCTGCATCCCAAATCAAAGTTTGAAGCCCAGGATTACGTGGTTACTTTGCTTGATACGGTTCTTGCCGTAAAACAATTATTTAAAGCAAAGCATATAATTAATGTGTTGATAGGAAAAAACTCCGCAACCATCAAATCATGTAAACATGATAAACTTGAAGTATTCGGGCGAGGTTCTGAAAAAGATGAACGCTTCTGGAATTCGGTAATTCGTCAGACACTTATTGAACGACTTCTGTTGAAAGATATTGATAATTATGGATTATTAAAGGTTAGCCAGGAAGGATTGGATTTTCTTGAGAATCCACATTCCGTGATGATGACCTTGGATCATGATTATGAAAATACCTCTGACGATGAATTCTTTACTTCGGGTGGTGCTAAAACTAGCGCTACGGATAAAGTTTTATTTGCATTGCTAAAAGATCTTAGAAAAGAAATGGCCAAAAAGCAAAACTTGCCGCCATTTGTAATATTCCAGGATCCTTCACTTGAAGATATGGCAATCCAATATCCTATTACTGTTGATGAATTGAAAAACATTACAGGTGTAGGTGCTAGTAAAGCACAAAAATTTGGAAAAGCATTTGTTGAACTCATAGCGAAATACGTACAGGAAAATGAAATAGAACGACCTATTGATATGGTCGTGAAATCAGTTGTAAATAAGTCAGGCCTTAAAGTATACATTATTCAAAGTATTGATAGAAAAATTGCCCTCGATGATATTGCTTTTGCAAAAGGCTTAACTCTTGATGAACTTCTTACAGAGATTGAAAGTATTGTTGCATCAGGTACAAAATTGGATATTAGCTATTATATTAATGAAGTGTTGGATAAAGATCCACAGGAAGAAATTTTTGAATATTTTAAAACTGCCGAATCTGATTCCATTGATGATGCACTTCAGGATTTGGGTGAAGATATTTATACTAAAGAAGAAATCAGGCTGGTTCGCCTGAAATTCATGTCGGAAATAGGAAATTAAACCTTTCTTTTTAAGAATTTTAAGTATTAATGTTAATGGATATTAAGGTATAATCTTTATACTATTCCTTTATTTCTATATACCCCTATACAATTATTTCCAATTATTTTATAAATATTATGAATTCAGTTTATCATTACAAAAATGATTTAATTACTTTTGCAAAAAAATAATTATGGAAGAAAATGTTCTTAACACAGAAAATACATTGGCTAAATCCAATGATAATTGCAAAACAAACTGTTGCAGCAAACTTACTTTTTATTTCAGTATTATATCATTATTGGGGGTAATCGTTCTTTTTATATTGTTCTTTTTTGGTAAGAAAGATGATATAAGCACCAGGGTAATGGATATTAAAAATAAAACGGTTTCTGTAGGCTACGTTAATTCTGATACCATTATGGAAAACTATCTTCTTGTAAAAAACATGAAAGATAGTCTTAAGGTAAAACAGGATATTGCTGAAAAAAGTTTACTGGCAAAACAAACCGCTTTTAAAAGCAGTGTCTTGGCATATCAGAACAAAATGAAAGCCAATTTGCTTTCAATCGATGAAGCAACAAAAACTGAAAAAATACTTTCACAACAACAAGAGGATTTATACACGCTTAATGATGAAATGACATCACAACTTGCAGCAGAAGAATTAAAAATAAATAATATGCTTCAGGATAGCATAATAAATTTTTTAAACCGCTATAATAAAAAATATCAATTCGATTATATATTAGGCTTCGCAAGAGGTGGAGGTATTCTTTATGCTAATGACAGCCTTAATATTACTAAAGAAATACTTGATGGATTAAACAGGGAGTACAAAACCGAAAAGAAATAAATTATTATGAGAAAGTCTTTTGTTTTTTTATGTGTCGTTTTAATGTTTGTCTCCTGTTCCGAGAAAACAAAAAAAGTTGTTGAAGAATCCTATTCTGATGGTTCTCCAAAAGTTGAAAAATATTATGTGGGTGAAGGAGAAAATAAAGAAATGGTAAAAGAAGTAGACTATTATTCCAATAAGCAAAAAATGATGGAGGGCGAATACAAAGATAACAAGCGCCATGGTGACTGGGTTTATTATTATGAGAATGGGAAAAAATGGAGTGAAGGTACTTTCGAAAACGGGCTTGATGAAGGGAAGCGAATTGTTTATTACGAAAATGGCGAGAAACGTTATGAGGGAAATTATAGTAAAGGTGAGGAAGTTGGGTTATGGAAATTTTATAATGAAAAGGGAGTTATGGAAAAACAAGTCAATTACGATACAATAAAAAAATAATTAGAAAATAGAGGGTATATCATACCCTACATCTGGCTTCAAATTTAATAATGAATTGATTTAAAATCATATCCCAGTTTCTAATAGGTCGTGTCCATTTTTTACGGATGTTGCAAATAGCAAGAAAGAACGGATGTTGCAAATAGCAAGAAAGACAGACTTTAGCGCAGATTGATCATCAGGGAAGTTAATACCTTTTATAGTTTTACTTTTACCTTTCGATTATTTATAAAACCCTTTTATTGTTGTAAAAAGCACTTTGATTGTTTTAATTTTGCCTGTCAGTTATTTTATTATAGCTGTCAGTTATTTATAAATCCCTGTCATATTTTTACAAAGCGCTTTGATTGTTTTACAAATAAGGTAGGTATATTTAAAAAATTTCCTGGGTGTTGTATATTTTAAAGAGCTTATTTGATTATACTGGGGGCTTGTTGCACCGAACAGTGATTTTATATATGCTTTAACATCGTTGGCTATAGAAACCATGCCGGTAATATCTTTGTAAAGGACATCATTCCGAGCTATTCGGACGTTACTTAATGGAGTTGCCGCATTTATTACAGCAGTGTTTTTAGCTTTTAAATCGTTATATAATGTAGTAAGCACAGTAACCTTTAAATCGGCTTCGTTGGGAGCATAAAGCGTAATACTGGTTAAAAGCTTTATAAGCTTATCGAAATTATCAAGACGATTATCGTAACTCATTTGCGATGCTGATATTTGTTTAATTTCTTCGCTTATAGTATTTCCTTCCGGTTGTGTTTCGGAAAGTTTACGGGGAAGGGGCATAATTTCTTTTTTTGTGTAGCTCTTTTGCCAGTGATTTTTCGGGTGATTGTTTTCGCATCATCAATTTTTTGCACTGTAACTTCGGAACTTTCCAATGCACTTAAAACGCGTGTTGTGAATTTACTTAAAGGGTTAAACAAGATTTAGCGTGCATCGACAGCCACTGAATAAGCATTAAACTTGTCCTTTACAGTTGCCAGTGATGTTTGGGCAGTAGTAAACAAGGTGTTTAATGCTGTGAGTTTAAGAGCTGCTTTAGCGGGGTTGTAAGTTGCACCATATCCTGTACAAAAGGAAATTAATTGTTCAAAATTGGCTACATTTTTTGCGTGGCCGGTTTCATTTGTTTTCATAGTTTTAAAAATTAATTGGTTATTAACTATTAATAAAACGCAGGTAAAAAGAAAATTATTGTTTAATTGAATGATGGGATGATTGAATGATAGAATGATCAGAAAAATTGAAAGAGTGAAATATTTACCAGATATAAAATCAACCTTACCACTTATACGAAAAATTACGCAATCTACAAAGCCGCTATTGTCATTCTGAAATATTTTACAGTTTCTGCGAAAAATATTTTTTGTAAAAAATTTATCCTTATCAATTTCATTGTTTAACGCTTACAAAAATCATTTTACCTAATTCATGCAAAAACTGATAATAATCGCAAAATGTTAATTATTAACTTTTAACATTAAAATAATAAATAACTACTTATATTTGCAATAAGTAACAAATGACAATAATTTTTATATAAATAAAAATAAAAACCTCCTTAACTGGAGGAATATTCAAATAACGCAAATACTTAATATATTACCAACAGAAAGGAGGATACGGCAAAGATACGAATAAATAATACTATATGATTGCATAAATTGTAATATGGATAGTCCGCTGATTGATATTGACTGCGAAAATGGAAATATCATAAAAGTTATTTTATAAATTTAAATTTATTGAAAAAATGAAAAAGCTAATTATTTTATCTTTAATATTAATGTTTGCATATAGCAATACTAATGCACAATTAAAAATGTTATCAAATGGTGATGTTGGTATAGGCTTTTCAAGCCCAGTACATAAACTTGAAGTGAAAGGGAGTATTTCAATATACAATCCTGATGAAAATGGAGATATTTCTTTGTATTTTGGACGAGAACATACTTCAAATAATTATGGGAAATGGGGAATTCAGTACGTACACGCAGGTGAAATTGAAACAAATAGTTTAGGTGGTCTTAATTATTGGGTACCCTTTGGATCAAACAATGTATTTTTTATTGCAGATAATGGGAATGTTCTTATTGGTAAAAATAAACAGGATAATACAGCTTATAAATTAGATGTTACTGGCAACATTGGTTCATCTAATTTAGAAACAAATTCCACAACACATTCAATTAGGTTTGGTATTGAAAGTGGTTATTCAGAAGATGAAACGAATATAAGATCTAATGTGTTTTTGGGGTATAAAACCGGATACTATAATACCACTGGCAGCTATAATACATTTAATGGAGGCTGGGCCGGAAATGGTAATACTACCGCATCATATAATACATTTAATGGATATAACGCAGGTATGAGTAATACCACTGCATCATATAATACATTTAGTGGTTCTTATTCCGGTTTTTATAATACAACAGGTATTAGAAATACGTTTAGTGGATATGCTTCAGGTGAATTTAATACAACAGGTAGTTATAATGCATACTATGGATATGTTGCAGGTATGGGAGCAAATGGAGTAAATAATGCTCAATGTACTTTTATCGGTTCTAATTCTTATCCTACTGTAGCACGTACCAATGTAACCATGATAGGCTATGGTGTATCAAATGGTCAGTGTACTGGGGATAACCAAGTTTGTCTTGGAAATACTGCTATTACTCAAATTCGTGCTGCAGTAACAACTATTACTGCATATTCAGACGAAAGAATAAAAGCAAATATTAAAGAAAATGTAAAAGGATTGGATTTTGTATTAAAACTAAAACCGGTAACATACAATATAATGCCTAAAGTCCTTCATCAAATATGGGGAACGCCGGATTCATTAGTAAATAGTATTGATTTTTCTGAGGCTGAGCAAATGGCTTGTATTGGTTTTATTGCGCAAGATGTTGAAAAAGCAGCAAAGGAAAGTGGGTTCGATTTTCCTGGACTTGATGTGCCAAAGAATGATAAAGATGTTTATTGTTTGCGCTATTCTGATTTTATAATGCCAATGGTAAAGGCAATTCAAGAATTAAATACAAATAATGAGAAACAAAAAGCCAAAATAGATTCATTACAAGATATCATTTCTGAAATTCAATCTTTAACGGAAACGATAAAACAGCAAGAAGAAAAAATATTGCAATTACAATCAGACATAAATACATGTTGTAATTTATCCGATAAATCGGAACAAAAATCTTCAAAAAATAATAGCAATAACAGCTCTATTGAAAAAGCAGTTTTATATCAAAATACACCAAACCCTTTCTCTAAAGAAACACAATTAAAATATTTTATTCCCTCTGATGCACAATCGGCAGCTATATATATTTATAATATGCAGGGAACTCAATTGAAAAAAATAAATATTAACAGTAAAGGTGATGCTAATATTACAATTCAAGGTTCCGAATTTAAAGCAGGAATGTATATGTATACATTAGTTGTTGATGGAAAAGAAATTGATACGAAGAAAATGATTTTAACGGAATAAAAAAATGAAAAATAAAAAAATATATTTCCTTATCCTGAATTTATTTATTTCGATTAATTTATTCAGTCAACCATATGAATCAATATATGGAAAAAAATCTACTGAATGGGCTATCTTTTCTGAAGGTTTTACTACATATGAAACAAATACTTTTACAATATGTTGCGATACTACTATTAATTCCAAACCATATAATAAGATAGTTTTAATAAATAGTAATAATTGTCTTTCACCTCAAAGATGCTATTTTATAAGTGAAGATACAACTTCTGGAAAAGTTTGGTTTTATGATTCGGGTTTAGAAAAGGAATATTTAGTAATGGATTTAAGCTTAAATATTGGGGATACTTTTAAATTAAATCCATATGCTTTTTATCCTCAAGCCGACTCAATTGCAATTGTTGATTCTGTTTATTCTAAGAATGGAAATAAAATTATAAGGATTAATTATCTTAATCATTTACCAGCCAATCAAGAGAAATTAACATTTATTGAAGGGGTTGGTCCAAATTTTAGTGTTCTTTTCCAAGCAAATTACTATATTTATAACCCACCTCGTCAGTTACTGTGTGCCTCAAAAGATGGCAAATATGTTTATAAAAACAAAATCAATATTAGTAGCTTTGAAGATACTTGTTTTTACGTAATAGTTAACATTAAAGAAACAAACGTAAATACACAAATTAAAACATTTCCTAATCCATTGAAAGAAGAATTAAATATAAATTTCTCAGAACCTTATGAAGGCGATTTTATTATATATAACAGCTTAGGATGTATTGAAAAAAATGAATCTTTAAAAAACACTTTAAACTATAGAACTGACATACGTACACTAAAAAAGGGAATTTATTATATCCAATTTTTAAATAATAAAATATCTATAATTAAAAAAATTGTAATACAATGAAAGCTTCAAAGAAATTATATACTATAATAATGTTATTTTTTTGTTTATTTGAAACAAAAGCACAGTTAATAGAATGGAAGACTTTTTATACTCCACCTTCAGGGCAACAATCAAGAAGTAATTATTATAGCTGGGAGGGGTATGCTTTTCAAAATTTTGGTAATCAATATATTAAGCCTGTAGGTACATATAGGGCATTAAATATTCTTGTAAATATAATATGGGACCAAACTCCTGCTAATAATCCTTGTCAAGATAATAATGGTATTTGGGATAATGCAGTAAATGAAGGAATAAATAATGAAGCAATTCCTATTTCAAGTTTTATGACAGGTTTTTTAGATTCAGATTATAATCCTAATAATGTTGTAGGTTACATGACGAGACTTTATCATGAATCTTCTTTTGGTAATCTTGTAATTCTAGGGGATTGGACTGTTGTAAACATAAAACAATCAACAATAACACCGAATAACCCAGGAAATTCTTTTAGTTATTATGTTATAGCACAGAAAGCTGTAGATTTAATAAATGTAAATGGATTAAATTCTTTGTATGGACATAATCTGTTAAGTGATTATGATAATAATAATGATAATATTATTGATGTTGTTAATATAATGTATAGAAACCCTAATAGTTCATTGAATAGTATTTCAATTGGTTCAGGGTATTCTGGAGGATTTGGAAATACCATCAAAATAAATGGGAACTTTTATTCCTGTGCAAGCGCAACTTTTAATGGAGTTGGTAACGGAAACATTAGTAATGGTTGTCAAATAATTACTCACGAAATTGCACATCAATTTTTTGGATCGAATGCATTTCATACTTCTGGAGGTAATCATTATGGAACAAGTGAAGCGGTATCATCAATAGGAATACAAGGTGGTTATGGTTTAATGGGATGTTATGGTTCTTCTTTGTTAAGTTGTAATGGTTATGAACGATGGCGAATGCATTGGAAAAGTTCGACATATAATACTAGCCCTTATTACATTGCTGCTAATAATTTAAATTCTGATATACAAAAAACTGATGGTAATAAAACTTTTATATTGAGAGATTTTGTTACTACTGGCGATGCAGTAAGAATAAAATTACCATATAAGGATAATAGTAATTGTTCCTATCAATATATTTGGCTTGAAAACCATCAGGTAGGAGTAAATAATAAAATTGATTATATGCAATATTCAAATACTCATAGTTGTCGAAAACCAGGAACAGCAGGTATATATGCTTATATTCAAGTTGGAAGAGACATTTTAGAGAGTACGAGTTCATCTGATGTATGGCCATCAGCAGAAACAGATAATTTAAAACAAATTTCCGCAGAAGGAAATTGGGATATGACATTAATGGATCCTGTTATTCCTAATTGTGTAGCATGGTCATCTACTCCAACAGCAAGAACAGAAATGATTAATTTATCAAATCCTTTAATGGGTTATAATGATTTATTATCTCATTTTTTCGATCAGACAGGAACTACTTCAACACTCAGTGGAAGTAATGGATGTGGTATATTTAAAAAATATTACAGTACAATAAAGTATAATGATAGCATACCAAATTTAGGAGATGTTTACGATGCTTTTACTGGTACTAAAATAATGAGTATAGGAACTAATCCGTCTTCTTGTAATTTAGCTACATATTATTTAACTCAATATGAAAATCAAAACCCACAATTTCAACCTAGCAGTACTCAAAAAAATAATTCAAAAATATATTTAAGTGGACTAGCAATTACAATGACTGATTTGCAAAACGGAACATATCAAGCTTCAATTGTTTGGGATGATTATAATATTAATAATGATGTTAGATGGACGGGTGAAGTTGTTCTCAAAGAACAATTGAATCTTGCATCAGATAAAACTATTTCAATAGATCAAAACTATACTCCTTATAAGATATATAAAGATGCTTTAACTGGCGTATTTGCTTCAACAACTAAATTTAACGCAGAAAATGGTTCAACCCTAACTTTACAATCAAATTCTAAAATTGAGTTGAATAATTTAAGTGCTTTTACGTTGGAATCAGGAAGTACTATGAATATAAATGATGGAGGAAAATTAGTTGTTAAACAAGGATGTTCACTTATTATTAAAAGTGGAGCAAACCTAAATATATATAATAATGGAAGTATTGAAATAGAAAATGGAGGATATATATGTATTGAAAATGGTGCTAACGTCAATTTATCTGATTATTTAAGTGTAATTAATCTTAGATCAGGTTACATTAGCGGAGTCAACCCAAATATTGGAATAACAGCTAGCTGTACAACAGATCCTGTTTCTTTTTCTGTATCTGGTAATGGAGAGATTAATACTTTTTCAAGTGATGAATATATCCAAAATATAACAATAAATACTAATAAGTACTTCAATGGAATCAATATATCAGCAGGATATGATGTTACCACATCAATTCCTTATGGTAATGTAATAATTCAAAGTCCAGCAAAAGTTATACTTGACGCAACAAATGAGATATTATTAAAAAATAGTATTGAAATTCAGAGTGGCAGTACATTTGAAATGAAATAATTTTTATTTATAAAAGCGGGGGTAGGAAAATACAAATTAATTAATAATACTGCCCCTGCTTATTTTGCTTCAAAATATTTAAACGAAGATGAGAAAATATTTTTATAACTGTTATCACATTTTATAAAACAATGAACATTTATAAAATAATTGTCAGTTATATTATGATGTGTGATCAGATATAATTACCCATTTACCTTTTATTTTTTTCCATATCAAAGAATAATATCCGCTAAGATTATCATTTTCCCTGGCAAGTTCCCAGCGACCGGTAACCATAATAATATTTCTTTTCAACGATTCAAATTTGATTTCCGAGAAAGTAAGCATACCCATCTTTTTTTTATCGGGATATGAAATTTTATAATGTTCAAGAGTATTTTTCCATCCGTATGTTATGCCCGATTTACCAATAAATTTCAGTGAATCGGAAATCCAGTAATAAGCCATATATCCTTCAATATTTCCTTTGTTCCATTCATTTTCCTGGGCTTTCAAAGAGTTCAGAATTATTTTTTCTTTTCTGTTATTTTGAGAAAAAGAAAAAACATGAATAAAAATAAATGAAATTAAAATATAATAACCTGAGTTCGGTTTAAGCCACCAAAAGTAATTGTTCTTTAAATTGCTGTATTAGTTTAGGATTGGTTTCCTCAATATTTTTTTTGATTGAAGGTTTTTTAGGGAAGAATGAATAAGCAGCGATAG